>CXWL01003199.1_pt1 | contig 80776 bp, 66 predicted proteins | sample 590931 | NCBI WGS metagenome assembly CXWL01 (sample SAMEA3498368, study PRJEB10139) | groundwater metagenome | biome: water well; material: biofilm material | place: Germany | collected 2015-04-27
CGAGAAAACCGATGCCCGTGGTGATGCCGGCCATGATCACCGGTCGGCCAATTTCAGAGAGGGTGTCCAGCAATACCACTCGGTGATCGGCGTCAGGGTGTTCGCGCAGCCGGTCGCGGTATCGGGCGAAAACGTGAATTTCGTCGGTGACGCCGGCGGCAGTCAGGATGATGGGCATCACCGCGATGGTCAGGTAGATCGGCACTCCCAGCCAGCCCATGAGCGCAAACACGACGATCAGGCAAGCGCCCACTTCGGTCAAAGGCAGGATCACCGCCGCCAACGAACCGAAGTAGACGTAAAACACGAGTGCCATCACCAGCAAGGCAACCGGCACCAACCCGATGTGCCGGGCAACCCAGATGCGCAACCCGTACGCATCAAGGATTCCATTGGACTCGCCGGCTTGTTCATTTTGGTGCAAGCCCAGGAGTGCATTGGGCACTCCCAGGTCCTGGAGGAGGTGCGTGCCAAGAAGCGCCTCGGCCACCGGCGCGCCGATCACCGACACTTCCTCGTCCACCAGCTCGCGCGCGGCAAGGAGTTGCTTCAGGCGGTCAAACAGCTCGACGCGAAGGATGCCGGGTGCGGCGCCGACCAGGATCGCTGCGCCTTTCTCATCGCGGGAGACCAGCATCCCGGTGTAGAGGCGGTAGACGCGGAGGTCGTCCCGAAGCTTCTGACATTCTTCCGCCGTGCCCGGCGCCGGCTCCAGCAGACGGCGAAAATTCAGGGTTCCGGGAAATACGCGGTCGCCGTACTCGGTAGCCAGGCTGAGGACCTGGTCCGGGTCTACCCCATCAAGTTTCTTGAATTCTTTGGTAAGGCCGGCAACCAACGCCAGAGTGTGCGGGTTGAAAATTCCTTCCGGCGAATGGGACCAGACCACGACAACAACAGGATCTTGAAGTTTGAACTTGTCCCGCACCGCGCCATCCACCGCAATTTCTGGCGCATCCAGCGGGATGAGCGCGTTCCCATCCGTCCGCAACCTAAGTCGCAACCCTCCCGGCGCTATCGCGGCGCAGACCAGCACTCCCAGCGCGATCACCAATCGTGGCCGATAGACGCAAAATCGGTAAAGGCGATTCAATAGAATCCTTCAAACAGAGCCGCGACCATCAGGGAGCGGACAGATCAAGTGATGGCACCCGGCAATTCGTAATCCCCACAGGCCTCCCTTCCGTCGCGTCGCGATATGGAAGCGGTTGGGCTGCTGTTTCGGAATGCAGACGATGCTAAGACGCTCGTGTTTTGTTTGCAATATGTCGGGCACTTCACGCAATCGGGCGAAAACCTTTACACTGGCGAAATGAGTCGATCACGCAGACCCGCAGTGCAGAAATACCACGACCGGGTGGCCGGGCGGTACGACGCCAGCTACGAAGACGAGTTCTGGCAGTGGCACGATGCACTGACCTGGGATTACCTCAAGCCGTATCTGCCGCGCGACCTTTCCAAGGTGATCCTCGATTTGGGGTGCGGAACCGGCAAGTGGGCGGCCAGGCTCATCAAGAGCGGGTTTCGCGTGGTGTGCGTGGACATCTCCGTCAAGATGCTCGATCAGGCGCGGACCAAGATCGATCAGATGGGGCAGCTTCATCGCGCCGAGTTTGTTCATGCCGACCTGTGCGATTTGTCGCAATTGCCCGAAGGCGGAGCGGCGCTCGCGGTGGCTCTGGGCGATCCCGTGGGTTGCACGAATTCGCCGCCGACGGCCATGAAGCAAATTCACCGCGTGCTGGCCGAGGCCGGTGTGCTGGTGGCCACGTTCGACAACAAACTTTCGGCCATCGACTTTTATCTGGAGCGCGGCAAGCCCGACGAGCTGTCTCGCTTTCTTCGCAGCGGCAAAACGCACTGGCTGACCAGGGATGCGGCCGAGCAGTTTGAGATCAGCACGTTCACGCCGGAAGAGCTTCGCCGACTGGTTGCATCGACAGGTTTTGAGTTGCTCGACATGGTGGGCAAGACAGTGCTCCCCATGCGCCACCACCGCGAACTTCTGGCCGACCCCGACGCGCGGCGCGCCTGGGCCAAGGTCGAAAAATCAATCTCCGCCCTCCCCGATGCGGTGTCGCGCGCATCCCATCTTCAAGTTGCCTGTCGGAAGGCGGGAAACTGAGCGTCTTCGACTAAAGCCGGATCGCTTCAGGCTTCGACAACCGCTTAAGGATGCCGGTCAGTACTTCGCGCGATTGCCGCAACGCCTCGCGGTAGGATGGCGTATCGGTGTGGTGAATTTCCGGCCCGATCGCGGCAATTCGTGTCTCGATCAGAACCTCCAGGGCTTCGATTTCCTTTTCATTCAATTCCAAGTCCATTGTCCGCCTCCAGCTTGCCAGGCCATCAAGGGCCTCTACTTAATTATACTCACGAATTATCCTGTAGGTTTGAATGGTTGTAAAGTGCGAGTGTAGGACGGCGTTTTTTCGTCTTTGTTTTCACGTGAGGAAGGTCGCATCCGCACTCCGGGTTACATGGGTAATATTTGGGTGGCGGGAAATGAAAAACCGCATTCTCACGGTCGAGAACGCGGTTTGACGGAGAGGGAGGGAGATTAAGCGGCATGTTTGCGCCATTAGCTCAAAAACGCCCTTTTTCTCCGCAAACTCCCTCACTGCAAGCAATTGCGACGCCTCATCTCCAGACGATGACGGCGAACGTCGCACGCCTTCGCAGCGCAAATTTTGGAATATTTGGGTAACGAACGAAGGGGGCGCTTTCATGTTGCAATCAAGGACTCAAAAAAAATCATGAAACCGGAAAAAAGAAAAAAGGAGGTGGCCATGAAAGTTCCGTATTCAAGAAAAGACGGAGACGTGGTCCGCAAGTCAACGGGGCAACGCGAGCAGCCGCAGATTCGCATGAGCGTCGGATCCCTTTCGGAGGAGGATTCGAAGCGTTTCGAAACGTCGCTCGACTGGTTTTTGGCGGACATCGTGCAGCGTGTGATGGCAAAGAGGGAAATTCGAGTCGATGGCAAGTTCGAAGCACAGCGGTAAGCGGTTTATTGGTCTGCTCCGATGCAGCACTCGGGGGCAGGCCGATACCAGCATCGACGACCAACGTCGCGTGCGGGAAGCTTACGCTCGCGAACATGCCATGGTCGCCGTCGATTTCGTCAGCCTCGAAGGCGTGTCCGGGGCATTGCCGGGAAACCGAACCGACATCCAAGACCTAATATCACGCAAGCGCCAACGGGATGATTTTGATACCCTTCTTGTGCAAGATTCAAGCCGCTTTACTCGTTCAGGCACCCAACACGCACATAAAATCGAGTCCGACCTAAACACGGCCGGAATTGAAGTTGTATTTGTGGCCGACTCGATCCCTGATGGCGACCTGGGCGACTTGGTAAAAAGCGTCTTTGCGTTCGCCGACCAGCATCAAGCCGAGGCAATCTCGTTCGGTTCGGCACGGGGCTCGATGTCCTCAATTCTTGATGGCCGGTCTCCTTACGCTCGGCGACCACCTTACGGAATAGACCGATTGTATATTGCTCCGGATGGCCAGCCGTCGCACATCATCCGCAACCTGGCCGATGGTCGCCAATTGAAGCTTCATTCAGTGACTTTCGAAGTGATGGCCGAATTTAGCGTGAACGAACGCTCGGGTATCCCCAACCACTACATCAAACAAAAACAAGAGCGGATCGAACTCGTGCCCGGCGACCCCAAACGCGTTGAGGTCGTCCAGCGAATTTATCATCGCCATTATGTTGATGGGCTCGGATCGTATCGAATAGCGTCAGAATTGAATCAGGACGGAATCCCTTCGCCCACCGGAAAGAAATGGAACACCACCACGATCGACCAAATTTTGAAAAACACGATCTACACCGGGAGCGGTATCGCCAACCGTTACTCATCCGCCGTGTACCACATGCGATCGCCTGATCGTCCCGTAGAATCCAACGTCAGCAAGCAGGAATTGTATAGTCGGAAGCGACCGGCCCGAAAAATTCGCCCTCGCGAGAACTGGCAAATTCAGGAGCAGCCAAAGCTCGCGGAGATTCTGGATGAGGATGTTCGCCAGGCCGCAATGAAGCGACAGAATGTGGTCCTTGATAACCAGGCAAGCGGCTACACGCCCAAGCCGAATCGAGATCGACACCGAAACAGCAGCTTTTTCTTGAAAGACATTTTGCATTCCAAGCAGGGCGACTTGGCCATGACCGGCATCACGACGGGCAATCCGGGATCGAAGAAACGGTATTACCGTGTCAGCCGGGCATTTTCGGCTCCCGATGGCGATCCTGTGATGCGCCGCATGGTCCCCGCCGAGCCCCTTGAGATGGCAGTGCTCGAAACCGTTAAGCAGACCTTGCTCAACCTGCCGGACCTTCGGAGCCGGATTGAGGGGCAAGTTCGGACAGTAATGGCGTCCGTCAGACAAGACGATCAGCAGATCGACGAACTTCTCCGTGAGCGGGACGCCATCGGAAGTAAACTTAAGCTCGTCCTGAGCCAATTCAATTCCGAAATGCAGGAGCTCGTGCAGGACGAGATCGAATCTTTGAAGGCAAGACTGCGATCGGTAAACGACCGAATCGCCCGCTGCCAATCAGCGAAACCGGTCAAGGCAGAAAACATCGACGAAATCGTGGACCTGACCCTGGCCGCGATCAATGGGCTAGCCGAAACGATGAAGGATGCCCCTTCGGCCAGATTGCGACAACTGCTTTCCGTTTTCATCGCACGCCTGGCGGTGGATTTGGAAACACGCCACGCCGAGCTTGAAATCAGCCTACCCGCTGGCCTCAACGCGGACCAAATTCGAATGTGTCTGGTTGAAGGTCTTGCATACAAATCCTACAACGAGACACATTCGATTCGAGCCCAAGGAATTGCAACCTTCAGATTGCTTTGGGAAACGAACCCCGTGCGACGCTACCGTCTCACCTCTGCGGCTTGAAGTGGTCATCGTGTTGGCCCGATGCGAAGGGGTCGGGTACGTCAAGTCTATGGCAGCAAATCGCGAGGCCGTACGCCAAAAGCCACAGCCAATCTGGCCATGTTGACCAACCCAACGTTTCGCTCGCCCCGCTCGATGCCCCCGATGTAATTTCTGTGCAGCCCGGCTTTGAAGCCCAACGCCTCTTGGGACCAGCCACGCGATTCACGAAGCTTTCGGACCCTCGTCCCAACGAGCGCCTTGATATCAGCCGGATGCATGGCTTGACATCACACTTATAAGTTGTCATGCTATCTACACACTATGAGTGTGATCTGGAAAATCCCCTTCGTCGGTCATGATCTACTTCGTTCAATTCGAGGAGCCACGTGAATGCACCTTCAGAAGAAACACGTGTTGCCCACGTTAGTTCAAATCGTTGGCGCGGTTGCTCTGTGGACACTGCCTAGCGTCACGCAGGCGGATGTCATCATCGAACATTTGGGCTATTCATTTCCTCAGCAAAACGGATGGACTCAATCTGCACGAAGCGGACCTGATACTACTGAAGCGGCTGTGCCCGACGATCTTGGTTACATCGACTCTCTGGGTCTCTATAGCGACTCAACTGGCGAGCAGAGTTTTTACCGACTACTCGCGGTCAACGAAGTTAATCGTGCGTTGACAGAAGGATGGGCGCTTACTGCAATCGTACGTATCCACCAATGCGAGTCGGGAGGTGCAGTCGTACAATTTGGTACAGGAAGCAAGGTCTACCGAATCGACGTTTGTTCACTCTGGACCGGATTGGCTCTGGGGACAGGCTACCATGTGTATCGGCTAGTTGACGCGAATGCTGACGGGTCTGCAGATCTCTTCGTTGATGGTGTGCAGGTGACGAGCAATTTTTTGGGGGGACCCTGGTCGGCTGGGCCTGTCGTCGAATTCGGTGACGTCGTCCATAGCTACGTTGCGAATGCCATAGCCTATTATGCGCAAGTGAAGTTCGAAGTTGATCCAATCGAACTCTCAGGCGGTTGTAATGACACTGTCGTTGATTGCAATGGCAACGGCGTTCTCGATCCTTGCGAGCCGTACATTCCGTCCCTCATGGATTGCAACGGAAACAGCATTCTCGACGATTGCGAAATCGGCGGTGACGCCTCGCTGGACTGCAATCGAGACGGCGTCCTTGACGAATGCGCGATGGAACCCGACTGCAACGCGAACGGCATCCCCGATGAGTGTGATCTTGCCGAGCACACGAGCACGGACTGCAATCACAATCTCGTACTCGACGAATGCGATCTCTTGTGTTCGCAAGGTGGACCCGATGATTACGTGGTTGTAGCTCCCAATACGCCTGGTGGACACAACAACCCTAACACGAGCCCTGTCTTTGTCTTTTCCTTGCAAGCCACCGGCCCGTTGGTATCACGGCCAAACCTTCCTGGAGGCGAAGTTCTTGACCCCGCCGGGGTTGCTTTTGACTCATACGGTGAATTGTTCGTAGGCAATCGAGATGGCAATTCCGGACCCGGGAGCATCTCCCGTTTCAAATTCGACGGCTGCGGGAACTGGCGCTTCAACGGCCAGATCCTTGGTAACGGCCTGGAGGCGGTGCATCAGGTCGCTTTTAGTCCCATTACGGGGGAACTGTTCGCCGTAAATTATTGGACCGGGACCGTTTCGCGCTTTTTGTTCGATTCGCAGCGAAACGCGATACCCAACGGAATCATCGAGGCCAACGCGCAAACTGGCGGTGGTGGATTGACTGTTTCACCAAACGGCGAAGTGTTCGTAAGCGCTCCCGACGGCATTCATCGCTTCCTAATTGGCGAGAACGGCCAAGCCACTCCAAATGGCACAATGCCGGGTGGAGCTTGCATGCATTTCAGCCAGCAAGGCGAACTCCTTCTCGGAAGCGGAATTATTTGCAGTTTCGATTTGGCTGGTACACCGACCTGCGAGCCCGTCGAAGGGGTTCAGGGCGGCGCTGCCATGATCCTCACCCCGTCGAACGAACTATTGATCTCCCAGCACGGGTCGGGGGGAATCTACCGATATGTAATGACCGGCCCCCGAAGTGCCGTTGCGAACGGCAGCATTTCCACAGCGAGCCTTTTCGATTTGGCGATCCTTGACCTGAACGCGATACGCAGCCGCGACTGCAACCTGAATGCTACCCCCGACGAATGCGACCTTGCCGCTCACGCGAGCTTCGACTGCAACGGCAACGCGACGCCCGATGAATGCGAAGACCAGCCGGTATTTCGGATTGTGTCTTCCGACCCACCGAGTGGCACAATCGACGCCCGCCAGGACCGTTCTATCACCGGACATACAACGCAAGGCTTCGATCGGCTTTCGCTTACGTTTTCTTGCCAACCATCCAACGCTGACTCAAGCGAACCCCCAACACCAGCGAGTTTTGCTATCGCAACCACCGGGGGTTTGTCGCCTGTCGTACTTGCGGTCGTTTCCCACGAGTTCGATGAGAGCAGTTTCGATATCATTCTCTCTGACCCTATCCCCGCCGGTCAGTGGACCACGCTTACCGCCAACGTCGTCAGCCCCGACGGCGCTTCCATCGATCCAGCAGCAAATCGAATCACGCTAGGATTCCTTCCCGGCGACGTGAACGGCAATCGCACAGCTACGCCCAGCGATATTCTCGACCTCATCGACAATCTCAACCACGTCCGCGTCCCAGCGCTTTCGGTTTGGCAATGTGACATCGACCGCAGCAGCCTCTGCGCCCCGGCCGATATTCTCCGCCTTGTTGACTTACTTAACGGCGCGAACACTTCAAAGTCTTGGCTCGGCGCGACACTTCCCACGATTCCTTGAGGGCACAAAGCCGAAATTAGGATGCCTTCGCGGGAATCCTTTTTCATTTTCGCTCCTTTCATTTCGAATCGTGGCCGTACTCATCAAAGCCGAGGCGGCGCATGAATTGTGCCCACTCATCTTGATCAAAGCCGAATTTCTTGCGATCACGCTGAATTGCAGCGGCGTTTCGCAGGAAATCCAATTCACTCGTTTGGATGCACTTGTGGGCGCAATTGCATGGCTGCATGAGCCAGTTAAACCGCCCAACGATTTGTTCGAGAATCTTGTTATCTGAAGAGGCGCGGACGGTCATCATCGCTTTCGAGCGGCGCATTCTTGCCGCGTCGATGATCGCAATGTTCGCAAGGATGTAGCCGAAAAAAAGGGTCGGCAACTGAACCGGAATATGACCTACACCGCCACACGGGCAGCGCAGCGGGTAATTCAATTCCACTCTCTCGCCTTTCCATGCGAACTGCGGGGCAAGCACGGTGAACGACAAGTCAGACCGGCCACACTTCTCGCATGCGGCGGGCGGAATGAACTGGCTCACGATAAAATTCGGTAGAATCATACGCGAAATCATGTTTACCCCCCGATCAATCGCGACATATCCTTCTCAACCGCTCGCCCCAGGATCCAACGTGACACGAGTCGAACGCGCTTGCGCGGACCCAAGATGTCATCGCAATCAACTCCGAGCATGGCCAGCCGGTCGGCAACCTGAAGTCGCCGGTCGTCGGTTATGTGGATACCGCGACTTTTGGGGTGCCGGAGGCAAAGTGCGGCTTCTGTGAGTGGCCGGACGCCAAAGCCTTTTTGTTGCGGACCAAGCCGCGCCTCGTTGATGAATCGGGCCAGGCGTGTGTCGATTAGCCTCAGCTCGACCTTATCACCCAATTGCCGCATGATGACGAAACCGAGATTGCTGAGCGCTGCAATCCCCTTGTGGCTGAATAGGGAATCCCCGATTGCCTGCTCGATTTGGTCGATTCGGAACCACCGTGTATCCGCGATGTATGCGTTCGCGAGTATCGTCGCCGGGCTATTTAGCCGGACGGCGGCAACTCTCTCGAAAGCAGGTCCCGCTGATTCGGCGATTATGATGAAGCCCCGCTCCAGCAATCTGAATCTTGCCCGCCGCAAGTTGCCTTCCGTGAACCTACGCCCTTTCCCCAGAACTCTCTGAATCCAATCCACCCGCGTTTTTGTTTTGACGTCTTTCATGTTTCTCTCCTATAAGGCCCAAGAAATCGAAACCAACTTATTTGATGAATATAAGTGAAATTATTATTATTGTCAACCCCCCCCTCTGAAGAATAATTTGCTGTGACCCCAGATCGAATCTATCTTTGGGAAAGGTTGGAGCAGCGAAATGGTCACGGGTCCGCAGATTCGGCGTTATCGCAAGGTCTTAGGAATGAATCAGGTGCAGTTTGCCCGTCGAATCGGTGTTTCACAATCGGCCTTAAGCCAGCTTGAAAGCGGTCGAATAGCTCTATCTGATCAGCAACTGAAGTTGATGCAAAAGGAGTTTGCTGCCCCGACGTTCCAACCTTCGTTCGGCGAGTTTCTCCTGCAAGTCGAAGGTGATCATGAGCCTGACAATCGACAAACCAGCATCATTGGCACATCTGGCCGCTACGAAACGTTGACCGTTTGGAAATGGGAGGATGGCTTCGACCTCGACCACGTTCCCCCTGCGGAACTCGCCGTCGGCCTGGTTACGATCCCGATGACCGACAAGGCATCCATCGCTTTTGAGATGACTCGCGACACCGGTCATTGGGTCAAGGAAGAAGTGCTTGTTTTTTTGGAGTGCCAAGAAAAAGATTTGCTCGAATCAGACGTGTGCTTGGTCCAGTATCGGCGAGGACGTCACGCCCGAACCAGTTTGGCGCTGGTCGAACGCCCTCACGGCAGGTCGTCGCTGAACATTAGGCCACTAAGTTCTAGAACCGACTCGATTCCGGAAGAATCTATTCTAATTCTACTCCGCGCCTCGATTCGTATCCGCCGAGTTTAGCTGCACAGTGCGCGTCGAGTGACGCCGAGTGAAAGTTGCGTGTGGACGAAAAGATCCAGATAGAAGAATTTGCCGCTCGCTGCTATGCCCACACGCTGCCAGACTGCTCGGAGGAACTATGGGAGGTGCTCGAAAAGCACCTTTGTAACGTAGCAAAACTTTCTAGCGCATTCGCGGGTGTTTTCGGTGCCAATGATTGGGGCCATCTTGTTGGACTTTGGCACGATCTGGGCAAATATTCGGCGGCATTCCAGGAGTACATTTACAAGCCGAGAGATGAATCCGGCGCGTCACCGAGAAGAAAAGGGCCGGATCATGCCACAGCTGGTGCGCAGCATGCAAACATCAAATTCCCAGGAGCCGCAGGGCGATTACTGGCTTACTGTATCGCCGGGCACCACGCGGGGTTGCCCGACGCGGAAGACACGCAAGGCGGTAGGAGCAGCTTGGCCAGCCGCCTAACCAAGCAAATCCATTCCATTGAGGCCGCTCCAAACTTATTGCTCGAAGCGCCGTCGCCCCAACTCCCCGCCTTTGACTGGGGAAAGAAGAATTCCGAGTGTTCGTTTCGCGCTTCGGTTTTTTGCCGAATGCTTTTTTCCTGCCTAGTAGATGCGGATTCGATCGAGACAGAACGATTCGTCAACCCTGCGCGAACTGAAGTGCGCGATGGCGCGGTAGTTTCCTTGGAAATTCTACTGCGGACTTTGGATGCAAATCTGGCGAGATTCGATGCCGAAGGCGATTCCAAAGTAAATACCAAGCGGGGTGAAGTGCTTGCTGCCTGCCGCAATAAGGCGTCGATGCCGCCGGGAATCTTCTCCTTAACCGTTCCGACGGGGGGCGGAAAAACGCTGTCCTCCCTTGCTTTTGCGCTGGGGCACGCAATTGCCCATGGGCTGCATCGAGTCATCTATGCTATACCATTCACCAGCATCATCGAGCAAAACGCGCAGGTTTTTCGCAACGCACTGAATGCTGCGGGGCCGGGTGTCGTAGTGGAGCATCATAGCAACTTCGAGCGCACTGCTCGCCGCGATAGTCAAGATGGCGACGAAGAAGAGTCGTTTTGGGATACGCTTGCCTCGGAAAACTGGGACGCGCCGCTGGTGGTAACGACGAACGTGCAGCTCTTTGAATCGCTCTTCGCCAACAAGCGCTCGCGATGTCGGAAGCTGCACAACATTGCCAAAAGCGTCATTATTCTCGACGAAGTTCAAACACTGCCCGTGAATTTATTAACTCCCACGCTGGCCATGCTGGAGGAGCTTTGCCGCCATTATGGCTGCACGGTGGTTCTGTGCAGTGCGACGCAGCCCGCAGTTCAGTGGCGGGATGATTTTCGGATCGGGCTGCGCGGCGTCAGCGAGATCGTCGATGACGTGCCGGGCTTGTTCAGTGCGCTCAACCGAGTCTCGGTGGAGCGGATTGGAATGATCGATGATGACACGGTGGTAGGGCGGCTTGCAGGGCATCAACAAGTGCTGTGCGTAGTCAATACGAGAGGCCACGCCGCCGCGCTTTTTGAGTTGCTCAGAATGAAAGGAGCTAAAGACGTTTTTCACCTCAGCGCAAACATGTGCGCATCCCATCGCACCGACATACTCGATCAGATTCGACATCGATTAGATCCAGCCGCCCCCAAGCCGTGCATTGTTGTCAGCACGCAACTTGTCGAGGCCGGTGTGGATATCGACTTCCCCGTTGTCTACCGGATCATGACCGGCATCGACTCGATCGCCCAGGCTGCGGGCCGCTGCAACCGCGAAGGCAAACTGGCTACCGGCCAGGTGTACGTGTTCGAGACCCAGGTTGATCCGCCCGGCGAATTACGACTTCGGCGCGACTTGGGATCGGAAACGGCTCTGTGCCATGCCGACCTGCTCAGCCTGGAAGCGATCGAGCAATATTTTTCGCTGCTCTATTGGATGCGCAAAGACGAGTGGGACAAACCTAGAGGCGGCACCAAGAAGCCGATCATGGATTGTTTCAGCGGATCGAAGCACGGACTTCACGCGCAATTCCGCGAGGCCGCCGCAAACTACAAACTCATCGAAAACGAGCAGCAGCCGGTGATCGTGCCCTATGGGCTCAAGGGAAAACAATTGATCGCCGAGCTTACAGCGCGCCGTGACCCGCCAGGCCGGGATTTCTGCCGCCGCGCCCAGCGATACACCGTCAATGTATACGAGTATCAATTAAGGAAACTGCAAGAATCGGGCCTCGTTGCGCCGTACCACGACGAACGATTTTGGGTTCTGGAAGATTCATCGGTTTATGACAGAGAAATCGGTTTACGATTCGACAAGACCACTTCGGAGCCGGAGAGATGGATCATTTAGGGATCATTGCTTGGCTGCAAGAAGGAGGGGGCGCGAAGGGCACGCCTCCGCACCCCCATTTTCTTGTTACCAAATTTGAAACCTATGAAAGTACGTTTAAATCCACGCCCTCAACGAAGGCGAAAAATAAATTCGAGAATACTGTTGACAGCAAGACTGCGGTAGTTATCCTATCCTGCGATCATGATTTGTCAAGTTCGTACTATCATATGTTTAACCAATGACATCGTTCAATTACTTGCACGGCCTCCACCAAGTCCATCGTAAAAAAGAGGGCTTCGGGCGGGTGGTTGCCCGTCCGAAGCCGGTTGTCCTCCAATATCGTGTTGCCAAGAAAGGAGAACATGAATGAATTCTAGTGTGTCACTTCGGATTTGGGGAGAGCATGCGTGTATTACCCGGCCCGAGATGAAAGTTGAGCGGATGAGCTATGACGCGATGACGCCGTCGGCGGCGCGTGGCGTGCTTGAGGCCATCTATTGGAAGCCGGAGATCCGCTGGGCGGTTGAGCGGATTCACGTATTGAAGCCCATCCGGTTTACGAACGTGCGCAGAAATGAAGTCGGAGTCAAAGCATCGGCGGCCAACGCCGCGAAGGCGATGAAGTCCGGATCGGGGAGCTTGGGCATCTTCATTGAGGAAGAACGGCAGCAGCGAGCGGCCACAGTTCTGAGCGACGTGGACTATCTCATCGAAGCCCGGTTTGAGGTGATCGGAGGTGAGGACCCTCCTGCAAAACACTTCGAGATGTTCAAACGCCGCGCCGAGAAGGGACAGTATTTCCACCACCCTTATCTCGGCTGCCGCGAATTCGATTGTCACTTCGCCTGGCTGGATGGCGACCCGCCGCGCGGATTTTACTCCGACGAACCGGAGCGCGACCTGGGCTTCATGCTGCACGACATCGACTTCGCGAACGGCATGACTCCGCGATTCTTTCACGCGGTGATGCGCCACGGCGTCATCGAGGTCCCGCCGTTCGAGAGCGGGGAGGTGAAGGCATGATCCTCAGCGCGCTCGTTCAATATTACGACCGGCTCGAAGCCCAGGATGGTTCCGATATCGCACCGATTGGCTTTAGTCGCCAGAAGATCAGCTTCATCATCCTGCTCAACCCGGACGGCTCGCTTAGCGCATTTCAAGACGCACGGGTCGAGGATGGCGGGCGAATGGTCTCGCGGCAAATCGTTGCCCCCGGTCAAGCGAAGTCTCCCGGAGCGGGGCTGAATCCAGGCTTTCTCTGGGATAGTGGACAGTACATGCTCGGCTTCAAAGCCGAAGACCCCAAGCCCGAGCGCACGCGGCAGGCATTTGAAGCATTCCGCGATCGACACCTGGAACAGGAAAAAGAGATCGACGACAAGGCCTTTTCGGCAGTGTGCGCGTTTCTGCGGTCGTGGTCGCCCAAGGACGCGGCCAGTCACGACAAACTGGCCGAGATCGCCACGGCGTTCGGAGTCTTTCGACTCGTTGGGGCTCGCGAGTTTGTCCATGAACGGTCCAAGATTAAAGAGTACTGGCTTGGGCAAAGCGATGCGGACGATGATGTGCCGCGCGCACCATCGCTCATCAGCGGCGAAATGCAGCAAATCGCCCGACTCCACGAGCCCAAGATCAAGGGCGTCAGGGGGGCGCAGACTTCCGGAGCCGCACTTGTGTCGTTCAATGAGGATGCATACGAATCCTACGGTAAATCACAAAGCTTCAACGCTCCTGTGGGAGTCGAAGACGCGTTCAAATACTGCACGGCGCTGAATCGACTCACCACTTCGCGTGACCGCCCCGTACATCTAGGCGATACGACCGTGGTCTTCTGGACGGAAAAACCTACGGATTTCGAAACCGTATTTCCCGGTGTTTTCGAAAATGACTATGTTGAAGATGAGGGTTCCGTAATCCGATTGAAGAACTTCTTCGATAGCCTTCGCCGCGCTGTCGGAGGAGGTACTTTCGACAACGGAGACGTGCTTTTTTACGTTCTGGGCCTTTCGCCGAACGCGGCCCGCGTCTCGGTGCGATTCTGGCATGTTGGAACCGTGCAGCAATTCGCCGAGCGGCTGGGTCAGCACTTGACCGACATCAAGCTAGCTGGCGGCCCTCCGGACATGCCGCTGATCACGATCCAGCGGATCATTGATCAAACTGCCCGTGAACGCGACGACATCCAGCCGCAGCTCGCCGGTGCAATGCAGCAAGCTGTGCTTAGCGGCGGGCCTTACCCCGCATCGGTGGCAGCAGCGGTGCTGCGGCGCATCCGCGCTGACGGCCAGACCGACGGTGTAAACGGCCATATACGAGCCGCAATTCTCAAGGCCTATCTCATCCGAAAGGCGAGACTCAGTAAAGAAAAGGAGATTGTGTTCATGTCACTCGACAAAACTAACACCAACGTTGCCTACCGGCTTGGCCGGCTTTTTGCGGCGCTGGAGAAGACACAGGAAGACGCCATGGGCGGCGACCTGAATGTCACCATCAAGGATCGCTATTTCAGTTCGGCATCAGCCAATCCCGTTACGGCATTTCCGCGACTCTTACGGCTACATGCCCATCACCTCGATAAGCTCGGGGCCGATAAACGCGGTTTCAAGATCGCGCGCGAAAAAATCATCCAGGAAATTTGTGAAGGAATTGATCCTCAAAAAGGGTTTCCGGCTCGTTTGCCTCTCGACGAACAGGGCCTCTTTTTTATTGGCTACTACCATCAACGTCAGGACTTCTTCACGTCAAAGAAGACGGAAATCGAAACCATCGGAAGCGCTAGCAGCGCACAGTAAGGAGTAATACAAATGACGACGAACAATCAACCGGTTCAAAACCGATACGATCTTGTTTACTTGTTTGACATCACCGACGGCAATCCGAACGGCGATCCCGACGCGGGAAATTTGCCGCGTTTGGACCCCGAAACCGGCCAAGGCCTGGTCACCGACGTGTGCTTGAAGCGGAAGGTCCGCAATTTTGTCGGCATGCGTCACGGGGAAAAACCCCCTTACGAAATATACGTCAAGGAAAAGGCCGTCCTGAATAATCAGCACGAAAAAGCATACCTGGCCCTTGGCGAGAAACCTGAGAAACGCAAGATGCCCAAGGACGAAAAGAAGGCGCTGGAAATCACTGCATGGATGTGCGCCAACTTTTTCGACATTCGCACCTTCGGCGCGGTCATGAGCACCGATGTCAACTGCGGACAGGTTCGGGGACCGGTGCAGTTTGGATTCGCACGCAGTATTCACCCGATCGTTTCGGCTGAACATGCAGTCACTCGCTGCGCCGTCACGACCAAAGCAGAAGCCGAATCGCAGCAGGGCGACAATCGCACGATGGGCCGAAAATTTACCGTGCCCTATGGGCTGTATTGCGCACATGTTTACGTCAATCCCAATCTCGCCGCGCAAACCGGTTTTTCGATGGCCGATCTTGCGCTGCTAAAGGAATCGTTGGGTCAAATGTTTGAGCAGGACAAATCCGCCGCTCGCGCCAACATGCGTCCCTGCCGATGCATCGTGTTTCGGCATGAAAGCGCCCTTGGCAACGCGCGGTCCGATCAACTTTTTGCTCGGGTCAAAATCTCATTGAAGCCGGAGTTAGCTGAAAGCAAAGCACCCCCTAGATCTTTCAATGATTATCAGGTCTCGGTTGCGAGCAGCGATCTGCCGTCGGGCATCACGGTCGAGGAGTGGGTTTAACCAGCCGGAGTCCGCACGTGTATGGCGAAGATGATTTGCTGGCTCTTTCCGGCCTGCAGCACATGGTCTACTGCGAACGACAGTGGGCGCTGATCCATTTGGAACAGGCCTGGGCTGAAAATCGCTGGACTGCCGAAGGACGCGCTTTGCACGAGCGCGTCGATGAGGTCGGCAAACAATCTCGCCGCGACGTGCGGATTGTACGCGGATTGCAAATTCACTCGCTTCGTCTCGGACTCATTGGCCGGGCCGACGTCGTCGAATTCCACCGCGAAACGAATCCACCTTCACCGAGCGAGTGCGTTGAGCCGCCTCCCCCCTTACCAAGGGGGGATACAGAGGAGACTCCGGAGTCGTGCGCTCTGCGAGGAGCACGTGGCCCCTGGCGTCCGATGCCGGTGGAATACAAGCGTGGCCAATCCAAGCGAGCCAATTGCGACCGCGTGCAGCTCTGCGCTCAGGCTTTTTGTTTGGAAGAAATGCTTGGCGTTTCAATCCGCGAGGGCAGTCTCTTTTACGGTAAAACCCGCCGCCGCGAAGCGGTGTCTTTTGATTCCACTTTGCGACAGCAGACCGAGGATTTGGCCGTCCGCATGCATACGCTTTATCAAGCTAGCCGAACGCCGGTGGTCGCATACGAGTCCAAGCGCTGCGATCGGTGCTCATTGATTTCGCGGTGCATGCCGAAAATTACCGGCGCATCACTCTCGGTCGAAAAGTACATCAGCCTTGCTTTGAGTTGAAAGGCGAATTTCATGCAGCCGTTGCTGAACACTTTGTTCGTAACCACGGAAGGATCCTATCTTGCCCGTCGTCGCGAGACGGTCTGCGTTCGACGCGAGAAGAAAATAGTGGCTCAGTTCCCCATCCATCTTCTCGAAGGAATCGTGTGCTTTGGCCGAACCGGAATGAGCCCGAAAGTGCTTGAATTGTGTGCTCGGGCCGGTGTACCTCTCACCGTCTTGAGTTCGATTGGGCGCTTTGTGGGTAGGTTTCATGGTCCTACGACTGGAAACGTATTGCTTCGCCGTCAACAATACCGCCTGACCGATGCTCCCGAGCCCGCAGCGAAAATTGTCCGTAGCATTGTCATTGGAAAGGTCTCCAATTGTCGAACCGTGATTCTCCGTGCCGCGCGCGAGCGGGAGGAATCCGATCCGTCCGTGGCTAAGCTTCGGAGGTCCGCGCAGGATCTGGCCGACGTTCTTCAGCGCCTTGCATGCGAAGTGGCGCTCGATTCCGCACGCGGACATGAAGGCGAAGCGGCAGCGTCGTACTACTCGGTTTTTGACCATTTTATCATCGCGCAGAAAGATGGTTTCCAGTTTACCAAAAGAAGTCGTCGGCCTCCGCTCGATCCGATCAACGCCTTGCTCTCGTTTCTCTATACCCTCTTGATGCATGATGTGGCCGGCGCTGCTGAGGCAGTCGGGCTTGACCCGGCGGTAGGTTTTTTGCACCGCGACCGACCAGGGCGGCCTGGGCTCGCACTCGATTTGATGGAAGAGCTCAGGCCGGTGTTGGCTGATCGCCTTGCTCTCTCGCTGATTAATCGTCGCCAGATTTCGCCCGAGGGTTTTCGACGGACGGAGTCGGGCGCTGTATGGATGGATGATAAAACTAGAAAGGAGGTGCTCATTGCCTACCAAACGCGAAAGAAAGAAGTGATTACGCATCCGTTTTTGAATGAAGAAATCGAGTTGGGCCTTGTGCCGCATGTGCAGGCTTTGTTGCTGGCCCGCCACTTGCGAGGTGACTTGGATGGCTACCCGCCATTTCTTTGGAAATAGAGGCGTAAATGCTCGTTTTGGTCACCTATGATGTGCAGACCTCGACGCCTGGAGGCCAGAAGCGACTTCGGCAAGTGGCCAAGCTGTGCGAAGATTTCGGACAGCGTGTGCAGTTTTCGGTGTTCGAGTGTTTGGTGGACCCAGCCCAATGGGTAGAATTCCGGCAGCGACTTTTGGATGTGATCGATACGGAGACCGATAGTCTGCGATTCTATTTTTTAGGCCATAACTGGCAGAATCGTATTGAACACCTTGGAGCAAAACCGTCGTATGATCCGCAAGGTCCGCTGATCGTTTAAGCGGGGTTAGTATGGTCGCGGACCACAAGCGCGCATGTATGGTCGGGGGGATACGCGATGTTCGCAACTCATGCTCGTGCAAACGGTTGTAAAGAGGAAGGCGTGAATGTAAGTTTTTTTTGTGCGGAACCGAGTTGGATCCGCATTCTAGGTCGTCTAAGTGCTACAGGCTCCTGAGTTTATGTTGGGAGCGATTCGCCCCCGCGCGGGGGCGTGGATTGAAACAGGCGTATTTCCGATTTGTTCATACAGCTGCCGCCAATTCGCCCCCGCGCGGGGGCGTGGATTGAAACCCGCCCCGCGTCGACGATGGTGATGGGGATGACAGATATTCGCCCCCGCGCGGGGGCGTGGATTGAAACAGTACTGTCCCCCTGCCGCGATTGAAATAGGGCGGCATTCGCCCCCGCGCGGGGGCGTGGATTGAAACTTGCGCTCCAGCGAGTAGATACACGACGCTGCCGTATTCGCCCCCGCGCGGGGGCGTGGATTGAAACACACAACAGCGCCCACAACAGTCGGTGCGGCGCGATTCGCCCCCGCGCGGGGGCGTGGATTGAAACTTTATCCTGACGGATCGAAGGTAGTGAAGCCCGCATTCGCCCCCGCGCGGGGGCGTGGATTGAAACGCAATCTTGAGTTCGATGATCCGCATCGACCGTTCTTATTCGCCCCCGCGCGGGGGCGTGGATTGAAACTAACGTAGGCAGGGAGCGCATTGTTCAGCACGTTGATTCGCCCCCGCGCGGGGGCGTGGATTGAAACAAATTTACGTAGCTTCAGAGTGCGTTAGTCATCAAATTCGCCCCCGCGCGGGGGCGTGGATTGAAACACACCCACCTGCCTAAAACAGGCTACAGCACACCAATTCGCCCCCGCGCGGGGGCGTGGATTGAAACAATTGGAGCGATATCGCCCGTGCCCGGTAACGGATTCGCCCCCGCGCGGGGGCGTGGATTGAAACAGATCTCATTAGGGTTTGAGAGTGAGCACAATCTAACATTCGCCCCCGCGCGGGGGCGTGGATTGAAACATGACCTTCAAACATATCTGCTGGGTAGGCACTGCCGCATTCGCCCCCGCGCGGGGGCGTGGATTGAAACCGTTAGAGTGGTCGCCAGATCATTTAAAGGTGCTTATTCGCCCCCGCGCGGGGGCGTGGATTGAAACTAAATGACCAAGACCCGTGTCGGTAAGACGACGAATTCGCCCCCGCGCGGGGGCGTGGATTGAAACAAACCGAACCGTAACAAACGGTTCAATTGTTTTGATTCGCCCCCGCGCGGGGGCGTGGATTGAAACTTGAGTATACGCATGATATGCGGGCGAAGATTAATATTCGCCCCCGCGCGGGGGCGTGGATTGAAACAAGAACAGGAAATGGACATATAGCCAGCTTCAGCCCATTCGCCCCCGCGCGGGGGCGTGGATTGAAACCTGTATTCGACCCCTGTAAACAGGCGTCCTGTTGGTTATTCGCCCCCGCGCGGGGGCGTGGATTGAAACCTTCACTCATTGGATTTCCTTTCTGGATTTTTCTATTCGCCCCCGCGCGGGGGCGTGGATTGAAACCTACGTTGCGGCGTCAATGGAGGGAATCGTATTAATTCGCCCCCGCGCGGGGGCGTGGATTGAAACCTGCTGTTGTCTCTACTGACAAGTCGCATATCAAAATTCGCCCCCGCGCGGGGGCGTGGATTGAAACTGCATAGCCTACAACCTCGCATCGCCATAACGTAATTCGCCCCCGCGCGGGGGCGTGGATTGAAACGTTTTGATCTCGCGCCGGATTGCGGCGTCTAGGGTATTCGCCCCCGCGCGGGGGCGTGGATTGAAACACGATGTGCGTGTAATTGCTCACATTGTGAAGTTAATTCGCCCCCGCGCGGGGGCGTGGATTGAAACCTGCGGGAAGTCGAGCGCGTACAACCCTCTTTTGGCATTCGCCCCCGCGCGGGGGCGTGGATTGAAACACGATCGCGGCACGTGCATAGCGGTCGGTGACGCATTCGCCCCCGCGCGGGGGCGTGGATTGAAACGCAAAAAATTCCCTACGCGACAGTTCCCCTGTCATTCGCCCCCGCGCGGGGGCGTGGATTGAAACAAATCCTCACCCAACACCTGCACGGTCTGATAGGGCATTCGCCCCCGCGCGGGGGCGTGGATTGAAACTGCGGAGACGGCGGAATCGCTGCGGACCCGGCTCGCATTCGCCCCCGCGCGGGGGCGTGGATTGAAACAGTTGGTGGACCCCTTTGTGGACATACACCAATGATTCGCCCCCGCGCGGGGGCGTGGATTGAAACCGAAGGTTGCGCCGGTGCTCGCCAATGAAGATTTGATTCGCCCCCGCGCGGGGGCGTGGATTGAAACGATTATCGTAAAACCTGGCGGATATTATCTCATATTCGCCCCCGCGCGGGGGCGTGGATTGAAACGATTATCGTAAAACCTGGCGGATATTATCTCATATTCGCCCCCGCGCGGGGGCGTGGATTGAAACATATCGGCGGATCGAATGTGCGAGCGCGTGCGGGCGTGGATTGAAACATGTTGAATGGCTTGCCCCCCCTACTTCGTGAAAAATTCGCCCCCGCGCGGGGGCGTGGATTGAAACAATGATCGCGCCATCCTCGCAGTACAGCACCAAATATTCGCCCCCGCGCGGGGGCGTGGATTGAAACTTTGCTTTGCGACGTGCTGGGGTACCCGGCAGAGCGTGGATTGAAACTACTCGGCAGTCGGCGGAATTCGGCCTTACGAATGTTCGCTCCCGCGCGGTGACCTGCCCCCGATTTATGTACTAACGGGTTACTTGCCTAGAATAGAGTATCCGGAGGCATCTCTTCCAGACTTGGGAAATGCCCGGTATGAACGGTTTGCCAAAGCGAGAGTGTGCCGGAGGCCAGGAAATGCGAGAAGAAGCTCAAGCTGCGGTGCGGGCAGTCGAAGAAGCAACAGGAGTCCCGGTCCTCGTAACCGACGACCCCTCTCTACGCACGATGGCAACGATCAAACCAGCAAAGAAAGGCGCACCGGCGCATGTCGTCACGTACAACCCGAAATTCGCCGCCCTGGCCGACTACTTGATTGCCTTTCAGTGCGGGTTTGCTCTACGGCTTTTTCTTGCACCTGACATGAGCCGCTTCGAGTTTGGCGAGACCGATCAAGGCCGTCAGACGGCAGGGCGGCTCCTGGAGGAACATCTGAAGAAGAGCGGGCTAAAGTTGCCTCCACAAACCATAACCGGACTGCGAGATCAGTTTTTCGACGGGCTGATGTTGCAACTTCGGTAGATGCCGGTCGGCCTGCGGGTGGACGCATGGGTGCGCAAGGAGTACCCCGGCCTGCACGAACAGCAGGACGATTCGGCCAGGAGACAACTAGCTGAGAATCAGCAGGCGCTCAGCCCTCAAGTGAAGCAGATCGCCCCCAAGAAAATTTACGAGGCGAGCGTGGGCATGAGTGCTGCCTTCGCCGCCTTCTGGGATCGGATGCTAACGGACCCGTCCGTCGTTGTTCCGTACCGAGTTGCTGGTATTCTGGCCCTTGGGGAGAAGCTGCTGCGGCTGGCGGACGAAATCCCCGACGATGCGGCGAATGACAAGCAACTGGTCGAGGCCTGGGGCGACCAGATTGGCGTCACGGGTTGGTTCAGGCTAATACCGTTCGAGGCGTGACTGTGCCCTCATCACACGAATCTACTTTCATCATCTCGGTCGATGATCTGGATAAGTCGCTCCTGCCAAAACATGCACGAGTGCCGAACACGGACGCATTCCGAAATGCCGTGACCGACCTGATACGCTCTGAGTACCTCCAATTAGGTGGGCGGGCGAGGGTTGTGATAGACGACAACGCAGCGACCATCCAGGTAACGTGGTCGCCTGGGGCCGGACAACCCGACCCGCTCGAAGTGGCCGTAGCCAAACTTGAACGGGGTGAGTACCCGGAAGCAGTTCGGATACTGGAGATTCTCCGATTCCAACGACCGCAGGATTTGGCGGTATTTTACAACCTCGGCATGGCCATGAGCGATATGGGGCGGCTTGACCTGGCGTTGCGCCACCTCGGTACAGCCTTGAAAATTGCTCCTGACCACACGAGCAGCCTCGTCGGGCTGGGTGTCACCCTCACACGCCAAGAGAAGCAAGCGGAAGCGATTCTCACGTTCCGCAAGGCGCTCGAACAGGATAATGACAATCCTTGGGCGCATAGGAACCTCGGGGCATGTCTTTTGAAAGAGGCGGGCAAGGCCGAGGAGGCCGAACGCCACCTGCGTCGTGCAGTTGAACTCTTGCCTGCCGACCAGCAAGCCCTGTTTGGCTTGGGACAGGCACTCCTTGCCCTCGGGCGTGAGCAGGAGGCCGATGGGCAGTTCATCAAGGTCATCAAGCAGAACGACAGGTCACCTATTGCCGAGAGGGCGAAGGAAGAACGGACGAGACTTGCGGGGTCATCGTTCCGCAAGAATTCGGGCGGAGTCGAACGGATTGACGCCGTGATGTACTGCCTGGGGGCGATGGAGCGTTTCGAGGGAATGCCCCGCCAGGAAGTTCAGAAGATTGCCTTCGAGATCGCAATTCTCGGGCAGAGGGGGCTTGACACTAACGACAGTACACAGAAATACAACTTGCGATCACTTCCGGGCCGATTCAGTGGCCTGCATCTGATGAGTATCATGTACGTCGCATTCAAGATCATCGCTCCCGACCATGATGTCGGCTTCGATCTCTCCCGAGAGTACCAGGCGGCGCTGGCCCTGCACAAAAAGCAGTAGCCCCTTGGAAAGACTTATCCCTTTCCTTTTTTGATCCGTTCATAGCATCGTCCCTGGAATCAACGTACCCCTGCTCGAACATCTTCACCGCTACGTGACGCTCCGGCGCGTTTATTGAAGGGTGCAACCCGGAGCAGCATCACATATTTCACGTTTGGGCCAATGAAGCCAAGGCCGCCTTCGCGGCCACTTTGATCTTGCGCCGTTCCGTCGCTTCGTATCGGGCGTTGCGACGACCAACCAAGTCAATCCCGGACGACTGGAGGAATCGCAAAGCGATTCTTGCCTGATACTCTGTAGTTTCGGATTTGAACTGTCTTTTCAGTTCGCCTTGGATCGCCTCGAACGACAGAGGTTCATTCGCACGTGCAAGGATGTCAGCAACGGCCAGGACAACCTTGATATTCGCTCGGAGCGGAATCGGACTGTCATCACGGTACTCCGCGAGAACCTCGTTGCCACCTACGTCTTCACGGCAATACTGTTTGGACTTGTTTCGCCGATTTTTCTCAATATCACGCGAGGGCGGGGACGATCCCGTTCTGTTGGGGTGAATTCCGTCGCGGACGGCATCATCAATCACGCGGGTGGCGCGGATGATCTCGGCAACCGCGCCGCCGCAATCCTTGCTCCGAAGGAGTATCTCGGCAACCTGGTCCTGAATTTTGCGTATCGCGGCCTGAATGGCCGAATGCCCATTATCCATATCAATCCCGCCTGGCCGCCTTGCTCCAGCTAGAAATTGTACACCCGCCAAGAAAATCACAATAGCCCTTGACGGGAATCTAAATTTTATGTATATTTAGAGCATGAGAGAGTTTTTTGAGCTGGTGTACCGTCTTCGCGTCTCGTGCGGTGACGGTCCTGATGACCGCACCCATGATGCCGCCGGGCTCATCGACTGGATGCGCAAGGACCCGGAGTTTGAACTGTTTGAGCGGTCCTTTTGGGAACACGTCTGGCGGACCACGTGTAGGCGGGAGACGGAATATTGGATCCTACTCCTCGTCGGGGGCGCTCGATACCTGAGTGATTTGACCGGCGGGGATGTGCCCGTGTTAGCCCCGCGTGACGTAATCGACGCCAGCCTGGGGATCAATGGCAAAAATGATGCCCACGCCCTCTTAATAGGCAAAGCAGTGAACCGCGCCATTCAGAACCAAGTCCATGATGGGCTTGCGACCATGTCCGAAAGTCAGATGGCTGAATTCGAGCGGATAATTTATGGTGTCATGAATAACTCGGCTCCAATCCATTCGAAATGGATGACCACAGATCAAGTCGCCGTCCGGCTCAAACTCAATCGCGCCACGGTCGAACGCAAATTCCGGAGCGGCGAAATCCTGGGCGACAAGACATCCGGAAATCAGTGGCGAACCACCGAGGACCAGCTACGCCGGTCCCCCTACATAAAAGGAAAGGGGCGTAAGCGGCGTGCCAAGCTGGAGTAAAAAGCCTGGTGAAAAAGTTGCGGTTGGGAGGGGTTGGGTGCGCAAGCACATACCCTCCGGAGTATGGCATTTCCACTATAAGGACGACAACGGGGACTGGCTGACGCGCTCTACAGGTGACCGTGACAAGCGCGGAGCAATGAAATGGGCCGATCAACTCTCAGCTCGATTGGCCAGCGGCGACGCCCAAGGTGCAAAGAAGGTTGCGTTGATCCGGACTAGCATGGCGGACGCGATCGACCAGTGGCTTGAATATCAGCGTGCAAAAGCCAAACGAACAACCTTCCGCACTTATTCAAGCATCTTGGAAAAGTTCAAAACCTTCTGTTCCACGATTTCACTTCGATTCATCGGCGACATTACCGAAGAGAAGATTCTTGCATTCCGGGCCTGGGCGGTGGCGAACGGAAATGCCAAGGTGACCGTGGACAATAACCTCGTGGCCATACGGAGCTTCTTCGGCTGGGCGAAGGCGTCGGCGATGATCAAGACAAACCCCGTTTCGCAGCAGCGCCATGGTAAGCAGATCTTCTTCGGGGCGAAATCACAGCGACGCGAGTCGTATACAAAAGTTGAATACGCTCGAATGATGGAGCACGCCGCCGAGCCGTTATCGACTGTGATTCGGCTTCTCGCGAACCTGGGCCTCCGAATTTCCGAACTCGCCATGCTGGAATGGGCCGATATCGATCTTGATGGCGGGTGGATTCAGATTCGCGTCAAACGCACGCATGACGGAATCGACTACTCACCAAAGGATAACACGGATCGAAAGATTCCGATCAGCCCCGTTGTACGCGGCGTGCTGGGCGAACTCTCCTCGAAAGTCGGAACCAACGAGTATGTCCTTCCGCTAGGCCAACCTTCTTCCCGGACTGACTACGCGGAGCGATTCTTTCTCAAGGAGCTTAAGAAGCTAACGACGCCAACCGGAATCCCGGAGAAGAAATTGATCCTGCACAGCTTCCGTCGTTTTTTCATCTGCGAATGTGCCGACCAAGGAATTCAAATGGCCACAGTGATCGAGTGGGTTGGACACGACGAGATGAAAATGATCATGCATTACTACAGTCTTCGTGATGAGACGGCCAAGTTGGCGATGACCAACTTCCGTGCTGGTGGACCTTCGGCTACTCCAACGATCCAAGCACTCGTCACCGAAGATGCGAAGTCTTCGAACGATACCGCACAGCAACAACCTTTGGGTAATATTTGGGTAACGGAAAACGAAAAACCGCATTCTCAGGGTCGAGAACGCGGTTCAACGGAGAGGGAGGGATTCGAACCCTCGATACAGGAATTCACCCGTATGACGGTTTAGCAAACCGTTGGTTTCAGCCACTCACCCACCTCTCCCAGGCGCTGTTGTGGCCTGCGAATCATAACCTGTGATTGCATCGGCAGGCAAGTGCCGGCAGTTCTTTTCGGCCAACGGGAAAACTTCCGCTTTTCGGCCATTTCGCTATCATGCCTGCGCTTTGAAATATCTGACCGAACCCCAAGCGCCAGCGCGGGGCCAGCGTTGCCCGTCGCTTGCGCTCTGGGTTCTGAAACCCCTTTATCTGAAGGAGGAATTCGCCATGAAACGTGCAAAAATCACCATCGTCGGAGCCGGTAACGTGGGTGCGAGCTGCGCCGTCTTTGCTGCGGCCAAGGAGCTTGGCGACATTATCCTGATCGACATCCCGGAATTCGCGGACAAGACCGCGGGCAAGGCCCTCGACCTCGCCCAGTGTGCGCCGATCGAGCGATTCGACTGCAAGATCACCGGCACCGCCGACTACGCTCACGCCAAAGACAGCGACGTGGTCATCATCACTGCGGGGATACCGCGCAAGCCGGGTATGAGCCGCGACGACCTGATCCAAACCAACGTCAAGATCGTCGGCGAGGTGGCCACCCAAATCGCCAAGGTCGCGCCGAACTCGGTCCTCATCGTGGTGTCCAATCCGCTCGACGCGATGGTCTACACCGCATGGAAGAAAACCGGCTTCCCCACCAACCGCGTTGTCGGCCAGGCCGGGGCGCTGGACATCGCCCGCTACCGCACGTTTATCGCCATGGAACTCGGTTGCAGCGTCGAAGACATCACCGCCCTGCTGCTGGGCGGCCACGGCGACGACATGGTTCCGCTGCCGAGCTTCACCAGTGTCGCGGGCATTCCCATCACGCAGCTCATTCCGATCGACCGCTTGCACGCGATCATCGAGCGAGCCAAGAAGGGCGGCGGGGAAATCGTGCAGCTCATGGGCACGTCGGCTTACTACGCTCCGGCCTCGGGCACGGTGCAGATGGCCGAGGCGATCATCAAGGACAAGAAGCGGATCATCCCCTGTGCGGCCTATTGCAACAAGGAATACGGCGTGGGCGGATACTTCGTCGGCGTGCCGTGCGTCCTGGGCGCCGGCGGCGTGGAAAAGGTGATCGAAGTCAAGCTCAACGACGATGAAAAGAAACTCCTGGCCACCAGCGTCTCGCACGTGAAAGAACTCGTCGGCGTGGCGGAGGGGTTTTTGAAATAGGAAAAGGCAACAAGGCAACGAGGCAGCCAGGCAACGAGGTAAAAAACCCTGAGAAGACTTAGCGGCTTTTTTGGGTTGGGTTTGTTGAGTCATTTTTTTGTTTTCCGCGAGAGGGCTTTTCCGTGCCAGCGACCCGGGAACGCCGCTTTTGGCCGATTGATTTGGGTTCGCCTTGAAAGTCGCCGCGACCTGGGATTTCGTTCGTAAGTCGTACATGGGGCACACGCGCTGCTCCTCAAGGGCGGTCCTTCCGCCCCGTTATCATTGATAACCTGCGGGGCGCGCGCAGATTTGCGGCCAGAGCGAAGCGCTATGAAGCGCGACTTTTAAGCAGGTTCGTTTGGAAAAGTATTGTTTTTCGGTGGTAGCAGGAACCCGGCCTCGCACTACCCGTTGTGTTTGAACCACTGCGGCGGTTGGGAAAGGCAGAGTTGCGCCGGTTTTTTTCATCACCCTATATAACATCCGAGGCGCGCAGATTTTGGTGTTTTGCGAATCAAGTGGATTGCAGTGCTGCAAGGAACATGGACACGACTTCGACCTTTTCGCTCAACTGTTAACTGAAGCATCAACAACGGATATTAGGAGTTTCGCGAGATAAATGGCCTCGGATTCAGTCAGATCGTGACCTACTGTTTTGGGTGCGGACTCATGGACTTCAATGCAGACATACCATTTCCGAGGTATTTGACCGAGATCCGCACGCATCGATCGGCTCGGCAAAACTCGTACGAAGCGAACTAGTTTATAATCGATTCGCGCCTCACGGCGGAGAAGGCGTCCGCGACGGTGGATCGTCATCGAGAGTTCCTTTAGTGTGATTCTCTCGCTGCGTCGACTTTCATCCAGAGCAGCGAAAAAACAATACACTGCAATTGCGAGAACAGGCGACAATAGGGAAGCATACCACCCCCAGCCGGCAAACGGGTTTTCCTCCATCACATCGCGCAGTACAGGAATCAACCAGAGCGGGACCACGACCAGAATTGTTATCGCAATGGCGATCAGTGCTTTTTGCCGAAACTCCCATTCGTGCTTCGGTAAGCTAACGATCACATCATGGTCTACTACATCCACGCCTATCCGGCATCCCGGCGGCGCCTCCGGGTAGCTAGGCATCTCATGCTTGTGTCCGTTGCCGTTTCCGTTGGGAGAGGCGCCGGAGGGCAGCAGTTTGTCGAATTCAATTTCGCACATCTCTCCGGCGGTTCGGTCGTGGATTTTGACACCGAGGAAAACAGCCATTTTTGACGCGAGATGGTACGCGTCATCCACTTCCGGAAATGTAGCTAGCGTCAGCTTTTTCTTGCCGCCGCCCAAGTAGACGCGATATTCATACTTGGGAATCGAAGTTGCGGATTTCACGGCTGAATCGATACAAACTGCAGGGTAGTGCGTCAGGGATTCCGCTTTGAATCTCCAGTATCGCCATAGCTTATGGCCCTTCTGGACGCGATTTAGCCGGCAGTCAAAAACAAGCTGGCGATTTCCCAAGAGGTATGTTCCGACAAACAAGAACCCGAATCCCAAGATTATGAATACTATGTTGGGAATGTGAACAGATCCCAGGAAAGGTATTCTTGTGGGACGCGCTGACGCTGGGTCAAACACTGATACCAATAAAATAACTACACCCATGATAAAGGCTGAGACGGCACCTGCCACCTTATTTTCTTCGCGTACCATAAATGTGCCGATATCATCTGCGGTTTCAAAGCTCCAACGCGGTTTCCGAGTTCGAATAGCCACGCCTTGGAGTTATATCGAGGAATTAGAAGAGCCGCAGCGCAGTAGGGGTGCATCTTGATCTTGATGCACCTTTCCCGCACGCGCGTTAGTCGTGCCGCTGCTGCTTTTCAATCTTGACGGGGAATCACTTCTTCCCCGCGCCCGAATCGAGGCGGTCGAGTTTCGTTTCGCGACCGTCTTTCTGCACGCTCTGGGCCTTGCCGTAGCTCTCGGTGAGCAGGCGGTAGTGCGGAACGATGTGGTCGATCATGACGGCCGCGAACTCCATCGCGTCGGGGCGGTTCCACGTGCTCAACAGCTCGCACAGGAGGGCACAGGTGTCGATAGGCATGGCTCCAGCCTGGGCCACGCGAGCGCATTGAGCCACCCCTGAAAGTTTTGTGATTCGCCCGAGCCTGCTACGATGCTCCGGGTGTGCCGATAATAGGTTACGAACGCCGAGTGCCCCATCGACCCGTTTCGGTGCCGGAGGCAGTACGAATGGCAACCGCGAAAATCGTGCCCGTGGGAATGGGTGAACTCGGGTTGATCACCGAGATGTACAACGAAGTGTTCACGCCGCGCCAGACCCCTGAGTACTTCAATCGGAGGTTTCAAGGCCGCCACAACGTGTCCATGATGGTGGCCCAGGTGGATGATCGCCACGTCGGATTCATCGTGGGCTTCGAGCTCATGCCCACCACGTATTTCAACTGGGTCTGCGGCGTCATGGGAGACTTCCGTCGACTCGGAATCTGCACCCAGCTCATCCAGGCCCAACACGCCTGGGCACAGGACAACGAGTATCAGACCATCCGCTTCGAGTGCAACAATCAGCACCGACCCATGCTCCACGTCGCCATCACCGAAGGCTATGACCTGGTGGGCATCCGTTGGGACACCGTCAGCGGAAACAACGTGGTGATTTTCGAGAAGGACCTCACCTGACGTTAGCCGTGTCCTGACTTAAACCAATCCTACCCGGCTGTTAATTGTTTCTTTTTCACCACCTTGGGATTACCGGCAAGATGCTTCTTACGCTCACCATTAGCGTCAGGCGGACGAGGCGGCGGAACCGGTCTGGGTTTTGTAGCGTCCGCCACAGTCATTGTCGGTTTGGGTTTCACAGGGGCAGCGGGCATTGCCGTCACTACCTTCACAGGCCGCGCTGACGGCGCCGTAGTTGTCTGAACCGCTTCAGGGCCGCTGAAAAACCACATCCCTCCGCAACCGAGTGCCACCACGGCGGCACCCGCCAACCCAACATTTTTCCACGATTCGCGTTCCACGATTTTCTCCTTCAAGGCAAAATCCAATCACCAGCCCGCTCCGCCGTATTTTGCGGCCGTTCTCGGGGATTAGACGCTCGCCGGGAGTTTGAGTTCCCAATTCTCAGGGCGGAACAAGGTTGGTTTATGCAAAGGCCGAGAAATGGATCCGGCAGGGGGCGCACGCGAAATGCGTCGCTTAGCTTTGCTCAAGCAGCTTGAAATACTCATCGCGCGAAATGCCTGCGGTTTTGAGATTCAGCCGAATGATCGAGACAGGTACTTCATCGTATGTTGGAATGACAATTGGCCGCAATGTACCCGGTTTGATGTAGCTGCGATGACTTCCTTCCTGCCGGGCAAACGCGAACCCCGCAGCAAGAAAAATCTTTTCCAGCCTTCGCCAGTGTAGGGGAGTAATTCTCGGCATCTTCAGACGGCGACCGCAAGACTGTGTCTTTCGATCCCGATCCACTGAGGGCTCACCCAGGCCCCATTGCTCTGTTCAAACCCGCATTCTTCAAGCACCTGATCCAGCGTTCCCTGGTCCGCAACCGTCTTGAGAAAACAGCGAACGGCTTCGCACAGGGCCTGCTTGGCAGCTTCCGGGCTCGGCCCGCTGCTCATAACGTCCAACGGAAGGGAATGTGCTATAAATTGACTTCCTTCCTGCCAGATATTGATGGTCACATCGAGCGTCATGTTTCTAATGCTCCCTGTGTGCGGAGGACGGTGTGGCACGCTAATGGCCTTGCTTGCATTATACGACGCCGGATGGCCAAACGACAAACCCGGTTCCCGCTTCCACAAGGTCCAAGTCCGCAAAGACCGATATCAAACCTATGGCCGGTCGCCCATTGCCACGAGTATTCAGCCTTCTCGGAGTCGAAAAGGACCTCGCCGTCGATGATGCACTGCGCGAAGCCCTTCCGCATCTTGGGGAGGAGGCTCGCGAGGCCGCCTTGAAACTGATTTGCGACCGGGGCCGACCCGCCACGCTGGCCGCACTGCTGGTGTCGTGCGGGTCGTTCGATCCCGCCTTGCAGAAGGCCATGTACCGTCGTTTTGGCGATTTCCACCCAGGGCTTCGCACGGCGATTGAGTCTGAAAAGTTCGAAGACCGGGCCGCCGCGATTTCCGTGGTGGTCGCGGTAAAGGACTACAAGTCCGCTCATTCTCTTGCCGATGCTCTTCGTTCGCATTGTGCCCGCACCCGCGAACTGGCCGCGGACGCGATTCGTCAGTTGGCCGAAGCGCATATCGCCCGCCGCGAGCGGGGCATTTCGCCGGCGGATGCCGCCGATTTCGATCAATGCGCGCAGCGGCTTGGTGAAGTGCTGCAAACCACCGTCAAAAACTGGGAGTCTCACCTGCACGTTCCTGTGCTTGAGGCGGCATTGTGGATGATCGACTCCGTCGAAGAAGTGCTCGCCGAGAAGCTGAGCCACGTCCCCAACCGAATCGGACACGCCGTGCAGAGCATCCTCAATCGGGCCGGTGATCCCAGATTGGCCGCATTTGTCGTACGAGCCATTTCGCACGCGGAATTGCGGGCGGCGGCGGCAAAGACGATTTCGCAGGCAAGCGACGCGACATTCATCGCGGCCCTCGCAAGCGAAATGTGGCTGCTGGCGGACACACGGATCGAACAAGGGTTTCATGGCGTTCACGATGCCGCCGGCTTCGAGCAATGGTTGGTGAACAACCAGCCTTCCAGGCCGGAGGGGACCGCAGGCGCCGTACGCATGATCTGCTCCTCAGGTGGGCCGCGCGATGGGGTCATCGCCCGGCTGAGTGCGATCGCGGAACAAGGGAGCGAACCAACCCGGCAGGCCGTGCTTTGGCGATTGGTGGCGGATGAAACTCCGCATTCCACCCAGGCCCTCAGCCTGATCGCCTCGCGGGCCAATGACCCGCGCTCTGTGATTGCGGTCCGGGAGTGCAATCGGCGACAGAGCAGGGAGGGGGCGCCGCTCAACAAAAAAGCCGCGGATGGCGAATCGACTCCCGTGCGTAAAGCGCTCGACCGATTCATCGAGGAGCACGATCGGTTGTCGCCGGAGGATCGATCGTCTCTCGCGGGGCAATTCAAGTCGCTTGGCCCCGACCTTGTGAAGCAGTTGGAGCGCAAATTGGAAAACCCGCGCAGCGGCGACCGCGCCGGGACGATACGCGCGATTCGAACGCTGGGCTTGGTTCCAACATTTCTTCCGCGCATATACCGCAGCGCTCGCGACACCGATCCATCGGTCCGCTCCACGGCATTGAACGTACTGGACGGGGACAATAGCCCAACGGCGGTGCGCTTGCTCCGCGACGCGCTCAACGATCCCGATCCGCGCGTCCAGGCGACGGCGATCGAAGTGCTGGAGCGCATGGGCGTCGAAAAAGTTTCCCTGCCGATTCGCGCGAAGTTCGAATCGACCAACAACCGCGTGCGGGCCAATGCCATCAAAGCACTGTGGAAAGTCGAGATGCAAAAGGCCTCGCAGGAACTCGAAAAAATGCTCAAGGATAACTCGGCCCATCACCGCCTCAGCGCCTTGTGGGTGGTGGAGCGGATCAAGGCGCGCCCCATCATGGAACGCCTGATGGCCATGAGCCGGAGTGACCCCGATCCGCGGGTTCGCTCGCGCGCCCGACGGGTGCTCGAAGGCCTGGGCGTTCACAAGGAACTGGTTTGAGGTGATCTCGTCTATGCTCGGTGAAGTAACGGACTTCGAGCTTTGGCAGCGAGCCGTTCGCAACCAATTCCAGCAAGGTGAATCGGTCGGTTCGCTATTGCTCGGGGTAGGGTGCCTGGTGGCCGTCGTCGTGCTCGTGCTGGTGATCGCCCGCCTGCAAGCCCGGTGGAACCAGCGCGAAGAGAAAGCGCAGGAAGAGTCTCATCCCCAGCGACTCTACATGCACCTGATCTGCGCCCTGGGTTTTACCGCAACCCAGCGGCACCTGCTGGAGGCCGTCGCAAAGGCCTCCACGCTCGCCCACCCGGCCGCGTTGCTGATGAGCGATGTGTTATTTGATCAAAGCGTCGTTCAGTGGGAGCGGCTGGCCGGCGAAGTACACGCCGACGCGAGGCGCATCGACGATCGCCGAGCCCTGGCTTTTGCGCGAAGCCGCCTCTTCCCGGAAGGGCGAGGGATTGTGCAGTCAGCTTCCGTCAGACTTTGAACGCCGGAACCAAACCGCAGCCGCCAGGACGCGGACGATTTCATGAATGCTACCGGTCTATGGTGAAGTCGTTAGTCATTAAGCTCGCTGGAGAGCCAATCACGGAATGTCACTTCGTCGTCGTTGTTCAGCTCGTCGGCGGCGACTTGGACACCGGCCAGGATGGCGTCTGTTTCCTCCTGGGTACACCCGGTCCCTGCCGTTCCACATGCCATCAGGGCGACGGTCGCGACGATTTTCCAGTTGGCGATTGGTTGAGTTTTCATTGCCGGTGATCCTCCAAATGAACCCGTTTTGTCGATTCCTTCGTTCCATTTCATCGGGCAATGACGGGTCCGTCCTCGAAGGAAATGTGAAAAGGAAGGCCTTCCGGACGGCAGCTCCGGGGGAGACGCGGATATCAATACTAGGAAAGCTATTGAAACTTTCGGGTTTGCGCCCATAATGGCGTTCCCCGCCTTTGGGAGAGGCGGAGTGAATCGATCGGCACGCAGGATACTCAATGGGTTCTACGCTAAGCGAACTTCGCCGGCTGCAAGACGTCGAGCTTGTGTTGGCCTCGATCCGGCGAAACCGCGACGGCAAGGTCCGCCGCGTCGAGGCCCAGCAAAACCGGGTCCGCCAGATCGAAGCCCGCCTCGACGAAAACCGCAAGGCCATCCGAGCCCAACAGATGAAGATCGACGAGCTTACGCTCGACGTGGTCAGCCGCGAAGATTCCGTGGACAAACACCGTCAGGCGCTCAACAAGGCCAAAACCAACAAGGAATACGCCGCGATTCTGACGGCCATGAACACGGAAAAGGCCGACACCGAAAAGGTTGAAACCGTGGTGCTTCAACTCATGGAGGATCTGAATAAGTTCAAGGCCGACGGCGCGGCTTTGGATTCGGAGCGGGAAAAGGCATTGGCCGACGTGGCCGCCGCCGAGCAACTCCTTCACGCTTACGACGCCCAATCCAAGGCCGAGAAGGATCGACTCACCCGCGAGCGTTCGCAAATCGGTGCGGGGATCGAACCGCAGGCCATGGTGATTTTTGATCGGACGTCCCAAAGGCACGAGGGCGAAGCGATGGCCCCAGTGGTCAAGCTGCGAGCCAAGGGCGATGAGTGGGCCTGCGGAGGGTGCAATCTCAAGATCACGTTGGATATGGTCAATGCGCTGGCCACGCGGGACGAAGTTCGCCTTTGCGGAGCCTGCGGCCGGATTCTCTACATCGAGCAAGGCGCGGTAAAGGCCAAGGCATAGTGGTGCGGGATGCGCAATCTGGAGCAAACAGAGCCGCGACCGCGAGGAAGCGGACGGATTTGTGTCTTAGCCGACAGGTTCGGCATCATCTGACTGGTCGTCGAGTCCGAGATCCTCACTGAGGCGTTCGATGGTGATATCGAGCACGTCTTCGGAATCCAGGGAGTGCGTTTCCACGGCCTTTCTGGTTCCGCGAACTTTATCCAGACGCATCGCGGGGACGGTTTTGGCCATTTGCATCCAGCGGGGCAACTGGGCTTCCACTCCGCGGGCGGCGACGGTTCGTTCCTTTAGAATTTTAGGGCGGGCCATATAGTACTCCTCGATAGAATCCCTTCGATCGAATCGGTTCTTTTCGTGCTATCGGCGGGAAACCTGCGGGGGTTTACTTGCCCCGATGATCGAGGCCAAAGAAGCGGGCGGCTCAACCAGGGTTTTGGATTGCTCAGGTGCTGACTTTCTCGATATGATGATATTGGCTCTATGGTTGCGGTCGGGATTACCGATAATTTTCCCTAAGTCAGGATCGGCAAGGAGTGCGAATTTTGGGCTCGACGATTTTACGACGCATCGTGCTGGGCGTTGCCATCATTTCCATTTTTGCTCCCGGTTGCCATAAGCGATCACAGATTGAGCCGACCCCCAGAGCGGGCGACCCGCGCCGGCCTCCGGGTCCGGCCATCGGTCAGAATCAACAGCCATTGCCTCGCCCTCCGCAGCGACCTCCCGGCGACCCGACCTGGTTCCCGCGAACGGGGAAAATCAGCGGACGTTGGACGACGATCGTCGTACATCATAGCGCCACGACCACCGGCAACGCGCGGTCGTTCGATCGGTCCCACCGCGACAAGGGGTGGGATGAGCTTGGCTATCACTTTGTGATCGGCAACGGCACATCCAGCGGCGACGGCGTCGTCGAGGTCGGCACGCGCTGGCAGACTCAAAAGCACGGGGCCCACTGCAAGACCCCGGACAATTATTTCAACGAACATGGGATCGGCATTTGCCTGGTGGGCGACTTCACCAAGACCAGGCCGACCCAACGGCAGATGGCTTCACTGCGCCGGCTCACGGCGTTCCTCTGCGATCAGTGCCGCATTCCTGATTCCCGCGTGACCACGCATGGATTGGTGACCCACAAGACCCAGTGCCCCGGCCGGAACTTCCCGATCATGTCCCTCCGCCGTTCGCTGGCCATGGGCCCTCAAAACGGAAACTACGCGCAGTAGAGAGCAGACAATCAGAAAATCGCCCGGTGCGGGTGCATGACCCGCTCCTTTGCGTTGACCGCCCGGTTTCTGGCCGGTCCGATTCGGCATTCGGCCTGTGATTTTTCATGATTTGCCAACCGGGAAACGTCGGTTATACTTACTGATTCTTCATTTTTTCCGGGTAGCCGTCAGAAGGCGGTCACGGATCAGGTGCGGACTCGACGATCCGAGAATTGTCGATAAAATAGCCGGGCTGTGTTAGGAGCGTAGCTCAATTGGCAGAGCACCGGTTTCCAAAACCGGCGGTTGCGGGTTCAAGTCCCTCCGCTCCTGTTTTTTAAGAGCGGGCGTCCCCCCTTTAATCCCCCCTTTATGATGGAGGGGATGCAGAGGCTGGACATGGCGGAGCGGGTGGCAGATAGATCAGGCGATTTTATGAGCAACGGGAATACAGGGACGGTTGCGTACGACGAAGTTCAGGCTCCGGTAGATGCCGGGTCGGGTCGCAAGCTGCCCCCCAGGCGCACGGGACGCGGCGGGTCGGGCGGCTTCTTCAATGCCTACAAGCCCGAACAAGGTAAGACCACGCGGACGGCAACGGTGGTAGCGGCCGGCGCTATCATTGCCTGGGGTGCCTACTTTATTTACGACCGCTTGCAGGTCTACGAAGGCGACGAGTGGTGGCGCTTGCTGATTATGTACGGCATTCCCATCGCGTTTGCCGTGGTGTTGGGTTCCTTTGCCTGGCGGTTTTCTTTCGCCCATCCGCGGACGGGCGATTTCATGATCGCCACCGAAGGCGAAATGAAGAAGGTTAGCTGGTCGAGCCGTCGCGAGATCATCGGCTCCACCAAAGTGGTCATTCTTTTCACGCTGGCGATGGCGATGTATTTGTTCGCAGTCGATCTGGGATTCCAAAAGCTATTCCAGTGGATCGGGGTTCTAAAGGTAGGCGGATGACTCAAAACCAAGTGACAACCCCGGAAGCAGTCGAGACCATCACTTCGGCGGCGCCATCCGTCGCGACGCAGACGCAAGCGGCTTCGACGCTCGCTCAGACGGGCATGAAGTGGTACGTGCTTCGCGTCGCCTCCAACAAGGAGGAGTCTGTCCGCGACGCCCTCATCCGCAAGGTGAAGATTGAGGGTCTGGAGCAGCGTGTTGCCCGAATCTTGGTGCCCACTCTCAAAGAGAAAAAGATGAAGGCCGGCGTGCTCAAGATCGTGGAGCGCAAGCTCTACCCCGGCTATGTGTTTGTCGAAATGGCGACCGAGGATGACGGCTCGGTGAATGAAGGCGTCTGGTTTCTGATCAAGGAGACCAGCGGCGTCGGCGACTTTATCGGCTCCGACGGCAAGCCCACGAGCATGCCCGATCAAGACGTGACCGGGATGCTGGCCGCCTCCGAAAAGGCCGAGGAGCAGCCGGGACTTTCGGGCCTCAACATTCATAAGGGCGACCAGGTCAAGATCACGGATGGCGCCTTCGAGAGCTTCGAGGGCGAAGTGGAGGCCGTGGACGAAAAACGCGGCATGGTGTCGGTCATCGTCTCGATTTTCGGGCGGTCCACGCCCGTCGAGGTCGGATACTGGCAATTGGAGAAGGTGGAATAAACCCTAAAGTTCAAAGTGCAAAGTTCAAAAAAGACGGCATTTTTTGAACTTCGAACTTTAACATTTGGTTTTGGAGGTTCATGTGGGTAAGGCAGCAGGACCGGCAAAAGGCGGCAAGCCCGGTGGTGGCGGTGGCGGCAAGAAAGAGGTCACCGCGCAGATCAAGCTTCAGGCACCCGGTGGCCAGGCGACTCCGGCCCCGCCGATCGGCCCGGCGCTGGGTCAGCACGGCGTGAACATCGGACAGTTTGTCCAGCAGTTCAACGCCCAGACCGGCAATATGAACGGCATGATCGTGTCGGTGGTGATTTCCGTTTACTCCGACCGCAGCTTCAGCTTCATCGTCAAGAGTCCGCCGGCATCGGTGCTGCTTAAGGATGCGGCCAAGGTCGCCAAGGGCAGCGGCGTTCCCAATAAGGACAAGGTGGGAACCGTGACCAAGGCCCAACTTCGGGCAATCGCGGAGAAAAAGCTCCCTGACCTCAACTCGAATTCTGTGCAGGCGGCCGAGCGCGTGGTGGCGGGTACGGCCCGGTCGATGGGCATCGACATTGTGGATTAGTGGATAGACACGACCAATCGCTGCTCACAGAGCAGTGGCACACACCGGACCCGCAAGAGAGACCGTTTCGGAGTACTATTGTCGTCCCATCTGCCCGGTCACGATTTGTTCGATTTGGCGAACGGTCTGGTCCAGCACGTCGTTGACCACGAAGTAGTCGTAGCATCCGCTGTCCCGTGCGGTGGCGATTTCACCGTCGGCGTGAGCCAGGCGCTCGCGAAGTTGATCCTGGGCCTCGCTCTTGCGACCCTCCAGTCGGGCGCGCAACGACTCCATGTTCGGCGGCAGCACGAAAATCCGCAACGATTCCGGCATCTTGCCGGCCACCTGCACTCCACCCTGCACGTCGATTTCCAGGATGATATTCTTCCCCTCGCGAAGGGCGTCCTCGACCGGCTTTCGCGGAGTGCCATATCGCTGACCCACATACTCCGCGGATTCTAGAAACTCGCCTGCGGCTTCGCGCCGGGCGAATTCCTCGCGAGAGAGAAACTCGTAGCTCGATCCGATGTTGTCGCCGGGGCGCGGAGCACGAGTGGTGGCCGACACACTCCACACCGCGTTGGGCAGTTCGGTGAGCAGGGCATTGCAGATCGACGTCTTGCCCGCCCCCGACGGCCCGCTGATGACAATCAATCGCCCCCGTGGAATATCTCAATCTCCGTTGCGATCCGTGAACTTTTAGTTTTCCTCTGCGTCCCGCTCATAAGTCCTAACCTTCCAACCAAACTTCGAACTGAGCTCCGTCGGCCGCATCTGGCCCCGCATTGCACGAACAACAGTTAGCGTGGTTCCATCGACCTGCGCAAGCGATAGATAAGTCAGACCACTAATCGGCTCTTCTGTGTAGATGAAATCAATGGCCATGGGATCGGTAACTGCGTCAATCTTGGTTATTCCATGGTTCCACAATCCCTTGGCGCCGTTCTCTCTAAACTTCCCATCCGCTTCGAAAATCAATATCGCGCCCTCGGTTCCCATCGCATTCCGCACGCGTGGCGTGGTATACCAGCTTCCCTCAAGCTCCTTCCGCGCCGTCTCGGTCTGCGCGTCGGGCACGTTTTGCTTCTCCCGCTTTAGGACCTGCATCACCAGCCCGCTACCCGGCTTGGTCACAAACTCCTTGGGACGCTCGCCCGGTAGATACGGCCCGCAAAGTCGGAAAGTATCCGCGTCCAATTCGTAAATGCACGGAAACGTCATTCCTTTGGCCGGACCGCGCATGATGGTCGAATCATATTGCTTGGGATTCTTGGTTGGATCGGCTTTGAGCACCCCGTGCGTGAACAACTTGCCTTGCATGATCACGAAGCGCCCATCCTTCAGGATGATCACCTTATTCGAATCAAAGGGCAGTGCGGGCCGCGCCGCCCCATCCACCTCGATGGAGTCAAACCGCCAGACTCCCTCCATCCGTTCTGCCTCTTGCGCGACGGGATCTTGTGCCTGGGCGCACAGCATCGCGCCCGCGGCGGACAGAATAGAAACGAGGAAGATCAACCGATGTCTCCTGCGACCTAGTTTCCAGTCTCTAGTTTCTTGTTTCACATCGGCGGCGCGGGCGTTACCGCCTCCATCACGCGCGCGATCGCCTTCGCGGGAACATGAATGTCCGTTCGCGCATAATCACCGGACAGCGACGTGGAAATCGCAATCGGCGGTCCCGGCGGAATGTTCTCCGGCAATTCCATGCCCAGCAAAGGCCCAAAGGCCGGCAAAACACTGGCCGGATCCACCAAGATCACGAGATTTCGCTTCGCCGGAAGCGCCTTCATCGACTCGGCTACCAGAGCGCCCGACGCGAAGGGCTTTGCCACTTTGCCGGTGAAGTACTTTTGGGCCTCCGCTTCCGGACCCGAGAAGTATCCCACGCGGCCATCCATCGGCCCCATGTACAGCGTCGTGTTGGGTCCCAGCATTTTCTTGGCCTGATCGGCCGACGGATTTGCAGGATCAATCTTGATCGTAAACGCATCAACGCTCTTGTCGCCGAGCTTCTTGCCCTCTGCGACCTCGTAGCTGATCCCGCTGGTCATCATCGCGGCCATGGGGTTTTCCTTGATCATCGACTTCTTGGCCAAATCCTGAATCCCGGCCACGTCCTTGCCCAGATAGTCTCCCGCGCTGGTCATGCCTTCCTTGGACATGCGCACGATCAGATTCATGCCTTCAACCTTTCGATACAGATCGCGGGCAATCTCGGCCCCTTCCGCGCCCGCGGATTTCTCGCCCGCCGCAGGAGCAGCGCCACCGGCAGGCACGGAGCCCATCTTGTCGAACAAATAGTTCAGGAACGGCGAATCATCGCCGGGAATCTGCCATCCCATCGCCATGGTAAAAGGCTGTTCCTCGAACGTAGCGAGAAGCGACGCGCTCGCCGGCTTGTTCTTCGCCAGGTAGTTCTTGATTTCGCCATCCTTGAAGCCCGTGGCGATCGTGGCATCGGCTGCCGTAGCGGAAATGCCTAACGTGATGTCCACAAAGGCACCTTGCTCGACGAAATTCTTCACCGCATCAATGACTCCGGTAAATACAGCGGTCATCGAAGCGGGATCGCCGCCGCCCTGCTGAGCGGCCATCATGGCCATCATCGGCGCCATCTGACTGGCCTGCATGATCCCCGCGAGCGCCATCGGACGAACCGGATCGAAATTCAAATGCACGTACACATCGCGGTTCGTCAGAAGATCAAGGCGCGGACGCAGATCATCGGCCAGCGTGCGGCCTTCCTTCTTGAGAGCCGATTCCAGTTGTGTCTTGTCGCTCGCCGCGATCACCATGTCGCCCTTCACCGCCGCGTAAAGGTCGTCCATCTCTGCAAACGGAAGAAACCAGATACCGCCCTCTTCTTCCTTGGCGTCCGGAACGGTCTTGACCTTCTCCTTGAAGTTCGGAATGCTCGCCCACAGGACCGGCTCGCCGCCCTGCAGGTTCGCCTGCGCCAGTCCCACCGGCTTGGTGAAGTCGATCCAGGGAGCAATGCCCAGGTTTTTCTTCATGTCCGAAAGCATCCCCTCGAAGTCGCTCTTGGGGTTGATCGACTTTGCGTAGGCGATGATGTTCTTGTCGAACTTTTCCATATCCACGACGACCGCCCCCAGCGGAAGATCGGCGGGCATCTGCTTGAGCACGGCCTCCACGTCCGGCGCTCCCAGGGCGACAGTGCCAAGGCATGGCACCAACAAGAGACCGGCAACAATTCCTGCAAATCGCTTATTCATCAAACACTCCTTGCCATAGGCCCGCCAATGGAACGATCGCGTCCATTGAGGTCGAACCAATCAACTTTTTTCCAGACAAACGCGCAACCTGAAGCCTACCCCGATTAGAGCGTGTGCGAAAGTGACCGATGTCGGAACTTCTGCCAATGAGACCACCGTTCCGAACCGAAGCGCGAAGGCCTGACTCCACCCCAACCAGCGTCTACCTGTGACAACTAATCCGTCCGAATCCCCAATGCGTTCGCGATCCGATCGAAATCGTCCAGCGAATAATATTCTATGACGATGCGCCCCGACCCCTTCCGACGACCTTCGACAATCGTAACCTTCGTTTTCATCGAATGTTCGAATCGCTGCTGCAGGTCGCGCAGATGAGGCGAACCCTTAACGACCACCGGCGTTGACGCAACAATGCCTGCGCTGGGACTCTCCTTTTCCTTCCGGACCATTTCTTCGAGCGTTCGGACCGACCATTCACTCTCGGCGCAGCGCATCGCCAGTACGTCGCGGCGACGCGAGTCGATGATACCTAACAAACACCGACCGTGCCCCATCCCGATCCGGCCTTGGGCGATGAGGTCTTGCACGGGTTGCGACAACTCCAGAATTCGCATGTAGTTGGCGACGGTAGAACGATCCTCTCCGAGCCGGTCGGCCAGCTCCTCGGCACGCAAGTTGAATCGCGTGCAGAATCGCTTGTAAGCCTTAGCCCTATCTATGGCGTTGAGGTCCTCTCGCTGGATGTTCTCAATCAGTGCCAACTCGAGCATCTGCTCGTCGTCGGCGTCGCGTATAATGACCGGAATCGTCGTGAGGCCACAGGCTTTTGCGGCAGTCCACCTCCGCTCTCCGGCGATGATCTCGTGCCGGCCATCACGTTTCCGCACGGTAATTGGCTGCAAAATCCCGCTTTTTTTGATGGATGCCACTAATGACGCCAGCGCCTTGTCATCCATCACAGTGCGAGGCTGATACGGATTTGGTTGAATGATATCGATCGGTAGGGAGATCAAACTACCTCCCGATGTCGATGGTTGCGAAGTCTGTTCCACGTGGAACGCAGGAGGTGAAAGTTTTTCCGCGACAGGTTTTATCGTTTCTCGTGCGACGGTAGCTTCCTGGATAGTGAGCGGCTTGATAGATTCCTGCTCTTGAATTCCTCGCAAATTGGAAACCAAAGAATCCAACCCGCGACCTAATCGTTTCGCCGTCTTCGACATGACCGATCCTCCATGACCACTGCGTGGACAATCCAGACGCTAGCGTTGCCAGTCAGAAAATATCGTGCACTGCGGCCAAACGCAATCAGAAAATACTTTTTCACCACAGAGGCGCGAAGATGAGGATAAATCAGCGACCATAGCCAACGCATGCTTGGTATTCACAGATCGATTTGGTTTGTCGCAATCCCGTTCAGCACGCCTAACGCTCAGACCATTGGTAGGTATAAATCATGTGTTGATTGAATTTTATTACTCTCACGCGCGTTCACGCATATAAACTACGGGTGCCCTCTATGTATTATGTGTATTGAACATCGAAGTTCAGAGCGATGTGTCGGGAGGTCGTTCGTACGCATATCGACAATGTGGTGCCAATGCCGGGTCAACCCATTCGCTCAGGCACGCATCGCGCTGCGATCTTCTCGCGGCCGACCGGCGAGATTATTCCGCGTTCGGTGATGATGGCCTTGATGTACTCGGCTGGGGTTACGTCGAACGCGGGGCAGAAGCACTGGACGTCGGGCGGGGCGGTGAGTGTGCCGAAGCCTTTGCGGATTTCGTCGGGGGAGCGTTCCTCGATGGGAATCTTGTCGCCGTCGGCGATTGAGAGGTCGAACGTGCTGGTGGGGGCCGCGACGTAGAAAGGGATGTTGTGAGCTTTGGCGAGGACGGCCACTCCGTAGGTGCCGATCTTGTTGGCTGTGTCGCCGTTGGCGGCAATACGATCCGCGCCGGTGATGACCAGATTCACTTTGCCCTGGCGCATCAGCGTGGCGGCCATGCTGTCGCAGAGGAGCGTCGCGTCGATGCCCACTTGCATTAGTTCCCAGACGGTGAGGCGTGCGCCCTGGAGGAGCGGGCGGGTCTCATCGGCGAATACGCGGAATCGCCGGCCTTTCTCGTGGGCGGTGAACATCGGCGCCAGCGCCGTGCCGTAATAGGCGGTGGCCAGGCTGCCTGCATTACAGTGCGTGAGCACTCCACACCCTTCTGTGATGAGCGATTCGCCGTGTCGCCCGATGGCGCGGCACATGGCCTCATCCTCGTCGCGGATTCTCTTTGCTTCGTCGAGCAAGGCGTGCTTTAGTTCCTTAATCGTGGCGTCGGACATGGACGCAACGAGCCGCCGCTGTCGATCCAGCGCCCAAGTGAGATTGACCGCCGTGGGCCGCGAAGAGGCCAGATGATTGCAAGTACTATTGAGACGGTCGATGAATTCCTTTTGAGCGTTCCCTTTGTAATCGCGCACACCCAGGACAACGCCCATAGCCGCCGCGACGCCAATGGCTGGTGCTCCGCGAACACGCAGCACCTTGATCGCCTCCCACAAGGTGTCAACGTCGTGGCACTCAAGAAAGACAAGTTCGCCGGGTAGGCGAGTCTGGTCGATCATGCGGACATGGCCGTCCAGCCCGCCGATCCACTCAATCGTTCGCGGAAGCGATTCAATGCTCATCATCTTCGAGGTAGAATATCATTCCGAAGGATAAACTTACAATTTTGCCAATGGGAAGGGATACGATGTCGGCCAAACTGTGGGGCCGACTGACAACGCAGGACCACTGCTCAAGAGCAGTGGCACACAAATGCGACAGATGGCAAAAGCTCCTGAATCCTCTCCAGTATGTCCGCCGGGCCGCCGATGAATTTCAATGGCGTCTGCGGACAGCCGAAATCGCCGAATGACATCACTGGAAGGCATTCATCATGATCGAAAAATCGAAGCTCGCATTCGTGACATTGTTCATCGTCGCGTGGCTCGGATCGGGAGTATCGTTTGCCTCCAACGAGGTCCCGAAAGAGCAGACTCGACTTGAGAAGGGGAATGCCCGGTTCGTCAGCGGCGCTCCGCAACATCCACGAAGCGACGACATGCGACGCGAAGAGACAGCCGGCGGGCAGCGCCCCTTCGCCACCGTCCTTACCTGTTCCGATTCACGGTTGCCCGTGGAGCGAATTTTCGATCAAGGCATCGGCGACCTCTTCGTCATTCGAGTGGCCGGAAACGTCGCGGGGGTCAGTGAAATTGCCACCGCCGAATACGGCGTGGGACATCTGAATACGCGACTCATGGTGGTGATGGGCCACAAGGGCTGCGGCGCGGTCGCGGCGGCGGCCACGGGAGCCGAAGTCCACGGCGCACTGCCGCATTTGCTCTCGCACATCAAGCCCGCCATCGAAGCCGTTAAGCAAAAAGAGGGCCAACTGGAGAAAGAGGAATTCCTGGTCGCGGCGGTCGCAGCCAATGTCCGCAGTGCCATGGAGGAGTTGCTGCGCACCAGTGAGACCATTCAGGAAAAAGTCGAAAAGCACGAACTGACCTTGATCGGCGCGGTGTACGACATTGAAACAGGAAAAGTAGAGTGGCTCGGTCCGCACCCCGAGCAAAGCGGGATCCTCGCGGAGAGCAGCAAGCCGCTCCCGCCCACTCACGAAAAGAAGCCTGTCGCCACTGAAAAGTCGCACGGACATTGACGGGCTGCCGGTCCACGAAGCGACTGGGTCCCGATCATGCGCGGATGCGTCCGATAGGTCGGCGACTATCGCGTTCAGCGGAAGTCCGGCGATACCGATAACACTACGACGCGCATGACCAGAACAGTATGCGCTGCCCCGGGTTCTTTATAGGCAGGTGACCGTGACGCTGACTCTCGATGTAATACCCCAAATGAATTCCGGCGATGGCGGGCTGCCAACTCCCGAGCGCAGACGAATCTCGCCGTTCAAGATCATCCTGGCCGATCCGCCGGCCATGACCGACGATTACGACAAGGCCTATCCGAATCTCGGCATCCTGCAATTGATTTCCTACACGCGGGAGAATACGCCGCTTGCCGACGACGACATTATTTTTCTCGATCAATTTCACACACTCGAAGACCACTTGCGGTTGATCGAGGAACATCGCCCGCAGATTTATGGCCTGAGCTTCGCCTTTCTCACCCAGCGCGTGGCCTACGATACGATCAATGCAATCAAGGAGCGCTTCCCGGAATTGCTGGTCATCGCGGGTGGACCACATCCGACATCGGTGCCGGACCTGGTCATGAGCAAGACGCTCGCGGACATGGTCTGCATCGGCGAGGGCGAAATGACCCTGGCCGACATCATCAACATTGCCGTGCACGGGGGCAAGGATTTTTCGAGCATTCCCGGACTGTTGATCCGCACGCCCGACGGAACAAGGCGCACCGACAAGCCGCGAGCGTATGAGAATCTCGATGAGCTTCCGTTCATGGCGTGGGACCGCATCGACTTTTCGAAATTCGTCGGCCAGCACTATTGCAAATCGAACAAGCAGATGTGCATCGTGATCAGTCGGGGATGCCCGTACAAGTGTACCTTCTGCTCGCTGCCGGTGTGGCGCGCCGCAAAGCCGTTCGTGCGGATGCGCTCGCCGGAGAACATCGCCCGCGAGGTGGATTGGCTCTATCGCCTTGGCGTGCGCGAAATCAAAATCGTCTCCGACGAAATCAACGTCACGCTGCCCTGGGCCAAGGACGTGTGCCGGGCGATCGGCGACTTGGGCTATAAGGATTTATATTTCCAGAGCAATCTTCGCGCGGACAAGATCGACGATGAGTTGGCGTTTTTGTTCAAGCGGATGAACATGTGGCTGGTACACTTGGGCGTGGAGAGTGCGAACGACCGCGTGCTCGACGGCATCGAAAAAATCATCACGGTTGAGCAGGTCGAGCGGTGCCTGAAATTTCTCAAGAAACACAAGATCCGCGTGCTGTTGTTCATGATGGCGTTTCAATTGTGGGAACGGAAGGGTGAACTTCAGTTCGAGACGCCGCGAGAAATCCGCCGCTCGCTGCGCTGGGTATGGAAGCAGTTTTTCCTGCGGCGGATGCACTACATGACCTGGTCGATCGCCACGCCGATGCCCGGCGCACCGTTGCAAGACATCGTCGAGCGACACGGCCTGCCCTCCTCGGCGCTCGTGCTGGACAACTGGAACCGCAACAAAGACTACCTCGGCATCGACCTGACGCCGCTGGGAATCAGCGAGAAGACGAAGATGCGGCTTCTGCGGGCGGGCATCCTCTCCAAAGGCGTGTTTGCGATGTTCAGCGGAAACTTTGACTGGCGGCGGCACTTCTACCGCGTCGGAATTCTCTTCCGCAGCTTCTTCGGCAAGTGGAACAGCGGCCCGGCGGAAAGCCTCGGTCCCATTCTCAACACTCCGCTGCGATTGAAAGTGGAGGGATAAGCGTGGGCGGCCTGAACTTCAGCGAAACCGCGACTTCGAGCGGGTGAAGTTTTAGCGAACTGATTTTCAAAACGGAGAATCGCAGAATATTGCCCTGGGCGTCCACTTTTTCCATCACCTGATCGTTCTCTGTTTCGCGGAAGTAGCCCGGCATTCGATCAAAAAACACTTCGAGGGAATCCCCCTCCGGGTCGTACCAAATCGTTACGTTTTTCTCAGGCTCGAAGGGGATTTGGCAACTCGAATACGAAGGCTGCGCCATCCTGATTGCCGCAACTCCTTCGGAGTTGATCCGTCGTCCGATCCGAGACCCAGGGTAGATCGCGGTGGCGACCAACCCTGGATAACGATCGTTCGGCATCATGAAACCCCAACGGGGTTTAGGCTCTTCGATTGCGGCGCAGCGCAATCTCTAGAATGCCACAACTCCTTCAAAGTTGAAATCAACCGCCGACGCGACCCAGGGTAGGCCGCTTTACGCGGCCAACCCTGGGCTATGATTCACAACGCCTTTGGCGTTGAGGAACTTACATTTTCGGCCAGCGGAAGAGCTTTTCGAGCGGTTCCGAATCCTTCAACTTTTTCACATCGATGCCCCCTTGCTCGTGCAGCCATTTTGCATCGATGGATTCCAAGGGCTGTAACGTGTACTCCAGTGTCTCGACGACTTCATTGAATCGTGACGGACTGCACCGGCAATGGACGGTCGAAACTGCTCTTTTTGGAGTGGCATCGATATACACGTAAGGCCCCATCGGCACCGGCCCGTCATCCAGAATTCCCACAACAAGAATTTCCGAAGCCTCATCATGGGACCGTTCGATCGAAAAACTTCGTCCCGGCAAAGGTCCGCCAAACTGTTTCTTTGCGGCGAGTTCCACCGATTGCGACACAAAGACAATTCGCGGACCAGATGAATCAGTGAAAGCTTCCCAGAGAATGGGCATGCCGTCATCGTCCAGTACGATGCGCACTCCCCTTGTTAAAAGCGTGGCGCTCAAAGGCAATCGAATGCAGCCCACCGGCTTTTCGTACCACCACAGGAATGCAATTTGATCGAGACTCTTTTTTCCGTCCGAAATCGTGCCCGCATGAAAATAAACTGTGTCAGGACGAAGAGGGGAAGTCTCATCGAAGACACGCGGATTGACCGAGTTGCCGATTCTGAGTGAGCGTACAAGATCGAATTCTTCCACAATGAGTGGAGCGAGTTTGCATTCGATGACAGATGAATCCCCCTCGGCCGGCTTATAATAACGCGCCTTTTGGAATTCCCGCTTCGACCGCTCCATGATCTCCTGGGTCGCAGGAGGCAGCGACGCCGCATCGGGCTTCGCCGGCTCGTCCGCTTTAGCGATCGCCGCAAAACAAAGGAAAACCAGAGTCAGAAGCGACGAAGCAAGGCCTCTCCTAATCGAATGCTTCCAAACAGGTCGAAACGGTTCCATTTGCTTCATTGTAGCACTTTTCACGTCGCTGGACCGCACCGCCGGGCACGGTACGATGGCCGATTCGGTATTTCGGCCACCACGGATGGAAGGGAAGCAGGTCGCACGCCCTCCGCCGGGTGGGAGGTTCGGCGGACAATGCTGTTACTTCAAGCAATCTGGAGCGGTGACCGCATCCATATCTGGAGCGTGGATTCGCCCGCGCCCGCACAATGCAATCCATCCTCGGCCCCTACCGAGCCCCAGTTGCTATCATTCTCTTCCTACGCCGACCTGAGAACCGCAGCCGGAGATCTCTGGGATAGCCTGCTGGTATCCACCGCTCAAAACAGCGAGCTAACGCTGTATCTGCCGGATCGCAGGAACGCGCCGGGAGAATCCGCAATAGACTCATCCGAACCCGGAGCGCCAGCGACGGGCGGTACCCCCACCAGTGACTCGGAGACCGCCGCGCCCGAATCGCGCATCCCTACGCTTGCTCTGGCCCCCGCTGATGCCGTGGATTTGTTCGCTTCAGCCAACTGGCATGCTCAAACCCATGCCGCACCCGGCGCTTCGATGAGGTTTTGGGCGGCGGCAGCCCGGCTCACTCTCGACATCCTGGCCCGTCAGCGTTTTGTCCCCGATGTCGAGCGGGTCGCCCCCGATCAGTACCGGGCCCATTGGCGCCCCGCCCCTGAGTACGATCAGATCGAAACGATGAAGCGGCTTGCCCAGCTCATGCCGAGGGTTTGCCTGGCAACGTTGCCTCCGCAGCAGCGGTCCGCCCATATCGTATTGGAACATTATGTGGCCGGGACCGTTGACGCGCTGGTCCGGCAGACGCTCGCCGGAGATGAATTGACCCACGGAATCCTCGGCGATCCCAGCCCGAACCCCACTCTCCTGGCGCGATGGCTGCGGTCGTTGCTCGGGACGGAGTCAGCCGTGTCAGGATCCTCCGCGGAAACCACGGCGATTTATCACAAGGTGCGCGAGTGGATCGCAAGGCTTGAGCCGCCCTCTTCGCTTCGCACGTGCCGTTTGCACCTGGCCTTGACCGCCCCGGAGGATCTCGGCGGACCGGCCGCCGGTTGGAAGCTGGAAATCAACATGCAATCCAGCAGCGATCCTGAGCTTTTGATTCCGATTGCGGAGCTTGACAAGGAAGCGCAGTCGTCCCGCCTGGTGCCCACTCCGTTCCAGAATGCCCGGGAGCAACTGCGCAGCGATCTGGAAACCGCATCAAAAGCCTATCCACCCCTCGCGGTTTTCCTGGAACCAGACGCCGATTCTCGAATCACCCTGACCACACAGGAGGCCTATACCTTTCTGCGCGACGCGTTGCCGCTGCTTGAATTGGAAGGGATCGGCGTGTCGCCTCCCCCCTGGTGGAGGCAGGACCGCCCCAGGCTGCGCATGCGCCTCGACCTTCGTCCCGCTCCAAGCGCCGGTGGAGATACCGATGGTTCCATGCGGCTTGATTCGCTGGTGGTCTACGATTGGCGGATCGCCCTGGGCGAGGAGGACCTCTCGCCGGAGGAGATCGCCGCGTTGGCCCTCGCCAACGAGCCGATCGTCCGGCTGCGCGGGCGATGGACCGAAATCCAGCCGACCGAGGTGCAGGCCGCTGCTCGTTTCCGTGCCAACAACCCCGGTGGCGCCGTCAAGCTGTTCGAAGCCTTGCGACAATGCTACATGGCCGACGACCTCGAAACGGGTCTTGCCGTCGCCGGAATCCGCGGCGAAGGCTGGGTCGAGCGGGTGCTCAATGCCGGACAGTGGCACGAAGACGAATCCGAAACAATAGACGCCCCTTCGACTTTTCACGGGGAATTGCGCCCCTATCAGCTTCGCGGGCTGCGCTGGATGAATTTCATGTCCCGGTTGGGGCTGGGTGCGTGCCTGGCCGACGACATGGGCCTGGGAAAAACCATTCAGCTCATTTCTCTCTTATTGCAGGAAAAAACGGATGCCGCTTTGTCGTCCCCCACGCTCCTGGTGGTGCCCATGTCGCTGGTGGGCAATTGGCGCCGCGAAATCGAGCGGTTCGGGCCGTCACTGAAGGTCATGGTGCACCACGGGCTGGAGCGGCGATCGGGAGAGTCGTTTTTGGAGGAGGCCAGGAGTCACGATGTCGTGATTTGCACCTACGCCCTGGTCCATCGGGACTTCGAGCACTTGAGTGCCATGCCGTGGCACCGCGTCGCCCTGGACGAGGCGCAAAACATCAAAAACCCGGCCGCCAAGCAAGCGGCTGCGGTTCGTTCGCTCCGCAGCGTCCACCGCATCGCCCTGACCGGAACGCCCGTCGAGAACCGCCTGAGCGAACTCTGGTCCATCTTCAACTTCCTCATTCCCGGTTACCTGGGGACCGCCCCGGATTTTCGTCGCCGCTTCGCCGTTCCCATCGAACGCCACCACGACACCGACCGCGCCGCCCGGCTGCGCGACCTGATCCGCCCCTTCATCTTGCGCCGACTCAAATCGGACCCCACCATCCAGGTGGACCTGCCCCCCAAGATGGAGATGAAGGTCTTCTGCAATCTCACGCGCGAGCAGGCGGGATTGTACGAAGCCGTCGTCCAGGAGGTGATGGGACGCATCGAAAGCGCCGACGGGATTCAGCGCCGCGGCCTGATCCTCGCGGCACTCACCCGCCTCAAGCAAATCTGCAATCATCCGGCGCATTTTCTGGGCGACGCCAGCAGCCTGCCGCACCGCAGCGGAAAGTGCGAGCGCCTCGTCGAAATGCTCGAGGAAGTCCTCGCCGAGGGAGACCACGCCCTGGTCTTCACACAATACCGCCAGATGGGAACGCTTTTGCACAAGCTCATCACCTCCACCTTCGACCGCGACGTGCTCTTCCTGCACGGCGGCACGCCGCGACACGAACGCGACGCACTCGTCGAACGATTCCAACGGGGACAGCATGACGCCCCGATCTTCATTCTCTCACTCAAGGCCGGCGGCTTCGGACTGAACCTCACTGCCGCCAACCACGTCTTTCACTTCGATCGCTGGTGGAACCCGGCAGTCGAGGACCAGGCCACCGACCGCACCCACCGCATCGGGCAAAATCGCGCGGTCCAGGTGCACAAGTTCGTGTGTATTGGAACGCTCGAAGAGCGCATCGACGCCATGCTCATGAACAAGCGATCGCTCGCCGAAAACATCATCGGCGCCGGCGAGCAGTGGATCACGGAGCTTTCCACCTCGGCACTTCGGGAACTTTTTGTCCTTTCGCGAGAAGACGCGGTCGGAGACGAATAATGGACGATATGGATCGCACGAACGAGAAAGGGCGGTTCCATCCGAACCCAGAGCGCAAGCGACGGACAGCCCCTTTGGAGACCGATTCCGATTCAATGAGGTCTGAAACAAGCACGAACGACGACGATCCGCAGCGCGAATTCTGGGGCGACTCTCGCGAAATCGAAAACGTCGTCATTACTTTCCGGCCGCCGATCAAGCCATTGGCCATTCTCGAAAAACTGGGCCCTTCCCCATTCGAGCGGGGAAGTTTCCCGCTCATCGGGTTCCTGGCCACCACCTTCGACAAGGTGGGTCAGTTTGCACTCGAACGCGCCGGTTATGAGCCCAATCCAGACGAAGCCGCATCACCGACCGATATTTCGAACCGATAAAGCACGTCCCCGTTCCCCATCATCCGATCCCATCTCGATCGCCGGATTTTAGAATGCTCAGAACGCCTGCACACTACGCCCAGATTGTACGGTTGGGGCAGCAGGTAGTGCGTAGAGGCCCTGGTCGTCCCATAACGGAGTCGTGCATGAATACACTGAAGATTGGCAACGTGGTTCGCGTGCAAAGCGGCGTGGTCGATGTCGTGATCACGGTCAACGATCTCAACATCCTTCACGAAGACCGGACATACCGCGTGGGCCAATTGGGCTCCTACGTCACGATCCCCATGGACAACCGCACGCTGGTGGGATTCGTCACCGGCTCGGGACGGCAGGAGGTCACCACCGCCGATATCGAACCGCAGCTCATCATGAACGTTCAACTCCTCGGCGAAATTCATGCGGGGCGATTCGTCCGCGGCGTGAATGAATACCCCATCGTGGGCGATGACGTGTGGGTGGCCATCCAGCGAGATTTTGAAACCATCTTCGGCAGCTTCGATCAGTTGCTGGCCGGATCCAAGCACCCGCAAAGTTTTACGCTTGGCAAATTCGCGTACAACCCCGACTTCGAAGTGAAGGTCCTGGGCACCGAATTGTTCGCCAAGCACGTCGGCGTGATGGGCAACAGCGGCAGCGGAAAGAGCTGCACGACCGCCCGAATCCTTCAGGAAGTGCTCGACTTCGGCCAGTCGCAGGTGGTCATGTTCGACATGCACGGCGAATACCGCAAGGCTTTTTCCGACGAGGATGGACAGCTCAATGCCAACGTAACCTACCTGGGCGTGGACGACCTCGTATTGCCTTATTGGCTCATGAAATATGACGAAATTGAAGCATTATTTCTGGACCGCTCGAACCCGCTTCACGTGTCAACGCAAATTTCGTTTCTCCGCTCGGCGCTGCTTGAATTCAAGCAGGACGCCGCGGCCGAATTGAACCTGACCAAATCGCTCACCATCGACACGCCCATCTACTTCTCGTTCGAGCGGATGAAGATGTATGCCGAAAACCTGAACGAAGCACGATACGTTCTCAACGACGATCGCCTGGCGTTCAGTCAGCTTGCGCTGCGCTCCTTGCCCGCCATTGAACAGCAAAAGATCATGCGCGAGCAGCGCTGCCAATTTAATCGCGGCAACCCCGAAGGCGAGACGCCTCACCCTCTTTTCTTTGGAAAGTTGTTTGGATTGATCGACCAGTTCGATACCAAGTTCAACGATCGTCGCTACCGGTTCCTGCTCAACCCCATCGCCCACGGGCTGGAATCGAAGCACTTCCGCGACCACCTGCTCAAAAATGATCGGCTGGAACAAACCTCAAGCCTGATGAACCACCTCATCCGCCTGCTCACCGGCCGGATCACCCCCCGCAGCAACCTCACCATCATTGATCTGTCCGGCATTCCCTTTGAGATCGTGGATGTCACCGTCGCTGTTCTCACGCGGTTGCTCTTCGACCTGAACTTCTGGACGCCACCCAAGCAGCGCCACCCGCTCTTGCTCGTGTTCGAAGAAGCACATAACTACATCCCGCGCGTCGAAAAGGGCCGCAACTTCGCCCGAGCGGCCGTCGAGCGCGTAGCCAAGGAAGGCAGAAAATATGGCGTCAGCGCCATGATCGTGTCCCAGCGCCCGTCGGAACTGTCCGAAACGGTGCTCTCCCAGTGCAACAGCTTCGTGGTCATGCGGCTCAGCAACCCCGAAGACCAGAAGTACGTCTCGAAGGTGGTGGGCGATCACTTCGCAGGAGTAATCCAGATGTTGCCCGTGTTGCGGCCCGGCGAAGCGTTCATCATCGGCGACAGCGTGCTCATGCCCATGCGAACCCTGGTGAGCTTCCCGAATCCGTCACCGCAAAGTGCGAATCTGGACTTTTTCCACGCGTGGTCCGTGGGCACCGAAAACTACGACCTCGACGACATCATCGATCACTGGCGTCGTCAGGACCGTCAACGCCTCGACCCGCAGGAGGAAGCTGTCGCCACCTTGGATCCCGTCAAGGCGTCGCAAAACTCCCTTCTGCGCAGCCCGGCGGAGGCTTCACCACCTCAGCCGCCTCGCGGACCGGTGCCCGCCGTCCATCCGAAGCGCCCGAAACATCTGGTCAAGTCTTCGGCCCCGCCGCTCCTCGCGTCCCGACCGATGTCATGGCCCGCTTCGACTCCGGGGTAAAGGAAATTCCCGATCACGATTCCGTGGCCTGAGAAGGGATGGTGAGGCGGAAATGAGCACCGCCCAGTTCCGGATCGTGGCGTTGGACGAGGTCCAGCCGTCCGCCCAGGAGTGAGGCCCAATTGCGGGCCAGTGCCAGGCCCAGGCCGATGCCGCCGCGAGCGGCCTTGTCCGCATCGCGCCCCCGGCGGAAAGGCTTGAAAATCCGCCGGGAATCGGCGCGGTCGACGCCGGGTCCGGAGTCAACCACATCGACGGTGACCTTGCCGTTTTCGCCGCCGAGGCGCAGCAAAACCGCCGGCTCTTTGGCCGAACGCGCGTGACGGCAGGCGTTGTTGATCAACACGCCGGTGATCTGGCTCACCAAATCCACGTCGGTCCGGATTTTCAGATCGTTCTTGATCTCGTTGATCTTGCGGCCTTCGACCCCGTTCTCCGCGCACCGATTGTCGAGCGTTTCACCCACGGTGTGCAACAACGAAGTGCCGTCCGTCTCCCGCAAGTGCAGCCGCGCGTGGCGATTTTCCAGGCGGGCATATTCCAGCACGCTCTCCACCATCGTCGAAAGCCGGGCCGACTCGCGGTTGAGCGTATCGAGGTATTCCTGCTTGCGGTCTTCCGGCACCAAACCCGCCGACAACATGTCCGAATACAGCCGGAAGGTCGTCAGCGGAGTGCGCAGCTCGTGCGTCACCGCGTACGCAAACTGCATACGCCGCTGGGTCATCGCGACCAGGTTCATCACGCCCCAGCCCGCAACCACCAGGACCGCGAGCGCCGCAAGCCAGGAAACGAGCAACACGCCCTGCGTGGATCGCCACGCCTCCGTACGCGCTGCCGCCTCAAAGTTGGGAACACGCAGAATCAAAGGCAATAGAGGAACCTTGGATTCGTTCGGCGCAAGTTCGCTGGGCCACCCGATGTCCGGGAACAATTCACCCTTCGGAAATGTCGGGCGAATGCGGGCCATGAGCTGAGGCTTGAGCCGCTCCCAGTCACCGATAAACCCCTGTCGCAGCACGTCGGCATCCGCGTGAATCTCGCGCACAAAGGCGAGCTTGGGCGCCGGATCGAGCCAGAACGGCGGCGCGATTCCCGTGTACTTTGTTGTGACGCCAAGCTCATCCTCCAAACCGTTGGATACGATCGAAGCATCGCTCGCCCGCATGTTTCGGGCAATGAAGCGCGGATCAACGCAACCCTCCGCGGGAATGTAGCCGGCCTGCGTATTGAGCAGGCTTCGAGAGGGGCGCTGCAATCCGGTTGGTGTCGAAGGATTCGAGGTCGCGGGAGCAGCGGACCCCGGAATCACCACTTCCTCGCCTTCCTCGCAACTCTCCTTTTGCCACTCCCTCTTCCTTGCTTCAGCCGTTTTTTCTGACAGCGGATAGGTTGGCAGAACGGCTTGCAGCCAATCCCAGATGAATCTCGTACGCGAATCCACACCTGTGTAAAACGGAATGTGTTCCGGATCATCCGGAAACTGGGGGGACACCATCTTTTGATGAGCGTCGATCTGGAAATAAATGTCGATCCAGTCGTAGGGCTTCCAGTCCGCCGATCGATTTACGGGCAGGAGGGGCGAGGGAACCTCGACGTCTGCATCGTTGGTATTGACATTGTATTGGCGTCCGTCTCGCATGCGGATGCTGAGCGGATCTTCGTAATATGTCGCGCGGTAGTGCGTGTAGGGGCGCGCCGCTTCGGTGGCCAGCACCTGGGCGATGTATTGCTCGATGCCGGTCAGCGCCCGGTCGATCTTGCTGCGCCGCTCTTCTTCGATGCTCTTTTCGGCGAGCTTGACGCTGGCGACCGTGGCCCAGGCCATCCCGCCAACGACGGCCACGAAGATCAGCCCAAAGAGAAGTGCGGCGCCAAGCTTGCCGCGACGCAATATGTTCATTTTCGCTGTTTGGCCTCTACCTCGTCCTTGAGGAGCACCAGATCGGGACCAAGCATATAGCCCTTGCCGCGCACCGTCACGATCCACTCCCGCTCCGGTTCATTCGATCCGCCGGCCAGCTTTTGCCGAAGCCGCGTAATGTGCATGTCGATCGCCCGCGTCTCCACCCCGCCGTCGCGCAAGCCCCAGACACAGGCGAGAAGTTCCTCGCGCGACACGGCGCGTCCCGCGTGTGCGGCCAGGCGTTGCAGAATATCCGCCTCCATTTCAGACAGCGCCACGCGCTCTCGGTCGCCGTGTCGTACTTCGCGCCGGGCACAATCCACAACCGTATCGCCCGCTGTGATGCTTAGCACCGGTTGCGGTCGATCCGGACTCCGGCGCAGCACCGCATCGACCCGGGCGAGCAATTCCCTCGCGGAGAACGGCTTGACCACATAGTCGTCGGCCCCCATGCGCAGCCCGCGAACCCGGTCGTCCTCCGAACCCCGCGCCGTGAGAATGATGACCGGCAGTGATGGGTGCGTGATGCGAAGCTCTTGCAGCACTTCAAACCCATCCTTTTTGGGCATGAGCAGATCGAGCAGAACCAGGTCCACGCCGCCCCGCCGCGCCTCCTGCAATCCGATTACGCCGTCGGCGGCCTCCACCGGTTCGTAGCCCGAAATGCGAAGCGCATCGACGATCGCTCGCCGAATGGAATCTTCGTCTTCCACAACGACCACCGTTCGTTTTTTTGACATGAAAGGTCTCGCTTACGTAGGGACTGTCTCGGGACTGCGGTCAACGCACAACACCACACCGTAGTATATTCGACCGGTCCACTTCCGACCCAATGATTGGCATTCCAAGTTAATCCACGGTTACATATCGAGGGTGGCACGGTCTGGCAGTCTCATCGCCAGGCCGTGCTTTTCGTGTGACAGCACGGCCTGGGGGTACTGCACCAGACCGTGCCACCCGACGGCTAATTGCCGGTTCGGGAGCGATGGACCCACTTTGGGATGAAGCCAAGCCATAGCGACAAGGTGGCCAGCCCTACTCCGATCGCATCGAAAACCCAGTCAGCTACATCGGCCTCTCGTCCGGTAAGGGGCTGGGTGAGTTCGTCCAGGGCCCCGTAAACGAGATAAACCAATGCCCAGAGCATCAGAACCCGGAGAGCAGCGGGTTGCGGCCGGAGAGTGAGTCTCAGTCCGCCCAAATAGGCTACGAGAAAATACAACATGATGTGGGCTACTTTGTCCAGGTGAAGGATCGGACTCGAAATACCGCGCTGGATGGGAATGTGTGTCAACGTAAACGCTACGAGCCAACAGCCCAGCCACACAGCTAACAACATGCCGGGTCGAAACCGCAGGCTCACGGTTACTGGCTCGCCGCGATGCGCAATCTCGGCTCCATGGGAATGACCGCCGCCCCGGCTGGTTCCGGAGTGGAGTCCTGCGGTGCGGCGCTGACGAGTTGCATATTGATCCGCGAAGCGAGAACACTTTGCGCGTTCACCGGCGTTTCGATGGTCGTTCCATGCCCGATGATCTCCACGGCCAATTGGGCGTAATCCAGCGCCCCGTTACTCTTGGGCGCGTAATCGAAAACGGTCTGCCCGAAGCTGCACGATTCGGCGAGCTTGATGTTGCGGCGGATGCTGGTGTTGTAAATTTTCGCCCGCGCCCAGACGTTGCTGGTCCCGCGTCCGGACTCGATGAATTTCCGCAAGTCCTCCACGACTTCGGCGGCCAGACGCGTCGTCGGCTCGTGCATGCAAAGGACCACTCCGCCGACTTCCAGCCTCGAATTGATCCGCTGCCGGACCAGCGTCACGGTCTCCAGCAATTTGCCCAACCCCTGCAATCCAAAAAAGTGCGCTTGCAAAGGGATCAACACTTCGTGCGACGCCGCCAGAGCGTTGATGGTCAGCACGCCCAGTGACGGTGCACAGTCGATGAGCATGATATCGTGGTCGGCATCGATGGGTTCGATCGCCTCGCGCAAGAGCACTTCGCGGCCCGTCACGCTGACCAGCTCCGCTTCCGAAGCGGCCAGGTCGATGTCGGCCGGAACCAGCGTAATGCGATCGCGTACCGCAATGGTCGCCTCTTTGATCGATACACCGCTGGTCAGCACGTCGTAGATGGTGGCCTGGTCAGGCCCTGCCTCAGCCCCGTAGTGCAGGGTAAGGTGCCCCTGTGGATCGAGGTCGATAAGCAGTACCCGCAAGCCGGCTTCGGCGAGCGCCGCTCCCAGGTTGGCCGTCGTGGTGGTCTTGCCGACTCCGCCTTTTTGATTGATGACTGCGATGCGTCGCATAGGTCCTCCTTAACCGCTTCGCCGGCCTTCCATGCCCAGCCTCGATGGGAACCCGATTGAGCCGTCATTTTAGCCCAATGTCCCGCCCCTTGTAAATTGCGACTTCTTGGCCGCTTCATCATGCGAGCGTCAGGATTTCTTTTTGGAGGCCCGAAGTGACCACCGGGCCTTTTTGGGGGTCTACAAATACGTTGATCTCGGAGCGCACCCCGAATTCCGGCAGGTAAATCCCCGGTTCGATGGTAAAGCCGATTCCCGGCAGCATTTCGCGCACATCGTGGGTTTCGAGGTTGTCGAGGTTCATGCCCATACCGTGCACAAGGGGACCGGGGCTGAGGCTGTGGCCTGTACGGTGGCGAAGTCCGTGGGCGTACTTCGCAGTAATGATGTTGCGGGCGGCATCGTCAAGCTGCCAGCCCTGAACCGCTTCCTTCTTCTTCCAAGCGTCGACCGCCCGTTGCAGCGACGCATCCCGCGCCGCCCGCACGGTCTCGTACACTTCGCGATGTTTCGCGGGTACGTCCTGTCCGGCAAAGCCGACCCAGGTGATATCCGAGTAGACGTTTTCATCGCCGGGAATGCGCGCCCATAGGTCGATGAGAATCCAGTCGCCCTTACGGATGGGAACGGAAGATGCCTGCGAGGTTTCAAAGTGCGGATCGCCCGCGTGTGAATTAGCCCCCACGATGGGCGGCTCGCCCGTTTCCAGCCCTTCGGCCGCGAACCGGGACAGGATGTGCTGTTGAACTTCGTATTCGCCAATTTCCTTGCCGGATGCGAGCCGTTGGCGGATGAGGCCAAACGCTTCATCCTTGATCGCGTCTACTTTGCGCGATGCCACTGCGTGACCCTTTTGCGCCTCCGCCGACCACCGCGCCACGCAGACCTGAATCAGGTTGGCCGACGAAACGACTTCGGCGCCGAACGAACGCACCAGCTCCACCGTGCCCGCGTCCGCAAACGATGCGGCCGGGAGGGCGCATTGCAGCGAATACTCCATGGCGATCTTCTTGGCCGCCCCGGCCTTCTCGCGCAGCCATGTGTGCCAGTCGTTCCACGAGAGGTACGATTCGCGTTTCAGCTCGACGTTGGCAAACGACGGTCCGTCGATGCCGTGGTGCTTGAGCACCGGCTCACCGGTCGTCGGCACCCAAAGCGCCGCCCGCCGTGTGGTCCAGCGCTTCCCGCCCAGTAGCTGCGTCAGCACCGGGTTGCTGCCGCGAAAGTCATAGACCAGCCACCCGCCCACGCCCTGCTGCTTCATGTACCCTTGCACGTCCTGCCAGTTAATCATCAGCCGTCTCCTGCAAAAAGCCGCGTCTTCGCTTGCAATGAGGCGTACGCGGCACACCAACGGTAAGCGCAGCTTGTATCTTGGAAGAACTATCGCCGAATGTCACGGGCCGACCAGAGTGTTGGCAACGGGTTGATAGTCAAGCAGGTCCACGTCGCCATCGGCGTCAAAATCCTGCGCCAAGCAGCAGGAGTTTCTGTAGAGAGGGGGATTACAGGTTGACGTTGCACAAACGGCTCCTCGGCAATTTGCAAAGGCCGCGAATACGCGAAGATCGGACGACTCGGGGGCGACGAAATCCCAACTTATCTCGCCAGTCCCAAAACCCCCGCGATATCCGCCTAGACGCAAAAGAAACTGGTTCGCCGCCAACCAGAAAAAATCTTCGTAGATATAAACACTTCTTTGGACAAAAGTGGTAATTCGAGATTGGAAAGCTGGCTCAGGGCCACAGGCATCGTCGCTCAACAAGAACGGAGTATTCCATGTATCGCAATCATCCCAGAAATTATCATCCGGATAATAAACTGCTACCTTGGTGTCAAAATCAGCATTACAGATGTCAATTGCGATAGTACCTTCGCAAACGCCCAAGTTGATAAGATACCAAACATCGTGATGCACCTGCTGGTCGCCGAGCGGGAAAGAAATTTCACCGGTCCCATACCCCGTTAAGAGTGGTGCGCCATCGGTATTCGCAGCCTTCGTATTGAATGGGACAATCTGATTGCGAGGCAGCGGCTCAGCCAGCCCACAGGCGTCGTTGTCCGGACTTGGCCCACATTGTGGAGAGTAAGATCGGTCAATGGGTTCATCCCCACAGCTGTAGAACTGAAATGCGAGATCGGCCTTCATAAACTCCGCGCCTGGAGTGGTCGAGATTGCGTTGGGCGTCTGCAAGCTGATGGGGTCGGCGCTTCCCAATGTCTCCCAATACCATGAACAAATGCCGGATGGCGCATTGCTGATTTCCATCCAAACCGACTCGCCGACTTCCACGGAAACAAGGCCACCGTGTTGCCCGTAATACTGGTGCTCAGGGGCGATACCTGCAATCACTCTTCCGGTTCGGACGGGACCCGACACCACCAAGGATCCATCCGACTGACAAAAGGGACCGCCGAGAACCCGCCAGGGCTTGCCGCAGAAATCGCCATAATAAGTCACGCAGAAATCATCCGGCGTTTCTCGAACGCAAGCTGTGTCCCCGTCATAATTCGTTCCCCACCAGCAGATTCCACCAAGGTAGCGCTGCTCATTCATGCTGAAATTCTCGGCGACAATGAATTCGCCTCGAGTGCTGTTGAGAGCGTTTTCTCCATCCGGCTGCGCACACGATTGGGGAGAAAAAACATGACTCTCACACACTTGCCCAAACGGCGCCTGCGGCCCGCAGGTGATTCGGAACTGCCCTGCCCCCCCGCCCAGGCCATAGTCGGTGCCAATTTGAATTCCATACGTTTGACCGCTGACGGCCTCGAAGGTCACGCTGGACTGATAGCCGCAGGAGTCGGCGTTGCAATCCAGACCGTTGCCTGCGCACGCACAATCAGCATGTACCGCCAGTTGTGTATCTACGGTAGTAAGTCCGCAAGTTTCAACGGTGACCGGCCCATCGCAAGCCGAGGTCCAGCAATACCAGACATCCAGCACCTTGCTGTAGTACCCGCACATCCCGAACTCGTACCCATCCGGAGTGGCATTGGTATTGTCGAACGTAAAAACGCCTTCGCCCGAAATCGACTGGGCATCTACACAACGATCATTCGCCGGAGGCGGATCGTACACGCAATCATTGGGATTGGCGCATGGTGTTCCGCTCGATCTTACTTTCATCGAAAATTCCCCGCGCCATGCATAAGGCGAGCCTTCGAAAATATGCAGCCGATAGGTTTCTCCGGTACGCGAGCACCATCGCGCAATCATCAAGTTTCCTTCGCAGAAAGGTTCGTATTCGTAGTATTCCTCAAATGTCGGCTGTACGCAGGCAACCGCACCGCACTCGCCGCAATACACGCCCACTGATGGTTGATATGTAGAATACTCGCACAGCAGCGCCTCAATCACGGTTCCATCGCCTATAACCTCATACCACAGTCCCGGCCCAGCGTCGTGATCGATGCAGTACGGCGCATTATCGTTCGTGGCGCCAGTAAGAGCGCCGGACACAATGTCACCAGGTTGCATTGCGATTGCGTCAGCACACTCGTCGTTTATAGCCAGGCAGCCTGTCGGATTGCCACACAAGCCTTCACCGGCTTCCAGCGACAAAGTAAACGCTCCGTAAGAAACATTGGGTGGTCCGCTTACACGGAGAAGGTATTCCTCGCCGGGCGAGGTGCACCAGTCAATATGTTCGGGGTCTTGGCAGCGACCGAGCGCGAAACCGCCGTCCACACATGCGCGCCGTTCGCAGTCGTTGCAGTAGATACTCAGTGTGTGAAAGTAATAGCTGACATCGCCTTGTTCGGCACAGAGCGAGGCGTGGAAAGTCCGACCATCGCCGGTCACCTTGTACCAAACGTCCAGAAACGATCCATAGGCGTAGTCGCACGTATCCCCTGTTTCATAGTCTGCCGAGTGGGTCGAACCGGTGGTCTCACCTATGCTTACGAGCTGCGCCGCGGTACATAAATCATTAACCGGAACGGTGCATTCTTGCGCATCTGAGCAAGACTCGCTCCCCCCGGAAGCTGTCAGAGTAAAATCTCCGCCTGTGCCGGCCACGAAAATGTAATAATCCACGCCAGGCTTTGTACACCAGGTGATCGGAGCGGCATTGGAACAGGCAGACGGATTCGAACCTGTGCAAAACAGTTGATCGCATTCCCCACACACGACCTTGTAACGATAACTGGCTCCACTTGAGCATGTCAGCGTTGCAGACCATCGCGTGCCGTTTCCGGTAATTTTGTACCAGCGTCCCCGCCCGCTCGACCAATTGTCATAGTCACACGGTGGCGCAGAGTTTGATGCCGCACCCAGCGTGTTTGCGACGATAGATTCCCCAGGTGACAGCTCCTGGGCGGCGGAACAAGCTGAATTGGGTGCGGCCAAGCATGTAGGAGGATTCGCGCACGCCGCTCCCTCACTCGTTACAGAAAATCCGAAGTTTTCCGGGTTTCCCCAGCCATAAACGAAGATCAGATACTCGACACCTGGAGCAGAACACCAGGCAGTCGTGGCGCGACATGGGACGTAGCCCCCATAGCCCGCAATGGCACCTCCCACGCAATAAAGGTTGTCACAACCAGCGCAAAATATTCCTACCCCCAAGCGCGGATAGGTTTCATAACATGAGAGGTTCACCCGAAGCGTTGTTCCATCGCCGACTACGCGAAACCACTGGCCGCTGTCCCAGCCACCTGATGACGGACCACATGCCGGAACGCTTGAATAGCCTGCACCTGTACTTCCGCCGACAGAGCCACCAATCAGGATGAGAGGCGCCTCAAAGCAGTAGTTGCTGTTCTGCGCTATTGCGGTTGACTGCATAGTCCCAATGCAGACTAAGAATCCGGCTGCGATCGTAAGGGTCTTGCTTTTCATCGTGAACAATCCAAGTCTCTTGCTCAATCCGAAACGCAACCTTCAAACGACGGCCGGCCGGAATAACCCCAGTAAAGCCCCGTGCAAATATGCGGTGCGGGCAGAGTATCCTTCTGCCACCCGTCGCCGCGCACAATGATACACCGATACGTTTGATTGAGCTCTTCAGGAGTCCCTTCATTTCCAGGGCAATACGAGCCCGGAGGACATCCGGAGCAGTTGGGAGGAAAAGGCGGCGAAGTCAGTTCATCGAGAAGGTAATGCTCCGCGTAGCCTTCCGTGTCCTGAGTCCCTTCGACGTAGATGGCCTTTTTGTCTACGTGCCCATCCGCGAATGCAAAGTTGTACGTCCAATTCTTCCCGTGCCACCCGCGCACCGTCCCGCCGGGACCTGGGTCGAGCACGGCCACCCAGTCGCATTCTGCAATGGGGCGCTTGCACGCCCATGCCCACCGCCCGATGTTCTCCTCGTAATTGAAAACCCGCGACGGATTTGGCACCTGGGATAGCGGCCGGAGATACGGCGAATTGCTCGATATTCGCCCGCCGGAGTATTGAACCATGAAGGTGTTGGCCGCGTAGCTGTTTCCGAAGTGGTCGAAGGACGTGCGCGCAGGATTGTTCATCCAGTCATAGCAATGTGCGGCTTTGGGCGGCCCATCATCCGCCGGGCAGCGGTACTTGTCCAAAGCTAACCCTGTGTCCTTCATGAGAGCCGCCTGGTCAAGAGGCACGTTGGGCGAAGGAAAGTTATCGCGAAAACCATGGGGGTAAAGGATGTTGTTAAGCGGGCGCTTCGCCGGTCCAAACCCCGCAACCGTTCCGTAGCGACTGTTGTATGGTGGAGGATATCCGAAATTATGAATCGGAGCGCCAACCCCGCTCTTGCCGCCCCACTCGTACGCTCCCATGTAAAGTGGATCGTAAGGATCCTGCTGAAACTGCTTCTCATGAACAGGAATGGCCGACTCGGCCACGTCGGTCGCCGAATAGATGAGGCTCGCCTGGCCGATGGCGCGCATGCGGTCGAGGCACTTGGAGTACTTCGATTCGCTCGCAAGTGATTTAAGTGACGGAACGGCCACGAACAAAACCAATAGACCAACGCATGTACACGCGGCCAACAGCTCTGCGACAGTAAACCCAAGGTAAGCATCGTGCCGCGTATAACGGGCCCTAATCACCTGGCTGCCTCCATCAAATAAACTGAAACTGGCACTTTGCATACCATACCGAATCGACACTGGACTCTGCAAGTCTTGTTTACGCTCAGCCGCCACGCCCGTCTCGTTCAACCCCCGCTTTGCGCTGACCGCAATCCCAACAAAATGCGCGCGCCTTCGATGTTGTATTGGTTGATGCGGTCGGATCGGTTCCGGCTGCGGTTTGGCGGGATCGAGTTCCCACCACCCCCTACATATGGGGGCTATAGGAGAAAACACACCAGCCAGAAACTGTACTTTTCCAAACAAACCCATAGTGAACTTGGGCCGTTAAGCTCTGGCCTGTTCTGCTAACGCCTCGCGATGTTACCGGTTAGGCCGATTTTCACGGGCCGATAAGACTGTCGTGAATCGGTCGATAGTCGAGGAGGTCCACATCGCCGTCGGCGTCAAAATCCTGAGCGAAGCAGCAGAAGTCGGCGTACAAGGGAGGATTGCAGCTTTGCGTGGCACATGCGGCCCGGCGGCAATTGGCATAGGCCGCAAACACGCGGAGGTCAGACGATTCCGGAGCCGCATAGTTCCAGGTCACCTCACCGGAGCCGAAGTCGCCGCGATAGCCGCCCACGCGGAGCATGTAATAGTAATCGTTGTCGACAAACGCGGTGAGACGCGACTGGAGTCCCAGGTCCGCGCCGCAAGAATCATCGTCGATGGCGATGGGGGATTCACTCGAACACCCCCTGGATACATCGTACAACGCCGTCTTGACGTCGAAATCAGCGTGGCAAACGTCCAACGCCATCGTGCCGTCGCAGAAGGGATTAACATAGAACCAGACATCCTTATGTACCTGCCGATCGCCCAACGGGAAGTAGTTTCTGAGTTCTTCGCCAAACGCCTGCTGCGGCACGACGGGCACGCCATCGGTCGAAGCGCCGGTGGTTTTGAACGCGACGACATCGCCCATTCCCAGGGAAACGGAAGTTTCGCAGTCGTCGTTTTCCGGAATCGGACTGCAGGAAGGTGCGTACGTGCGATCCACGCAATCATCCGTGCACCGGCAAACCTGAAACGCGACATCGGCCGGAAGAATCCGGGCATTGGAAGACATGGCGTCCGTGTCGATAGATTGGAAGCTTGCCGGATCGTTGGCGATGAGCGTCTCCCAGAACCACGAACACTCGCCGGACGCGGAGTTCGTAATTTCAATCCAGTAGGGCTGTCCGGCCGCCAGAGGCACCGACGCATGGGAGCCGGTGTATTCGAGTTCTGCCGTCAGTCCGGCGATATTGCCATTGCGCCGTCCGGGGCCAGTAACAAACAGGGTTCCTGCCGATTGCGAAAACGGTCCCCCGATCAGTCCCCACGGCTTGCCGCAGTAGTCCGCGTAATACGTGACTCGGAAATCGTCGGCTGCTTCACGAACGCAGGACTTCTCGCCATTGAAATTGCCGCCCCACCAGCATATCTCGTTAGCCTGAAAGGACTCCTTCGTAGTGAAGTTGTCGGCCGCCACGTACTGTCCGCGCGTGCTGTTGAGCGCGTTGTCCTGGCTGCGGGCAAGGCATTCGCCAAAGGCCCTCGACGCACACGGCGAGCCGACCGCCGGCTCCAATCCGCAGGAGATGCGAAACTGGCCGCTGCCGCCGCCCAGACCAATAAACGTGCCGACTTGAATGCGATATGTCTGGCCCGCAGTCGCAATAAAGTCCAGGCGGGACTGGTATCCGCAATTGTCATTGTTGCAGTTCAGGTCGAAGACTTCCCGGCAGTCACAGCCGGGATAGACGGCCAGTTGCGTGTCCACCGTGGTCAGCCCGCAGGTCTCCACCGTTACGTGCCCGTCACAAGGCGACGTCCAGCAATACCAGACATCGTGCGTAGGTGGATTTTGGCCGGTGAAATGACACATATCATACGGCTCTTCCGGAGTGGCGTAGGTGTTTTCAAACGGAAAAACGCCCTCTCCCGCAATGGGAATCGCGTCGGCGCATCGATCGTTGGCCGGCGGCGGGTCATAAATGCAATCGGCGGAATTCGCACACGCTGTGCCGGTCGATTTCACTGCGAAAGAAAACCAGCCTTCGGGCGAACTCTCATAATCGACGACAAAAACCTTGTAGGTCACGCCTGGCTTCGAACACCATCGCCAGCGATTGACGGTATGTTGCTCGCATACATCCAAAGGAACCTGCGCTTCGGAATAGCTCGTTTCCACACACGCCAGTTCTTTACAATCGTCGCAGAACACTTTCACCCAGGGCTGGGAGCCAAATACGTTGCATATCGACGCTTCGAGGATGGTGCCGTCGCCCACGACGTCGTACCAGACGCCGGGACCAAAGTCGTACACTCCGCAGTAGGGGGTGTGGTCCAGGGTAGCGCCGGCCGTGGAAAGATTGATGTCCTGACCAACATCCAAGGCTTGAGCCGTGTTGCAGGAATCGTTGGGCGGCGCACAATCATAATAAGAACCGCACGGTCCTTCCGAAATCACCGAAAGGTCAAACTCGCCGGCGGAAGAAAGCTCCGGGCCGTCCACGCGCAGGTAATACGTCTCGCCCGGCTTGGAGCACCAACTGATCTGCCCGCCCTCCGCGCACGCGCTCGGTGCGAACCCTCCGGGAATGCAGCGCGGTGCAGCGCACGAATTGCACATCAGGCTCAGCGTGTGAACTTGGTTGACGGCAGGAACGCTGCAAACCGAAGCGGTGAGTACCGTGCCGTCTCCCACCCGCGTGAACCAAACGCTTGCTCCGGGAGATGGTCCGCACTCCAAATCGCCTTCGTCTGTGGCCGCATGAGTAGACAAACGTATAGGCGCCCCCAATGGAGCGGGGTACGCGCTTGTACAGGTATTGTTGCTTAAAGGAATACAAAGGTCTGCATTGCAAGCTTCGTTGGAATCTTGGAGGGTAATGGTGAAATCGCCCGGCGTATCCATGCTTCGAACCAGCAGGAGAGTCCCCTGATCCGAACACCAGGTCATGCTTTCTCCGCAGCCCGAGGGCGGGGCGACGCAAAGCGGCTCATCTTCGATGTACTCAGGCTGAAAACAGGAGGAGCAAAAAGCGATCATTTCATGCTCACTGCCGGAGCACTCCAATGTCGCGGTCAGGTTGGTCCAGTTTCCGAAAACTTCAAACCACACTCCGTTGCCGCCGGGCACGCGCCCATCGCATCCGGGAAAAAGGTCGGGGAAAAAAGATGCGCCGACCGTGGTTCCGTGCAAAGTGAATCCAGGCCAAAGCGTATTTCGGTTCTCACACCGATCGTGGTACGGAGGCCAGTCCGCACATCCTTCCGTCGCCTGGCAGGCCACTTCACTCTCGCTGAATGTGAGCGTGAAATCGCCCGGAGCGATGGGGCTGCGCACCAGTACACGGTAATTCACCTGCCAGCCCGCGCACCATGTCGCGGACTGGCCGCACGAAACCGACGTGGCCAGGCATTGGGGATATTGGCAGTTATCGCAAAAAACGATTAGCTCATGCTGGCCGCTGACGCAATCGAGCGTGAGCGAAACCTCGGTACCGGAGCCGGAGAGCAAATACCAAACACCGTCTCCGCCAGGAACGCTTCCATGGCAAGTCGAGAACACGTCCGGGTGCTGATTTGCTCCGACCGTGGTACCGGGGACGGTCTGGTTTGGATCGAGTGGCTGCGCGTAGATGCATTGATCGTTGAGTGGAGGCCCGGCCCATGCCTCCGTTTGGCTCGAAAGGAAAATGGCAGCCAACGTGATGGCAACAAAAGAACAGGGTTTCATCGCAAGACGTACCTGCGAATCGCCGCTGCTTCGTTGATGTGCCGCTCCTCGCATGGTCAGTCGCCGCTTACACAGGATTCAAAGGACGGCCGCCCCGAGCCGGAATAATACAACCCGGTGCACACAGGAGGCGCGGGCAAAGTGTCCTTCTGCCAGCCGTCGCCTCGAATAATGACACAGTGATAGGCCTCAAAGCTGCCTTCGTAGCCCGGACAATTGTCCGACCCCGGAATGCAATTCTGGCACTCAGGAAATACGGGGTATGACGAAAGCTCTTCGTTGACCCAGTGCATCGCATCGCCGTTGATGTCTTCGGTTCCCGGAATATAGATTTGTTTCGAATCCACATGTCCGTCCACAAAAGCGTAGTTGTACGTCCAGTCTTTTCCGTGCCATCCGCGCACCGTGCCTTTCGGACCCGGATCGACCGCAGGCACCCATTCGCAGGATGGGTTTTGCCGCCTGGTCGCCCATGCCCAGCGCCCGATGTTTTCCTCATAATTGAACGTGCGCTGGGGGTTGGGCACGTCGGATAGAGACCTCAGGTACGGCGAGATGCTGGACATTCGTCCGTCAAAGCCCGCGGTCATAAACATGTTGGCCGCGTAACTGTTCCCGAAAAAATCGAAGGAGGTCTGCCCGCCGCTGTTCACCCAATTCTGACAGTGCGCCGCCTGCGGTGGGCCGTCGTCCGACGGGCAGCGATAGGCATCAAGTTCCAACTGCGTGTCGATGAAAGCCCCCTGGCGGTTGAGGTTGGACGGCCCAAACAGGTTCTCTCGAAACCCGTGTGGATAGAGGATTGCATTCAACGGCCGGTCCGCAGGACCAAAACCGGCCAGCGTCCCGTATCGGCTGTTGTATGGTGGAGCATAGCCGAGATTGGAATTCGGTGAGCCCACGCCGCTCTTTCCTCCCCATTCGTACGCGCCGACGAAAAGGGGAGTATTGGAATTGCGTTTGAATTGTTGCTCGTGAACGGGGATGGCCGACTCGGCCACGTCGGTCGCTGAGTACACGAGGCTCGCCTGTCCGATGGCCCGCATCCGATCCAGGCATTTGACGTAACGCGACTCGCCGGCAAGTGACACCAGAGAAGGCACTCCCACAAGCAAAAGCAGGACGCCAATGCATCCACAGGTGCCCAGCAAATCAATCTGGGCAAAGGCCCTGGTTCGGAATCGAGTGAATGGATGCATTGTGTTCAAATTCCAATCTCCCGAGGTGAAGTCGGGCCGACGCTGGAAAAAATGATACCAAGTAGGAAATTTTTTTTCAAAACGGAGTGGTCCGATAAGCAATCGACGACGCGCAAGCGAATCGTTGATGCCTTTTTGTCACCGCAGCGGCTTGAGGCCGGCGGCGGTGCGGAGCTGGTTCACGGTTTGCCATAGTTTTGGGTCGTTTTCGATAAAACTCACTAGGTGACTTGTCGGGATACCCACGATCTTGGCGGCCTCGCTGAGTTTGACGCCTGCGGCCGCGAGTACGTCGAGCAGTTCGGCTACTGCCAGCGGGTAGCGTTCATCGCGCCGCCCGACGATGAGGTGAGCCTGCCCGTTCATGCAGGAACGCAGGAGCTCGGATGGTTGGTAGGAATCATCCAGGGTTTGCCGCACGGTCAGGGCGATTGCGGCACGAAGTCGGCGGACTGCCCGGGCTTTGTTGACGTGTTGCGAACGATCTTCCACCGCGGTCACGATGACGCCGGTAGGTTGATGGCGAAGCCGCACGCCGGAACTGGTTTTGTTTCGCTTCTGGCCGCCCGGCCCGCTGGAGCGAAACGTGTCCAACTCGCACTGCCGCAGCAATGCCGAATCATCGAGGATGAGAAATTCTTGCGCCGTCGAGTTTGCCGCCAAACGATCCTCCGCGCGCATTCGTCGCTACAGGCCGACGATGTTGTAGCCGCAGTCGACGAAGAGCGTCTCGCCGGTGACGGCCGTGGAAAGATCGCTAGCGAGATAAACCGCCGTCTTGCCCACTTCATCGGCGGTGACGTTGCGGTGCAGCGGAGCCTTCTTCTCGACCCAGGTGAAAATCTCGTCAATCCCGCCGACGGCCATCGAAGACAATGTTTTGATCGGGCCGGCGGAAATCGCATTCACTCGGATGCCCGACTCGCCGAGTTCGAGCGCGAGGTAGCGAGTGCAGGCCTCGAGCGCGGCCTTGGCCACGCCCATGACGTTGTAACCGGGTACGGCCTTGTCGCTGCCGTAATAGGTCATGGCGAGAATCGACCCGCCGCGCGGCATCAGTTCCTTGGCCCGGCGCCCCATGGCCACCAGCGAATAGGCGGAAATGTCCAGCGCCTGGGCGAAGACTTCGCGCGGCGTGGAAGCGAAAGCACCGTGCTTCAAGTACGCCCGATCGGCAAAGGCGAGGGAGTGCACGACAAAATCGAGGGTATCGAACTTCTCGCGGGCGGCCGCAAAGGTCGCATCGAGGTCGGCGTCCTTGGAAACATCGCATGGCATCAGCCACGGACTGCCGACTCCAGTATCTTCGAGGGCTTTCTGAACCCGTCGCTCGTTCTTCTCTCCGGGTAGATACGGAAATCCGCACACGGCCCCCTCGGCCAGGTATGCCTTGGCGATGTGGCAGGCGATGCTGCGATCGTTGGCGATGCCGAAAACCAGACCCTTGCGACCTTCGAGTAGACCCATGCAATCCTCCTTCGTGGAAAGCCCCATTTTCCGGGGCGGAAGTCGGCAACGCAAGCGTTGAAAAGTCCAAAAGTCCAAACGTCCAAAAGTCCAAACACGAAAAAGCACATTCGGGTGTGGCATGAACCGTATTTGAAACCGACCTCTGATTTCGAGTCTCGCTCCATCATTTGGACTTTTGGACGTTTGGAATTTTAGACGTTTCCGGGCTACAATTGGTTTGGTTCCGGTGGAGTGGGCGAAGGCGATCGCTCGGAGGTCGTCGCCATTGGCGAGCTAAGCTGCCGGCTCGTTTTCGGCGACGATCTTCGGGAGGAAAGTCCGAACTGGACAGGGTACGGTGGTTGGTAACGCCAACCCGGCGCGAGCCGCGGGACAGTGCCACAGAAAATAAACAGCCGGGGAAACGCCGAAACTCCGAAACACGGAAACGCCGAAATCAAAGGAAGAAACAGTGCCGCGACCGTAAGTGAGCGGGTTTATTTCGGCGTTTTGGCTTTTCCGCGTTTCGGCGTTTCTCCGGTAATGGTGAAAAGGTGCGGTAAGAGCGCACCGCGCGGGTGGTGACATCCGCGGCACGGCAAACCCCACCGCCAGCAAGCCCAAGTAGGCAGCGAGAGGCGGCCCGCCTCGTGATAGCTGCGGGTAGGGTGCTTGAGCCCGCAGGCGACTGCGGGCCTTAGACAAATGATGGCCACGAGGAGAATGCTGAATGGCGAATGCTGAATGAAGGCAGACCAGCACGATTCACGTGTTTTCGCTATTCGACATTCTCCTTGGACAGAATTCGGCTTACCCGCCCACTCCACCGGAACTCTCATCACTCCAAGGTCGCGGGGGGACAGGGGGACAAGGACAGTCACCCGTTTGAGAAACGCGCGTGATTTTGCTCCTAACTCAAACGGAGCGTTTTTCGATCCGCAAGCGATGGAACCCTTGCAAGCCGCGAGCTTTAGCTCGCGCGGACTCGGCTCTCCAGATGACGCCGGAAAACGGTCCGAAACTCCGCGCGGACTGAAGTCCTGACCCGCTCCCCGGAACCCGATCCCCGGGTTCTTGGTTTGGATTTTTGGACTTTTGGACTTTTCTCGGCGAAACTCGCGGCCATGAAATGGACTCAGTTTTTTATCCCAACGTCAAAGGAATCGCCTGCCGACGCCGTTGTGCCCTCGCATCAACTGATGATCCGGGCCGGACTGATCCGCCAGGTCGTCGCCGGGGCCTACACCTACCTTCCGCTGGGCTACAAGGCCCTGCGCAAGATCGAGGAAATTGTCCGCCAGGAAATGAACCGGGCCGGGGCCATCGAGCTGCACATGCCGGCCATGCACCCCATCGAATGGTGGGAGGAGACCGGGCGGGTGGCCGCCATGGGCGACGTGCTCATTCGCCTGGGCAGCGTCTCGGCGGACGACTGGCGGTCGCGGACTGTGCTTGGCCCCACGCACGAAGAGGTCATCACGGAAATCGCACGGGCCTACCTCAACAGCTACAAGCAACTGCCCATCAACCTCTATCAGATCCAGACCAAGTTTCGCGGCGAGGCCCGGCCCAAGAGCGGCGTGCTGCGGACCCGCGAATTTCTGATGAAGGACGCCTACTCGTTCCACATGGCCAAGGAAGGCCCCGGCGGACTCGATGAAGGCTACCAGAAGATGTACGACGCCTATTGTGCAATCTTCTCGCGTTGCGGGCTGCCCTACGTCGTGGTCGAGGCCGATTCGGGACCCATCGGCGGCGACGCATCGCACGAGTTTATGGTGCCCACCGACGCGGGCGAGGACTATTTGGTGCAGTCCGAAGACGGGAAATACGCGGCCAATCTCGAACGCGCCCAGGTCGCCCCGCTCGCCGATGCCGGAGGTAAGGGAAGTGCTTCGCTCAAGGAAGTGCACACGCCGGGCTTGTCTACGATCGCCGACGTTTCATCGCTGCTCAAGTGCGAGCCGAAGGACATGATCAAGACGATCATCTTCGAAGTCGGCAAGGGCGAGGCGCTGGTCGCGCTGGTCCGCGGCGATCACGAAGTGAACGAGGCCAAGCTCCGCCGCGTCGCCGGTGTCAAGCATCTGGCACAAGCAGGTCCGGAACTGATCCGCAAAGTCACCGGCGCTGATGTGGGATTCGCCGGCCCCGTGGGGCTGAAGGCCCGCATCATCGCCGATCAGGCCGTCACGCTCATGCGCGATGCCGTCACCGGCGCGAACAAGACAGACTATCACATTACCGGCGTGAACCCAGGCCGGGACTTCGAGATTAAGGAGTCCGGCGACATTCGCTCAGCAGTGGAAGGCGACCGCGCCCCGAACGGTTCGCCTCTGACCTTTAAGAAGTGCATCGAAGTCGGGCACGTCTTCAAGCTCGGAACCAAGTATTCCGAATCCATGAAGGCCACCTGCCTCGATCACGAGGGGAAGACCCGTCCGTTCATCATGGGCTGCTACGGCATCGGCGTTTCGCGCACGCTCGCCGCCGCCATCGAAGCCTTTCACGACGACAAGGGCATCATCTGGCCGATGTCCATCGCCCCGTTCCACGTCGTCATCTGCGCGCTGGACATGCGCGAGCAGGCGGTCACAATGCTTTCGCAAAAGCTGCACGACGAATTGGAAGCCGCCGGGATCGACGTGCTCCTCGACGACCGCGACGCCCGCCCCGGATTTAAGTTCAACGATGCCGATCTTGTCGGTTTCCCCATTCGCGTCGTGGTGGGAAAGAAGGGTCTGGCTGACGGCGTGGTCGAAGTCCAGGTCCGCAAGACTGGCGAACTCCTCAAGCTCGCCCCGGGCAATGTCGTGGCCAAGATTAAGGAAATAATCGCCAGCAAATAGTGGTCTTATCGCACCATTTGGGGTACAATTGAAATATCGCACGAGTGTAGTGTGCGCATTCCAGTCAGGGGGTAGTCGCCTTCTGGCCACCGTGTTTCCCACAAGGTGACTTCCGATCGAAGGGATCAGACCATGTGGCGTCTCGCATTTTGTTTGTCTCCTGCCTTTGTTCTATTTTTCGGAACGACTTTGCAGGCCGGGGCGATTGTTTCGTTGGTTCCGTGGTCACCTGTCAACGGGGTGTCTTATGCGCCCGACGAGGTCGTGCACGTCGATTTCTACATGCAAATGGACCCGGCCAGCCCGCCAAGTATCCGCGTTAGGCTTCTGCAATTTGATCTGAGCGATTCAAGTCCAGAACTCACTTTCTTCTCGGTGAGGAATCACCCTCAGGCAGACGTCGGACCCATACCATTCTGGAATTTCCAGGGCGCCCCAAGCTGTGCAACCGATGAAACACGATGTGGAATCACACATTTCATTGACGGCAACCTCGAGCCTCCCGGTTATCTCAGCGAAGATGATAGGATTCTTGCTATCGCCTATTACGGGACAAATCTTAGCAATAACCAAATCGTATTGAGGCAATCTGCGACCACGCTCGTTGGCTCGCTTAATGTGACCATGCCATCGCGTCCTGGAAATTATGTACTAGATGTCTTGAATGCTGATAGCGCCGATCCTGGTCGCGGTGCTCAACTCTGGTATGGATTTGGGCTTCCTTCTGATCCCGAACGCGTGCAACTCTGGGCTCATACCGGCGGAATCATCATGTCAGCCGACGGTGCACCTGGAACCGATGAATTTGGCCGTGTGGCTTTCGCGGTCGTCCCGGAACCGACCGCGCTTGCATTGCTCGGAGTGGGCGCGGCGTTCATCTTGCAGGCCCGAAAGAAAGGGAAAAGACCACGCTGTCTCGGACCGGTCCTTGCCTAACGATAGCGGCCGCATGACCTGGGACGACGACCTAGCTGATGAGGAGCGGGTCGAAGACGATTCCGACGACGACCTGCTGGCGTGGCCGGCCTGCGGCCAGACCGTCCACGAAGACCCGCCCAAGTCCCTTTCTTCTTTCGTGCGACCCAATTACACCCATCCGCGGTATTTGCAGGCTTCGGCTACGCGGGCCAGGGCCACCATGTAGGCCCCCATGCGGTGCGTGACGCCACGTGACTCCGCCATCTCATGCACGGCAGCGAAGGCGGCGGTGAGGCGGCGATCCATTTGCTCGTGCACGTCGTCCACTGACCAGCGATAGTTGTACGTGTTCTGCACCTGCTCGAAGTACGAGACCGTCACGCCCCCTGCGTTGGCGAGAATATCGGGGATCACTAGAATCCCATTTTTCCCCAGGATTTCGTCGGCCTCGGGCGTCGTCGGGCCGTTGGCCAGCTCAATGACAATCTTGGCCTTCACCTTCGCGGCGTTGTTCCGCGTGATGACCTGCTCGATGGCCGCAGGGATCAAAACATCGCATTCGCAGGCGAGCAGCTCATCATTGGTGATCCACGTGCCCCCGCTGAATCCCGCGAGATGGTGCTTGTGCCGTTCGTAGTGAGCCATGGCGGCAGGGATGTCGATTCCTTTTTCGTTATACAACGCGCCGTCTTCGGCGCTGATGCCCACGACGTGTCCGCCACGCTCGTGCAGGAGCTTGGCCACGCCGCCGCCGACGTTGCCGAATCCCTGAATGGCATATCGTTCACGTTCGAAATCGAGCTTGAGGAGCCGGTCGGCCTCGCGCACCACACACAAGCCGCCATACGAAGTCGCGTTGTCGCGCCCCAGCGAACCGCCCAGCGGCAGGGGCTTTCCCGTGATGACGGCGGGGTGATGTTCTCCGCGAAGCGCTTCGTACTCGTCCATGGACCAGGCCATCATCTGCGGCGTGGTATTGACATCGGGCGCTGGCACGTCGCGGTTCACTCCGAGTTCGCGGCCTACGGCGCGAATGTAGGCGCGGGCCATCCGCTCCTTCTCCGCGACCGAGAGCGACTTGGGATTGCACTGGATGCCGCCCTTGCCGCCTCCCAGCGGGAGATCCAGAAGCGAAGTTTTCCACGTCATCCACGAGGCCAGCGCTCGCACCAGGTCGATGCACTCATCCGCGTGCCAGCGGAGTCCGCCCTTGCAAGGTCCGCGTGCGTTGTTGTACTGGACGCGATATCCCTTAAAGACACCAGTCGCCCCGTCGTCCATTTTGACGGGCAGGGTGAAGTGATATTCCCGCATCGGCCAGCGAAGGAGGTCGTGCATGGCCGGTTCAAGATTGAGGAGCGTGGCGGCTTCGTCAATCTGCTGTTGGGCAAAAGCAAAAGGATTCAATCGACTCAAAATGGCTCTCCGCAACCCGAACCCGTGGAAAAGAAGGGGATTCTAGCGATTTGCGCAGGTCTTGGCGAGAGTCAACGGGCCTCTCCATGCGATTCTCAGTCTTCCGGCTCTTCCGGGAATGTCACCCTGAGCGCCGCGAAGGGTCTAATCGATCAGGGATGCTTCGCTTCGCTCAGCATGACAGGTCGTGCTCACCGGTTACACCGCGATCAACACCTTTCCGAAGGGGCCTGCCGCGAGCCGGTCAAAAGCCGCAAGCAGACCCTCGAAGGGAAAGGTCGAATCGACGACCGGTCGTTGATTTGCTGCGTCCAGGCGCGTGACGATTTCCGGCCAGATTTTTTGTGCCCGTTCGCCCTTGTAATCGGTCACGAGCACACCTCCGATGCGGGCTCGCTTGAAGAGTAATTTGGCGGTGTTGAAATTCGGGACGAGGCCGCCGAGCATTCCCACGACACTGACCCGCCCGCCATAGCCGAGCGTGTCCATCAATACGTTGAACAGGTCCCCCGCGATGTTGTCGATGATCAAGTCCACTCCCTTTCGCGAGGTGAACTCCTTCACTTTGTTCCGCAATTCGGGATCGTCAGGATCGACCAGCAAATCCGCACCGAATTCCCGGAGCCGCGCCGCTTTGCCTGTCCCGCGAGTCGTACCGATGACCTTGTGACCGAACGTCTTCGCGAGGTGCAGCGAGGCCAGTCCGACTCCGCCGGAGATTCCGGTGATGAGCACGGTGGCTTTTTCGAGCGGACCCCACTGTTGCAGCGCCTGGTACGCGGTCAGGTACACGAGGGGGCCGGCGGCGGCTTCCTCGTCTGTCCAGCCGATCGGAGCGGCTGCGACGGCCACTTCCGGCACGACGACGAACTCCGCGAAAGTGCCAGGCTGTGTCACTCCCGCGTCGCCGCGCAGGATGCAGGCTCGATCACCCGGGCGTACGCTTTTCACCTCTGCGCCGACGGATTGGACGACACCCATCCCATCCCGACCGAGAATGTGGGGCAGAGCCGGCCGGGCCGGATACAGATTTTCCGCCAGAAACCGGTCCGCCGGATTCAGCGCCGCGAAACGCAGGCGAACCAGCACGTCGCCATCGCCCGGCTTTGGCGTCTCCACCTCTGCCAACTGAAGGCAACCCAGCCCTTTGAAATCATCGAGTAGCCAGGCACGCATGGGGGTCTCCTGACAAATACGACCCATTCAGGGTCGAAATAATGCCAACGATTTCCGGGGGTGGCGCTTCGCTTACCCCCGGCTACTATATGTGACCCCTTCGGGGTCGCTCCATATCGAAGCGTACTCGATTCGGGGACGGCGCATAGGCACAGTGGATCCGAGCCAACTCACGGAAAGGCATCGAATTGAACCCCTCGAAACTCATGGACGGAGCAACGCTGGCCAAGCGAATTCTCGCGGAGGCCGCGGCCAAGGTAGCCCGGATCAAAAAGGAAAGCGGCGTCATACCGTGCCTCGCCACCGTGCTGGTCGGTGTTGATCCCGCATCGGCCACCTATGTCAAGATGAAACGCAAACGCTGCGAGGACGCAGGGATGCGCTCCATTGCAGTCGAGCTGCCCGCGGACACGGCGACGCAAACGCTGGTAGCCCGCGTGGTCGAACTTGCTAGAGATGCGGCGGTTCACGGAATCCTGTTGCAGCATCCGGTCCCGCACCAGATTGACGAGCGGGCTGCGTTCGACGCGATTCCAGTCGAAAAAGACGTGGACGGGGTGACGGCCACCAGCCTGGGCCGTGTCGTGCTGGGTCTCCCGGCCTTCGGGGCATGCACGCCCGCGGGGATCATGACGTTGCTTCGCGAATACGAGGTCGCGCTTGCTGGCATGAACGCGGTGGTGATCGGCCGCAGTCCGATCCTGGGCAAGCCGATGGCGGCCATGCTGACCAACGCCGACGCCACGGTGACGCTGTGTCACTCCAAGACGCGCGACTTGGCGGACGTGGTCCGCCGAGCCGACTTGGTGGTGGCCGCCGTGGGCAAGGCGAAATTCGTCAAAGGCGATTGGATCAAACAGGGCGCTGTGGTCGTCGATGCAGGCTACAACGCGGGCAACGTCGGCGACGTGGACTTCGAAGCAGCACTGCCCCGAGCCTCACTCATCACCCCTGTCCCCGGCGGAGTAGGGCCGATGACGATTGCCACCCTCATCTCTCAAACCGCCGACGCGGCGGAGGTTTTTTGCAAAGGCGCTGAGAAGCGATTTTGATAGCTTACCCCTGGTATCAGGGCATTGATCGAGGGAGACGCTCGTTGTCCGGCCTGTGGGGAGTTGATCGAAAAGCGGCCCAGCGCATTCGCGTGAAGGCACTTATTAGTATCCCTATGAGTGAGGTCTTCGCCGCACTAGTGCTTATCGCTCTATTGGGCTTGAGTATGTTTCGGCACCTATGGACGAATTCTCCGGGTAGTGCCTTCGGAGTGATTCCCCAAGTATTCGTATTGTTTTTCATTCTTCTATGGTGTCGGAGAGAATATGCACGGCGATTGCAGCAAGTACTTATGGAAGAACTTCGTTGCTTAGAATGCGGATATGAGGTTCGGGGCGAAAAGGGCTCCTGCCCCGAATGCGGTGCGGCGTTTGATCCGATCGCTTTGCTCAGAGCGCAACTCGATCAACCAGCCGCCTTTCCTCGGACGATCTTGGGCCGATTTGTAGTGTTGATATTGAGTTCGATGATCGTGATTGCAGTCCTTGCGGTTATTTGCGCGGCAATTTTGCGGTGGCTCCCTTTCAGATATCCCTTCCTTTGACGCTTCCACCTCTTCATTGACTTTTGAGCCTGCGAATTTACTCTCTGTCGGATGAGCGAGCGGGTGACACTGGAGAAGACCTACGATCCGCAGAGCGTGGAGGGGGAAATCTACGCGCGGTGGGAGCGGGCGGGGGCGTTTCGCGCCGATCCGGAAAAGCAATCGCCGCTGGGGTCGTACACCATCGTCATCCCGCCGCCCAACGTGACCGGGGCGCTGCACCTTGGCCACGCGCTAAATAACACGCTGCAGGACATTCTCATCCGCTATCACCGCATGCGCGGCTTCAACACGCTCTGGCAGCCGGGCACGGACCACGCGGGCATCGCAACGCAGGCGGTGGTCGAGCGGCGCATCCGTGAAGGCGAGGGCAAGACGCGGCACGAGCTGGGCCGCGAGGAACTCGTCCGCCGCATCTGGGCGTGGAAGGACGAATACGAGAAGCGGATTCTGAATCAGCTCAAGCTCATGGGCTGCTCGTGCGACTGGGGCTATCGCAAAACCAACGAGCACTACGAGTGCGATTGGAGCAACACGCGGTTCACGCTCGACGACGGACTGGCCCGGGCCGTGCGGCACATGTTCTTCAACCTGTTCAAGGACGGCCTGATCTTCCGCGGCAAGCGACTGGTGAACTGGGACACGCAGCTTCAGACGGCCGTCTCCGACGACGAGGTTTACTACGAAACCGTCAAAGGCCACTTCTGGCACTTCAAATATCCCGTGATCGATCCGCGCGCCGGCGAACCCGAATTCGTCATCATCGCCACGACCCGGCCGGAGACCATGCTCGGCGACGTGGCGGTGGCCGTACTGCCGGACCCCGAAAGCTTTTTTGATATCGAGCGCGAGAGGCTCACCGCGGAGTGGGATCGGATTGGCAATCGGTCGGGCAAGGATTCCGCCGAAGTCGAGGCCAGGCTGGCGGTACTGGGCGCGCGGCGCGAATCGCACTTGAAACAGTTGGTAACTCTGCGTGACATGGCCCGCGCGGGTCGCAAGCTGCGACTACCATTGGTGGATCGCGAGATTCCACTGATTACCGATGAGTGGGCGAATCCCATGCTGGGCAGCGGCTGCGTGAAGATCACGCCCGCGCACGATCCCAATGACTACAACGTCGGGATTCGAAACAATCTGGCGATGATCAACGTGCTCACGCCGGATGGAAAAATCGCGCCGATCATCGAGCCTGACCCCCATGCCGCGCCGACCAAGCCGGGCAGCACCGAGAACGCGAATAGCGACAAGTATGCCGGTTTGGCGTTCACCGCCGAAGGCCGCGCCAAAGTCGTCGCGGATTTGGAGGCGCTCGGACTGATCGAAGCCATTGAGGACCGCGACATCGAACTAAGCCACAGCGACCGTAGCAAACTGCCCATCGAGCCGTATTTGTCGGATCAGTGGTTTGTCCGCACTGAGGAAGGCAACGAGGCAGCTGAGAAAGGCAACAAGGCAACGAGGCAACAAGGCAACGAGGCAAAGGCGGCGCAGGGTCTTGCGACTGCGGCGATGGAAGCGGTGCAGGATGGTCGCGTCGAGATCTTCCCATCCCGATATGCAAAAAGCTATCTCGACTGGCTCGGCGAAAAACGCGACTGGTGCATCTCCCGACAGCTTTGGTGGGGACATCGTATCGGAGTATGGGCCGTTCGCTTTGACTACGGTAGTTGGCACGAAGTTGGTCAAAAGACAGCGAATAAAGCTCAAGATCCTCGGCAGCAACTGATTAATCGCCTTCAGCAGGATCTTGATTTCCTAGCAACCGCCGTCGGCAGGGGTGTGTCGTTCGAAGTGGGGATGCCTCAGAACCCACCGGTAGACGATTGCACAATATGTACGTCCAACTCTGCAACTGACGCTACGCTCACGGAGATCGCCCTTGTCCAAGCACGCCTTGCTGAGGAACAGGCGACTCTGTTCGATCGCCCCCGGCAGCCCGTAGCCAAACCACCACATGCCGACGAAAAATCAAGACTGATTCACCGTATTGCATCAAAGCTTATGGCGATCTCGCAAGACCCCGACGTTCTCGACACTTGGTTTTCGTCGGCGCTTTGGCCGTTCAGTACGTTGGGCTGGCCGGAGGAGACGCAGCGGCTGAAGACGTACTATCCCGGCTCGGTGCTGGTGACCTCGCGCGACATCATCACCAACTGGGTGGCGCGGATGGTGATGTTTGGCCTGTACGCCATGGGCGAAATTCCGTTCCGCCACGTCTACATCCACCCGAAAATTCTCGATGGCCGCGGCGAGACCATGAGCAAGTCGAAGGGCAACGGCGTGGACCCCATCGACATCATCCACACCCACGGGGCCGACGCCCTCCGCTACTCGATGGCCGACCTGACCACCGAGACGCAGGACATCCGCATGCCCGTGGACTACCTCTGCCCGCACTGCGGCAAGCTCATCGAACAGGCCGCCGCCATCAAGGTCGAGGAGCAGAATCGCAAGTCGCGCGGCATCAAGCTCGATCGCAAGCTCCAGCCAGCCGACTGCTCGCGCGTGAAGTGCTCGCACAAGCAGTGCGGCAGGGAATTCGCCACGCAGTGGGCCGACGAAGCGACCAAGGAGCAACTGGGCATTGGCCGCGAAACTTCCGAAAAGTTTGAGATTGGCCGCAACTTCTGCAACAAACTCTGGAACGCCGCGCGATATGCGTTCATGAATCTGGAAAGCAACGAGGCAACGAGGCAACAAGGCAACGAGGCAACAAGGCAACGAGGCAATGATGCAGCCGCCGCTGTCATGCTGAGCGAAGCGAAGCATCTCCACGGCGAGACCCTTCGCTGCGCTCAGGGTGACATGGCTCGTGGCTCACTGCTTCCAGAAGATCGGTGGATT
>CXWL01010437.1_pt1 | contig 80760 bp, 64 predicted proteins | sample 590931 | NCBI WGS metagenome assembly CXWL01 (sample SAMEA3498368, study PRJEB10139) | groundwater metagenome | biome: water well; material: biofilm material | place: Germany | collected 2015-04-27
TCGTTGTAGTGCAGGCCCTGCACATAGGAGCGGCGCACGACTTCCCCCGGGAAAGAACCAACGGCGACCACCGCAAACGCTACGTTCACCGCGATCACCGCGCCAAAGAAGAGCGCGAGCGCCGCAAATACATGCCAACCGCGAATTTCAAAGTTCGCTCTTCGACTGCTCATGGATTTGTTCCCGCGAGAAAAGCCGAGGCGCTGCCGGTCTCGTCGCCGCGGCTCAGGTCTCGGGCCGTGAACCGCAAGGCATGCGTGCCCGCTTCCACTCCGGGCGGAACGGTGACGTGCAGCCGCAGCGTGGTGACGCCATCGGCGCGCGCTTCGGTCACCACTGGCCCGCTACCTGCACTTCCAGTTGCGTGCAGGCGCGCGCCCTGAAGGCCAGAGACTTCAATCGACACTCGACGCCCTTGGGCGCTCATGTTGATCACCTTGAAGACAAAATCATTGCGCACCGATCCGTCGGCGAGACGCACATACGGCGGACTGCGGTCGCGAATGACGTTAAGCTCAAAATTCGAGCGCGTAGCGAGGCCGTAGGCTAAGAGCACAGCGATTGCCGTCATCAGCGTTCCGTAAAGGATCGTCCGTGGACGCAGCAATCGATAGCTCGTTCCCCTGCCCTGCTTGCGCCGCTCGAGATTGGCGTAGCTGTCATAGGCGATGAGCCCCGTTGGGCGCCCCACCTTGCGCATTACCTCATCGCAAGCGTCAACACACAATGCGCAATTGATGCACTCGAGTTGATCGCCGTCGCGGATGTCGATCCCTTGCGGGCACACGGCGACGCATTGTCGGCAATCGATGCAATCGCCGCGCCCTTCCCAACTCTCGCCCTTCTTGTGCGGCCCGCGCGGCTCGCCACGATCGGGGCGATAGGTCACCGAGAGCGCATCCTTGTCGATCATCGCAGCCTGAATGCGCGGCCATGGGCACATATAGGTGCACACCTGCTCGCGCATGCTTCCCGCGAGTATGTAGGTGGTGAATGTCAGCAGCCCGATAAACAGATAGGCGGGCGTGCTGGCTTGGCCGCTGAAAATATCGTGGAAGAGCGTCGGCGCATCGCCGAAATAAAACACCCATGCCCCGCCGGTAGCGGCAGCGATCAGGAGCCAGAGCGTATGCTTGGCTAACTTCTTGCCCGCTTTGGAGACGCTCATTGGTGCTTTTTCGAGCCGCATGCGCTCGTTGCGGTCACCCTCGATCCAGCGCTCGACATGGATGTACAGATCGGTCCACACCGTCTGCGGGCAGGCGTAGCCGCACCACACCCGGCCGAAAAGTGCCGAGGATAAGAAGATGCCGAAAGCGGCGAGGATCAGAAGGCCGGCAAAGAAATACACTTCCTGCGGCCACAGCTCGATAAAGAAGAAATAAAACCGCCGCCCCTCGAAGTCGATCAGCACGGCCTGATCTGGGCGGCCGTCGCCGCGGTCCCAGCGTAACCACGGCGTGATGTAATAGATCGCAAGTAGCACAGCCATCGCCGCCCACTTCAGATTGCGAAATGTTCCGTGCGCGAGCTTCGGATGGATTTGGGCGCGCTTCTTGTAAAGCGCGCGCGTCTCTTTGGAATTGACCGCACTCGCATCGATGGAGAGGTCGTCGCGGCCTGTTGTGTCGATGAGCGTTGTTTTACTCATCTCGTGTTGACCCGCAGCGTCATTGTGGGGGTGTGGGTGGCGTCGGCGTCGCGTCCGGTTCGCCGCCGCCCATCTCGTGGACATAATAGGCGAGCGAGCGCAGCGTGCCCGCATCGAATCGCGCCTCCCAGGACGGCATGACGCCCCCGCGCCCCTGCTCTATCTGCCTGCGAATTTCCGCACGCGACCCGCCGTAGAGCCACAAATCGTCCTTGAGACTGGGCGCCCCGATGCGGCGATCGCCGGCCCCTTCGACGCCATGGCAGGACGCGCACTGTTCCTGATAAACCGCAGCGCCACGCGCGGCTGCGGCCATATCCGGCGTCAAGCGTGCGCGCGCCATCGAGATAGAGATCACGTACTCCGTAGCGTCGCCGATCTGCCGCGGCGACAACAAGCCGTCGCGGCCAAACGCAGGCATCTGCGAGAGCCGCGCATCGGGATGGCTGGAGCGAACCCCGACGCGAATGGTCTGCTCGATGTCGGCCAGCGTACCGCCCCAGATCCACACATTGTCGGCCAACACCGGATAGCCCGGCGCGCCAGCGCCGCCGGCGCCGTGGCAGGTTGCGCAATTGTCGCCGAACGCTGACTGGCCCGCCGCAATCGCGAACTGCTGCAATTCTGGGTCCGCGACGATGCCTGCCGCACTCGCATCGGCGAGACGGGCGAACATTGGCGCACGCGCGCTCTGCAGCGCCTGCACTTCCGCAGCGACATTGCGCCGGTCGGACCAATTCAGCACGCCCCGCGTGTAACCGTTCCCCAGCGGCCAGGCTGGCATCAGCACCCAATAAATCACGGCCGCGACGATGCTGGCGTAGAACACGATGAGCCACCAGCGTGGCAGCGGCGTGTCGAGTTCACGCAACCCGTCCCATTCGTGCCCGGTCGTTCGCATGCCGGTGGCTTCGTCGCGCTCGCTATTGGCCATCTTCGCCTCCGTCATCGAGCGCCGCGCGCGCGGCATGTTTGAACTTCTCGCCATTGCCCGGCCAAAGCGCGTAGAGCACCGCGCCGGCGAAACACAACGCCAGCAAGCCAAGCCCCCAGGTTTCGGCAAAGTGCGCCGATTGCTCGTAGCTCATCGCCTCACCTTTGGTTTTCAGGCGCTTCGGCCTGGTAGGTGCTGAAATCCACGCCCGCGCCGAGCATTTGCAAATAAGCGATCAACGCATCCATTTCGGTCACACGAGCGGGGTCGCCATCGAAATCGCGCACAACCGCGCCCGGATAACGCTGTTCGAAATCATACGCGTTCTCGCCATTAGGCTCAGCCTGCGCGCGCGCATCGGCCACCGCGTTGGCTTGTTGGGCGTCCGTGTAGGGCACACGCAGCATGCGGTTCACGCGCAGATGATCTTGCATTCGCGAGACGTTGAGTTCGGCGCGCGCCAGGAACGCATAGGGCGGCATGATCGATCCCGGCACCATCGAGCGCGGATCTTCCAAGTGCGCGCGGTGCCATTCGTCCGAATAGCGCCCGCCCACGCGCGCCAAGTCTGGCCCGGTGCGCTTCGAGCCCCACTGGAACGGGTGATCGTACATGCTCTCCGCCGCGAGCGAGTAATGGCCGTAGCGCTCCACCTCGTCGCGCAGCGGGCGGATCATCTGCGAATGGCAGGTGTAGCAGCCCTCGCGGATATAAATCTGCCGGCCGGCGAGTTCGAGCGGCGTATAGGGCCGCACACCCTCGACGCGCTCGATCGTGCTCTCGATGAAGAACAGCGGCGTGATCTGCACCAAACCGCCAATCGACACCACAACCAGAATGCCGATGAGCAGAATGAGGGAGTGCCGCTCGAACCATTTATGGAAGGACCACATCGTCGCCGCCCCTATTCCGCCGCGACCGCGGCTGGTTGCGCCGGCACGTCGGAGGCGCGCTCATGCGCTGGCGCGCTGCCGGTAGCAGTGCGCCACAAATTGTACGCCATCACCAAAGCGCCCACGACGAACAATCCGCCCCCGGTCGCACGGATGACGTTCAACAGAAATTTGGCGTCGACGGTCTCGATGAAAGCATATTGGAGGAAGCCGAACTCATTGTAGGCGCGCAGCATCAGGCCTTCCATCACGCCCGAAATCCACATCGAGGTGATGTAAAGCACAATGCCTATGGTGGAGAGCCAGAAGTGCCATTCCACCAGGGCGTTCGAGTGGAGCCGCTCACGCTTCCACAGCCACGGCACGAGGCAATAGAGCGCGCCGAACGAAACAAACCCAACCCAACCCAGCGCGCCAGAATGCACGTGGCCGATGGTCCAGTCGGTATAGTGCGAGAGCGAGTTGACGGCGCGGATGCTCATCACCGGGCCCTCGAACGTGCTCATGCCGTAGAACGCAACCGACACCACCATCATGCGCAACACCGGGTCAGTACGCAGCTTGTCCCACGCGCCGGAGAGCGTCATCAGGCCGTTGATCATGCCGCCCCAGGAGGGCATCCACAGCATGATCGAGAAGGTCGCGCCCAGGGTCTGCGCCCATTGCGGCAGCGCGGTGTAGTGCAAATGGTGCGGGCCGGCCCAGATGTAGAGGAAGATCAGCGCCCAGAAGTGGATGATGCTCAAGCGATAGGAATAGACCGGGCGATCAGCGCGTTTCGGGATAAAATAGTACATGATCCCGAGGAAGCCGGCGGTGAGGAAAAAGCCCACCGCGTTGTGGCCGTACCACCATTGCGTCAGCGCATCCTGCACGCCGGAGAACAGCGAATAGCTGAACCAGCCGGAGAGGCTCACGGGGATGGCGATGTTGTTGACGATGTGCAGCATCGCCACGGTGACGATGAAGGCCAGATAGAACCAGTTGGCGACGTAGATGTGCTTTTCCTGGCGCTTCCAGATCGTGGCGAGGTAGACGAGAAGATAAACCACCCACACCAGAGTGAGCCAAATATCCGCGTACCAAGGCGGCTCGGCGTATTCGCGCCCGGCCGTGATGCCCAGCAGATACCCTGTGCCAGCAAGCACGATGAAAAAATTGTAGCCCCAGAAAACGAACCACGGCCAAAGCCCACCCGCCAGCCGCGCACGGCAGGTGCGCTGCACCACGTAGAAGCTGGTGGCGATCAGCACGTTGCCGCCAAAGGCGAAGATCACCGCCGAGGTGTGCAGCGGTCGCAGGCGACCGAAATTGGTCCAGCCGAAATCTGGAAAATAGAAGATGTTCGGAAACGCCAGCTGCAGCGCGATCACGAAGCCGACGACAAACCCCGCAACGCCCCAGAACATCGCCGCGATCACCCCGGCTTTGACGACGCCGTCCTGGTAGCGCGTGGTTTTCGCTGCGCCCGCGCCCCGTCCCAATTGGTGGGTGAGCATCACGCCCCCGACCAGGAACGCCGTCAGCGCGGTCCACATCTGGATCGCGAACGCCCGGTCCGTGGCGTTCGCCGCGCCCCAAAGAGCAAAGAACGCCCCCAGAACGATGATTGCGGCGATCGCAAAGGCGTCCGCATGTCCTTCCCGTGAATCGACCGCGGTCGCCATCCCGCCCTCCGCCTCGCATCATCGCGCCCGTCGATCGGACGCACGCTGGGGCTAGCCAGGGCCGGAGGGGCGAACTTTGATCCAGCGCAAATTCGAGGGCTCCAATGTGGTATAGGGACGTTTCGTCGCGGAGCTTCCGATGCCGAACCGATATGCAATTTCGCTCGCCCTGGCGCTCGCCGCCCTTGCATGGCCAGGCCTGTATGAGTTCGCGTCCGCGCTTGGCGCATCGCCGCTGCAACGCGCGCTCGGGCTGGCCCGCTGCGGCGACCTGCACGGCTCGGCGGTATTCGGCCATTGTTCGGCGTGCTGGAGTGGCGCGGCGGCCCTGTTCGCCGCAAGCGGGCTCCTGTTGTTCGACCCCCGAAAATCTCGGCAGCTAGTGTAGCGGGCCATAGCGCCGCCTACCCGCGCCGTAAGCGAATCCGCTAGAAGCAGCGGATGAACGATATCCTCCCCATCCGTCGCGCGCTCATTTCGGTCTCGGATAAAGCCGGCCTCCTCGGCCACGCCAAGGCGCTGGCTGAATTGGGCGCGGCGCTCGTCTCGACCGGGGGCACGCGCGCGAGCATCGCCGACGCCGGCATAAATGTGCACGACGTGTCGAGCGTCACCGGATTTCCTGAGATGATGGATGGGCGCGTGAAGACGCTGCACCCGAAGGTGCATGGCGGCCTGTTGGCGTTGCGGGACAATCCAGAGCACGCCGCGGCGATGAAAGAGCACGGCATCGAGGGCTTCGATGTGCTTTACGTCAACCTCTATCCGTTCGAGGCCACCGTCGCACGCGGCGCCGATTTTGAAACCTGTATCGAGAACATCGACATTGGCGGTCCGGCGATGATCCGCGCGGCCGCCAAGAATTACGGCTTCATCGCCGTGGCCACCGATGCGGAGGATATGGAAGCGATCCTTGCCGAAGCGCGCGCCCAGGGCGGCACGACGCTGGCGCTTCGCAAGCGGCTCTCGGCCAAGGCCTTCGCCCGCACCGGCGCCTACGATGCAGCGATTTCGCGCTGGTACGCCGCGCAACTCGGCGATTCCGCACCAACTTATTGCACGCTCGGCGGCAAGCTGAAGCAAGGATTGCGTTACGGCGAAAATCCACACCAAACCGCCGCTTTCTATATCACCGGCGAGCAGCGTTATGGCGTCGCCACCGCCAAGCAGCTCCAAGGCAAGGAACTCAGCTACAACAATCTAAACGACACCGACGCAGCGTTCGAACTGGTCGCAGAGTTTGACCCAAGCGAAAGCGCCGCCGTGGCCATCATCAAGCACGCCAATCCCTGCGGCGTCGCCTTGGGCGGTTCGTTGGTTGAAGCCTACAAGCGCGCGCTGGAATGCGATCCGGTGTCCGCGTTCGGCGGAATCGTGGCACTCAACCGCAAGCTTGATCGCGCCGCCGCCGAAGCCATCGCGGAGATTTTCACCGAAGTGGTGATCGCGCCCGACGCCGACGAAGACGCAATCGCTGTGTTCGCGACGAAGAAAAACCTGCGCCTCCTCGTCGCCGGCGGCCTGCCCGATCCCGCCAGGCCGGGAATTTCCATCAAATCCATCGCCGGCGGCTTCCTGGTGCAGGACCGCGACATCGGCCGCGTATCGCGTGCAGAATTGAAAATTGTCACCAAGAAGCAACCGAGCGAAGCGCAGATCCGCGACATGCTGTTTGCTTTCACCGTGTGCAAGCACGTGAAGTCAAACGCCATCGTCTACGCCAAGGACGGCCAGACCGCTGGGATTGGCGCGGGCCAGATGAACCGGCGCGACAGCGCCCGCATCGCCGCCATCCGCGCCAAGGAAGCAGCGGAAATGGCGAAGCTGCCGCACTCGCTCGCGCAACGTTCGGCCTGCGCGTCGGACGCCTTCTTCCCCTTCCCCGACGGCCTCCTGCAAGCCATCGAAGCCGGCGCGACCAGCGTGATCCAACCCGGGGGCTCAATCCGCGACGAGGAAGTGATCGAGGCCGCAGACGAAGCCGGCATCGCCATGGCGTTTACGGGCATGCGGCATTTTCGGCATTAGGGAGCGAGTGACGGCTTCACCCAACCGAAATCGCCGCGCCGACATCGCCGCGCGAATCTGCCCCCTTGTACCTCCAACTACCAGAGCGCTGTTCCCGCGGCCTCGTCGAGGGGCGCCTTCGCCACGGGCGAAAGGACGCCAAGAGAAGTTCGGCAGGATGAATCTGGGATGTAAGGCGAGCGAGCAGTCACCTGGCTCTATTGAGCGGCGGAGATCGGCCCAGGCCCCCGCGTCGCCCCCCTCTCCGCCGGGGCCGTCCCATAGGCGCACGCTTGCACGCGTTTGCCCCATCGACTGGCGCTTCTTGCGCCTATAGACAATACCCCATCTCTGGGTGGCGGACATTGACAGACAGGCACGGCAAGGCGGTTGCGCCTGATGCACCAAGACCGCGCCTCTGCCTGGGCGTCACCGGCCATCGCGCGAGCCACCCTTTGATGGCGCGCGGCGCCGCCGAGGTCGAACAGACGCTCGCGGCCATATTCGACCTTATCGCCGCTGCCGTCTCTAAAGAGATCGGTTCGGAAGGCGTAGCGCGCACGCGGCTCCATACCCTGCTGGCCGACGGCGTCGATCAGATCGCCGCTGACGAAGCGCTGCGGCGGGGATGGGAAACCATCGCGCCGCTCCCGTTTGGCGCGCAACTCTACTGCGCCATCCATGCCCGGCCGACGAGCGAAGCCGAAGCACGAGCAGTGCTGACCAATCGACAGCCGGCCGACGCAGAGACTGCGTCTCGCGCAGCGGCGCTGCGCAAGCGTTTTGAGAAGTGCTTCCTGTTCGAACTAAGAGACGCTGATCCCGCAATCGAAGCGCAATTCCTCGCTACACTCGCATCGGAGGCGTCCGGCACACGCGCCGCCTTCGACGCCAGCCTTTCAGCGCGCGTCGCCGTTGCGGCGCGCATCGTGCTGGAGCAATCCGACGTCCTTCTGGCGATTTGGGATCGCGCGCAGACCAATTTTGTCGGCGGGACCGGCCACACCATCCAGACCGCGCTCGACCTGGGTGCGGCAGTTGTCCTCATCGACCCGGCGGCGCCGCAAGCCTGGCAGGTGCTGCGGGCCCCGGAAGCGCTCAACCACCCCGCGCCCGCGCCATCGGATGCCGAGAGGCGCGATCAGCTCACCCAGATCGTGCGCGACGCGCTCGCGCCCCAGGGTGCTGCAGGAAAACGCCAGGGTCGCGCAGCGAGCGAACATCAAGGGGCGGCAGCCCTCGCCCCCGTCAATTGGCGCGCGCGCAGCAATCCGCTGTGGCACGCCTACCGTCGCATCGAGGCGCTCTTTGGCGGAAACAGGTTGCTCGCGCCTCTCCGCAACCTGCGCCAAACATACGAGCCGCCAACCGCGTTCGCACAGGGCGCTGGCGCGCCCATCATGCGTGCGCTGCGGGAGGCGCCTAACGCCGACCGCGCCTTCGCTGACCGCGTCGGTAGCCTGATCCTTCCGCGTTTTGCCTGGGCGGACGGCATTTCCGCCTATCTCTCCGACACCTATCGCAGTGGCATGACCATCAACTTCTTACTCTCGGCCGTGGCGATCATTGGCGGGATTGCCTATCTGCCGCTGCTTGGCTCGGAGTCGAAATGGGGCTTTGCGCTCTTCGAGCTCGTACTGTTGTCAGCGATCTTGTTCATTACTCATCTAGGGCAGAGAAAGCGGTGGCACGGTCGCTGGTTCGAGACGCGGCGCGCGGCGGAATATCTGCGGCATGCGCCGATATTGCTGGCGCTTGGCGCAGCGCGGGCGCCGGGGCGCTGGCCGCGCGGCACCGACACGATGTGGCCAGAATGGTACGCTCGCCACGCCCTGCGGGAAGTGGGGCTTCCCCGCCAACAGATGACAAACGAATATTTGCGCCACTGCCTAAGTGAATTGCTCGATCGCCACGTGGTGCAGCAGCGGGACTATCATCACGCCAAGGCAATGCGGCTCACCAACGTACATCACAATCTGGACCGCCTATCGGAGACCCTATTTCAGTTCGCGGTGGCTTCTGTTGCGCTGTTCCTCGCGTTTCAGATCGGCGCCTGGTTTCAAATTGTGGACGGTCATACGTTGAAAGACACCGCAAAGATCTTCACCTTCCTGGGCGTGGCGCTACCGACCTTGGGCGGCTCGATCGCGGGCATCCGCTACTTTGGTGATTTCGAGCGTTTCGCGGCAATCTCGGAGGTCGCCGCGCAAAAATTGGGCGCTGTGCACGAACGGATTGAAATCTTGTTGCGCGCGCCAGACGAGAAGCTTGACTACGCTTCCGTCGTCAACCTCGCTCACGCCGCGGACGATATCGTGGTAAGCGAGATCGAGAACTGGCAGGCCGTCTTCGGCGGCAAGCAGATCACGGTTCCGGTATAGGGGCGTTGATTTGGCCGAAGCCCTCATGACGGACGAGGCGAGCGCGGAGACGCCAAGGACAGAGCGCTACCGGGCGTTTCTCAGCTATTCATGGCAAGACAAAGCCTGGGGCAACCGCCTCCATCGCTGGCTTGAGAACTACGCGGTCCCAGTGGGCATAGAAGGCGACGTTGGTCCCTCTAGGCGTCTCGGAAAGATATTCCGCGACGACGACGATATGGCCGCTGCCGGCGATATCGGCGCTGTCGTTCGCCGCGCGATCGAAAACTCCGACAACATGATTGTCATCTGCTCGCCGAACTCGGCGCAGTCGATCTGGGTGCAGAGCGAGATCGAACACTTCAGGGCGACAGACTCTCCGGGTCAGATTTTCGCCGTCATCGTCGATGGCGAGCCCAACGCGCGCGATCCCGCCGTCGAGTGCTTTCCTCCCGCCCTTCGCGCAATCCGAAACAGCGACGCGATGCCTGTCGAACCCGTCGGCGTCGACGTTCGCCGGGACGGCCGGGCGCGCGTTTGCGCCCGCTTGGCGGCGGGCATGCTGGGGGCAGATTTTGACGACCTCTGGCAACGTGACCGTAGGCGCGAGGAAAAAGCCCATCGAATCCGCGTGGCCGTTTTGAGCACGCTCAGCCTGATCTTTGCGGCGCTTACCATCATTGCAGTCCTCAACGCGCATAGCGCCCACCTCGCGCTCAGCAGGTTCTTCGCCGAACGCGCTTGGCAGAGGCTTGAAGGCGGCGACCCGATGGCCGCGACGCGTTATGCCCTGGCCGGCATGCAGGCAGCCCCTGAAAACCAGCGGCTCTATCTGGCGGCGCTGGGCGCAATTTCGCACGAGACCAGCCAAAGCCTGCCGCCACTCTTGCATGAGGCCGCTGTGACCAGCGCCAAGTATAGCCCTGACGGAAGGACGCTCGTCACTTCGGGCCGCGATCGCGTCGCCCGCGTGTGGGATGCGCACAACGGCGCACTGCTAAAGACGCTGCGCGGCCACGAAAGCGAGGTCACGGCGGGGGCGTTTTCTGCAGACGGTGACCAATTAATTACCGCCGATGCAGGGGGGCGCTTGCTGCTCTGGTCGACCCGCGATTGGTCGCTTACCCGCGCCTTGGAGGAGTTGGAGGCAAAAATCGTCAGCGTTGCCTTCTACCCGAACGGGCGGCGGGTCCTTTGCCTTGATGCAGAAAATGGCGTGACCGCACTGGACCTCACAACGGGACAGATGGTCACTGTGTCGCCCGCGCAAGAACAGGAGATCTGGAAAATAGCACTGTCCCCTGACGGACGGCGAATTGTCACCGCTGGGGAGGACGCCATCGCCCGACTTTTCGACGCAAGCAACGGCGCGGAAATCGCGCAATTGCGCGGGCATCGAGACGCTGTTCTTCACGCCGCCTTCTCAAGCGACAGCGCGCGCCTTGTCTCCGCCAGCGCAGATCGTGACGCCATAATCTGGGACGTGCCTGGCGCACGGCGTCTGACGACGCTGCGTGGCCATGATCTCGAACTCTACGATGCAGAATTTTCACCTGACGGCCGCCGCGTCGTGACTGCAAGCGTCGATCAGACCGCCCGAGTATGGGATAGCCGCACGGGGCGGCCGATCGCGACGCTCTCGGGTCACACCAGCCTTGTGACACGCGCCATTTTCTTCAACGGCGGCAGGTCCGTCGTCACCGCGAGCGAAGACGGCTCGGCCCGCGTCTGGAATAGCGATAGCGGGGCGACGATCAGCATCCTGCGCGGCCATGCCGGCGCGGTCCGCGCCCTTGACGCAGCGCCTGATGGTGCGGCCATATTAACGGCGGGCGAGGATGGGGCGGCGCGAATTTGGCCGCTCCCTCAAAATCGGCTGCTCCATACGCTGGAGTCGCAGGATGGCGGCTTTGCCAGCGTCGAATACTCGCCGGACGGCGCTTCAATCATCGGATCGACGATGCGAGGCGGCGTGCTGACTTGGTCTGCATCAACCTATTCGTCAAACCAGCGTCTCCGCGCGCAGGTCGGCGCCGCCTACTCAGCTATGTACTCTCGCGACGGACGCCGCATCGTCACCGCTGGCGAGGATGGCGTCGCCCATATCTGGGATACGCAAACGGCGCAGGAAATATTTAGCCTCCGCGGCGATGGCGAGTTATTTTCTGCTGCATTTTCCCCCGACGGCCGCTTCATCCTTATTGCGAACGCCAACGGAACCGCGGAACTTCGCGACGCCCAAAACGGAAACCTCGTCCAGACGCTGCGGGGGCATGGGGATCGCGTCCGAAGTGCAGCTTATTCCCACAATGGCGCGCTGATCTTGACTGGCAGCGAGGACATGGGTGCTAGACTCTGGAACGCAGCCACAGGCGTGCAGATCGCTGCGCTTGAGGGGCACAGGCTCGGCGTCGGGGGCGTCGCCTTCTCCCGCGATGACAGGAGCATCCTGACCGCCAGTGACGACGGCAGCGTGCGCATCTGGGATACTAGGACGCATCGGCTGCGCACCACTCTCAACGGCCACCGGGGCGCGGTCTACAGCGCGGTGTTCTCCCCTGACGGACAACGCGTCGCCACCGCGAGCGAGGATCGCTCGGCGAAAATCTGGGACGCCGTTGATGGTCGCTTGCTTGCAACGTTGGCGGACCATGGCGGGGCCGTCTTCGGGGTCGCGTTTGCCCCCAACGGAGAGCAGCTGCTGACCGCAAGCGAAGACGCGCGAATTCGGGTGTGGGACGTCAGTCGGCTCACGCTAGCCTGGCCCGCCCTGGTTCGAAACGCCTGCCTCAGCATCCTCGGCGGCCGCGCGCGTCAGTTCTCAGAAGCGGAGATCGCATCGGACTCGTTACTCGCCAGCGAGTGGCGGCGTCCCAGCCGTGACGTGTGCCGTGGCGTTGAAGGCGTACCCTCGATCACCACTTTGAGGCGTTCAAACCGTTAGCCGCGCGGCCGCGGCCGCCGCCGCACACGAGCGCCGCCAGAGCCCATATCGTCGCCTTGCTCCGCCCCGGCCTGGGAAACATCCTGTTGCTCATCTGCGGCGTCGCGCATCAGCCAGTCCACAGCCTCGTAGCAAGCCGTGATCCGCAGCGCCGATGGACTGTAGCGAAACTCTGCGGCGCCGGCGCCGCAGCTCCTGGCGACCAGACTGGTGTCGTTCGGCAGCTGCACGAATTGCGTAATGTCCTCGGCTGCATCCTCGAGAACACCAGATTCCCGAAGATATTGCCGCGCCGCATCAAGCGCGGCGCCCGCGGCCTCGTACTCGACACGGATCGCGCCCTCTGGCGAAGCCGGAGGGATCAAGTTCTCGCCAAGCCAGCTTTCGAGATCGGCGCGCAGAACGCTCACCTCCTCCGTACAATCGACCGAACTGATCGAAACCGCGAAGGCTCTGGCCAATTCCGGGTACAGGTCTGGATTTGAACCATAGAGGTAACAAGCAATACGCGCTGCGCGCGTCGCGTCGTCTGGATAGTGGGGGCTTTCGGCGACGCCCTGGCCCAGCTCAGCGCTCCTGGCCCAGCCTTCGACCGCCGCCCAGATCTCCTCATCCTGTTCGGGTTCGTCGGGGTCGGGCAGCATCAACCAGGTGGCGATATCGTCGGCGGCTTCCTCCGATGCCCGACGATCTCCATGCTGGTCGACATCGAGCACCTGATCCAAAATCAGGTGCCCGACCTCGTGGTAAGTCAGAAAGAACAGGTTCCCATCGACGTAGGCGCTTTGCCCTTCGTCGGACGCATCAAAACCCTGGGCTCGAGCAACCAAGGGCAAGCATGCGATGCTGGCCACAAGGGTCCAAGCCGCTAAGGTAACTCGCCATCTTTCCATGTATCCCCCGCCCCACTTACCAACGCCTCGCGTCCAGACACAAGCCTATTTGTGCTCACGAGCCACCCCTTCGGTCTCATCGAGCGGAGAAAATGGACTTGAGAAATTGCTGGCGGACGCAAGGTCGTGATCGTTCGGACATTGTACCATCAGAAAATTTCGGCGATGTAGTCCCTTGCATGTCCGGCCCACTAGAAACCGCATGATCACACTTTCCAGCCACCTCGAACTTCTGTCGCCGCATTTCAAAGTATTGCGGCCGGGCGGCAGCGGACGTGCTCCCGCGCTTGTCATGCTGCATGGATGCGGGGGGCCGCGGCCGTTCATCGACGACATGGCTCGCCTTGCCGCCAGCGCGGGTGCGGGCGCCATCGTAGTGGACTCCTTCAAGCCGCGAGGCATCGGCCGCATGGCGGCGCTGGCCACCGTTTGCACCGGCGCGCGCCTGCAGGGACGCGAGCGGGCCGGCGATCTGTTCGCGGCGCTCGCCTGGGCGCGTGCGCGCGATTGGATCGATCCCGCTCGGCTCGGCGCGATCGGTTGGAGTCACGGCGGCTGGACGATCCTGGACGCGCTATCGCTGCATGCGGGCAGCGAACTGTCGCGCGCCACCGGCTTGAGCGAACTTCCCGCCGAGCCGCTCGAAGGCCTCACGGCGGCGATGGCGGTTTATCCATATGCCGGGATCGGCTCGATGGTTGGACAGCGGCGCTGGCGCGTCAACCCCCGCACCACAGCGATTGTCGCCGAGCACGATTACATCGTCGGCGCCACACGCGGCGCATTGGAGCGGCAGCGCACGCGTGGGGCGACGCTTGACATCGTGCTGTTTGGAAACGCCACCCACGCCTTCGAGGATGCCGAGGCCGGGGACCCGCGCGTGCGCTTCAATCCTGCAGCGCTTGCACGCGAGCACGAGATGCTGCGCGCGATGATCGCTAGACTCTAACGCACCGCAGCGACAAGCACGTTGAACTCCGCTGCGATCAGCATCAGCTTAGCAAACGTCCACTGCCCCTGCTCGCTAAGCTCATGATAGGCGGCGCGCACACGCTGGGCCGGCTGGCCGAGAGTAGCAATCCAAGCCCGCGTTGCATCCGCGGCCCACGCAATATCGGCGCGCGCCGGCGCCGTCCCTATCGCGCGTGCTGCGGCTTCGGCCAGTTTCAGCTGCATGTCGCCGAAATCGCCAGCGGCGCGGCGCACCACAAGGCGATCCCAATGTTGATCGAGGCGCATAAGATTCGCAGCATCACGCAATGCGTCGAGCCCAAACTCGGCGCCGATGGCGCAATGCAACGGCGAGGCCGCCTCGATCGGCCAACGCGTGCGGCGCGCCAGGTCGGCGACGTCGAGCGACAATGTCGCTGGCGACAACAGAGCGGCCTCACGTGCGAGGTCGTCGGGCGCACCGAGGTTCAGCAGCGCCTTGTGGCGCACATCGACGCGCTCGCGCTCGATAACGCTGAGATCGTCAAGCATGGTCGCACGCTGGGCCTCGATAGGTTGGCGATAAAGCGCAACCACGTCCAGAATTCCCGGCGCCCCGTCGCCGCGATCGAAACCGCCATTGCGCGCCAGATACAGCGTCGCGCGGCGCAGCGCCCCGGCTACACGTTGGTGCAGCGCCGTCTGCGCTGCGGCTGCAACCTTGTTATCGAGCGCGTTGATGCGGTCGACGAGGGATTCAAGATCAAATACGCGGCGCGCCGCTTCGAACGCGCACGCAATCGTCACCGCGTCGGCCCGCGATATGTCCTTGATACGATCCACAAATGAAGGTCCGCAACGATCGACGACATCGCCGGCAAGCTGCGTCGCGATGATTTCGCGCCGCAGCCTGTGGCCCGCCATTTGCGGCTCGAACTTCCAGAGCTGTTCTGGGAAATAGCATTTCAACGGCTGCGCGAAGGCCGGGTCGTCGGGCGCTTTGGAGCGAACCAACTGGTCGAATAAATTTATTTTGGCGTAGGCGAGAAGCTTAGCTAGCTCCGGCCGCGTCAAGCCTTGGCCAGCCGCGCGCAGCACCGCGATCTCAGCGCCGCTAGGCAGCCCTTCGACCTTGCGCGAGAGTTTGCCTTCGGATTCCAGGCGCTGAATGAAACGCTCGTGGCTATCGAGATCGGCCGCCGCGCTCGCTTGCGCGAGTGAGAGCGCCAAGGTCTGATCGTAATTGTTCGCCAGCACCAGCGCGCCGACTTCATCGGTCATCGATTCCAGCAGCCGATCGCGCGCTTCCGCTTTCAACGCCCCGCCACGAATGACATCGCCAAGTAATATCTTGATGTTGACTTCATGGTCGGACGTGTCGACGCCAGCGGAATTGTCGATAGCGTCAGTGTTGATCCGACCGCCCGCGCCATTGTTGGCGAACTTCGCGAAAGCGATGCGTCCCTTTTGCGTTACGCCAAGATTTGCGCCTTCGCCGATCACCTGCGCGCGCAATTCTTCCGCGTCAACGCGCAAGCCGTCATTAGCCTTGTCGCCGACCTCGCCATGAGACTCCGCGCGCGCCTTGACGTAGGCGCCGATGCCGCCAAACCAAAGCAATTCGCACGGACTCTTCAGTAACGCGCTCATCAATTCCGCGGGCGTCACCTGCGGCTTGTCGAGGCCGGTCAGCGCGAGAATTTCCGGCGACAGATCGATCGCCTTCAGGCTGCGCGGGAACACGCCGCCGCCCTTGGAGATGAGCGATTTGTTGTAATCAGCCCAGGACGTGCGCGGGGTGTCGAACAGGCGTTTGCGCTCCGCCCAGGCTTTTTCGCAATCGTTCGGATTAGGGTCGATGAAGATGTCGCGATGGTCAAACGCCGCAAGCAGCCTGATCTTGCGCGACAACAGCATGCCGTTGCCGAACACATCGCCCGACATGTCGCCGACGCCGATGACGGTGAATTGCTCTTGCTGGATGTCCTTACCCACTTCGCGGAAATGGCGCTTCACCGCTTCCCATGCGCCCTTGGCGGTGATGCCCATCGCCTTGTGGTCGTAACCAACGGAGCCCCCCGACGCGAAGGCGTCGCCCAGCCAATGGCCGTATTCGGCGGAAATGCCGTTGGCGATGTCGGAGAAGGTCGCGGTGCCCTTGTCGGCGGCGACGACGAGGTAGGCGTCGTCCTCGTCCCAGCGTACGACGCCGGCTGGCGCCTTGATGCCATCGCCGACGATATTGTCGGTAATATCGAGAAGACCGCGCAGGAAGGTCTTGTACGCTTCAACGCCAGCCTCCTGGAAACCGGCCGCGCCGCGCGGCGGCAGCCGCTTTGGAAAAAAGCCGCCCTTGGCGCCGACGGGCACGATGATGGCGTTCTTCACCTGCTGCGCCTTGACCAGATCGAGCACCTCGGTGCGGAAGTCATCGCGGCGGTCGCTCCAGCGCAGGCCCCCGCGCGCGACCGGACCAAAACGCAGGTGCACGCCCTCGACGACGGGGCTGGCGACCCAGATTTCGCGATATGGCTTCGGCGCCGGCAATTCCCGCACTGCGTTGGAATCGATCTTGAACGACATATATGGCTTGAGCGCGCCGTCGGCGGTGCGTTGATAATAATTGGTGCGCTTGATCGCGGTGACGAGTTGGGCGATGCGGCGCAAAGCGCGATCGTCGTCGAGGCTCACCACCTCATTCAGGGCGGCCTCGATCATGAATTCCAGGCGACCCGAGCGGATACGGCGGGTCTCCATCGATTCCGGCAGACTGGGGTCGAAGCGAGCGCGGAACAAAGCGAGGATCAAGTAGGCGATCTTCGGATGAGCGGCGAGCGCGTGCTCCTGCGCCGCCTGCGTCGGGTCAAGACCGGTTTGTTGGCGATAGCGCGCCAGTGCGCGTATCAGGGCTGCCTCGCGCCACGTGCAGGGCAGCGCAAGGATCAGCCGGTTGAAGCCGTCGCTCTCAGCTTTGTCGGTCCAGATGGCTGTGAACGCCTCCTCGAATTTCTTGCCGGCCTTGGCTAAGTCGATCGCCTCACCGCCCGCCGAGCGGGTTTCGATGTCGTGCACATAGATGCGCTGCGCCGGCAGCAAGGGCCCAGCCCGGAGCTGCAATTCGAAATTTACTTCCGAGTCGACGAACAGCCCCATCTTTTCCAGGATCGGCACTGTGGCCGAAAGCGCCAGCACATCGCCCCGGGTGTAGAATTTGCAGCGCATGATGTTATCGGCGTCGCCTGGAAGTCTGTAGGCGCGGGTTCGAATGACGTCGTCGTCGCGCGCGGAAAGCACCTCGGCCGCGTCAATCAGCGCTTCCTCAACTGAATAACGCTCGCGATAGGCGCCGGTGAATGCATCGATGAAACTGTGCGCGGCTTGTTCCCGCTGCGCCGCGTCAAACAAGTCTGATCGCATCAGCGCATCGGCGAACGCGTCCTCCCACGTGCGCGTGAGCGCTGCTATTTCGGCATCGAGCGCGCCGGGGCTGCGCTCGGGCCGCGACTTGTCGATGTCGCCAATCATGAACAGGACGCGGGCCAATTGGCCTTCGCCCAATTGCGGTTGATGGCTCTCGACCACGCCGCCATAGGATTGGGCGATGGTCTGGCCGATGCGCTCTCGCAGTTCCGAGTTGAAGCGATCCTTCGGCACATAGACCAAAGCGGTGACGAAGCGATTGTAGCGGTCGCGCCGCACGAAAGCGCGCGCACGCGGGCGGTCGAGCAAATGCAGCACACCGCGCGCGATGGTCCACAAATCTTCGCGCGACATCTGCCAGAGTTCCTCGCGCGGATAGGATTCGATGATCTTGCGTAGCACCTTGGCGTTGTGCCCGCCCGCTGTGAATCCTGCCCGCGTCATCACCCAATCGGCCTTGCGGCGCAGCATCGGGATGTTGCGGGTCGGTTCGGTGAAGGACTCGCTGGTGAACAGTCCGACGAAGCGAACTTCGCCAATCGCTTCGCCCTTCTCATTGTAGCGTTTGACGCCGACATAATCGGCGGTGGCGCGGCGATGCACGCGCGCGCGCAGCGTCGACTTCGCCACGATCAATGGCGTCGGCTCGGCGGTGAGTCGCTTCAGCTCTGGCGTCAGCACCATCGGCTCGGCCGACGTGCGCAGCACATAGCGCTTTACGTCGCGCAGGACGCCAAGGCAGGTGCGGCCGAGTATGGCCGGCTCGTCAGCCTTGTAGCCGCCGGCGGCGTCGCGCGGGTATTCATAATCGCGCGCGCCAAGGAACGTGAATTTGTCCGCTGCAAGCCAGCGCAACAGCGCGATCGCCTCCTCAATCTCCTCGGGCGCTGCGAACGCTTTCACCGCCTCGAGTTCAGTTGCGCAGGCAAGCATACGCTCGCGCATGGCCTGGAAGTCGCCGACCGCGGCGCGCACATCGTCCAAAGATTCGCGCACGCCCTTGAGCAACGCCTCGGCACGCTGTTGCGAGAGCAGCGGCAGATGAACCTGAATGAGGGAATCTCTGCCCTTGCCGCTCAGCGCCGGGGCGATCGGGTGGAACATGGCGAGCGCGCTGACGCCCTGGTCGGCCAATTCGCCCATGACCGAGTCCACCAGGAACGGCATGTCCGGGCCGGCGATTTCGAGGATGTCGCGGTCAAGCTGGCGTCCCCCGGCGCCGATGCCGCGGCGGATGCGCGCCTCATGGCGTTCGCTTTTGCGCTCACCGCGCCAGAGCCAGAAATCGTGCGCCAGACCGGCGAGATCAGCCGGCGAGAGATCGCCGAGTTCATCGGCTGCAGCGTCCTCGTGGATGCCGCGCAAAAACGCTTCTGCGGCTACGTCGATCGCGCCGTTCACCCGGAAACCGGGCCAAGGCCCCTGCGCGGCGGTTGCAACAAATTGATCGGCGGAGCGATTGTGTTCCGCACGCGCAGCAGCGTCCATGGGGCTTTACCTTTTGGGGGACGATTTCCTCTGGTCTCGGACGCCGCGGAAACTAGTCCTTGCGACGCCGGGTGCAACAGGCGGAATAATAAATTGTAACGAAAAGAATCAAGGCGGCGCCGTCGGACGGGGACAAACTGTCCGACGGCGCCTGCAGGCCTCACAGCAGGCTGGGTGGGGGACGCACGCGGAGGCCTGTTCTCTTTCGATGGCCGGACCGTGCGATGAAGCCCCCCATTGAGCCCACGAATCGGTACAGCACGTCAAACTCGTTGGACGCGCGCCGGTGCTCTCGATGGATGGCGTTTTGCCGAAAACGCCCCAAGCCCCGGCGACGTCCTTCACAGAAGCGGAACATTTTTGCCGCCGATTCGCAACAACCAAGTCGCGGTCGTTGCCGCATCGATCTAACCGGGTCCTGCGGGGGCTCAGCGGCTCTCGAAGAAAACCAGTCTTATCAGCGGTTTCCTGCAGCGGCCGCGGCATGTGGACAACTGATGAATCTCTTGTCATGTCGCGAATAGCGCACTCGCTTGGCCGCTGCAGCGCATTGCGCCAAGCTGGGCGAAGCAGGAGTTGAAAGCATGGCGGATCGAATCGACATTGGCGCGTCGCCCGAAGGCATGCAGTCGCTTGCCCTGAAGCGCGCCAACCGCCACGGCCTCATCGCCGGCGCCACCGGCACGGGAAAAACCGTAACGCTGCAAGCGCTTGCAGAGGCTTTTGCGCGTGAGGGCGTCAATGTTTTCGCCGCCGACATCAAGGGCGATCTTTCCGGCATCGGCGCGCCGGGCGAGCCGCCGCCCGGCTGGGCGGTCAAGCGCGCCGAGGAAATAGGGATCGCGCTGACGCCAGAGGCGCCGCCCGTCGTGTTCTGGGACGTCTATGGCGAACTCGGCCACCCGGTGCGCACGACTGTTACCGAGATGGGCCCAGTGTTGATGGCGCGCATTCTCGAAGCCAGCGAGGCCCAGGAAGGCGCGGTCACCATCGCGTTCAAGCTCGCCGACGATTGGCTGAAAGACGGCAAGCGCGAAGGACTGCTCTTGAACCTCGCCGATCTACGCGCGCTGCTCACTTACATTTCCGAGAATTCGGAGGACATCGGCAAAAGATACGGTCTGGTGACGCCGCAATCGATCGCCGCCCTGCAAAGGCGGCTGCTGCAATTGGAAATGGACGGGGCCGAGCGCTTCTTCGGCGAACCCGCGTTGGAGTTGGATGATCTCCTGGCCCCCGGCCCTGACGGCAAGGGCGTGATCCATCTGCTCGCTTCTGAGCGTCTTGTACAAAGCCCACGGCTCTATTCGGCATTTCTGTTGTGGCTGATGAGCGAGCTCTGGGAGACGCTGCCAGAAGTGGGCGACCTCGATAAGCCGAAGCTCGTTTTCTTTTTCGACGAAGCGCATTTGTTGTTTCGCGACGCGCCGAAGGAATTGCTGACCCGGGTCGAGCAAGTGGTGCGCCTCATCCGCTCCAAAGGCGTGGGGGTGTATTTCGTCACTCAGTCGCCGACCGATGTCCCCGACATGGTGCTCAGCCAATTGGGCAATCGCTTTCAGCACGCGCTGCGCGCCTATACGCCCAGCGACCAGAAGGCCGTTCGCGCCGCCGCACAAAGCTTCCGCGCCAACGCCAATATTGATGTGGCCAAGGAAATCCAGGAGATGAATGTCGGCGAGGCCCTGGTTTCGACGCTCGACGAAAAAGGCGCGCCAACCGTGGTGGCGCGCACCAAAATCCGCCCGCCCAACAGCCAAGTCGGCCCGATCCCGATCGCCACGCGCCAGGCGATGATCGCCAAGTCCGGCGTGCGCAAGAAGTACGAGAAGACCATAGATCGCGAAAGCGCGCACGAAATCCTGACCCGCCGCCTGGAGCTAACCCAACGCGAGGAGGAGCGCGAAGCGGAACGTCAAGCCAAGGAAAAAGGCCGCGCACCTGCTCCTCGCCGGTCCGGCGGCTCGCGCACGACCGCGGTGGAACGCCAGACAGGGCGCGTCGCTACCGGCGTGTTCTCCACCATCGTTCGCGAATTGATGCGCGGCATCCTCGGTACACCCTCGCGGCGGCGGCGTTAGCTGTCAGAACCAGCGAAAATTGCTGCGCCTGCGTCGCAGGCGTCATTGACCTGCACCGGCGGAAGCGCTTGTCTCCAGACTGAATTTTGTGGGGGGACGGATGCGGATCAGAACTTGGCGCGCACTCTTTCTGGGATTGAGTTTGGCCCTCGCCTGCACCGGCGCCGCGGCGCAGCCAACTTTGGCGCCGGCCGGCCCAGCGCCCATGCCGGCCGGCGCCCTGGAGCCGCGCGACCAGGCGTATCCTGGAACTATCGCGCTCGACGTTGATGTCTCCGACGTGACGCGCGGCATTTTCCGCGTGCGCGAAACCATCCCGGTCGCAGGCCCCGGCCCGCTCACCCTACTCTACCCTCAATGGCTCCCCGGCAACCACGCGCCGCGCGGCCCGATCCATCAGCTCGCGGGCATCGAGATCAGCGCTAATGGCGCGAACATTCCATGGCGGCGCGATGTCGTGAACGTGTACGCGTTCCATGTCGACGTGCCCGCCGGCGTGAGCCAGATCGAGGCGCGCTTCCAATTCCTCTCGCCCACGGCCGGCAATCAAGGCCGCATCGTCGCAACGCCGGAAATGCTGAACCTGCAATGGAACACAGTCGTGCTTTATCCGGCTGGGCATTATGCCGCGCGCATCCGCGTCGCGCCAAGGGTGACAATCCCGGAGGGGTGGAGCTTCGCCACTGCGCTTGATGGCGCGGTCACGCAGGGTGCAGCGACCCGCTTCGCAGAGACTACACTGGAATCGCTGATTGACTCGCCAATGTTCGCTGGCCGCCATTACCGGCGCGTGGATCTCGACCCAGGCGCGAGCGCGCGCTTCACGCTCAACATCTTCGCCGATCGCGCCGATCAGTTGGCGGCGAGCGAGGAGCAAGTGCGGCCGCATCGCGAACTCGTACGCCAAGCCTATCGCCTGTACGGCGCGCGGCATTTCGATCATTACGATTTCCTGTTTGCGCTCTCCGGCCGATTGAGCGGCATCGGCCTTGAGCATCACCGCTCCAGCGAAAACGCAGTGGGCGGGGGCTATTTCACCGATTGGGACAAGGCACTCGACGACCGCGATCTCCTGCCGCACGAGCTTGTTCATTCCTGGAATGGCAAATTTCGTCGCCCCGCCGATCTGTGGACCGCCGATTATAGCGTGCCCATGCGCAACAGTCTGCTCTGGGTCTATGAAGGCCAGACCCAATATTGGGGGCAGGTGCTCGCCGCACGCTCAGGCCTCTGGAGCCGACAGGACGCGCTTGATTCACTGGCGCATACGGCGGCGAATTTCGACACGCGCATCGGGCGCACCTGGCGGGCAGTGCAGGACACCACCAACGACCCCATCGTCTCGCAGCGCCGGCCGCAGCCGTGGCGCAGCTGGCAGCGCAGCGAGGATTATTATTCCGAGGGCCTGTTGATCTGGCTCGACGCCGACACGCTGATACGCGAACGGACCAATAATCGCCGTACGCTCGACGATTTCGCGCGCGCCTTCTTCGGCGTCGGCGACGGATCGTGGGCGCCGCAGACCTATAATTTCGAGGACGTGGTTGCAGCGCTGAATGCCGTGACGCCATATGATTGGGCTGGTTTCTTGCGCACCCGCGTCGAAAACGCCGGCGGCCAGGCGCCTCTCGACGGAGTGACGCGCGCCGGCTGGCGGCTCACGTATACCAGCGAGCGCACCAATTATTTCCGCCAATATGAAGCTAACAACGAGGTTGCCGATTTCATGTTCTCGATCGGCGCCGCGTTCGACAAGGCCAACATCGTCACGCAAGTGCAGTGGGACGGACCGGCCTTCAATGAGGGACTGACCGTCGGCGCACAGGCGATGGCGGTGAATGGCCAGGCATTCAGCGCCGATGCGCTGCGGCGCGCAATCACTGCCGCGAAGGACAGCCCAGCGCCAATTGAGCTGCTGATCAAGAACGGCGAACAGTACCGCACGCTCGCGATCGATTATCATGGCGGATTGCGCTATCCGCGCTTCGAGCGGATCGCAGGAACGCCGGATCGGCTGGGGGCGATCTTAAGTCCGCGCGCGAACTGAGCGACTGTCGTTCTTGATCGTGGTGCGCTTGAACACAAACTGGGTTAGCTAACCTCGCCCGTTCAGCGCCCAGTCGTAATCATGCCCGACAATGCGCGTCACGCTCTGCAGGCGACGCGCGAGCTCCGGCGACGCATAGCGGCGCAGATGCGCTATCACGCCGGAATCGCTCCCGCCGAAATCGTCACGGAACCAACGATAGATGCTGGACACGCGCACCGAGCCATCGGCGCCAACGCTGACCCCACGTCGATGATTGATATAGGCGCGCGCCGCCGCGTCCAGATCGGCGTTCAACGTTTCCGCGCGCCAGGCGCGGTTCATCAGATTGGGGCACCCGATCGAGGCGCAATTGATCGCATAATGCACGCGCGGATCGCGGAACGTGGGTCGCAGGATGCTGTTCTCAATATCGTCAAGCGAGAGCCTGCGCCCCTCAACCGTGACGCGCGGCGATCGCCACGGTCCGATCAGGCCGCGTAAATCAAAGCCCGCCCCCTCGCTTCTGATATCGCGGATCGAACGCACCGGGTATCGCTCCATGATAATTTGAAGCGTCACCGCGTTGTAGAGGTTGATCCAATACGCGAAGGCGCGCTCGCGGGGGAAGCTCGACGGACGCTGCGCCGCCTGGTCGTTCACATAAGCATTGAGCGCCGCCCGGTCCGCGGCGGCGGCGCGCCAGCGCGCATAGTCCACGCGGGTGATCCCATCGGCGCTGGGCGAAACGTAACGCGAAAGCAGTGTGTCGTAGGCCGCATCGTCGGCCTCGGCCGGGGCCGACGCCAGGAAAAACATCGCCGCCATCGCGGCCAGAACAGAACGCATATCTCACCCTCTCACCTGCTCATACGTCGCCCGATGGTCAATGGATGCATGATTTGGCAGGACGGCCCGGGTCGGCGCCATCCAACGCGCCAATTGCCGTCGTGGCCGCCGTCAGTGCATATTCGCGCCATGCCCACCCCCAATTCTCTCGATTCCTTCTGGATGCCCTTTACGCCCAATCGGGCGTTCAAGGCCGACCCTCGCATGGTCGTGCGGGCCGAGGGGGTGCATTATTATGCGCCGGACGGACGCGCGATCCTCGACGGTACGGCCGGCCTCTGGTGCGTCGCCGCCGGGCACGGCCGCCCTCGCATCGTAGCCGCGATCCAGCGCGCGGCGGCGGAGCTGGATTACGCCACCAATTTCAATCTCGGCTGCCCGGCCGCGTTCGAATTCGCCAATCGCCTCGCCGACATTCTACCGGGCGGTCTGGACCGCATCTTTTACACCAATTCCGGATCCGAGAGCGCGGACACGGCGCTGAAGATCGCGCTTGCCTACCAGCGGGCGCGCGGCAAGGCAGGCAAATATCGCCTGATCGGACGCGAGCGCGGTTATCACGGCACCAATTTTGGCGGCATCAGCGTCGGCGGCATCGTCCGTAACCGCATGACCTATGGGCCAATGGTGGCAGGCGTCGATCATTTGCCGCACACCCACGACATCACCCGCAACGCATTCTCGCGCGGCGAGCCGACACACGGCGTGGAATTCGCCGATGCGCTGGAGCGAATTGTGGCGTTGCACGACGCAAGCACCATAGCGGCGGTGATCGTCGAACCCGTCGCCGGCTCAACGGGCGTGCTAATACCACCGCAGGGTTATTTGAAGCGCCTGCGCGAACTTTGCACCAAGCACGATATTCTGCTCATCTTCGACGAAGTGATCACCGGCTTCGGGCGCCTCGGCGCGCCATTCGCGGCGCACTATTTTGACGTCAAGCCCGACATTATCACCATGGCCAAGGCCATCACCAACGCCGCCGTGCCAATGGGTGCGGTGGCTGCGTCGCGCGAGATTTACGACACGATTTTGGCGAACGCCGACACGCCGATCGAGCTGTTCCACGGCTACACCACCAGCGGCCATCCCCTCGCCTGCGCCGCAGGCATCGCCACACTCGACACTTTCAGGGACGAGGGTCTCTTCGAGCGAGCCGCCGAGCTCGCGCCCTATTGGGAGGAGGCGATGCATTCGCTGCGCGACGCGCCGCACGTGATCGACATCCGCAATCTCGGGCTGATCGGCGGTATCGAGTTGGAGCCGCGCCCGGGCGCGCCGACGCAGCGCGCGCTGGAGGCGTTCCGCAAATGCTTCGACAAGGGCGTACTGATCCGCGTCACCGGCGACATTCTCGCTTTCTCCCCGCCGCTGATCATCGAGAAAAGCCAGATCGATCAGATCGTGGACACGGTGCGGGGGGCGTTGGGGGAAATTGGGTAAGAATGAATCTCCAGCGTGAAGGTTGGAGCGCGTCGCCTCCGGCGACACTTGCGCGGCCGGGGGCCGCGCGCTCCCTGTCACGCATGCCTGCGTTAGCTGGCGGCGCACGAACGTGACCACAATCCTCCTCACAAATCTCGCCCTTTCCGCCGCGCTCTTCGCCGCGCTGTGGGCCATCAGCGTGTGCATCAGGGACCCTAGCTTCATCGATGCCTGGTGGGCGCTGGGTATTGTCGTGCTGGCGTGGGCGACGTTTGCGCAAATGCCCGCGCATGGACCGCACGCGCTCGCGCTCACCGCGCTGGCGACGGCGTGGGGCCTGCGGCTTGGGATTTATCTTCTCTGGCGCTGGCGCAAGCATGGCGCGGATCGGCGCTACGAGAAACTCGCAGCACAAGCGCGCGAGCAGTTCGGACTTGGCTTTGCCGCGTTCTCCGCGCTTTGGGTTTTCCTCCCGCAAATGGCGCTGCAATTCGTGGTCGCTCTGCCGATGATGTTGGGGCAGCTGACCACGCAGACAAATTTCGGCGCGCTCGCGTGCTTCGGCCTCGCGCTCTCCGCTTTCGGCATTGTCTACGAGGCCATCGCCGACGCCCAACTCACGCGCTTCAAGGCCGATCCAACGAACGCCGGCAAGGTTATGGGCCGTGGCTTGTGGCGCTATTCACGCCACCCGAATTATTTCGGCGAGATGTGCGCGTGGTGGGGCATGTACGCCATCGCCGTCGATTCCGGGCACGCGCTATGGGCGCTGCCGGGCCCGCTGCTGCTGACGTTCCTGCTCACCCGCGTCTCCGGCGCGCCGACGACGGAACCGCACCTGCGGGCCACGCGGCCGGAATATGAGCCGTACAAGCAGCGAACGAGCGCTTTCGTCCCCTGGCCGCCGTGTAAAACGTATTGACCCCGGCGGCGCGGCGCTATTGCGCTGGCGCCGAAGGCGCCGCGGGCGGACGGGCGAATTCGGCGCTTATTACTATTTCCACCTCATCCCCGGGCGAGAGGCTATTGTGCAAGGGAGGCGTTCCCGCCAGCCATTGCGACCGAGCGAAAATCGTGCGCGCGGTGAATGCTAGGGTCGGGCGATTATTGGTAGGGATAACGCGCCCGCCCTCAAACACCGTCTCTAGGGTGACCGGGTGGGTTTGGCCGTTGAACGTGAGGTCGCCGATGATCCGCCCGCTGGTGGGGCTTGTTACCTCCACCGAGCGCGACTCGAACACGATGTGGGGATTCGCGTCGCCGCCGAGATACGCGGCGATATCGCCATCGAATGCACGCGCGCCTTCGCGACTCAGGATCCCCGTATTCACCGACGCCAGTGGAATTCGGACTGAAACCGTCGAGGCCGCCGGGTTGTCGCCGTCGAAATTGAGCGACCCCGAAATAGTGTCGAAGCGGCCTGTGAAAGGGCTCAGCCCCCAATGGCGGACGCGCCACAAGACACTAGTGTGGCGTGGATCAAGAGCATATTCGCCTGAGGGCATGTCCGCCGTAATGCGCGTCACCGCAGGGTCGCGCGCGATCTCGACGCGGTCGATCGTCGTGTTTGTGGTTGAGGTATTTGCCTGCCCGGCGGCAGCACACGACCCAAGCGCCAAGATGGCGATGAAAGCCTGCAATCGCATTGGCGGCGTCCCCTTCGAAAATTACATCGGCTATCTGAGCACGCGCAAAACGCTCTTATTGGATAAAATTGCTGCCCGCTGCGGTGCGTTTGAACATGGCCGGCGTTATCCCATGACTGCGCAACAACGCACGAATGAGATGGCTCTGGTCGCAGAACCCCGCCTCGGAAGCCGCCTGTGCGGCGGGTGCATCCTCGCGCAACAATCTCTTGGCGTGGGCCACCCGCAATTGGTTCTGGTAGGCGTGCGGCGTCAAGCCAGTCGACTGTGCAAAAACTCTGAGGAAATGGAAGGGGCTCAGGCCCGCAATGTCCGCGAGGACTTCGACTGGAAGACGCTCCGCGTGGCGCGCGCGCAGGTGACGTAACACACGGTCAACGCCAGGATGGTGCGCTGCACTCTCCGCTGTCAGCGTGCACACGCCATGCTTGTGGAACAATTCACCGAGGGCGCCATGCAAGGTTATGAGCGCTCTTGACGAGCCGACTGCGCGCGCGAGTTTGTACGCTTCAAGGAGACGGCGAGACAGCTCCGGATCATCGACTATGTGTTGGGAGAACGATGGGCGCGCGCCCGACAGCTTCCGGGCGGTTGCTTGGGAGACATAATAATTGCAGCATTCCCAACCCCAACCTTCCGCTCGTCCCGAATGAACCAAACCCGGCGCAATGACACAAATCGTGGGCGCCCTCAGCACATTTTCGCAAGCGCCTACTGCAAGTCTCAGCGCACCGTCGATCAGCACGAGAATCTGGTACTCTTCGTGGAAGTGCGGCGCAAAGGTCGCGTCCACATTGCGCCCATGTTGAAGTTCGATGCCGTCGATGGCTTCGAACCAGGGCGTCATCTCGCTGGCTTGAGCTCGCTTCCTCATGCCCCATCATCTCGGGATAGCAGAACGAAGTCTCCTTCAATGCGACGACTTGGCATGAAGTGGAGGCTGAACACCTCGCCCCTAGCCCCCCTCCCCCTCGCTCGCCTCTAGCCAAGACGCCTCCGCGCGGGCGAGCGCTGTGGCGGCGTGGGCGCGTTCTTTCAGAAGAGATTCGCCGCGCTTCTGGTCGCGCGTGAACAATTCTGGGTCGGCGAGCGCAGCGTCGATGTGCGCAAGTGCTGCTTGCGCCTGCTCGATCTCGGCTTCGGCGGCTTCGAGGCGACGTTGCCGTGTATATTTTGAGGCTTTTGGTTTGGCTCCACCGCGGCTCTCGCCGCTGGCTGCGGGTCCCGGCTCAACCGAGGCCGCGCTCCCGACTTTTTCTCCTGGCCTGTCCGCCGCCAGCACCAGTTTGCGGTAATCGTCGAGGTCACCGTCATACTGGCGCGCGCGGCCATGGTAGACGAGCCAGAGTCGGTCTGCGCAGGCTTCGGCCAGATAGATGTCGTGCGTGATCAGCAGCACCGCGCCTTCGTATTCGTTGATGGCGTGAATAAGCGCCTCGCGGCTATCGATGTCCAAGTGCGAGGTCGGTTCGTCCAGGATCAGCACGTGCGGTTTGGCGTGCGCCATCAGGCCAAGCAGCAGGCGCACCTTCTCACCGCCGCTCAGATTCTGCACCTTGGTGTCGATTTTTTCGGGTCCGAATCCCATGCGCGCCGCGAGCGACCGCAATTTCGGCGGCGCCCAATCGCGCTCGAGTTCGCGCACGTGCTCAAGCACGGTTTCGCCTTCGCGCAATTCGTCGAGCTGATCCTGGCTGAAATAGCCCATCACTGCTTTACCAGACGCGACGCGCTTGCCGGACAAGAGCGGCAGGCGCGCAGCGATCGATTTCACCAACGTGGTTTTGCCCTGGCCATTGGGTCCGATGACAACAATCCGGTCGTCGTGGTCGAGCCGCAGCGATACGCGGCTCAGCACCGGCTTGCCCGCGACATAACCCAGGTCGCACTCATCCAAAACCACCAAGGGCGAAGCAAGCTCCGTGGGATCCTCGAAATGAAACGGCATGGTGCGCGTTTCCAACGGCACGGCGATGTCTTGCATCTTCTCCAATTGTTTGATGCGGCTCTGCGCTTGGCGCGCCTTCGAAGCCTTGGCGCGGAAGCGGTCGATGAATTTCTGCAAATGCTCGCGCTGGGCCTCCTGCTTGGCCTTCATCGAGGAGGCTTGCATGAAACGCTCGGCTCGTTTCTTCAGGTAAGCGTCGTAACCGCCGACGACGATTTCGAGCTTCTTATCGTCCAGCGCCAGCACGTGGGTTACCGAACGATTGAGCATTTCGCGATCGTGGCTAACCACCACAACCGTATGCGGATAATCGCGCAGATATTCCTCAAGCCAAGCGGCGCCTTCGAGATCGAGATAATTGGTCGGCTCGTCGAGCACGAGCAAGTCGGGCTCGGAAAACAGTACGCCGGCGAGCGCCGCACGCATGCGCCAGCCGCCGGAGAACTCGCGCGCTGGACGGCGTAAATCTTCCTGCTCGAAGCCTAGGCCCACCAGAATCGCCGAAGCGCGCGCCTCGGCGCTGTACGCGTCGATCTCGGCTAGGCGCATATGGATGTCGGCGATGCGCTGGGGATCTTCAGCGGTTTCGGCCTCCGCCAGCAATGCGCTCATTTCCTCATTGGCGGCCAGCACGAGATCCAGCAGCGCCGCATCGATCGCGGGGATTTCTTGGGCCACGAAGCCCATACGCGCGCCGCGGCGGATACGGATGGCGCCGCCGGGTCTGGCCGCCTCCTCCCGGATGAGACGCAATAGGGTGGTTTTTCCGGTCCCGTTCTTGCCGATCAGGCCGACCTTCCAGCCCTCGGCGATGAACGCCGAAGCGCTCTCGAACAAGGGCCGGCCGCCGATGCGATAGGTGAGGTCCGAAATTTCGAGCATGCGGCGTGGTTTAGAGCCGGCGCGCCGGTCGAACGCAAGCGCTGCTCGACCATGGTTTTCAGTGCTTCACCAAATCCGTTGCATGGCCCAGCAAGCATTGTGTGCGAAATTGGGTGCGCTGTCTCGATCAGCGGGCGTCTGGTCGGGCTAGGTTTCGCCAAAGTTCGTTAACCCGCGCTCCTGGGATGCCCTTTGACCGAATTCTTGATCTGGGGCGTAATGCTCCTGGCGCTCGTGTTCGTGGCCGAGGCAGTATACGCCTTTTTTTTCCGCGATTTCGGCCACCTGCCCTTCCGCATCGCCTTCAACGTGCCGGGAACCGACGCCCGCACGGTATGGACGACCTATTTCGACGAACACAATGAGTGGAACTCCGTCACTGAACGCGTGTCCTATGAAGTGCTGAGCGAGACGCCACGCCTTGTGCGTATTTGCACCCGCTGGCGCGGCTACAATGGTGAGCCAGCGGCGATGACCGTTCGCGTGGATGTGACCGCTCCCGAACGCGCCGCCCGCATCACCACAGTGGCGGTCAACGGCGCCGACCTGCCTGCGAAGGATCAAATCTGCGAAATGTTCGAAGTCGCACCGGGCGAGCACGGAGCGGAGGTGAGGGTCGAAGCGGTCATCCCGGTAAAGGGCTGGCTCAGCAAGCCGCTGCACCGGCGCAACCTAGAACGCATCTACCAGGATTTGCGCATCGCCTGCCTGCAGAAATCCGGCGTTCCGTTTCGTGTCGAGACCCAGCCATTCTGGAGGTGGGCGTGAACATGGCGTAACGGCGCCCTTGACGACCCTGCCCGTTCAGCCTGACCCTTAGCGGACGGAATTCGAACGCTGGGGAAAGGCAATCATGTCGCGCAGAACATTGCTTGGCTTGGCCGCCGCAGCCCTAATTGCGCTCATTGGCCTGGGCTTGACGGCTTTTGGCGCGGCGAATTGGGATTGGTTCGGCCGCGCGCGCGGGCCGGGCGCCATTGAGGGCGCGGCCCTCCCAGCCGACGTGATCGCCGCGCGTGGGCAGAGCCAGGGCGCGGCGGCTGCAGCCCTTGGCGCGCCAGGCGACGACCGCATCCTGTTCGGCGATCTGCACGTTCACACCACCTATTCCACCGACGCCTTCACCTGGTCGCTGCCGATCTTCGGCGGCGAGGGCGTCTACCCCTTGGCCGACGCTTGCGACTTCGCACGCTATTGCTCGGGGATCGATTTCTGGGCCGCAACCGACCACGCCGAAGCGATCACGCCGGCGCGCTGGGCGGAGACCCGCTCCTCCATCCGCCAATGCAATGCCGTGTCCGGAGACGCACAAAATCCGGACGTGGTCGCGTTCGTCGGTTTCGAATGGACGCAAGTGGGGCGCACGCCCGCCGACCATTACGGGCACAAGAACGTCATCTTCCAAGGCCTCGATGACAGCGAGGTGTCGCAACGCGCAATCGCCGCCGCTGGCGTCGCTTCGCAGACGCTGCGCGGCTCGCCGGTCGTGCTCAATCAATGGATTCCATTTCTCGACTGGCGCCATCGCCAGGACTATTTCGATTTCCAGCACTACTTGCGCGAGATCCGCGCCGTTCCTGAGTGCGATCCGAATGTCCCCTCCAATCAACTTCCGGCCTCTTGCTTTGAAGCGGCGACGACGCCGGGCGAGTTGGTCACGCGGCTTGATTCCCAAAGACTTGACTACCTCCTGATCCCGCATGGCACGTCGTGGGGATTCTACACCCCGCCCGGCACAACCTTGGACAAGCAACTCGAAGCCGATCAGCACCCAGAACGACAGACCCTTATCGAAGTGATGTCGGGCCATGGCAATTCGGAAGAATTCCGTCCGTGGCGCGAAATCGTCGTGTCTGCCGATGGCCAGAGTGGGGAATGTCCTGCTCCCAGCGCCGGCTACGAGCCTGCATGTTGGCGCGCCGGCGAGATTATCCGCGCGCGGTGCGTCGCCGCGGGCGAGAGCGCGCAGACCTGCGACGCGCGCGACGCCGACACGCGGCTGCGCGCGGCCAATCTGGGCGTCGCTTACCATTTGCTTGTTGACGGCGAGGCGCCGAACGATTGGCTGGAATCCGGCCAGTGCCGCGATTGCTTCGTGCCGCCGTTCCACCACCGCCCGCGCACCAGCGTTCAATACGGGCTCGCCATCACCAATTTTGATGCCGCGCCACAACGCTTCCGTTGGGGCTTCATCGGCTCTTCCGACAATCACCGCGCCCGTCCGGGCACTGGCTACAAGCCCTATGACCGCATGCGCCATACCGAAGCCGCCGGCGCCAGTAGCGACGAATGGCGGACGCGCATACTCGGCCCCCCGGCCGCGCCCACCGCCGCGCCAAACGCCGACATCACCCGCGAATCGCTGCTCGCCCGCGCCGGTTTCCAACTCACCGAGGCCGAACGCCAGGCCAGTTTCTGGACCACGGGCGCGCTTGCGGCGGTGCACACGCAGGGGCGCACGCGCGAACAGATCTATGCGGCGCTGCAGCAGCGCGAAGTCTACGCCACCAGCGGCCCGCGCATCATGCTCTGGTTCGACTTGATCAACGGCCCCGGCGGCGCTGAAGCGCCGATGGGCTCGGAGGTGACGCTTGGCGCCGCCCCTCGCTTCCGCGTGCGCGCCGCAGGCGACTTCAAGCAAGCGCCGGGCTGTCCGGACTTCACCGCCCAGGGCATGCCCTCCGAGCGGCTTGCCCACCTCTGCGGCGGCGAGTGCTACAATCCAACGAATGAGCGCCTGCGCATCACTCGCATTGAGATCGTGCGCATTCGCCCGCAAATCCGCCCCGGTGAGGATGTCAACGGGCTGATTGAGGATGTCTGGCGCACTTTACCGTGCAACGACCGAGGTCAGGGCTGCACTGTCGAGTTCAGCGATCCGGATTTCCTCCGCTCTCGCCGCGATGCAGTGTATTATGTGCGCGCCATCCAGGAACCCACGCCACGGATTAACGGCGCGAATTTGCGTGCGACACGGGATGCACAAGGCAACACCACTGCGGTGAACCCCTGCCATGGCGACTACCGCACACCGCGCTCCGACAATTGCACGGCAAACGTGGAGGAACGCGCCTGGGCTTCGCCGATTTACGTCAACGCGCGGCGATGAAGCGGGAGGATCTTTACTATCTAGCTGCGGGCGCGTTGGGTTTGGGAGTTGCCCTACTCGGCGCTATCGGAACGCCGCGGCTTGAACGAAGCGGCGACGCTGCCGCCATCGTCAACGGCGCGCCGATCCCTCGCGAAGCTTTGGCGCGAGCCGTGCTGGCGCTGGCCAACGATAGCCGCAACGCCATGACGGGCGCGCGCGAGGCCGAGGTGCTGGAGCGATTGATCGAGGAAGAACTGCTGGTGCAACGCGGAATAGCGCTTGGGCTTGCCGAGACCGACTTCGCAGCGCGCCGCGCTCTGGTGCAGTCGGTGCTGCAATTAGCGCTCGCCGAGCGATCCGGGGCCGCGCCATCCGAACAGGAACTGCGCCGTTTCCACCGCGACAACGCCGGCTTCTTCGCGCCCGACGCTCGCTTTTCCGCCAGCGTCGTATTTTTGCGCGAGGGTGCGAGCGCCGAACGCATCGAAGCCACGCGGGCTGCTCTTGCAAGCGGCGTTGACGCGGCGGGTTTGGGCGATCCCCTGACTTTGCCGATGCCGCGCGGCGCGCTGGCGCGGGCTGAATGGGTGCGCTTTATCGGCGCCGATGCTGCGACAGCCGCCTCGCGCCTTGCTCCGGGCCAGGTCACCGCGCCGACCACCGCCAGCGGCGGCGTGTTTCTGGTGCGCATCAATGGATTTGCTGCGGCGCCTGCTCCGCCCTACGAGCAGATCGCCCAACAGGTGCGCGCCGAGTACGATCGCCGCGCCGACGAAGCCGCCGCGCGCGCCTACATCGACCGCCTCAAGCGCGCGGCGCGCATCGAGCGAATTGATGGCAGTAAATGACGTTGCCTCGGATAACGAGCGTAGGGTGCGGCCCTCGACAAGCTCAGGGCGACGAAGCTTTACGCCACCCCCAGGTTGGTCCGGGGGCTGTCGAGGAGCCGCGTCACGCTGAGTTTGTCGAAGCGCGCAGCCAAGCGTCTCCCGCGGAGAAATTTCGCAAAGCCCCCAGGCCACCCTCACCCAACCTACCGCTCACATTGCTTGCGGCATTCCTTGCGATCATCGCACTCGCAGCTCCAGCATATGCACACACGCGCTCGCAGTCGCAATCGGCGTGGCGCGTTGACTCGGATACTATCGAAGCGCGGGTGGAGGCGGACGCCGTCGATGTCACTCGGCTTTACGCGCTCGGCGGCGAGGCGCCACTCGGAACGATGTTCGCGAGCGAAGTCGGCGATGCGTTCACCGTTGCCGCCAACGGTCAACCCTGCACGCTCCCAGGCGCTGCGCGCGAGGCCCCGGGCGTTTCGGGACGAGTGATCGCAGTGCTGCGCTTTGCTTGCCCCGCAGAGGCGTTGGCGCACGGACCGGTCACGATAGAGGGCCGGCTGTTCTTAAGCGTGGCCCCATCACACCTGCATTTCCTCACGATCCAGGATGGCCAAGGGAGGTCGGCCGAAGCAGTGCTGACGGAAGCTGCGCCCCGCGCCGATCTCGCGCTTGCGGCTGAACCTGCGCGGGAGAGTGTCTGGAGCGCGCTATCGCGCTTCTTCCCGATTGGCGCGCAGCACGTCTGGAGCGGGCTTGACCATGTCGCGTTCATCTTAGCCCTGGCGCTGCTGGTTGGCGGACGATTGCGCGCCGCTCTCATCACCGCCACTGGCTTCACTCTTGGCCACACGCTGACGCTGGGATTGGCGGCGACTGGCGTACTGCATCCGGACACACGCGCCATAGAGGCGCTGATCGGCTTCACTATTGCTTTCGTCGCGCTTGAAATTGGCGGTCGCGAGCGGATGCTCGCCTGGTCCGCGCCGATCACGGGCGTGCTGGCGATTGCAGGCGTAGCGTCGCTGCTTCAGTTCGCGCCGTTATCGGGATTAATTTGGTTTGGACTGGCGGCGTTCGTCTACGCATACCCGCGCGGCTTCCCTCGCGACGCTGTTTGGCTGGCGGCGATCTTCGGATTGATCCATGGCTGCGGTTTTGCTGGAGCGCTGAGCGAACTCGATCTGCCGCGACCGCGCCTGTTGGCGGCGCTGGCCGGCTTCAATCTCGGCGTTGAGGCCGCACAAGCGCTTGTCGTCGCCGCCGCCCTTCTCGTGGGCGTGGCGGCCCAGCGCGCCCCCGCGCAAGTTCGCGCTAATGCATCACCGCTCGCAGGCGCGGCCCTATTCGCGCTGGGTTGCTTTTGGTTCGCCAGCCGACTTGCCTGAAGTCGGCATATTCAAGCGCGCGCGCGTCATGCCGCGGGCAGCGTTGCCTAATAAGAAGCCCGCCGCAAGATCGGTTAGGCGCAACTCTCCTTCCACCGCCTGCCCAGCCGATAGCAAGGACGCGCGCAGAACCCCTGGCAACAGGCCGCGGGATTCCGGCGGCGTCAGCAGCAAACCGTCGCGCTCAACGAAGACGTTGGTGAAGCTGCCTTCGGTGACAAAACCCGCGCGGTCTACGAACACAACCTCTTCCGCGCCATGCTCAGCCCGGGCCGCGTCGTAAAACCCCCGCAACGTCGTCTTGTGGCGCAGGCGGAAATCATCGTTCGCAACCGGAAGTGCTGCGACGCCCGCCAACACTTCGCCTCCAGCGAAGCTGCGCGGCGGCTCGACGTCACAAACTAAGGTACCGTCAGGCGACAATTTGACGCGAACCAAGCAGGCGCCCGCGCTTGACGACGACACTCCGACAATCGCCGTCCGAACGGCGGATTCGTCATACGCAAAGTCGAGCTCCAGCGCTGAGTTGCGCAGGCGCGCCAAGTGCAGATCAAGCAGCTCAATCCCTGTCGCGGGATCGAAACGCATGGTCTCAAGCAGTTCGAAGCGCGGCGCATGCGCGGCGACAAATGCGCCTTTCGCGGCGCATTCCTCCCATTCCTCTTCCATTGTTGAGTCGAAAACCACAGCCGAGCCCAAGCCTATCTCCGCCCGGCCATTGCAAAGATCCAAGGTTCTGATCGCGACATTGAACTCCGCGTCGCCGTCAGGGGAAAACCAGCCCATCGAACCCGTGTAGATTCCGCGCCTCGCGTGCTCGAGTTCGGCTATGATTTCCATCGCCCGGATCTTCGGCGCTCCCGTCACCGAACCGCAAGGAAATAGCGCGCAAAGCACATCCAGCGCGTCGCACCCATCCTTGACCTCGGCGGTCACGGTCGAAGTGAGCGTGTGCACGGTCGGATAGGTTTCGAGAGTAAAGCGCTGGGGCGCAGCAACGCTCCCCCGTTTGGCGACCCGCGAGAGATCGTTGCGCAGCAGATCGACAATCATGACATTTTCGGCGAGCTGCTTAGGATCGTGACGCAGCGCCTCCGCTGCCTCGCGATCCTCAGCTGGGTCCGCCTGGCGCTTGGCTGTGCCCTTCATCGGCCTCGCTTCGATCTTGCCGCCCGAGAGCTTGAAGAACAATTCAGGCGAGGTGGACAGCAGCCATCGGTCGCCGTCGCGCACGATACCGCTCCAGCCGCCCGCGCCAGCCTTTCGCACTCGCGCATAGGCGCCAAGCGGCGGTCCGCTGACCGCGACATCGGCGCGGTAACTCAGATTTGCCTGATAGAGATCGCCGGCGACGATGTAGGACCGGACTTTGGCGAACGCGCGCTCGTACGCCGCGCGGGTAATCCGCGGACGCGGGGGCGCGAGCCAAGCGCTCTCCGGATCAGGCAGCGCGGCCTCCACCTCGCCAGCGCGCAGGATCCGCGGCTGATCGAACAGCCCGAACCAAAGCAGCGGCGCCGGCAAACCGTGGACGCCAGCCAGCGGGCGCAGTCGCGGCTCGAAGGCGAAACCCGCCTCGTACGAGAACCAACCGGCGGCATGGCGCCCCTGGCGCAGGCCCGCACGCAGCGCCGCGATCGCCCCCGGAACCTCGTCAAGCGATCTCGCAATGACAATCGAACGCGGGCGATCAAAGTAACGCGCGAGACCTTCCGCGGAGCGGGCGTCCTCGAATAATATGAAGGGGTCGTTTTCAAACATCGCCACGGAGGCAGCACTCATAGCAGAACCGCGCTGAATCTCATCACCCAGTCCCGACTTCATCTTCGGGCCCTAGGCGCGCGCCTGCAACGGCATGGATCGTGGGGACCGCTGATCAAAGCCAAACGACGCGGCGGCGCTCGAACGCGGCAATTTCATCGGTCCGCAAAAGCGTCAGCGTGATATCGTCGGCGCCCGCCAGCAATTTGGCCTTGCGGCCAGCCTCGATCGTAAAGCCGAACTGCTCGCCCGCGGGCGTGACTATTGTCTGCGATGAAAGATCGACGGTGAATTCACCGCCATCGGCTTCGGCGCCCAGCTCGGTGCAGATTGCCGGGTCCGCAATGGCGGGCAAAATGCCGTTATTGATGCAGTTATTATAAAAAATCTCGGCGAACGAAGGCGCGACAATGCATCTGACGCCGAAATCCAGAAGCGCCCAGGGGGCATGTTCTCGCGACGAGCCGCAGCCGAAATTGTCGCCGGCGATCAGAATTTGAGCGCCGCGAAACGGCGCCCGATTGAGAACAAAGTCGGGATTCTCACGGCCGTCAGGATTGAAACGCTGATCGGCGAATAAGCCGCGCGCAAGTCCGCTGCGCTCGGTCGTCGCCAAAAACTGCTTTGGAAGAATTTGATCCGTATCGATGTTGGCTTCCGCCATCGGCGCGGCGACGGCGCGGAGGGTCGTGAAGGGCGTCATCGGCCAAGCCTGCGCAGATCGGCGAGCTTGCCCTCGATCGCGGCCAAGGCCGCCATCGCGGGGCTCATCAGGTGGGTCCGCGCGCCACGCCCCTGGCGTCCTTCGAAATTCCGATTTGACGTCGACGCGACGCGCTCGCCCGAAAGAGCCTTGTCGGGATTCATGCCGAGGCACATCGAGCACCCAGGCTCGCGCCACTCAAACCCTGCGGCCGTGAATACCCGGTCGAGCCCTTCGGCCTCCGCCTGCGCTCTGACCTGCCCGGAGCCCGGCACGACCATCGCGCGCACATGCGGCGCAACTTTCCGGCCCTTGGCGATACTGGCCGCCTGCCGCAGATCCTCGATCCGCCCGTTCGCGCAGGAACCGATAAACACCCGGTCAATCGCAAGCCCCTCAAGCTTCTGTCCAGGCGTTAGTCCCATATAATCGAGCGCGCGTCGCGCCGAGGCCTGCTTCACGGGATCGGCGAAACTTGCTGGATCCGGTATTGCTGCGCTGATTGGACCCACCTGCTCGGGATTGGTGCCCCACGTGACCAATGGCGCCAGCGTCGTACAATCGACATCCACCACAGTGTCCCAACGAGCATCGGCGTCCGATCGCAGCGTGCGCCAGAACGACGCCGCGTCGACCCATCCTTGCTTTGGCGCGCCCGGCCGTCCCTTTAGGTAGGCCAAGGTCTGCTCGTCGGGCGCGACCATGCCAGCGCGCGCGCCGTTCTCGATGGTTAGATTGCACAGCGTCAGACGCCCTTCCATTGACAAGTTTCGCACCGCCTCGCCTGCATACTCAATGACGTGTCCGGCGCCGCCGCCCGAACCAATCTGACCGATGAGGGCCAGCGCCATGTCTTTGGCGCCGGCGCCAATCGGCGGCGCGCCATGAAATTGCACCAGCATGTTCTTCGCCTTGCGTGCACGGAGCGTTTGGGTCGCGAGGACGTGCTCGACTTCCGATGTCCCTATGCCAAACGCCAACGCGCCGAATGCGCCGTGCGTGGACGTGTGGCTGTCTCCGCACACAATCACCATACCGGGCTGGGTGCGCCCCTGCTCTGGACCGACCACATGCACAATGCCATTCCGTGGATCGCCCATGGGAAAGATTTCAACGCCGAAGTCGCGCGCGTTGACCAACATGGTCTCTACCTGGCGGCGGGCGCTTGCATCGGCGATAGCGCTGACGCCCGCGCGCTGATTTTCTGTTGGCGTGTTGTGATCGCACACGGCCAGCGTAAGCTCTGGCCGACGCACGCGCCGACCGGCTGCTCGGAGCCCGGCGAACGCCTGCGGGCTCATCACTTCGTACACCAAATGCAAATCCACGTAGAGGAGAGCCGCGCCGTCGTCCTCGACGGCCACAAGGTGCGCCTCCCAGATTTTGTCGTAGAGCGTTCTGCCGCTCATCGCATTGCCTCAGCTGCGCTCCCGCGCCATTGCTGGAGCCACTCCGCCGAGTGCCTGACGCCGCCAAAAGCAAAGAAGTGCATGCCCGCCACTGCGCCAAAATTCGCGCTGGCGAGGGCGTCCGCGAGTTCGGCGACTATTCGTTCGGGGCCCGCGCTGGTCATGGCTTCGCCAAACTTTCCGGCATGTATCTCAAGCGCGCGTAGCGAGGGGCCGACGCCGCAGCGAAGCGCGAAATTCATCATCCGCAGAGTGTTGGTCGGCGCCGCGGCGCCGATGCGCACGGGCGCAGCGATTCCGCTTCGCCGTAGATCGCGGATGCAATCTAGGATCGGGGCTGCCTCAAAGCAGAATTGGGTAACAATCTCAGCATCGAGGTCATGGTGCGCGGCGTAGGCGCTCCTGTCGGCGAGCGCTTGTCTCATCGCGTGCGCGGGCTGGCTTGGATGCCCTTCAGGGTGAGCCGCAAAGCTGACGCCGCGAATGCCGCGCGTTTCTAATAACCCAGTTTTCAGTGCATCCAGCGATGCCGCGAATGGGCCGCGCGGCGGATCAATGTCGCCGGCGACAAGCAGCACGCGCGTTGCCCCCGCCTCGCCGACCATGCGCGCGAGGTAATCGTCAAGCTCCGTCTCGCTGCGAAGGCTCCGCGCCGCTATGTGCGGGATCGGCTCGAAGCCATTTGCCGCCAGGGCCCTGGCCTGAGCGACAATGGCGCGACAGGAATCATTGGCGAGGTGAGTGACGTGAACGCGGGCGCCCTGCGGGAGGCGCTCGCCGAGGACGCTCGCGGCATCCTTGTCTCGAGCGGTGACCTCGATCGAGGCGTCACCGAGCAAGCGAAGTATCTCAGCCGCCGGCGCGATCGGCTTGCTCGTGCTCAAGCCAAATCTCGCTTGCGGGAAATGACGTAGGCTTCGTCGTTGAACCACAGCCCGCCGTGCTCGCGCAGCACAGCGCGGGTGGCCTCGATATAGGCGCTATTGGCCATCGCCGCCGCGAGCCGCTCGTCTTCTATCTGGGCGACATAGACGGCCGCGTTCCATGCCGCGAGCAGGGTCGATGTGCCAATTGAGGCCGCCTCCTGATCGATTTCTCCGGGCAAGGTGTGCATGTCATAACGAAAAAAGGCCTTGGAATCGGCGGCGGGCGCCAAGTTGAAATTGTGCGCATCCTTGCCGAGCTGGGTCCGCACCTCGCGCAAGAGGTCCTGCCTGCCGGTCTGAAACGGCGCTTCGCCCGGCCAGATGCGCCGGACGATCTCAAGCCCTGGATCCTCGCCGTGGGAGTGTATGCCGATGAGACGCCCGCCGGGTCCGAGCGCGCGCGCAAGCGGCGTCACCACATGCTTGGCCTTGAACCCAATCGATGCGCGCGCCCGATAGGGCTGCGAGGCGATAACGAGGTCGAAATCGGCCTGCGCCAAGCCTCGTCGCGGCAGCACGCCGTCGAGCAAGAAGCGGCAATCCTCGCGATAGAGCATGAGCGCCACCGGGCGCTGGTAGACAGGGTTGCCGGTTTTCTTCGAGGCGGTGGCGCGCCAGTTTTCCGCGAGAAAGCCCTGCAGCTCGGTGATCTGACGCTCGAACGCCGCTGTCGTTGAGCCCTTCAGCGCAACCTCCTTCCAGACCACCCGCGCGATTTCGACCGGATCGCGCGGGGTCAGCCAGGGCGCTTCGGCGTAGGGAAGGTTGGTGAACGCCAGCACGGTCGCGGGGTGTTCAAAAAAGCGGTCCGGCATCTTCTCCAGCGTCAGGCGCACATCTTCCAGGCTGATTTCCTTGCCGACGATGTAGAAGGGGTATTTCTCGAATTGATGATGCATCGCCCGCATCACCCGCGCCAACACGGTGCCGTCGCCCATGCCGGCGTCAAACACACGCAGCGCCGGGGGGCGCGGACGAATATGTTCCAGCTCCGCGGCGACCCGATCGGCGACGACCCATTTTTCGCTGCACGTATTGACGAACATCAGGTACTTCTGGCGATTGTCATAGAAGCGAAAATTGGTCAGGCCGCGCTCGCTGTCCGATTTTCCGTTCAGCGATTTGAGCGCCAAGGTGAGGTCGGCGCCCACATTCTTGCTCATGAAGGCGCGCACGCGCTCGACCGTGCTGGTGGTTACCTTGCCGCCGTTCTTGAGCCGGCCAACGAATTTTCCGTCATTGACCGCTAGGCGCCCAAACGTCGATTCCGCCAGCGTATGCACGCGGCAGAAGGCGTCGATCTCGCGCAATAATATTTCCGCCTCCATGTGCGCTCCTCAGGGCGAGCCGCCTCTTTGCGCCGCCACAGCGCTTTCGCGGCGAGCCGAAGCCGGCTTTTGCGCTAGCACCTCGCGCAAACGCTGCTCAGCGTCGCAACGATCACGCCGCGATAGGCAGTCGATCGCGACGGAGGGGTGACGCGCCCGGCGAGCGCCCCACATCACGCCATCGTGCACAATCGTCGTTTCGAGCCACGCCGCCGCCGGCGCTGCGGAAGAAACAACGGAGCGATATCGCCCAAACTGCCCCACAAAAGGCCCCCACCGGCGCTCGGCGCCTTCGGGCCCCAATTCGGTCCGCAGGCTTTGCACCCATTCCGGACTGAGATCGGGCGGCGCCACCGCGCAAAATGCAAGGCCGCCGCCTGCGCCCTCATACCCCAGAAGAATAATCCCCTCGCCTCGCGAAACTCCTCCCGGCCGCATCCAAGCGCCGCCAGGCGCTTGGATGTCGTCCCCGCACAGGCCGCTCACTAACAAGGCATCGGCGCCCCGATCAGCACCCTCGCGACTGAGCCAAATCACCCGTTTGTGGCACGTGCTCATGAATGATCTCCACGTCGCGCGTGTGAACCATGTCGTGCTCCCGCCACCACGCCTACCACATAAGCCGACTTGGCAGATGGGATACAGCCCACTCACCCGCACCGCCAGCGTGCCTAGCGCGGCGAGCTTGGTCCCCGCTTGCGTCATGCCGGCCGGCCAAGGATAGTGCCATACAGGACCTTGGAGAAACCATGCTGACACGACGCACAAGCTTGCTGGCGCTGGCCGCACTGGCGGCGTGTGCGCCGGCTGCGCACAACGACCTGATCGATGCGGCGGCGTTTTCCGCCTGGCTCGACCGCTACAAGCAGGCCTGGGAAGCGCGCGACGCAGCGCTGGCGGGCGCACTGTTTACCGAGGACGCCAGCTATCACGAGATGCCGTTCGATGCGCCGATGCAAGGCCGCACCGCCATCGAGGCCTATTGGACCCGGGTCACCGCCACGCAAACGAACGTGCGCTTCACCTACGACTTGTTGTCCTGCGCTGGCGCGCAGGGAATTTGTCATTGGCACGCAACCTTCACCAGCGCCCCGGGCGGCGAAACAATCGATCTCGACGGCGTCTTCGTCTGCGAATTCGCGGACGCGCGTACGGTGAAGGCGCTGCAGGAATGGTGGCACGTGCGCGTCACGCCAGCGGCGGCGCCGGGCGGCAAATAACACGCTCTCAACCCAATTCCTGCCGCACCAGCGCTGCGCCCTCCGCCATCGCTTTCATTTTCCCGTAGGCAGACGCACGAGGCAGGTACTTCATGCCGCAATCGGGCGCGATCACGATTTTGTCCGCCGCCACGTGCGGAAGCGCCCGCTTGATGCGCGCGGCGACGACCTCCGCGGTTTCAACGTCATGCGTGGAGAGATCGATCACGCCGAGAATGATGGTCTTGCCGCGCAAACTCTCCAGCACCGAAGTGTCGAGGTTGGATTGCGCGGTTTCGATCGAAACTTGCTGAACTGCACTTCCCGCTAGTTCAGGCAGGAACGAATAACCGTCGGGTCGCGCGTGAATGATTGCGGCGTAGCCGAAGCAGATGTGCACGGCGGTCTTGCCGGTGACCCCATTGAGCGCGGCGTTCAGCGCTTCCAGACCATATTCGCGCGCCTTCTCTGGGCGCGCCTGCATGTAGGGTTCGTCGATCTGCACATAGTCAGCGCCGGCGGCGAACAGATCGCGGATTTCAGCGTTGACGGCAGCGGCGTAGTCGAGCGCCATTTCGCGTTCCGAAGCGTAGAAGTCGTTTTGCGCCTGCTGCGCCATGGTGAACGGGCCAGGCACGGTAATCTTAATCTGACGATCAGTATTGGCGCGCAGAAATTCTACGTCGCGGGTTTCCACCGGGTGGCGGCGCTTGATCTTGCCTACCACGCGAGGCACCGGATTGGGGTGGCCGCTGCGGTCAAGCGCCGATCCGGGATTGTCGAGGTCGACGCCATCGAGAGCGTTGGCAAAGCGGTTGGAATAGCTCTCGCGGCGCATTTCGCCGTCGGTGATGATGTCGAGGCCGGCGCGCTCCTGGTCACGGATCGCTAGTAACGTTGCGTCGTCCTGCGCCTGGTCAAGATATTCCGGCGCCACACGCCAGAGTTCGCGTGCGCGCACGCGCGGGGGAAATCGTTTGGACAAGCTCTCGCGGTCTATCAGCCAATCGGGTTGCGGATAGGATCCCACCAGCGATGTCGGCAATAGCATGGAAAAATCTCCTCTTGGGCGCCTACCGCTCGGGACCGTCATAGCTAACCGCCGCGGCCGCCGCGCCTGACATGATGAAGCCGATGGGCCGCTCGCTCTCCTCTTGCAGGTGCGCGATCAGCCCGGCAGTGCGGGCCAGCAGCGACAATCCCTTAAGCGCGGCGAGCGGAAATCCGACATCCAGCATCACCGCCGGAATGGCGCCATTGACATTGACCGGCAGCGCACGCCCCAGCGCCTCGGGCAGCGCCTCGCGTATTGTGTACAGCATTTCGATATGGCGGCCCACCACGCCATGGTCTTTGGCCAATTGCAGCAACAGGTTGGCGCGCGGATCGCCGCCGCTATGTTGGGGATGGCCGAAGCCCGGGACAGCCTTCTTCTCCGCGCGTAGCGCGGCGATGGCCGCTGTCGCGACTTCGCGCTCGGAAACGCCCTCTTGCTGCGCGGCCTGCAGGCACCGTGTCAGGAAATGCCCGCACGCCTCGGCGCTACCGAGCACCACCGAGCCGCACCCCAGCAGCCCGGCCGCCACCGCGCCTTGAAACGCCTCTGGCGCGGCCGCGTATGTCATCCGCGTCGCGACCACGCTGGGCACCAGCCCGTGCTCGGCGATGGCCGTCAGCACCGCGTCGGCGAAAAATTTCTGCGTCGGATTGGGCTGAGATCCGGTAACGAGCAGCCAGAAATAGCTGGTGAAATCGGTCTTGCCGATCAGATCAGCGCAAAGATCCCTGCCGCGCACCACGATCCGTTCGGGGTCGGAGGTAGAGATGGCGCTAAAGGGCTGATCCTGCTTGCCGATGCGCATGGCGCCCCCTGGAGCGAGTGCTGCCGATTATTTCGACATTCGAAGTTGTGTTCGTTATGCGAATTTTCTATGGTTTTTGTCAAGGCGAAGCGCGCGTCTGTTGGCGGGAGTAGGTATGGCCCAAGTGTTGAACGGCGTCACGGTCCTGGAAATGGGCACGTTCATCACCGGGCCGGCTGCGGGCATGCTGCTGGCCGATCTCGGCGCGGATGTGATCAAGATCGAGCAGCCAGAAACCGGCGACCCGTTCCGCGCCTTCAGGGGCGGCCTCTACAGCCCTCATTTTCAAACCTATAATCGCAACAAGCGCTCAGTTACGCTCGACACCCGCCAGCCACGCGATCTCGACCGCTTCGACGAACTCGTTTCAGGCGCCGACGTTTTCATCCAAAATTTCCGCCCCGGCGTGGCCGAAAAAATCGGCGTGCACGCACCGCGCTTGCAGGCGATCAATCCAGCATTGGTTTATTGCTCCATTTCCGGCTTCGGGCCCAACGGGCCCGACCGCGACCGCCCGGCGTTCGACACCGTGGCGCAAGCCGCCAGCGGCTTTCTTCGCCTCCTGCTCAACCCGATGAACCCGCGCGTGGTCGGCCCCGCGATCGGAGACGCCGTCACTGGCTTTTATGCAGCGCTTGGCGTGCTCGCCGCGCTGAATGAGCGCCATGCGACCGGCAAGGGACGCCTCGTCGAGACCTCGATGTTCGAGGCGATGTGCCATTTCAATCTGGACGATTTCACCCACTATCTTTCAGCAGGCGAGGAAATGGGTCCGTTCAGCCGCCCCCATGTTTCGCAATCCTATGTGTTCGAGTGCGCCGATGGCCGCTGGCTGGCGCTGCACATGTCCTCGCCCCCCAAGTTCTGGGAAAATCTGGCGGAGGCGGTTGGCGAGCCTGAGATGCTGCGCCGCCCGGAATTCTCCAGCCGCACCGCGCGCATCGAAAACTACGAGGCCGTGCGGGCGCATTTGGCGGTAATTTTCAAGACCAAGACGCTCGAAATCTGGTGCGAAATGCTTGAGCGGCGCGAAGTGCCCCATTCGCCGGTCCGCAATCCCGCCGATGTGCTTGCGAGCCCACAAGCCAGGCACCTTCGGCTGGAGCTGGAAGCGACCCACCCTCTCATGGGCAGCTTCCGAACAGTGCGTTCGCCGCTGAGCTTCGATGGCGAAGCCAGCATGACGCTCCGCCCGCCCCCCGTCTTGGGCGAGCACAACGATGAAATCCTCGATCAACCGCGCAAAATCCAGGCCGCCGAATAGAATCCCTCATGAGCAGACCGCCCAAGCCCGACAAGGATCCGGAATATCTCTCCACACTGGAGCGCGGGCTCGCGGTGCTGCGCGCGTTCAACCAGAACAATCCTGAAATGCAGCTGAGCGAGGTGGCCGCCATCACCGATCTCAGCCCCGCGGTGGCCCGCCGTTGTTTAAACACGCTGGTCCAGCTCGGCTACGTGGCCAAGCATGGCCGACGCTTCCTGCTGCGCCCGGAAGTGCTGGTGTTCGGCTCGGCTTTCATGTCATCAATGAATCTTGAGACTGTGGCGTTGCCGGCGTTGCAGCGCCTGCGCGACGAGACTGGGGACTCATCCTCGATGGCGGTGCTGTCAGGTCACGAAATTCTCTACGTCGCCCACGTTTCCACCAATCGCCACATCCGGGTCAGCGCCAATGTCGGCACTCGCTTTCCGCTGCACGCGACCTCGCTTGGCAAAGTGCTGCTGGCCTTTCAGGGCGAAGCGGCGATCGAGGCGTACCTCAAAGGCGCGGTGCTCACTCAATTCACCGAGCGGACCATTACCGATGTGGCGGCGCTGCGGGAGCGCTTGGCCCAGACGCGAGCACGGGGCTTCGATTCCGCGCTCGATGAACTCGACTACGGGATCGTCTCGGTCGCGGTGCCGGTGTTCGACAAGGATCGGCGCGTCCCCTGCGCTATCAATTGTTCGACGACCACTTCGCGCATCTCCCAGGAAGAGTTGATTGCCGCTCGTGTGCCGCTTTTGCAGCAGGCCGCCCGTGAAATCCGCGCGGCGTTGCTCAAACACCCCTTCCTTGCGCATTCGCTGACTGGCTCGGTTTTTTTCGAATATCGAACTTGACTTCGTATGTCGAATTACTAGGCTTGGGTCCAAAGCGACAACGGGGCGGAGCGCGCCAATTTTTCGGCCTACCGCCCGACAGCAAGAATTTGCTCGCTAGGGGAGAAATTGGCCATGTCTGCTTCGTTCAAGAGTCTATTGGGATTAGTTGGAGTTTCGGCGCTTGCCGTGCTGTCGGCGCCAGGTTTGGCGTCGGCGCAAACAAGCGGCGACCAGCCGGCCAGCGACGAAATTGTGGTCACGGCGCGCCAGCGTTCGGAAGCGCTGCAGGATGTTCCTGCTGCGGTCACCGCGTTCAATTCCGCAGCCATCGAGGCGCGCGGCATTCAGCGCCCCGCGGATTTCATCGCCTCGGTCCCGAATGTGACATTTGTGGAAACGCAAAACGCCGGCACCAGCTTCCTGGTGATCCGCGGCATCTCGCAGGCCCGCAACAGCGAGCCGTCAGCAGCAATCGTTGTCGACGGCGTGCCGATGACGCAACCGGCCCAGTTCAATCAGGAACTGATCGATATCGAACAGATCGAAGTGGTGAAAGGCCCCCAAGGCGCGTTATACGGGCGCAACGCCATCGGCGGCGCCATCCTGATCACTACCCGCCGACCCAGCGACGAATTCGAAGGCCGCGTCAGCGCGGGTTATGAATCGGGACCTGGCTATAAACTGCAAGGCTCAGTCAACGTGCCGCTCGCGGAAAACTTCTGGGTGCGCGGCGCGGTTTCGTACTTCGACACCGAGGGACATTTGGAGAATGTCAATACCACCGACGCCTCGGCGGAAAGAAACGCCGATCCGGTCAATGACCTGAACGCGCGGATCTCATTTCTGTATGAGCCGACCAGCAATTTCAGCGCCGATTTGCGGCTGTCCTCGGACAATCTAGAAACCCGGGCGCTGTACTACGTGATCAACGATTTCGGCGATCCCGAGTTCAACGACCCCAACAGCACCAAGCGGCCGATCGATCTCAACAATTCGGGGATCAACGAACGCGATATCTTCGACGCAGCGCTGCGTCTCAATTATGAGACTTCCTACGGCACCTTCACATCGATCACGGGCTACAACACGGTCGAAGAAATTCTGACCGGTGACGGCTATACCTTCGATCCCCTTGGCGCCAGTCGCATCTTTTTCGATTTCAACCAGGCGCAATTCCTGGATGTCGATACCATCACGCAGGAATTCCGCTTCACCTCGCCGTCTGAGCAGAAATTCCGCTGGATCGCCGGCGCGCAATTCTTCCAGACCGATCGCTTCATCGCCACCGGCAATCAATTGGACACCGGCAATGGCGTGATCCCAGTCGGCCGCGTGCCCATTACTGACCCTAATCACTTCTCGATCAGCCATCTGGCCGACAGCCAGGATCAATTCGCCTGGGCGGCCTATGTAGACACCTCCACGAGCCTCACCGATCAACTCGAGTTGTCGGTCAACGTCCGTTACGACCACGATCGCCGCGAAAACACCACGGACACGCCCACCGGCTTCCTGCCGTGCGTGCCGAACCCAACCACTTGTGCAACCGGTCTCGCACGCGAAGAGACCTGGGACGATGTCCAGCCGCAGGTGATCTTGCGCTACGAGGCGAGCGACGACCTGAACATCTATGGCAGCTACAGCCGCGGATTCCGTAGCGGCGGCTTCAACCAGACAGGCGTCGGCACGGTCGCAGCCGCGGCCGGCTTCTTCAATGTCGGCGACACGTTCGACCAGGAAACCGCGGACACTTTCGAAATTGGCCTTAAGAGCAGCTTCATGGGCGGGCGCGGCAATTTCAGCGCCAGCGCCTACAGCACTCACGCGGAAGGCACCTATTACTTCGTCTTCCTCGCCGCGAACTCGACCCAGAATCTCGGCAATATTGACGAGGTCGAGTACCAGGGCTTCGATCTTGAGCTGAATGCGCGACTCACCGACAATTTCATGGTTAATGCCGGCTTTGGCTACACCGACAGCGAAATCACCGAGTTCCCTGATGCGGTGGCAGTGGGCGCTCAAGCGCCGCTGGTGTCTGAGTACACGTTCAATCTCGGCGCTCAGTACACAATGCCGCTTTGGGGCGATGTCGAGGGCATAGTGCGTGCCGATTATAATCGGATCGGCGACACGATCTTCACGATCCCGTTCAGCGCACCTTCGCAAGCGCTCGATGCAACACCTATCGCCCGCGACCCGGTGAATCTCGTGGATCTGCGAGTAGGCATACAAGGCGACGCCTGGTCGCTGATCGCGTGGTCCAAGAACTTGCTGGATGAGGAATACAACACCGAATATTCGCCCGGCGGCTTCCTGTTCAAGGCGCAGCCCATGCGCTGGGGCCTTGAGCTGACGCGGAGGTTCTGAGCTGCTTCATGTTCGGTTGGTTTGGACCTAAGAAGAAAAAGGCGGAGGCGTCGGGCGAGCCAAAGGCAAACCCGGCGCCTCAGCCGTTAAAGGAGGCACCACGGGTGACCAAGATTCTGGTTCTTTATTATTCAAGCTACGGCCACATCGAGATCCTCGCGCGCGCCATTGCCGAGGGCGCGGCGCAGGTCCCGGGCGCCGAGGTCTCGATAAAGCGCGTCCCTGAATTGGTGCCGCCGGAAGTCGCGGCCAGTTCCGGCATGAAGGTCAATCAGGATGCGCCGTTCGCGGATCCGAACGAACTCGGCGATTACGACGCCATTATCGTCGGCACGCCGACGCGCTTCGGCAATATGGCCGCGCAAATGCGCAATTTCTGGGATCAGACCGGCGGCTTGTGGGCCAAGGGTGCGTTGGTAGGAAAGGTCGGCAGCGTGTTCAGCTCGACCGCGAGCCAGCATGGCGGCCAGGAAACCACCATCATCGCCACGCAGATCACGCTGCAACATCACGGCATGATCATTGTCGGCCTGCCCTACGCGTTTGCCGGCAACACCATTATGTCCGAGATCAGCGGCGGCGGGCCCTACGGCATCACCACGATCACCGGTCCCGATGGCTCGCGCATGCCGAGCGCCAACGAACTTGAAGGCGCGCGCTTCCAGGGTCGCCACGTTGCCGATATCGCGGCGCGACTGTTTCGGTGAGAATTGAGGCGTTGTCGGCGCCGTGCTAGATTTTTCGGAATACCCGCCCATGAGGAGGCCAACGATGTTCGGGAATGGCAAGAAGAAATCCAATGGTGGCGCTCTACCGGCGCGGCTGCACCACACCGCCTATGTCACCAAGGACATGGAGGCCACGCGCAAATTCTATGAAGATGTGATCGGGCTGCCCTTGATGGCGACCTGGTGCGAGAGCGACGAATTGTTCGGCGCGGTGCGCACCTACATGCACACGTTCTTTGGTCTCGCCGACGGCAGCGCTCTTGCCTTCTTCCAATTCGAAAAGCCCGAAGACCAGGCGCAGTTCGGCCCGGCAATGCCGTTCAGCCCGTTCCATCACATCGCGCTTTATGTCGACAAGAAAGCGCAGCAAGAGATCGAGGCGCGCATCAAGGCGGCGGGTTACACGGAGCCGGGGCACTTCGTGCTCGAGCACGGCTATTGTCGTTCTGTCTACGTCACCGATCCCAACGGCATGATCGTCGAATTCTGCTGCGACGCCGACCACGCCATGAAAGACGCCGACAAGTGGAAGAAAGACGCGCACGCCAGTCTGAAACGTTGGCTCGCCGGCGATCACACCAGCAACAACAATTACCGGCGCGAGGCCGCGCACTAGGGCGAGGCGCAATATGGACCGCCGGCGCCCTCGCCGGCAGGCGGCGCTTCAACCTGCCCAAGGCGGTGCGATGGCAGCCAACGCCGCCGGCGAGGGCGCCGGCGGTCCGAATTTTCATCTTGCGCCGCGCCGATGAGACGCATCGGCGTAGACAGCGGCGACATCGTATGCGCCCAAGCCGGCGACGCGAGCGCTGCGTCCACTTTGGTGTTGCTGCACGGCTGGACGCTGGACCATCGCATGTGGGCGCCGCAGCTTGCCGCCTTCGCGGTGGATCATTTCGTGCTTGCGCCAGACCGGCGCGGCTTTGGCGCATCGAGCGCGGCTCCCGACCTCGCGCGCGAAGCTGATGACGTGATCGCGCTGCTCGATCATTTCGCGCGGCCAAGCGCGATCCTGGTGGGCATGTCGCAAGCCGGACGCGTAGCGCTCGACTTTGCCGTGCGTTTCGCCGACCGCACACGTGGCCTTGTGCTGCAAGGCGCGCCGGCGAGCGGGGTCACCCCAGGCCCAGGAGAAGACGAAACCATACCCATTGTCGAATATGCAGCGCTGGCGCGCAGCGGACATCTGCAAGAGATGAAGCGACTTTGGCGCACGCACCCGCTCACCCAGACAGCCACGCCGGCCGCGCGCAGCGCCGTCGATCGCATGATCGAGAGCTATGCCGGCCGCGACCTCGCCGCCGCCAGTTCTCTGCGCGATTCGGAATCGCACGACCTTGCCCGGATCAGCGCGCCCGCGCTTGTCATCACCGGCGCGCTGGACACGCCATGGCGGCGCCGCGCCAGCGACGCCCTCGCCCGTGTGCTTCCTGGCGCGACGCGCGCCGAGATCGCCGAAGCGGGACACTTGTGCAACTTGGATCAGCCCGAGAGCTTCAATCGCGAAATAGCGCGCTTTATAGCCTTGTTGGCGGACTAGGCGCGCTACTTCCAGAATTGCTTCGACGCTAGCGCAGCGCCTTCGGACAAAGACTTGAGCTTGGCGAACGCGACATCTGGATCGACGCCGCCCGAGCCGACGTGAATCGAAAATCCGCAATCGACGCCCGCCATCACGTTGTCGCGCCCGACCAGATGCGCGTAGCGCGCGATGCGCTGCGCCACCAGTTCGGGGTGCTCGATATAGTTTGACTGGCACTCGATCACGCCGGGGATCAGCACCTTGCCTTCAGGTAGCTTCACGCTCTCGAACAACGCGTATTCATGGGCGTGGCGCGGATTGGCGGCCTCGAACAGGATCGCATGGGGTTTGGCCGTCCAGACCAGATCGATGATGTCCTTGAACGGCACGTCGCAATGATGCGGCCCCGGATAATTGCCCCAGCACATGTGCATGCGGATTTGCTCGGCTGGAATGTTGGCGACGGCGCGGTTCAGCGCTTCGATGTGCAGCGCCATGCGGTCGCGAAAACCCTTGAGATCGAGATCTGCATATTGGGTGTGGCGCCCCATCGCCAGGTCGGGGCAGTCGATCTGCAAAATGATGCCGGCGGCGGCGATGATCTCATACTCGTGCCGCAAACCATCGGCGACGGCGAACAGATAGTCCTCGTGGCTTGGATAGTATTCGTTGCCAAAGAACAGTGTGGTCACCCCCGGCGAGGCTGCGCTCATGAACGGCTGTGCGCCGGGATGTTCTCCGAGCGCCGCTTTCAGCCGCTCGGCGTCCTTGCGCGGCGCATCCATGTCCTTAACCGCGATCGGGCCATTGCAGGCGGGCGTTTTACGGTGCTTACGCCCAGCGTCGTCGGCAATGCGGGACTTCAACTCGGGAAAGTCTTCGATGTCCTGGAATTTGTAGGAATTGCCTGCGCCGCCGAAACCGCTGAGCCTGTCCTTAATGTAAGTCGCGTAGCTCGGCTTGGACATCTCGCCATCGTTGACGATATCGATGCCCGCGGCGCGCTGGCGCTCCACCACCTGGTGCACCGCGCGCTCCACCTGCGCCTCCAAAACGGCTGCATCGTGCGTTCGCCCATCCTCGCGCGCGAACATAGTCTCGATCAGATCTCGCGGGCGCGGCAAACTGCCAACATGGGTGGTCATGAATCGTGTCGCGCCCATCGCTTCGCTCTCGATTGCGTTCAAAGCCGTTCCGCGTAGCACCGCGCCGTCACAACCTAACGCGCGCCATCGCCCATGCAACGCCCGATCGCGGCGCCGCTCCCTGAACAATGGTCGCCGGCGTCCTTCAAGCGCTTGGCCAAGCGGTGGATTTTCGGCCGATGATTCCAAGTTGAGCGGCCATCTAAACACACAGATGGATTATGCGGTCGCTGCAGGGGCGGCGCGCCGCATCTAAGATCACCTACGGCACAGCGCGGCCACCGAAGCGAAAAAGTCGAACTGCCATGTTGAACGACCATAGAAAAAGTTATAAAATTCAAGCCGTTTAGTGGTGGACCCGAGGTCCACCTAACTCGTTGTTTGCGGGCGTTCGCTGGCGTTCATTTATGCTCGCATATGCCTTTGAGTTAGAACATTTTTCCCTCACGCCTCGCCCGCCGACGTCCATTGACGCGCGCCACAAGCAACGCCAATTCTGTGGGTAGGAGCGTGGGTACAGGACCTGCGCATCTCGTGGAAACAGCGCGTGGCCGGCATCCATCGATTGAGCGCACGCACGGTGGCGACGGCGAAGGCGCTTGGCCTCCATGCTGACGGTGGTGGGCTCTATCTGCAGGTTACACGCGGCGGCGATGGTGCGCTCAAACGCTCCTGGGTGCTGCGCTTCACTGCCCCTGACGGTCGCCGGCGCGAGATGGGGCTGGGCGCGGCTGCTTTCATCGATCTTGCCGCCGCGCGCGAAGCGGCGCTGGCTGCGCGCAAGCAAGCCATCGGCGGCGTCGATCCGATTGCAGCGCGCGCGGGCGCGCGCGCCAAGGCGATTGCCAGCCGCGCCAAGATGCTCACTTTCCGCCAGTGCGCCGAGGCCTATCTCGCCAGCCATGAATCGTCCTGGAAAAACGTCAAGCATCGCTGGCAATGGGAGAACACGCTACAGGTGCACGCCTATCCGATTTTCGGCAACCTGCCCGTGACCGAGATCGATGCGGCCCTGGTGATGGCCGTGCTCGATCCGATATGGCTGACAAAAACCGAAACCGCTTCACGCCTGCGCGGCCGCATCGAGGCGATCCTAGACTGGGCGCAAGTGCGCGGCCTGCGCAAGGGCGACAATCCAGCGCGCTGGCGCGGACACCTGCAAAAAGCCTTGCCGACCATCAAAAAATCACTGCGCGTCCAACACCATCCGGCGCTGCCGTTCGCTGAGATGCCCGCCTTCATGGCTAAGCTTGCAGCCCAGGACGGCGTCTCAGTGGGGGCGCTTGGATTCTGCATCCTCACAGCCACACGCACCGGCGAAACCATTTACGCTCGCTGGGCCGAAATCAATCTCGATGAACGGGTTTGGATCATACCGGCTGCGCGCATGAAAATCCCGCGCGAACACCGCGTGCCGTTATCGACCGCTGCAATTGCGATTCTGCGCGGGATTCACGTGAACCTGCGCGACGACCCGGGTTCCGCCGATTTCATCTTCCCCGGCCGGCGCAACGGCGCATCGCTCTCGAACATGGCGCTGCTGATGACCCTCAAGCGCATGGGCCGAAGCGATCTCACCACCCATGGCTTCCGCTCCAGCTTCCGCGACTGGGCCGCCGAGCGCACCGACTTTCCGCGCGAAGTGGCAGAAGCAGCACTTGCCCACATTGTCAGCAACCAGGTTGAAGCCGCCTACCGCCGCGGCGACCTTTTCGACAAACGGCGCAAGCTCATGGATGCGTGGGGTCAATATTGCGCTCCCAGCCCCTCCATTGTGCGGGCCCCGTAGTGTCCGTCATTGAGCGGAAGAACGCCGGACGCATCCCAGTCGCATGGGGCAGTAGATCGCCGAAGCCAGTCATCGGTAACCCAAGCGCAAGTCCGCCGTGTGCGGGGGCATTTGCCTACGCGACGCGGGCGACACGATCTCAAGTGTAGCAGACAACCGCGACCTTAAGCGGCAAGTCAGTCAGACGTGCGTACAGCTCTGACGTTTCCATCCCAACTCAACGCTTCGACCCGTCCCGAAGGCGAACGTTCGAAACGAATGTTGGAACCGGTCAAGTCGAAGAAGGTGTCCTCGCCGCGTGGAAAGAACTCGGTCGCAGGGACAAATCCGGGAACCTCTGCAATCAGCTGCCCCTCCTGCACGGTGATGACAAATTCGGCGACTATTGGTTCTTGGCTACGGAAGACGGCGGCGAACCCCTGCAACTCCGCATTGCTCAATGCAATCGCGGTGCGGGTTCGCGGCCCAAGGTGCGGCCAGCCATAATGAACCGCCATGCCGGCTAGAATTTCCTGGAACAGACTGCCGCCATTGTCGCCGTTAGTCATGACGATCGCACCGTTCTGAGCGCCGAGCTCCGCCAGCAAGAACGTCTTGTATCCAAGGTTCGAGCCCGTGTGGTAAACCGCCCAGGGCTCGCCGTCGCCGATCAACTCGAATCCCGCCGCCCATATGCCTTCTTGACGCGTCGCCATGGTACGCGCCGATGCTGGCGAGATCAGCCCGTCGCTTCCGCCATGAAAGGCTCGCAGATATGCGATCGCGAAATGCGCGAGCTCGGTCGGCGTTGACCATAGTCCCGCTGGCGCCAGTTCCGGGCACACCATGAATCCGCCAGGAAGCATCCGGCCTTCGCCGTCGTGGGCGCGTGCGGCGTTGGCGAGAAGCCCCTGGAGCAATGGTTGCGCAAACAAGCTCCGGTTCATTCCGGCGCGGGCGAGCACGCGCTCACGCGCAAGCTCAGCGAACGAGCGCCCAGTTGTCCATTCAATGATGCGCTGGGCGATCAGATAGCCGCCGCCGGAATATTCGGCGGCGCCTCCTGGCGCTTTGACGATGCGGATTTGCTCATGGTTTGCAGGCGGTCGGCCATCGATGATGTCGTCGAGTGTCGGAAGCGGCGCGTCGGGCGCGTAGCCGCGAAACCCGGAAACTGAAACGCCGGCAGTATGGCTGAGCAGCATGCGCAGCGTAACCGCCCCGTTCCCTGCCGCCTCGTCTCTTGGGATGTTCCAATCCCGGAGGTAGGTTTGCACGTCGGCGTCGAGATCAAGCACGCCGCTCTGGACCAAGTTCATGACGAGCGCTGCCGTTATTGGCTTGCTCACCGACGCCGCTTGAAACAGCGTGTTCGCGTCTATCGGTTGTGCGGAGTCAGCGGAAAGCTGGCCAAAACCCCGCGCCCAGGTGATCTCGCCGTCGCGAAATCGGCAGATGCTGACGCCGGGTACGCCGTAGCGCGCCATGCGCTCTTGCAGCCGCATGCCTCGAAAAGGCGCACCGTCCAACTGGATGGGCGTGCTCAGACCGTTGATGACCCTATCGATCTCGTCGTCGGCCGAGTTGTCGAGCGACGTTTGGCATCCCGACAGTACAAACGGCGCGCCCGCCGCAGCTGCAATTAGTCCGCGCCTAGATACGATCATTCGCCGCTCCAATTCCTGGTGTCAAAGAAGGCTCTTGTTGCGGATCAACGGTGTTCGACAACCGCCCCAGAAGATATCGATGTGACGCCAAGACGTGGCCTACCGAACACTTCAACATCGGCGCCCCTCGATGCATCGATATCCAGCGCCTCGCCGAATCTCACGCTTGCATGAGCGCCAGACGTCGCACGCACGTCGCCGTTCGCGCACATCATGCGCGCCGTGTCGATGCGGGCGCCGCTGGCCGCGCTAACCGCGAGGTTTTCGCAGCGCCCGCGAGCGGTGAGTTCGGCCCCATCTGCCCCCTCCAGACGAGAGAGCGTCGGGAGCGAGACGTTCACGTATGCATTGATATGGCGGGCACTCCCCCAGAACCACCGCCGGCTCGGGGCCTCAATCAATAGCCGGCCGGCTTCAACGCGCACCCCCACAAGCGACGCATCGGCCCCGAGGACCTCGACTGAGAAAGCGCCACCCACCTCCACGTTGGCTGCGACATGACCGCTTGCGACAACGGAATCAAAGTCCGCCAGTTCACCATCGGCGAGCGCAACGCCCGGTGAAAAAGCCAGTAGCGCCAACGCGGCAGCGAGAGAGTTCCTCATTTTCGTTCCCTTAAGAGCTTTCGGTGGCGCTATGACGTGACGGGGAACGTCTCCGGATGCGGCAAACAAGAAATTTTCACACCCCGCATCTGTGAGCCCCGTTCGGTGCGTCTACAGCCCAGACGACCGCGCAGCTGCGCCGGGGAAGCCGGAGATCAACCCTATGGAAATCGGCGAAATACTATTCTGGGGCGTCGTCGCGCTTGTGAGCGTTTCGGCGATGTGGACGTCTTATTTGGGCCGGCTGGAGATAGAGAAAACAATCCGCAAAGCCATCGACAGCGGCGCAGTCCTTGATCCGCCTACTGTCGCACAGCTCAAGTCTAGCGGTGGTGGCCAAACCCCGTTGTTCATTGTCGTCGCCGGCGTAGTCATCGTCGCCGCCGGAATCGGCTTTGCCGCCTTGGCGCTCGCGATGAGGGGGGACGCGCCGGACGACTTCATGGCCATGCTGGGCGTTGCGGCCCTGCTTTCATGCACCGGCGGCGGCGTGATCGTCGGCGGCGCTTGGATGCTTGGACGAGAATCTCGACGCTTCGCAGATTAGCGCAATGGCGCCCCGCCGCGGACGGCGTGATCTTGATGCGACGCCGGACCACACCCTGGTTCTCTATGCCGCTGCCGACGATGAAGAGGCATTCGCGGAGCTTGTGCGTCGGCATCAGTACGCTCTTCGAGGCATGTTGTTTCGTCTGGCCGGCGCCCAGTCTCTCGCCGACGATCTCGCGCAAACCGCCTTCATCCAAGCTTGGCGGAGCGTGGGCGCCCTACGAGATCCCAGCCAGTTCCGCTCCTGGCTGCGTCGCATCGCTTCAAGACTTTGGATCGACCATCTGCGGTCGAGAAGGAACGAGCAACCGTTGGACGACATGGAGATGGCCGCGCCCAAGCAAGCTGGCGGCGTCGAGTTGGCCGACGTTCGCCTCGATGTGCAGGCCGCACTTGCACGCTTGGATGATTGGGCCCGCACTTGCACCGTGCTTTTCCATGCGGAAGGGCTTAATCACGCCGAGATTGCGCAAAGCACTGGCTTGCCACTCGGGACTGTGAAGTCTCACATCAATCGCTCGACGCAACGACTGCGGCGGTGGCTATCGGACTGGAGCAACCAGCAATGACGGACGATGTCGATCGGCTGATTTCCAAACGCCTTCTCAGTGAAACCGAGCCGGCGGTCAACGACGCTTTTGTCGCCACTATTCAATCACGCGTGCGTGCTGAAAGGTGGGTCGGGCGCGGAGTGGCCATATTCGTTCAGTTAGGCGCAAGCTTCGCGGTCTGCCTTTTCGCGTGGTTAGTATTGCGTGTCGGTGCACCTCATTGGATCAGTCCACCTGAGCTACCGATGTTGTCTGGCCTCACCCACCTAGTCGCCTTCGGCATTGTGCTTCTCGTCGCAAATCTTCTGGCATCCGTGAATCAGTTGATCAGTTCAGACTGACCGCTGGTTCTGCGGAACCGGCAGACGCAAGCCGTGGCTTTCGCGAATTTGGCGCATCCGTGGGTCAGCGAGAGATTTCGCGAGCGGCTTGCTCTCTCCGAGGGGGTCAGTGACCTAGATCTGAAGCGTTTAGCTCCGTCGCGCGTGCGAACCCGTTTCCGTCAACGACGAACGTGCAACAAGCCACACCACCAACGCCAGAATCGCGAGCGGGACTGCTTTGGTGAGTTGATGCAGGGGAGTAAGGGCGATGTCGATTGTCGCAGCGCCTGAGAGGCCGAGGGAATCGTTCGTCAGGCCGTGAACCACAATGGCGGGCAACACGCTTCCCCCCAACCGGTTCATGCAAAATACGGCAAGCACAGAGGCAGCAATCGTGCCGGTCAAGAAGGACGGGAGATACAAGAAAATGTAGTCGGGCGTTCCCAGTCGCTCGACTACGCCGCCAATGACATCTCGCGGCAAATGCCAAAGGCCCCAGGCCAATCCCACAACAAGCGCGGCGTGAATCGGCCGCACGCCCGCCGTCTGCAGCAATGGCGTCGCATACCCGCGCCAACCGCCCTCCTCCAGTAATGCGCCCTGGTCGAGGAACATGGCGGTGAGTAGAGCAGGAATGAGCGCGGCCGAAAGCAAAATCGCGGGACGCTCGTAGCTTAACCCCAGTGCTCGGCGCAGCTCGAACGTCAAGAACAGGCCTGCGATGATGCCGCCAAGAACGAGCGCGACATGTAACGACGAACCAGGCGTGGCGGCGCGCCAAACACGGATCGGGTTGAATCGGTCACACCAGTCACGCAGCCCCCGCCAGTCGCGAGCGCCGACGAGGATTGCGAACGCCGCGAGCGTCGGCACGGCTGAGCCAAGCAGCAACAACCACAAGCCTGGGTCGACCAGCGCCAAACGAACAACATCGAAAAGACTTGAGGTCCAGGGCACGCCACTGCGAGTGGAAGCGCCTTGAGCCATTCCGCCAAAATCGAGCGAGGCGACGCCGAAGATTATCTGCGCGACTGGCACCAGCCCCAGGAGCACGAACGTAAGCAGCCAAAAGACTGCGAAGCTGCGCCATGGGTGTGTCATGCCGCCAACCGTAATCGTTTGCCGCAGTGTTTCAAGGATTCGCGAGGCTAGTTCGCGGCGGCTTGGCCGAGTGCTTCAATGGTGATTCGCACCTCATCGCCGATCAAGGTCGTGGGGATGTTGGCGCCAACGCCGAAGGCGGTACGCGACAAAGTACCGGTAGCGGAGAAGCCGGCGGCTTGTCCGCTATTTGCCGGGTTGCGGCCAATTTGGTTGAGCGAGACCGCATGGCCGACGAAGCGCGTCGAAATCTAGCAATGGAGGCTGATCCGCTCCCTGAGATCTCCCTCGAAGTGAGCTAGAAATTTCGTCTCTGTTTTCCCAGGCTGGGAGGAGAGGAAGGCGATGAAGGCATCGAAGTTTTCGGACGCCCCAAAGGCGTTCATCATCCGTCAGGCCGAGCGACGGACCGCGTAAACCGCGTCCGCTTTTTCGAGGGAAGGTCAAGATAAGGGGGTCACGTCACCATTCCAATGCTACGCATCCACGTCAAGACATTGTCCATGTGGTCAGAGGCGCGGTTGACCCGGTTTTCCTCCAAGACGCCCCCAGTCTGGCTTTCATAGAGGTTGTGGTCGAGCCCAGGTTTGCGGATCACTGTGAGCAGGTTCGCTCGGGACCCCTCAAACGCACTCTCGATTGCAGCCACGCTTTGCTCCACCGGCGAGATCGTGTCGCGCCCACCCCAGATCATTAGGACTGGAATGCCTACATTGCGCCAGTGCTCGGCCGGCTCGTAGGCGTTGCCCTGGCGCCAGAAATCCCAGGAGTGACGGTTAGGATCGATCGTCGATCCCACGATTTCGGGAAACCATTCCCGCTCGGAGACGCGATGGTAAGCATCCACATAGGCGTCCCACCCTATGCGTTCGTCGGCGTAGTAGAACTTGAGAATCTGGATCGCGACGGCGTCGTTAATTTCGGACTGCGGCCAGCCGTCAGCACGCATCTGCTGTTCAGTGCGGATGATTTCCTGGACCTCACCATTGACAACGGTGGTCGACAAAACCGCCGCGAAGGAGATGTGCTCGGCCATCTGGATTGTCGTCGCCGCGTAGATTCCAGACTGGCTGTGCACCAGAATGCCGACGCGGTCCGCGTCAACGGTGGAGCGCGCCGCAAGAAAGTCGGCGGCGGCGGCCACATCTGAAGCGAGCTGCTCTGTGGTGGCGCTCTCGTACGAGCCAGTGGACTCGCCTACCCCGCGCTTGTCGAAAATCAGTGCCGCAACGCCGTGCCGCGCCAGCCAAACCGCGCGGTAATGCGGAAGAGCGTTTGCGCCGTAGCGAGACTGGCGTCCCGATCCCGGCACAACCACGACGCCAGGCGTTACGCCTGTGCTGTTCGCGGGGCGGATGATTAGTCCTGCCAGCGTTACCGCGCCATTCTGGATCGTGACCGCCTCAGTGACGACACGCGAGGAGCGCTGACCAGTGCGTGTACGCCCTTGCCAGTTCAGTTCCACATGCCCGCCGCCCGGTTCGCCGGAGAGCTGCAACCAGGCATTTGCGGGCGCAGGCTCTAGATAGCCGGGACCGGCAAAGAAAAAGTCAGAGCGGCGCGGCACGAAGCTGGTTACCGCGCGTGAGCCAAGATCGTACGCGGTGAGGGTCCACGCCGCTGGCGAGAGCAAAACCTCCGAGCCGTCGTCGAATTCATAGAGACCACCCCAAGCAGGCACAACGCGAGCGCCGGCGTCTGGATCAGCGCGCTCCAAGCGCAGCGTGCGCCGCCCTTGCGCGCCGATCACGGCGCCAACCAACTGGTCGCCGTTTAGGCGTCCATCGAACCGTGCCTCGCTGTTTCGGAACGTGAACGCGAAACGCACCCGGTTGGCGCTGACGCGAACGGCGCGAACTTCGGACTCGAAGCCAATCTGCGGGGCCATTGCGCTGCTTTCTCCAGCCTCGGCGAGAGTCAGCCGGAAATAGATCGGGGTAATGACGCCGTCCGGGCGGGCGTAGTCCAATGTGCCGCGCCAGGCGCCCACGGCCGAGATGGACGGCGTCTGCGAGGCGGCCGCAGGGACAAGGACAAAGAAGAACAGCAGTGCCAGCAATCGTTTCATCGGGGTGCTCCGTCTGCTCTGACCTTTATCGGCTATAGCGTTCACCGGCAGCACATTCGGCTCCAGCAAAGCGATGAATCGACAGATTAGGTCCGTGAACCGGCGGCATGCTCGTCACAGCCGGATGGCGTCTGCGCTACAACTCACATTGAAAGGCGGTCATGCATGATGTCGGCGATGTTGCAGCAGCGATTTGCGCCATGGTTTTTGGCGTGGGCGAGCGCCGCCAGCGTGTTCACGGCGCTCACTTTCTCATATGCAGCGCTGGGCGCGGGCGCTGCGCTGCTCATCGGCGGTTGGCATGCGAGCATCGCCCTGACTGTGTGGTTCATAGCCGGCCGCCGCGCCTCTGCCTTGCCGTGGCCGGACAGCTTGAGTGCAGCGTTCGTGCTGCGCCACATCGGCGCCGCGCTGGCGGTTGCGGCGGTCTGGGCGCTGCTCGATCCGTCGACCCTGGTGATCTTATCGGAGGCCCTGCTCGAAGGGGCGCTCGAGCGTTGGCCGCTCATCGATAGGATCGAGGACTTCTTCGACCCGTTTGAAGATTATTTCAGCGATGAGCCAGCAATCCTGCTGTTCCGCGTGTTGGCCGGAGCAACAGTCTATCTCGGCTTCGCCGGCGCACACTATCTCATGGCCGCGCACAGCGCCGCTGCCCACGCCGAACTACGCACGCTGCGTGCGCAGCTCAATCCGCACTTCCTGTTCAATACGCTGCACACCATCGCCAGCATGATGCGCAAGGACGCGGCCGCAGCCGAGGCGGCTGTAGAAAATCTTGGAGACATGCTCCGTTATGTCCTCAAGGAGCGTGATAGTGAATTTGTCAGCTTCGCAGACGAGTGGGCCTTCGTTGGCAAATATCTCGAACTGCAAGCGCAGCGTTATGATCGGGTGCGCGTCGAAAGCGAGATTGATCCCAACGCCATGACCGTGCTCATTCCGCCCATGACATTGCAGCCGATTATAGAAAACAGCTTCCGCCATGGCGGTTTCGAGGCCGGCGGCGACGCCCGCATCATGGTGAGGGCCGAAATCCGGGTTGGCCGGCTCCATGTCTCGGTGGCGGATACCGGCGCGGGCGGTCGCGAGCCCGATGCAAACGCCTCAGGGGGTGTCGGGCTTGCGACGCTGCGGCGGCGACTGGCGCGGCTCTATGGCCCCGGAGTTCGTCTTGACGCGGGCGCGGCGCCCGCCGGTGGGTTCATCGTAAGCATGGACATCCCCACCGAGCCGAATGATGCGTGACGAAGTGTCCGAACGACGTATCCGCACTGTAATCGTTGAAGATGAGCGCCGCGCGCGCGAGAATTTGCGCGACGCGCTCGGCGATGTGGCGTGGATAGAGGTGGTCGGGGAGGCATGCGACGGCGACGAGGCGTTGAAGCTGGTTGAAAGCGTTGCCCCGGACCTTCTGTTTCTGGACGTGCAGCTGCCTCGGCGCTCCGGCATCGAGGTGCTAAAGGCGTTGTCACGGCCGCCGCACGTCATCTTCACCACCGCCTATGACACCTTCGCGGTTACGGCATTTGAGCTTGGCGCCATCGACTACCTGCAGAAGCCGTTTGGCCGGTTGCGGCTTCGCCGTGCGCTCGAGCGCCTCGAACCTCTGCTCGCGTCGCCAGCGAGCTGGTCGCGAGAGAGGTTGGAGGCGCTGAATGAAAGAGGCATTGTGCAGCGCCTGTTCGTCCGCGATGGCGCTCGCATTGTCTCGATTCCAATAGACGAGATCGAAATGATCGAGTCTGAGGGAGATTATACACGTATCTTCGCGTCGACACGGCAATTACTCGTGCGCTCGCCGCTGCACGAAATCGAGACTCGTCTCGATCCGGCTCATTTCGTGCGAGCACACCGGTCGCGCCTGATCAATGTCGGCCACGTACTCAAACTCACGCCTCTTGCGGGTGGGCGACTCACTGTCTCGCTCGGAAGCGGGCGTTCAATCACCACTAGTCGCGCAGGCGCCCGCACTCTGCGCGCGCTTGTCATCAGCTAGGCGACAGGAAATGGGGTGGTCGGGCTGCCTCCCCCCGGGGGAGCCTGAATCCGGCTATCCAGCCTGCGACGGCGTCGGATCGAATCGCGCTGCGTAAAGAAAATCCGGCGCTCCGCATTCGTCCGAGAAATCGAGAAGCTGCCGTCTTCTATTATCGGCCTTGAGGCTTGCCAGAGCGCTTCTGCGAGCGCTTGCGCTTGCGCTTGCGCTTGCGCTTGCGCTTGCGCTTGCGCCAGCGTCATCGCCTCTTGTCTCCCGGACGAGGCCCGGATTGGCCGGGTCGAGCCCAGACGGGCGGCCCAGCCGTGACCGACGCGCCTCAAATCCATCCGCTCCGCCGCGCATGATCGAAGACATGAAGGCCCGCTGCGCTGACAGCCGAAGACGCGCGCTTCCCGCCATCTCGCGCCAGTCTGCCTTGCCGCCGCACTCATCTGGCGATTTCAATGAGTCTGGACCTAGTTCGCGGCGGCTTGGCCAAGCGCTTCAATGGTGATGCGCACCTCATCGCCGATGAGGGTCGTGGGAATGTTGGCGCCAACGCCGAAGGCAGTGCGCGACAAAGTACCGGTGGCGGAGAAGCCGGCGGCTTGTCCGCCATTTGCTGGGTTGCGGCCAATCTGGTTCAGCGACACCGTGAGCGTGATCGGGTGGGTTTGTCCGCGCACGGTAAGATCGCCCGTGACTTCCGCGGATTCAGCACCGGTCAGGCGCACGCTCGTAGAGCGGAACTCCATGGTTGGGAATTGCTCGACATTCAGCCAACGCTCGGCGCGCAAATGCTCGTTGCGGGTGGCGTCGCCAGCGGACACGCTCGCGGTTTGTACCGTAGCGGTTACAGAGCTGCGGGCTGGATTGGCGCGGTCCAGCGTCACCGCGCCGGAGACCGTCTCGAAGCGACCGAGTGTGTGATTGAAGCCGAAGCGATCAACTGAGAACGCGACCTGCGTATGCGCTGGATCGAGCACGTATTGCTGCGCAGCGTCAGGCCCTGCCGATTGTGGTAGTGTCTGCGTCGCGACAGGAGTGGCGCAGGCGATGGCAAGCAAGGCAATTGCCGGGAACAGAATCCGCATGAACGATACTCCCATGTGTAATTAATGTACGTGCCAATATACGTGCCGCGGCGCGCACGGCGAGATTTGTCCGTCGCAAATGCACCACCCTGCCGAGGCGAGTCTAACTCTCGACGGCGCGGCGGGGGTCTCGCCCCACCCATCGCGCGCGATGGCGACGCGTTGCGGTCCCGGTCGCGACCTCTTCGATTAGTCGCGCGAACGAGAAAGGCGGTGAGCGCTCATACACCGTCGTAATGTCTATGCCTTCGACGCCTTCCGGCCCCGCCTCAAACATGTGAAGGTTATTTCGAAACTCTGTCACCTCATTTACCACGCTCGGCCTCAAGATCTCGCGCCGCGTTTCTATCAGTTCAAATTCACGATCCGAACCCGACGAACAGGAGGGAGAGCCCGCTGCTGGTTCAAAATTTCGGATCGCGCCCTCCCCGCCTGTGCACAACGTGCAGACGTTGGCGACGGGGTGACAGTGGGCCGGAAACAAAGCGCCAGGCTCCATCCGCCAATAGAGCACAATAAACGGCGAGCCGCGATGTATGAGATCGAGTTGGTAAGCCGGGCTCAGGCCGCCAAAATCTGACGGCTCGGTCGCCGGCAGTTCTCCCAATCTCACTGCGTGGCGGGCTATTGCGTGGAGGTATGCGTCCTGCCCGGACTGTGAGCGGTTTGAGAAGTGTTCGTCGGCAGCGGTTTGAGCCAACGCCAAGAACTCTTCCCAGCTGATGCGGTCCTCAGCGCTCGTCGAAGCGTGCCCCCCCAGCTTGCGCCAAGGCGACGTCGCATGTGGCGCTCGCTGCGACGGCTGTTGCTGCGCCCAGTAAGTCGCGCCTCTTCATGCCCGTGCTCTCCGGACCGATGGATGCGTTGCCTCTCCACCAACCTGTTGCTTTCTGACGTTCCCATGTCATCGCCGCCTCCTCGCCGCGTTTCGTAGAATAACAATGGAGCCTAAACATGCCGCTCGCTTCAGTTCCCTACCATTACCGCGGCTGCCGCTCGCTAACGCGTCACCACGATGCGTCCGAGTTCACTGTTGCCGCCCGCATTGCGCAGATTGGCGAACCTCACCGGCAGACTCTGCGTCATGAATGGATCGTCGCCGCGGTTGAGTTGATAGTGCAGATGCACTGCCGCGCTATCGCCAGTGTCGCCGACCTCGGCGATCACATCGCCTTGCCGCACACTCTGCCCAACAGCGACTCGCACCGACTCTGCGCGCAAATGCCCGTACGACGAATACTCGACAACGCCACCGGCTTCGTGCCGGATCACGACCAAGTTTCCAGCCGCTGCGCGCCGGAAGTCGCGCGCCAATCGCTCCTGCATATAGCGCCCAATCCGTTCGCCCGCCTGTTGCGGCGTTTCGTCCGCACGCCGCGTCAACGCCGCGCGATCCTGACGCTCGTCGCCAACTACCGACACCACAACGCCATCGGCAGTCGCCAGCACAGGCCCGCCATAGGCCGGCGAATTGGCCGCGTTCAGGGCATCGCCACGATAAAGTTCGCCGTTCTCGTCAAGCCTGAAGAAATCGACGGCGTACTCGGTTGAGGGATTAAGTCGGTGATGGCTTTGAAGGGTCGGCACGGCTTGCTGTGTCCATATCCCCGTCACCGGTGCTGCGTGCGTGATCGGAGACTGATAGCGCGCCACCGAAGCCGTCGCCGATACGTTTCGCAAACGCCGCTGCCGCGCCGCGCGATACTCCAACGTCACGCGCACAGTGTCCGGCGCCGCCTGTGTCGCAAAATAGAGCGCGCTCGCAACTAACGCCGTCGACGCCTCAAGCTCTGGTCCATCGCTAATTTGCAGTGACCGTCCAAACAATCCGTGCAGCCCCCTGGGGTGCAGTACTTGCGCCCCCACCGCCTCCGGGAAGGGCGCACCCGTAAGGCGCTGCGTTGAAGCCGCAACTATCGCGGGGGCCAAGTTACGCGTTTCAACCACTGCGCCGCCCTCGATCAGTTCGATGCGTATGCCACGAACTTCAATCGTCTCGCCCGCTTCCGTCGCCACCACAACGGCATGTACGACCAAGTCATTATAGCCGCGCCCATTGGCTTGGTTGAGCACGATGGCTTCCGCCGGTACGATGCGCAGCTCCACCGCAAGCGCGCCAGACGTACTCAAAAAGAGCGCCACAAGCGCAGCAATCATCGGTTTCATTTGAATCCCCTCCTATAACCCCAAAGACGCTGCGGATGGCGCTCACGGATGCCGACCGGCCCACACATCGGACCTTTCGTCGCCACAGCCCGACTTTGAGTAGTTCCTTCGAACTCGCAGGGATCGCCGAAGCGCGGAGCGCGAACTGCCGAGCTTGGCCTGGCAAGCGCGACCAATGTCCAAACGTTTCTATGCGGGAGGGTCATCGCCATGAGAGCGCCACCAGATTGTCGTCCGAGCGACGGTCTATCCGCGTACCGTTAGGATCAATACCGGCAAAGCGCGGCTCTCGATCGACGAGGAGCGTGATAGTCTGACGGCCAGAATGGACGCGCCGCCGCTCAATCGCAATTGCGCCCGCGCTGTCAGAAGAACCCCGCGACGCCTCACTCGAAAACACGCCTATTTCAAACACTTCATCGAGCGGTACTTCTGTCTCGACACCTTCCCCATCGGCATAGAGTTTGCGCGCTTCAACGATCAAGTTAACTTCCCAACGCCCGTCGCTCACGGCGCGTGTCGTTCCACTTACAGCGCGCACCTCGTATAGCGTGACGCGCTCGAACAGGTCGGTGATGAGCTGGTCAAAGGCCGGGCCGGCCTCCTCACGCAGGATATTCACGAGGTCGATCGAGCGCGCGTAAGGGGCGCCACGGAAGGCATACTGAGACAAGACACGCCGCAACGCGCGATTCATGGCAGCGTTGCCGATTTCGCTCCGAAGGAAATACATAACGAACGCGCCCTTGTGGTAATGGAGGTAGGCTTGGTTCTCCACTCGCACGAGCGGCTGTTCGCCCGCAGATTGCCCGCCGCGCGCGCGCAAATAGCTGTCCAGTTCGCTGCGAAGAAGCTGACGGACCAGATCGCGCCCATACATTTCTTCCATCACCAACAGCGCGGAATACTCGGCCAGAGTTTCGGACAGCATGGTCCCGCCCTGCATGTCGGCGCCGGTCAATTGGTAGGACCACCATTGGTGCGCCACTTCGTGAGCCGTTGTGAACGTGAACTCGTCGACCAGACCGGGTGAACCCAAGTCTGGGAACCGATAGATGAAGCCCATTGCTTCGGAGTACGCCACCGTCCCGGCGAAAGCCTGTGCAAACTCTCCATGATAGGCGGGGAACTCCACAATGCGCAGCTGGTTGTACGGATAGGGTCCGAATTCGCGCGTGTAGACATCCAAAGATGCACGCATGGCCCGCAGCATGCGATCGACGTTGTAGGGATGTCGCGTGTTGAAATACACATCCAGGTCGACGCCGTTCCAGGCCTCGCGCCGCAGGTCGTAGCGGGCGGACTGAATAGAGAAAAAGTTCAGGATCGGCGCCTCGGTGCGGAAGTGCGCTGTACGGCGTCCGTGGGCGACCGTCTCTTGCACCAGTCTCCCCGGCGCGATCGGCGTTTGATCAGCTGTCGTCGAGACCGTGATATCTGCGTTCACCCAGTCCGAGTCATGCCGGAAATAGTTGAACGCGCGCGCACTGTCGTCTTCCAGAGGCGCCCATTCCACGAGCGGCTGCAGCCCATATCGCGCCCGGGCCCGCCTATCGTGCAGGAACCTGTCGCGGTCTAACCCCACGAATGGCGCGAACTCGCGATCCCGAAGGAAGGTGGCGTTGTAGTTGACTTGGCTGAGTATATCGACGGTTCGGAACGCGTCTCGATCCAACGTCCCGGCAAACCGGATCTCACGTGTGTCGCCCGGCTGCATCAGCCGCGTGAACCGCCAGACCTGAAAGGGAAAAGCCTGAGCGCCGGCTGTGAAGTCCCGCGCGAGAACGGCGTCATCGACCTCGACTTCTCCCAAATCTAGGTCACGCGGCCAATGCAGGTGCACTTCGCTAAGCGGCGCCTCAGTGCGATTGACGATCGTATAGACGCCGCTGATCTCCGCCCGCAGTTCGCGCGGGTACAGATCAACGCGAAACGCGACGTCGCTGATTTTTGGCTGCGGCGCGTCCGCGTATTGGCGCAGCGCCTGTTCCATGTCCACCAACCAGCGCTCGTGCGCGTCCGCCGTGCGGTACTCGTTCAATACGTTCGTATTGTAGTATATCCAGCCTCCAAGGCCGACAAAGACAGCCACCAATACGCTTGCCAAGACGCCCGCCGTCCCCGCCAAACGCCGCGGCAATGCCTTCAATCTAGGTACGATCCGAACATCCGCGCCACGACTGTTTAACAAGCATGCGAGCACGAGCAGGAGAAGCGCGCCGATGCTCCAGTAGGTCTGAAACCACGCCGCGCCAATCCAATAGTGTCCCTGACCATTCATGTCCGAATGCAGCACCGGGGGCGCCCGACCATAGAGGTAGAGCGCGTGGTCAAATCCCATACTACCAAGCTCGGCGCTGCCAATCAGGTACAGTGCCATCACGCCCCAACCGACGAATTTGTGCGGGGAAAGGACCTGGGCGAACACCGCCAGTGCTGTGATGGTGAACGCCGAAACTAGCGCGGGCAGCGCGTACCAAAGCGCATACTCGGCTAGTCTGATGTCATAGAACCCCTTGATCAGCTGTACCGAGATCGCCAGCGTAGCGCTCAAGGCAATGGTAGTCGCCAGCACCAACATGAGCGCCAGCACCTTGGTTGAGACAAAGGTCCAATCCGGCGTCGGCGTCGCCGCGATGAATTCATGGACGCGCTTCTCGCGGTCGCGCCAAATCAGCTCGCCAGCATAATAGGTGGCGATCAGGATGGGGAACACCTCAAAGCTGGCGTTCAGCGTCCGTGTCATCAACCGCGTCACGGGATAAACCGGCATGTCATTGACGCGATCCATCAGCCAAAGATCGCCCGCGGCCACGAAGAGACCGATCGCGACCATCACGAGGTAGACGGGGCTCCCGAGCACATAAGCCGCTTCGAACCGGGCCCGGGCGAGCAGCTGAACAAGCAGCGCTTGCACCCCAACGCTCCGGCGCGCCGCCGGAAGCGGCGTCGCAACTACTCCTGGCATGTCGGGCTCTAGATCGCGTTGCCGGCCCCGCTTCGCCGCTGCTCTAAGTCCGCCAACGGCCGGATTGAATAAGAAGTAGGTTGAAGCCAGCGCTGCTGCCGCGAGCCCGCACCACAAGCCGCGGTTGGCGAGGTAGATCTCGCTAACCGGCTGCACCAGCGTATTACGCTCGGCAAGTGTCCAGTAGCGCGTTTCCTGCGTCAGCGCCCCGATGCCGTACAGGTCCAACACCGCCGCCATGTCCTCCAGTCCGGGACGGTTGAACGCTCCCGCCAGAACGACATAGAGCGCGACGAAAGCAATGAGCCCGACATAGCTCGCAATCATGGACCGCGTGACGGTCGCCAAGGCGAAGAAGAGGGACGAACAGATAAAGAGCGTGGGCAGACCAGCGAATGCGAATGCATATAGATAGTGCCAAAGAACGAGAGGTCCGACCCGATCTGGGTTCACGCCCGGCATCAGCGTGCACGCAAAGATCGCTAGGGGTACGGCGCATAGCACAACTACCCCTGCGCCGAACGCGCCGAGGAAGCGGCCATAAAGATAGTCGAGCTTGCGAATTCTCGTGGTCAGTATGATCGGTGCAAACCCGGTCTCGAAGTCGCGAACGACCGCGCCCGCAACAAAAGCGACCACCGCCAACTGCGCCACCATCGCGATCACGGCGATACTTCTGATCAGCGCATGCGGGCTGTTTATCCTGGCTTCGCCGATGCCGCTGATGCCGCCATTTTCGCTGATCGTTGCGGCGAACGTCACAGCGAAGATGGCGAGGAACGCAACCCATAGGATGGGGTTTCTCAATTGGTACCGCAACTCAAAGGCGGCGACTCTCGCGAACACCTGGCGCCCCCTTACCTAGCGTTGCGTTGAGCGGTCAGAGTCGAAAAATAAACATCCTCAATCCCGCTTTCGACCATCGCGAAGTCAGCCGATGGCTGCGTCTTCGACAGCACGTGAACAACCAAGCGCCCCCCCGTCAGGCGTTCGGAAAGCACAACGTGCTGTTGGCGCATCTCATCCAAGTCACGTGTAGCGATAATCGCTCGCCAAACTTGTCCTTGCAGAGCGGCGCGCAACGTGTCGGGCTCGCCTTCGCATAACACTTTGCCGGCGCCCAGGATGGCCATCCGGCTGCAGAGCTGAGCGATGTCTTCAACGATGTGCGTCGAGAGAATGACCGTCACATCTTCGCCGACGCCGGTCAGCAGATTGAGGAAGCGGTTGCGCTCTTCGGGGTCGAGACCGGCAGTGGGTTCATCGACGATAATGAGCTTCGGTTGGCCGAGCAGCGCCTGGGCGATGCCGAAGCGCTGTCTCATGCCGCCGGAATAGCCAGATAACGCCTTCTTGCGCACCTTCCAAAGATTCACGAGGTGGAGCAAGCCATGCACGGCTTCACGCCGCTCCTTGCCGTTGACCAAGCCCTTCAGAAGGGCGAGGTGATCCAGCATGGCTTCGGCGCTGACGCGCGGGTAGACGCCGAAATCCTGCGGCAAGTAGCCCAGCGCCCGGCGTAGCAATTCGGGTTGTTCGACCACGTCGATGTCCCCGAAGCTGATGCGCCCACTGGTCGGCGTTTGCAGCGTCGCCAGCACCCGCATAAGCGTCGACTTGCCCGCCCCGTTCGGACCCAACAGTCCGAACATGCCCGGGCCAATGTCGAGCGAAACATCGTCAACCGCAATGACACCGTTCGGGTATCGATGAGTTAGTTGTTCAACCCGGAGCATTTTGGGGTACCCGCAATAAGCGCCACGCACTCGCAGGCAGCTCCGAGTTCGCGGCAGTCAGGCTAAAGACGCCGTGCGCGGGTGTATTGGACGGACTTAACCTTCCAAGCGGGGCACGGCCGTCGAGTAGCCTGGGCCACCAGTTCCGGCGCGCCATTCGCGGCACCCTCGCTGCAGCGCGGGTGCTTTGCGGTGAGCAGCACCACTTTCTCTGTAAACTGGGAGGTAGCCAACCGGCATTGGTCGCATCGGTTAAGAGCGTCCAAGACGCCCACGGCCGGTCCGGTTCAGACTTGTCTGAAGGAGCGCGATGTGAACAGACGAGAACTGATCCTTTCATCGGCCGCCGTCACTCTTGCTGGGTGCGCAACAGCTACGCGCGCCGGCGCCCAGACGACGCGGAGCGATGTTGAGGCATTCTCAGCTGCCGCCCAGCAACTCATGGCAACGCCGCTGCCGCCCACGGGACTGGCATTTGCGGTCTATACGCCTGCTGGCACGCACACTGCGGCTTTTGGCGTCGCGGATGCCAATTCGAACGCCATGGTGACCGCAGACACCGCTTTCTACCTGGCTTCATCCGCCAAATCCTTCACCGGACTTGCAATGTCAGCGCTGGCGTCTCGTGGCGAGCTCAACCTCGACATGCCGCTCAACCAATTCGCGCCCGAAGCAGGCTTTCCCGACGCCGTCCGCCCTGGCGAAGTCACGCTGCGGCACTTACTCGCGCACTCGCACGGAATCAGAAATCACGCGCTCTGGTTCCGTCTTGGGGCGACTGGCCAGCATGACGCTGACACGCTTTGGGGATTGCTTGCTTCATCCATTGTGAACGAAGACGCGCCTTTGGGACAATTTCGATATGGGAATGTCGGCTACAACATGCTGACGGTGCTCACCGACAGAATGCTGGCAACGCGCTGGCAAGAGTTGGTTCAGCGAGAGGTGCTTGCACCCGTCGGCATGACGCATGCCGCCACCGCCATTTCAGATGTGCGCTGGCCGATCGCGGCGCCTCATTACTCGGCAGCGCCTGTTGGGCAGACGCGACTATATCTCGAAAAATCCGACGCGACGATGCACTCTGCGGGTGGCGTCGTGGTGAGCGCCAACGACGCTGCCAGATGGCTTGAACTCATGATCAATGACGGCCAGGTGCAAGGCCGGCAAGTTGTCGCCGCCGAAGCCGTTCGACAGACGCGCGCTCCGCTTGTCAGCACTGGCAGCACCTTTGGCCGCTACTCCCGAGATCATTACGGCCTCGGATGGCACATCGGACGGTACCGAGACGATGTGCTCGTTCATCACTTTGGCGCTTCCTCAGGTGCTCGAGTTCACGTTTCCTACATGCCCGCGCGGCGGGTCGGCGTGGCCGTATTGATCAATGACAACGCTCCGATTGCGGAAGCCGCCGACGCGCTGGCCAACTTCATCTACGATCACCTCGCGGGTCGTGCTGATGCCGATCGGACCTATGCATCCGAGTTGCGCCGGCACGCGCGGGCGCAGCAATCTGAGGCGGCGAACATCATCCGGGATCGCGCGGCGCGCGCCCGGCGGCAATGGACGCTGACGCGTCCGCCAGGCGCCTATGCTGGACTCTATGAACACCCCGATTGGGGAACCATTGAAGTGCGCGAAGAAGGCCAGCGTTTGCGTATGATTTACGGCGTGTTGTCAGCGACAGGTGAACCCTTCACCGCGCCCGACACGATGCGCGTCGAACTGCAACCGTTGGATGGCGATGTCGTGCAGTTTGCGTTCGGTGACGGGGATACGCCGGTTGGTCTTGACTATGGCGGCCAACGCTACGTGCGCCGCCGTTAGCGGCGGCGCCACCAACCAATCCTTCTCGGCGGGGACACCGGATCGAGGCCGACACGACCCGAGCGCAGGACCTAAAGCGCCGCCTTCGTCAGCAGGCGCGCATTTCTATCGCGGGCCCCCACCCCAATGCAGGATCGGACGTCGGTGCCGCTGCAATTCGAGAGCGATGGACACCCGGTGTGCGCCCCGTCAGCCGACGAAAAACTTTGGTCATATGGCTCTGGTCGTAGAAGCCTGAGGTCGCCGCAAGCGTGGCGAGATCCATCTGACCTTGAGCAAGGGCCGCCAACGCGCGTCGCACGCCCTGACGCGCGGCATGTTCGGTAATTGAGACGCCATAGCACTGCCGGAATGCGCGCGAGACTGACACGGGGTGGCGTCCGGCAGCCTTCGCCACCGCGCCAATTTCGACTTGAGCCAAGCTCACGTCCTGCAAGACCGCGTACAGTTCGCTCAGCCATTTGGGCACGGAGCCGCGGCGGCGGCTACATGCGCCAACGAGAAGATCAGCAACGGCGGCGCTCAAGGTCGCGTCATCCCTTGCGACTGCCGCTTCCACGGCCGCGATCCCAATTCCGCTCAAGGTGCCCACGGGTTTGACTATCCACGCTCCGTCCAACCGCGCGGCACTGAACGGACAATCGGGACCACCGCTGAACACGATTGACAAAATCGAAGCTCCCGATGCCCCGAAACGATTTTCGTGCACAACATCACGCGACTTGAATAGGACGTCTCCACAACTCAGACGCGAATTGGCCCAGGAGGATTCCTCCGCGACCTCCCCACTGAGTATAATCGAGATGCGGGACGATTCATCCCGATGAGCGGTCTGCTTTTCGCCCGGCCGATATTTGCGCATCTGCACCCGCGCGCCGCTGAGATTTGGCAGGTTCATGCTCGAATCGCCCTCCACACCCTGGATGCACGCCTGGGGCTGGACGGATGCAACATTACCGGAAGTGTCCAGCCGGGACTGATGATCGAGCCCCGCGCCGCCGATACCGTCGGCAGCAGCGCGTGCCGTGCCCGCACACCAAACGTGGATGGCCTACAGGCCCGTGGCGCCTTGAAAAAGCAGTTGATTGATCATTTGCGCTCGCAGCGGCCAATCCGCCGTTCGCGGCACGCTACCAAGAAGGGCAAACGACTCGGCCAAATCGTAGATGCTGTTTCGATCAGCGAGCGGCCGGCGTCGACAGAGGATCGCGCCGTGCCCGGCCATTGGGAAGGCGATCTTTCATGCGGATCGAAGAACAGTTTCATCGTCACGCTGGTTGAACGACACTCGCGCTATCTCATGCTGGCCAAGATTCCGAACAAAAATACCGAGACTGTCGTCAACGCCCTGATCAAGCAGGCGCGTAAACTTCCAGATGAACTCTACAAATCGCTGACTTGGGATCGCGGCAAAGAACTGGCCGATCATCGGCGCTTCACCATGGAAACTGACGTCGCCGTCTATTTTTGCGATCCACAAAGCCCCTGGCAGCGCGGCTCAAACGAAAACACCAACAGACTGCTACGCCAATATTTTCCAAGGCAAACTGACCTGGCTCCCCATTCGCAAGCCTATCTCAACAAAATCGCACGACGGCTGAACGAACGGCCCAGAAAAACTCTGGACTTCCACACACCAGCAGAGCGATTTAGCGAATGTGTTGCGTCGATCCCTTGAGACCGCCCTCCGAGGGGGTCAGTGACCTAGATCTGAAGCACTTAGTACCGTCGCGTGGACGAGCCGATTGCCCCGAGCGACGAACCTGCGAGAAGGCACACCGCCATCGCCAAAATCGCGAGCGGCACTGCCTTGGTGAGTTGATGCAGGGGAGTAAGGGCAACGTCGATTGTGGCGGCGCCGGAGAGACCGATGGCGTCGTTCGTCAGGCCGTGAATCACAATGGCGGGTAGCACACTGCCACCCAACCGGTTCATGCAAAATGCGGCAAGCACAGAGGCAGCAATCGTGCCGGTCAAGAACGACGGAAGGTAAAAGAGAATGTAGTCGGCCATTCCCAATCGCTCGACTACGCCGCCGATGATGTCTCGCGGCAAATGCCAAAGGCCCCAGGCCAATCCCACAACAAGCGCGGCGTGAATCGGCCGAACGCCCCCTGTTTGCAGCACTGGCGTGGCGTACCCGCGCCAACCGCCCTCCTCCAATACCGCGCCCTGATCGAGGAACATGGCGGTGAGCAAAGCGGGAATGAGCGCGGTCGAATGCAAAATCGCGGCACGCTCGTAGCTTAACCCCAGCGCTCGGCGCAGCTCGAACGTCATGAGCAGACCTGCGATGACGCCAACAAGAACAAGCGCGACAAGTAACGACGAACCAGGCGTGGCGGCGCGCCAAACACGGATCGGGTTGAATCGGTCACACCAGTCACGCAGCCCCCGCCAGTCGCGAGCGCCGACGAGGATTGCGAACGCCGCGAGCGTCGGGACGGCTGAGCCAAGCAGCAACAACCACAAGCCTGGTTCGACCAGCGCCAAACGAACGACATCGAAAAGACTTGAGGTCCAGGGCACGCCACTGCGAGTGGAAGCGCTTTGAGCCATCCTGCCAAAATCAAGCGAGGCGACGCCAAAGATTGTTTGCGCGATTGGGACCAGTCCCAAGAGCACGAACGCAAGCAGCCAAAAGACTGCGAATCTGCGCCATGTGCGTGTCATGCCGCCAACCACAATCGCTTGCCGTAGCGCTTCAGCAATACCTCCACCGTTCGTCCCCCCCCTTGGCGACCGACTACCCCCCGTGGATCGGCAATGGGTGTTTACGCCCGCCGGCCGCGCGTCATTCAAACCATCGATCGTTGCACAAGCGCTGCCGCTTGCTCGTTCATTTAACCGGCTTCGGCGCGGTCGTTGTTGCTGAGGAAGATCGCGTTCTCCTCAAAGGCACGAACAGGTCGCAGGCGCTTGCGCGCTCAACTCACCACGGTGATCAACCCTTGATACTGAGGAGCCGCGAACTCGACCATGCCTGAGTCTCGCCGTTCATCCCCGCGACACCGCGTTTGGCCACATTCCGCGCCACTCGTCACCCCTGCCCGCCGCCTGGGGCGCCGCCGCGGACACCATCGCGCAACTCGTGAACACTCTCAGCGCCGCACCCGAAGAGGCGCGAGGAAATGGAGATCTCAATGTCGATGAGAATGAGTGGCTTGGCCGGGAGCGTTGCTTTCGCCGCAGCATTTGGCTTCATGGTTGGTGATGCCACTGCACAGTCGATTGACAACGAACACGAATTTGGCGGCCTCTACGTAGGCGGCGTAGTGGAGCACAAGAACATCATCGCCGGCGCACAGGTTGGCGGTGTGGATATGCTCGCGCAGGAGTCACGGTTGGGCATCGGGCTGATCGGCGGCTGGCGTCACCAGTTCTCCAATGGTCTGGTGATCGGCGTCGAAGGCGGCTGGGGCGCGGAGGACGCGACGCTCGACCTCGCGGTCCCAGCGAGTGGACTCAACATCGAGTACGACAATGGCGCGTACTGGCGTTTAGGCGCCTCGATTGGCTTTGTTGTCGGCCCCGAAGACCGAACCCTGCTTTACGCCTATGTGCATGAAACGACGCGCGACTTCGATGTGACCATTCGCCAAGCGGGCAATACGTTCAGGCAACAAGACGAGCAAGGCTTGCTAGCTTATGGAGTCGGCATTGAACGCAGGCTTACCGCGCGGACCAGCGTGCGCGGCGAGCTGGGTACGTCTCGCGCCGAGTTTGACGGGCCGACCAACGTCGATCCGGATCAACCGATCGACGTTTCGCTTGGTCTTCTGTTCCGATTGTAGGGCGTGCAACATGAAGAGCGCGCCCCTCGTGTCACGCAAAAACGGCATTGGCGGCGCGCTCCTGGATCACTACGCGTGGGAGGATGGCCCCTCGGCTCTATTGCGCAGCCTTAGCGGAAAGCAGCGCAATTCGCCCACGATGACGCCGGCTAACCGGAACGGTGTCGCCACTAGAGAGGGTGATTTCCGCATCCCCCTCTCCGGTCGGCCTAACTGCCGCAACGGCACTCAGATTGACCAAATAGGACTTGTGCACGCGCATATGCGAGGGTCCTGAACTGGCGAGCATTTCGTCGAGCTGCGACAGCGTCACGCGGCAAAAGTGTGTCTTGATGGGCGTATGCACCTCGACGTAGTTGCCCGCTGCCTTCGCCCAGATCACGTCAACCGCATCGATGAACACAACTCCGCCACCGGACTTTAGCGTCAACTTGTGATCTGTTCGCGCCGCGCGCAAGCTTTCGACGGCTTCACGCCGGGCCTGCTCGATCAGGCGACTGGAGACGAAGGCAAATAGCAGCAGCAGAAAGACATAGAAATCTTTGCCGCCCTCATACGCAAGATTACCCAGACTCAACGTGTCCACCATATAGGGCGCGCCAACGAACACCGGATAGAGCGCCATCCTGGCTAGTGTGAAACCCCCGATGTGCAACGCCGCGAACGGGACGAACGCGGCCAAATAGAGCGGAACTGAGCGGCGCCAAGAAGCGAGCGAAAGCGTAACTCGGTCAAGCAGGCGTGGAATGAGAAACGCTAGCGCGGCCACGACGACGTGAGACGTGACTTCGTTGACCGCCTCTTAGTGTGCCGTGCCGGCCTTGGATCTGCAATGGCACCCCCAGCGGGCCGAACCACATATCGGCCCAAACCTTGCTCGATCACGGGATCAACTCAGTGACGTCCACTTCATCGCAACGGCAGCACGCGAAAGGTGCGCCGGCCGCGCTTCCGTAACGGCGGCCAACTCGTGGCGACCAATGGCCACGAGCCCGCCCTGATCCACCGGACCATCGCCGCGCTGTATCTTGACCGGTGCCAATGGATCAGACCGCGCCGAGGCCGCAACCCCGGAACGGAAGCGGCACGACGCGGAGCCTCGTGACGAATGGCGGCGTCCCGTGATCAGCAGCGGCGTCTCTTGGCCTTCAAGACACAATCCAGAAACACGCCCGAAACACGGGGCGGCCATCTTGTCGCAAGAAGCAGCGAGTTCCTCGCCGTTCGGAGTATTTCAATGCGCGGATCCCTGTTTGCAGCTGTCGCCTGGGGAATGATGTCTTTGGGGCAAGCGCTTGCGGATGACCGCCGCGCGATCAGTCACGGCGACGCTTTTGTGGTGGCGTTCAATGACGGTGGCACAGCAGCGCTTGACGCCTTTGTGGCGCAACACAGCGCGCGCGTTGATCCCGCGCGTTTCCGCGAGGCGATCACGCGCCATAGAGCCCAGGCGGGCCTCCTCGATCGCGCGCAGGTGCGGGTTCTACCCGGCGGCCGGGCCGTCTTCGTAACCGCACGCCGAACCACGACTGGCGCTTGGCAGACCTTCCAATTCATGGTCGACGCAGCCAATGAGGACCGTCTGCAACTCGTCTTCATCGCCGACGCGCTTGAGCCGTACGAGCCGCCGTCGTTCGGCGTCGATGACGCGCGCTTCCCCGCCTGGATGGACGGCTTCGTCGCGCGGCTCGCTAATACCCAGCCGTTCTACGGCGCGATCGTGATCCGCCAGGGCAACCGCACGCTCTATTCGCGTGCGTTCGGCCTTGCCGATGCTGAGGCCGGCCGCGCCAACACGCTGGACACGCGCTTTGGTATGGCCTCCGGTTCCAAGATGTTCACCGCTGTCGCGATCATGCAATTGGTTGAGCGCGGCGAAATCTCGCTCAGCGATCCCGTGGCGCGCCTAATCCCGGAAACGGCGCGCCTGCCCCACTCGAACGAAATCACCGTGCGACACTTGCTCAACCACACGTCCGGCATCGGCAACTATTGGGACGCCGCCTACGAGGCGGATTGGGCAAACATCACCACCCTGACCGGCATGCTCCCGCATGTGCTGCGCAATTGGGGCGCGCCTGTGCCGGGCGGCGAATTCGCGTATTCTAACTCGAATTATGCGCTGCTGGGCCTGATCGTCGAGCGCAAGAGCGGCCAGGATTTTTACGCCTATGTGCAAGAACACATCTTCGCTCCAGCGGGCATGAGCCACACCGGCTATCCGATCCGGGGCGGTGACGCGACCTCGGCGCGCTCGTACAATCCGGTGATGGATGCGGGCGTCGTGGCGATCGGCCGCCATGACCTGATCACGCTGAGCGCGCGCGGCAGCAGCGCCGGCGGCGCGAGCGCGACGGTCGGCGATGTTCTAGCCTTCGATACCGCACTGCGGAGCGGACGGCTCGTCTCTCCCGAGACGTTGGCGCAGATGCGCGTCATGCAATCGCGCTCGGACAGCCCGACCTACGGTTATGGCTACGGCTTCATTATCGAGGACAATCATTACGGCCATGGCGGCAGCGCGCCTGGGACTCAGTTCGAGTTCCAGCGCTTCGAAGAGCAAGACATTAGTTATGTCGTCGCTTCGAACTTCAACACCATCGCCGGTCCGGAGATCGCCTCGCTGCTCAATCGGGTGATCGGCGGGGAGTGAGGACGTGGCTCCGCGCAGTGCTGCGCGCCATCAACGAGTCTCACGCCGCGCCACGCCCGCGCACTCCCTCCGGTAACACAGCGCAGAAGCAACTAGCCTTATTCTCGATTGTGCCTGGACAGAACGCGACGCATCCTGCGCCTCGTCCGGCATTGATGTCGCAAGCGAGAGGAAATGTTCCAGCCTCAGTCGAGCGACGCAATTGGGCCATCAATGCCAAGGCCGCCATATTGTGACGGACGGCGGGGTCGCTCAAGACCTTCCGTTCCGGCCCCGGCGGCCCGACAGGGTAAAAGTCGCCGTTTACGGTCAAGTTTCGCTTGCCGCACGACGAGGCCGACACGATAGTCCCGAGAGGTACAGGAGGACATCATGAGAAGACTGATCATCACCGCAATTGTGATGGCTTTTGTGGCTGGTTCCGCCGCCGCTCAAACCTGTCCGTACGGCCAACAATGCCTCAACAATCCCTATGGAGCAGGGAGTCCATATAAGCCGGACGGACTGATGAACCCGTACTCGCAATACGGCAGCCCATACTCAAATCGCTCTTGGACCAACCCTTATGCTACTGAAGCGCCGCGCCTTTACGATCAGAATGGCAATTATCGTGGCCGCCTCTCATCAAATCCGTACGCCCCAGATAGCGTAAGCAATCCCTATGGCCGGTACGGAAGTCCGTATTCGCCCGATAGCCTGAATAATCCCTACGGCGCAGGAAATCCGTACAGCAACAACAGAGTGTACGTGGCGCCCTGCACTAACCCGTATGGTTGTCAGTAGCCTCACGCCTGGCAGCGTGGGTTCTTGAGTGCGGCCGGCAGGATTTGGGCCAGCTCGGCGCGGATGGCCACAATCTTACGAGCGGAAGGAATGTCGTCCAAAGTTGACGCCCGTGTCACGAATTACGTATTCACGCCCTTGGCCCTATTTTGCCGTTCGCGATCCGTGCCCTTTCGTGTGCAGGCGACGTATCCGCCCTTGGTCCCCGACGGGCCCCTTCCAGGGGCCGGGGCGCCCTTTGCACGCGGGTTCGTGCCCGGAGTTGATTCCCGGCACATCCTAGAATTCTTGCTCTCCGCAACGTAATGAAGCGGGATGGAGCATTGGTCTGAAACCATTCTGGAGGTCTTGCCCCCGGACGGGCGCGCGCTTTCACAGGCCGACCTCGAAGTGGTGTGCTCCCAACGGGTCGGCCAATCACTTGATCGACCCGCGTTTTCTGAATCGATCAAGGCATTGCTGCGCCGCAAGATGGTGCAACAGGACGCCACCAGCGTTTGGCGGATTGAAGCGGACTTCGAGGAGCGCCTCCTCGAACCAGGTACCGGCACGTTCCTGCAAAGCGAGGTCTGTCTCGATTCCCTGAGAGTGGCCCCTGGCGAGTTCGTGCTTGAAAAGACGACGGCCGCTGGGGCTGCCGGCGCCGGCCGGTGGTCCAGGCCGGATTGTCAATCGGCGTTGAAAACTGACCCCCGTTCGGCGCGCAAAATTGACCCCTCTACAGCAATG
>CXWL01003687.1_pt1 | contig 80536 bp, 78 predicted proteins | sample 590931 | NCBI WGS metagenome assembly CXWL01 (sample SAMEA3498368, study PRJEB10139) | groundwater metagenome | biome: water well; material: biofilm material | place: Germany | collected 2015-04-27
ACGCCGATATTCGCAATTAATTCAAACGGCCAAAAATTCCATCAGGCGCTGAACCTCAACACCCTGTCCCGGCTCACCGCAAAGGCCTATGTCACGGGTATGCCTATCCTCGTCATTGACGGCCACCTGAGCCCGGGAAACAGCGGCGGTCCGCTGGTGGCTCTCGATGGGACGGTCGTGGGCGTTAATACGGCCGTTCTGCCGCCGCCGGCGCAGGGAGTGGGGTTTGCCGTCCCCATGGATATCATCCGTTCCTCCGTGCTGCCGCAATTGCGTTTCGCCCGCGGGAAGAAGGAAGACCGCATGCGCTACGGCGTCCTCGGCGTGGACCTTCAGCCGGTGACCCCGGAGCTCATGGGCTTTCTGGGCCTGCCGCGTCGGGACTCCGCGATCGTGACCAAGGTTAACCGGGATGAGGCCGGTTTTTTCAACGGCGCCGGCCTGCGCCGCGGAGATGTGGTCATAGGAGTCGGTGGAGAGGACCAAGAATACAGCGGCATCAGCGCGCATATGCTCCTGTCCCCCTGGGACATGAAGGACCCCAAGGACCCCGGCAACGCCCTCGTCTATAGGGTCATATCAGAGGAGAAGGTGCGGCAGGGCCTGGCCCAAGACCCTGAATCGGTTTGGCGCATGGCCTTTCTGCCCGATCGCAAGAACCGCCGGGAGTTGTTTGCGGGAAACGCAGCGACGCCTGCTGCGCCGCAATTGACGGGTGAAAACGTCACCCTTTGGCGGCTGTTCGTGGAGCAGGCCAAAGAGGGAGTTTGGCTTACAAGGGACGCCGGCGGACGGGAAGTTCCGACCCAGACCTACATCAGGGAGATCGCCGTCCGCGGTCCTGACGCGGCCCTGAATTTTCGCCCCATCGCTACGCTTGCCGATATGAAGGCCATCGCAAAAGAGAGGCACACAGAAATCCTTCTGATCCTCTCTGGGGACTCCGCCTACACCCCGCATAGCGGTGTGCGCTACGTGCTCGTCAGCGGTAAGCCGTGATGGCATAGCGCCAACGTCTGGGGATGATCGAGCGGGCTTGACACTCGTCCCCAGCACGGATACCATTCCTTAAGATATGATGGGACTGTGGGCGGACGGGTGGTTTTACATCTCTTCGGCGGGATTTCTCGTCAGCGGAGTCTTGTTCTTCTTCCTGCTCGGGCAGTACCGCGCCGCCTCGGCCGCGGCCGACGCCACCGAGACCGAGCCGCCTGAGATTTCCGTGGCGGCGGTCCACCCGGTTTTCGTGCATGAGAAGGAGCAGGTCCACGAGCCGATCGCCTCGATTCCGACCAAGCCCGTGGAACCGAAAGCCGCGGAGCCGAAAGCCCCGGAGAAAGACCCCGCCAACACCACCGCCAGCGGCATCAGTCCCGCGGTCGTTTACCTTCAAAACATCAAGAGCGAGCTCGCTGAGCTGCATCAAGAGATGCGCGATCTGGCCAAGCGCGTCGACACAGGCCTCAGCGGAACCTCCACGCGCGACGAGGCCCTCATCGAGCGTCTGGGCGAGCTGACTCGCACGGTGGAGGAGTTAAAGGCGGCTGCTGCCGCCGCGCCAGTTGCCGCAGCACCCGCGCCCGCGCCGGTCGTTGAAGCGCAAACGCAGGTCCGTTCGATCGAGATCGAAGTCCCCGCGCCCGCGCCTAAGGCCGAACCCGAATTTGAGATGAAGACCGAGCCCGCGCCCAAGCCCGATGAAACGATGCGCGTGCAGCTGAGTGCTGTCGTCGACGCGCATGTAGCGGAGAAGCAGGCTCCGGTTGCGATCGCTCCCGTTGAGCCGCCCGTGGCTGAGCCCGCGCCGGCGGAACCCGCCGTTTTGGAGGCTCCCGCGCCTGAAGCGAAGCCTCGGCGGGGGCCGGTCTGGCCCGTCTAGCTTTTCTTTTCACGGCGCTGGCTGTCGTCGCGTCCCCTGCCCAAGCCGGCTTCTTGCCGGAAGGAGCTTTCTCCTCCCGCGCGTCCGGGACGACCGGAGCTTCGTTTTTGAAAGCGCCCGGGGGGGCGCGCGCCTCGGCCATGGGCGGCGTCTCGGCCGCCGCGGGCTCGGGAGCCGACGCCGTGTTCTTAAATCCCGCGACCATTGCCCGCCTTGAGCCCGAGGCGCCCAGCGAATTAGCCGTGGGATATGACGCGCTGCTTGAATCCGCGTATTCAGGATCGGTCGCCTACGCGCGTCCGCTCAGCCGAAACGGCGCCTTCGCCGCCGGACTTTTATATGCCTCTCAAGGTGCGCAGACCGCGTACACGGCTCAGGGCGACGCCGACGGCGCTTTCACCCCGACCGATCTGGCGGCGGGCGCGTGGTACGCCCATCGCCTGGGAATCTTGTCTTTGGCCGCGGGCCTGAAGTTGATCCAGTCCACTCTCGCCGAGCGCAGCGCTATGTCGGGCGCGATGGACATCGGCATACTGGCCCGCCACGTCACCGACATTGGCGAGGGCCCCCTCGATCTGGGTTTGGCGCTGCAGCATCTGGGGCCTCCCGTCAAGCTCGGTGCCGTCGCCGATCCGCTGCCCACGCGCATCCGCGTGGGCGCGCAGTGGCGCGTGTCGCCGACTTTCGATGCGGGGTTTGACTTCGTCTGTCCCGTGGATCAGGATCCGTATGTATCGGTCGGCATGGAGGCGCGCGTGCCGGCCGCCAAGCTCGGCTCCGCCAAACCCTGGACGGCAAGTGTGCGCGCCGGCTTCGATGAGAACCGCACACGCGGCGTCGAAGGCTTCAGCGGGGTCTCCGCCGGCGGCGGACTGGACTTCTCGGCTATGCGGGTCGATTACGCCTGGGTGCCCTTCGGCGACTTGGGCACGGTCAACCGAATCACGCTGGCCTTTCGGTTTTAGGCTTATCGGCCCAGACGCTCGTGTGCCGATGGCTCGGACGTTTGCGTTCGGCGTTGCGTTCAGCGAGAGCGTCGCCAAGCTCCTGCCGCGGTTTCGGAATGACGAGCAAGTCGCAGAATAGCGCGTTGAACAGCGTCCGCAAGGTCGTCAGGTCGGGATTGACCCGGCCCAATTCGATTCGAGCTATCTGCCCCTGATCGATACCCGAGCGCCGTGCCAACTGCGCCTGGCTCATGCGCAATTTCCCGCGCACCGCTTTCAAATAGAAAGTAGGCGAATGCCCGGCGGCTTTGGGCGCGTGCCTGACGAAGACGATCAGCTCATTGATCACCTGGAGTTGAACGAGGGAGCCTCGGGATAGTCTCGGCATGTCCGTGTGCTGAGTAATGTGCCAGACTACATTATTCAGCACAGGGAGCGCCAGAGACAGGGTCAGCGCGGGCTTTTCGAAAGAATCGCGAGCATTTCGGCGTGGACTCGGCCGTTGGTGGCAAGCGTCTGCTCTCCCATCTTCCGCCAATCCTTCCAGGGACGGCCTGAGAAATCCGTAACCTTTCCTCCCGCCTCGGTCACCAGCAGAAGTCCCGCCGCCACGTCCCAAGGGTTCAGCTTGAACTCCCAGAAGCCGTCGGCGCGGCCGGCCGCGATCCAGGCCATGTCCAAAGCCGCCGAGCCGGAGCGCCGCACGTCGTGGCTGCGGGTCAAGAAGGCTTTGAAGCGCGCGAGATAGAAGTCCGGCCGCTCGGCGCGGTCGTAGGCGAAACCGGTGATGAGCAGGGAAGCCTCGACCTTTGGAGTTTTCGAGACGTGTATTTTTTTGCCGTTGAGATAAGCTCCGTTGCCGTTCTCGGCCAAGAAAAGTTCCTTTCTAAAAGGATCGTAGACGCCGCCCAGATAGGGCTTCCCATTCCGTAATACGCCGATGGATACGCAGGACATGGGATAGCCGTGCGCGTAATTGGTCGTGCCGTCGAGCGGATCGATGATCCAAAGATATTCCGCGCCCGTGAGCCGGGTCTCATCCTCCTCGGCTTTGTAATCGTCGTTTGGAAACGCGCGGCGGATCGCGGAGAGGATCACCTTCTGGCTTTCCAAGTCGGCGACGGTGAGTAGGTCGGCGCGGCGCTTCTGCTTGTAGCCAACCTTGCCGAAATAACGGTTGAGCACGGCGCCGGCGCGCAGAATCGTCGAGCGCAGCAGCTCGGGGCGAGTCATCGCGGCCTCGTTAAAGCGCGCTCAACGGCTTGGGCGAACGCTTCGGGATCGGGTTTTTTGGCGATCGCGGCCGGAACGATGCCTCGCGCGCGTAAGGCCGCGGCCGTCGTCGGGCCGATGGCGACGGCGACGGCGGGCCGAAGGCTGCGGCCCCCGAGCGCGGAGACGGCGGAGCCGGAGGCAAAGCAGACAGCATCGGCGCCCGACGCCAGGGCGCGCCGCAAGGCTTTACGGCCGGCGGCGTTGAAGACGGTGCGGTACGCGTTGGCAAGCGTGACGCGAGCACCCGAGTCGCGCAGGCTGTCTGGCAGGACGTCGAGGCCGCGCTCCGCGCGAGGAAGAAGGACACGCGCTCCGCGCCTAATGCGCAGGACGCGGGCCAAGCCCGCGGCGCGGTTGTCCTCAGGCACAATGGAGCAACGCCAGCCGTGGGCGGCCGCGGCCTTTGCCGTGGCGGCGCCGACGGCGGCGACAATGCGCGGAGCAGGCGACCTCTTTTTAAGAGTTTTCTTCATGCGCGCGAAGAAAAAAGAAACGGCATTGGCGCTGGCGAAGACGACGGCATCGAACCGGGCCATGTTTTTTAGCGCGTCGTCGAGGCCCCGCCATGAGCGCGGCGGCAGAGTGCGGATTAGGGGAGCGAAAATCACGCGTGCGCCTCGCGCGCGCAAGCGCGCGGCCAAAGGTTTCGACGCGGCGCGTGGGCGCGTGAGGACGACGGTGCGGCCTTTCAACATGGCGGGCATTCTACAACAGTTCGTAAAGAACGAGTCCCTCGCGCTGAAGGCGCGCTCGCGCGCGGCGCTTCAGGCAGTCCGCCATCAAATCGAGCGTGCGCCGGTCGTAGTAGAGGGGGTCCTCCCGATAGAGATGCGAACCGGGATGATCCAAGACGAAAGTCACGCCTAATTCCTTAAGACGCGCGGCCAGCGCGTCGGCGTCGTCCAAGCGGCGGTAGTCGATCTCGGTCTGGTTCATGGGGTCGCCCCAGATGTAGTCGAAGCCGGCGCTGTAGCCGCGGATCTCGCGGAACAGCAGCACGCGCGCGCCCGGCGGCAGGACGTCGCGCGTCTCGCGCAGGAAAGCTGCGACGTCGACGCTGCGGTCCTCGTACAGAAGGCGAGGGTGGGCCTCGGGCGAGGATTGCGAGCGAAGGCCGAGAACGGCGAAGAGTTCGTTGTTCTGCGTGGAGAGGACCAGCGGCGCGGCCGCGAAGGCGATCAATGCCGCCGCCGCCAGGCGGCGGGCCCGGCTTTGAGAAATAGCACGCTCGAAGAGTCGCCCGCATGCCAGGGCCGCCGCAGCGTAGATCGGGATCAGGAAACGCCAAGCTTCGTGATGGCGAATGGCGAGGACCACAAGCACAGGTGCCGTCATCCACAGCGAGCGCTCGACGCGGGAGGCGGGTCGGGCGCCGCGGCCGAGCGCGGCCAGGCCGAGAATCGGGACGATTAGAAAAGCGGGGCCGTGATTGGTCAGCATCCATGACGGGGGCGGCCAGTTCCACAGGTTGCTGTTTTGGTAGCGGGCGGATAGTTCCGCGGCGGCGCGGGTCAGGCCCAGCAAAGGCCAGAACGGATCGCCCGTGGCGATGGCGGTTCTCAGCAGCCAAGGTCCCACGATCGCGCCCGCGCAGGCCGCAAACAGCGCCGTCTCGCGGACTTTCCGCGTGCGCCAAGCGACATAGATCGTCCATGTGGCCGCTCCCGCGGCGCCGAATAGTTTGGCGGCGGCGGACAAGCCGGCCAGCAGGCCGGCCGCGGCCAGCCAGCCGTCCTGGCGTTTCTCCTCCCATCGCGCCAGCGCCGCCGCGGCCGCGAAAAGAAAAAGGGCGCAGGCGCCGTCGGCATGGGCGGTCGGCGCACCTCGCAGCAGCGCCGGCTGGCCGGCGAGGACGAGAACGGCCACCCACGGAGCGGCGCTAGGCTCTTCCCGGCGCGCGGCCAGGAATACTCCGGCGGCAAGCATAAGGACGGCCGCGGCATGCAGCAGCGCCGCCGCGCCGTCTTGTCCCATCGCCACAGGCAGGGCGTACAGCGTTTCCATTAGATGAGGCCAATGGGAGTGGATCATCCAGGGGATTTCGACCAGCCTTCCCGCGCGGAGATAAAGCTCAGGCAAGGCGAGATGATAGGCCCTGACGTCCCATTCCGTGGGCGGCGCCAGGGAGACGATGATCATGTGAAAGACGCCGAAAGCCAGCAATCCCGCGATGAGGTCTGGGATCAGGCCGATCGGTTTCCGTTCCGGCAATCGCGGACGGGTCCAGCCGGACGCGGCGAGAAAGGCTGCGCCGGCGGCCAGTACTAAAAGGAGCAGCGGTTTTAGCCCCCCCGTCCAGCCGAGCAGGAAAACAGCTTGGCCGATGCATCCGATCCCCAGTGCCGCGCCGATCACGCTATCGAGGCCGCCTTCGAGATGAAGACCCAGCACCCGCAGCAGCCGTCGCCCCAAGCCGAGCCCGATTAGGCACAGCGCCGCGGCTATCGCCAGCGGCCAAAGGCCGTGGGTCCCCAGCGTGAGGACGGAGCCGCCGTCGAATGCGGTCGGCCGTTGCGACAGATAGATCCAAACGCCGTAATTGCGGGCTATTGCGAGGACGGCAAACACGACGAAGGCCGCGATCATCTCAGCGCATTTTAGCCCATTTGACACCCCCCCCGGGTCCGTGCGATAATACGGCGTACCCCTCCCCATGTCCTGGTTTCAAAAGAAGCCCTCGGAGCCGGCCGCCGAAACATCCAAGACCACGCCCACAGTGCGCGCGGTCAAAGGCCTTAAAGTCTCCGCCCTGTTAAGCGCCGAGACGATTCTCTTTCCGGCTGAGGGCAAGGACAAAGGCTCGGTTCTGCTGGACTTGGCCCAGATCGTGTGCCGCAAGGCCGGAATATCCGACTGGGCGTCCTTTTTAGCGAAGGTCCAGGAGCGCGAGCAGGGCATCTCGACGACGCTCGACACGGGCTTAAGCCTGCCCCACGCGCGCATGGACGGCATCTCCGCCATACTTGCGGGCATGGCGATCTTAAAGAAGCCCATCCCCGATCCCAAGCAGCCCGATCTGTCTATCCGCGTCATGTTCCTTTTCTTCTCGCCCAATAAGCAGGAAGCCTTCGCCATGCACCTGCAGCTCTTGCGCGGCGTGGCGTCTTTTTTCCAGCCGGCGCTTATCGACCAGCTCACCGCGGCGTCCAGCCCGACCGCGGTCCTCGAGCTGGTCCGCAAACTTGAAGCCTGAGCCTCGTCCGGGGAGGCGCGTTACCGAAGTCGTCGTCCTGACCACGGCGATGCTGTCGTTTATCTCCTTCTGGCGCGCGGCCGCAATCGTGCTGTGCGACATGGCCTCCACGGCCTGGTACATCGGAGGCATCGTCGAAACCGCGATCGGGCCCGCCGCCCCGTGGTTCATTTTGGGCGTTCTTCTCTGCGCCGGGCCGGTCTTGGCGCTGTACGTGGAAGGCTCGAGCATGTTCGTGCGCGGCGGCGTCTATAAGGTCGTGCGCGAGGCGATGGGCGGCAAGCTCGCCAAGCTGTCGGTGTCGGCGCTGATGTTCGACTACGTCTTGACGGGAGCCATCAGCGCGGTCTCCGCCGGCCAATACTTGGCGGGCCTGGTCAATTCCGCTTTTCCGAGGCTGCACATCAACTGGTCGGTCGAGCCGCACGTTTTTTCCGTGGTGTTCGCGCTGTTGGTCGTCGTCTATTTTTGGCGGCAGAATATTCGGGGCATCGAGGAATCGTCGGATAAGGCGGTCAAGATCATGGCGTTGGTGGCGGTGATGGCCGTGGTCACCTTCGCGTGGGCCGCTTATACGATATGGCTGCGGGGCTTTCGTTGGCCGTCCTTGGAGTTGAAGTTTACGAGCGAGTCGTTGGGCTGGCTTGAAGGCATGAGTCTTGGGAAGCTGGGACTTCTTATCGCCTTTGGCCACGCATTTCTCGGCATGAGCGGCCTTGAGACTTTGGCGCAGGTGTACCGCGAGATGGAAGCTCCCAAGCTCAAAAACCTCAAGCGTGCGGCCATCGTGATTTTTTTCTTCGCCCTGCTGCTGACCGGCGCCGTCTCCTTTTTAGCCGTCGGTCTTATCCCCGACGCGGCGCGGGCCGACTACTCGAATAATCTCCTCGCCGGCCTGGCCATGTCCATGGCCGGCCCCCACTACATGCAGCTGCTGCTGCAGGCCTTCGTCGTCCTCGTCGGCGTGATCATTCTGTCGGGCGCGGTCAATACGTCGATCATGGGCTCCAACGGCGTCTTAAACCGTCTCGCCGAAGACGGCATCATGCCCGAGACCCTGCGTCATTTGCATCCGCGCTTTGGCACGACGTACCTGATGATCAACCTCGTGGTGATCCTGCAGGCTTTGACGATCGTCTTGTGTCGCGGCGACATCTACCTGTTGGGCGAGGCCTATGCCTTCGGAGTGATCTGGAGCTTCGTGTTCAAGGCCGCGGCGATCCTGGTCCTGCGCTTCAAGGAGCGCTCCCGGCGCGAATGGAAAGTGCCCGGCAACATCAAATTGGGAGAATGGGAATTGCCGCTGGGGCTGGCGGGGCTGTTTCTTCTTCTTTTGTCGGTCGGCGTCATCAATCTTCTGACTAAGAAAGTCGCGACGGTCTCGGGGATGGCGTTTACTGTGGTGTTCTTCCTGCTCTTCACCATCAGCGAGAAGCTCAACCGCCGGACGCATGCCAATGAACATCGGGAGAAGTTCAACTTGCGCAGCGCCGACAATCTCGCGATCGTGGGCGAGACGATCGAGCATGCCCAGCGGGTGCTCGTGGCCGTGCGCGATCCGAACAATCTCTATCATCTCAACAAGACGCTCGAGACACATGACTCCGAGACGACGGATCTGGTCGTCTTCACCTCGCGCATCCGAAAGGGACTCGGCTTAGTCGATGAGACCGTGTCCATGGACGCCGAGGAAGAAAAACTGTTCACGAGGGTGATCGAGGCCGCCGAGAAGCACGGCAAGACCATCACCCCGATGCTCGTGGTTTCCAACGAGCCTTTCTACGCGATCACCCAGGCCGCTCAGGCGGTGGGTGCTGTGGAAGTCGTCTTCGGCGTCTCGGCGAAGCTGTCCACCGACGCCCAGCTCGAGCGCCTGGCCATGACCTGGGGCTCGCTGCAAACCGACAAGAAATCCGTGAGACTGCGCATCCTGGGTCCCGGCGTCGAACACGCCGTCGACCTTTAGGCCGCCGCCATGCCCGTTCGACGAATCATCAAGCACGGCGAAAGGGTCCTGAAGACGCCGTGTCCCCCCCTCGATTTCGAAGCCTTCAAGCCCCAGTTGAGCGACTTGCTCAAGGACATGTGGGCCACGATGGCGGCCGCGCGCGGCGTGGGCCTGGCCGCGCCTCAGATCGGATTGTCCTTGCGCATCGCCGTCATCGACGTGCGCCCCGAGGGAAAACCACAGAAGCTCGTGCTCATCAATCCCGAGATCGTCTCTCTGGAGGGCGAGCTGCACGACGAGGAGGGCTGCCTGTCTCTGCCCGGCGTCTACGCCAAGCTTCATCGACGCGCCCGCGCGCGGGTGCGCGCCCTCGACGAGAACGGAGAGCCTTGGGAGATGACGGGCGAGGGGCTGCTCGCGCGCGCGTTCCAGCACGAGGTCGACCATCTCGACGGCAAGCTGTACATCGACCGTCTTCCTTTTGAGGAGAGGCTGAAGGTCCTCGATCTGATCAAAAACGCCAAGCCGAACTGGGATTAGGATGAAGACGATTTTCTTCGGCACTCCCGAGACGGCCGTGCCGTTTCTGCGCCTGCTTTCCCGTCGTACCGAGGTCTTGTCCGTCGTCTCCCAGCCCGACAGGCCGGCCGGGCGAGGACTGAAGATCGTGCCGACGCCTGTCGCCGCAGCCGCGGCCGATATGGGGTTGAAGCTTCTTCAGCCCGCGCGGCCCTCGGAGATCGCGGCGGAGCTGAAGGCCTTGGGCGCGGACTTCGCCGTGGTCGTCGCCTATGGGCGGATACTCAAAGCCGACGTTCTCTCCTCGACCCGCCTGGGCTTGATGAACGCGCACTTCTCTCTGCTGCCCAAATATCGCGGCGCGGCCCCTGTCCAATGGAGCCTGGTTCGGGGCGAGACGAAGACGGGCGTGACTTTATTCTGGCTGGATGAGGGCATGGACACCGGCCCGATCCAGGCGGCGCGCGAGACCGACATCCGTTCCGAGGAGGACGCGCCCGCTCTTCTGACGCGTTTGACGGATTTGGGCGTCGGTCTTCTCGATGAGACGCTGACGGCTCTTGCCGCCGGAAAAGTCGTTCGGCGCATGCAGGAAGGCGCGCCCAGTCTGGCGCCTTTGATCAAACGCGAGGACGCGCGCCTGGATTTGACGCGCCCCGCGGCGGAGCTCAATTATCTGACGCGCGGTTTCCGCTCCTGGCCTCGCGCGTGGCTGGCGCTGTCCTGCGGAACGCTCGCAGTGCTCAAAAGCGCCGGCGCCAGCCCGTCGGACCCCCCTGCAAAAGGCCGCCCCGGGCGCGTGCTAGCCGTTGATCGGGGCCAGGGTGTTTTGATAGAATGTGGGTCCTGCAGTCGTCTGTGGTTCCTCGAAGTGCAACCCGAGGGAAAAAAGCCGCTCAACGCTGCCGAATTCGCCAACGGCCTTCGTTTGGCCGTCGGTGATTTTTTGCCTTTATCCGAGAACGCTAACTGATCATGGATTCCGCCGAAGTCAAGAAGCTTGAGGTCGCCGCAGTTGCGGTGGCTATATTGGGTTTCGCCTACTTGGCTCTTAACTGGGGTCTCGAGGGTCTTATTCATTCCCGCAAGACGCAAACCGTTCCCGATCTTAAGGGCCGCTCCATCGCCGCCGCGCTCGATCAACTGGCGCCGTTGAGCCTGGGCTTGCGCAAATCGGGCGTGGAGTTTGATTCCACCGTGCCGATCTCCTCGGTCCTGCGTCAGGATCCGCTGGCAGGCACCGTGGTCCGCGAAGGCAAGACGATCCGCGTCATCGTCAGCCAGGGTGGCCAGACCGTGCTTGCACCCGCGATCGTCGGCTTGCCCCTGCGCAACGCCGAGATGATGCTGCGTCAATCTCAGTTGGGGCTGGGCGAGGTCAGCGAGGGTTACTCGCTTAAGCAAGAGAAGGGCATGGTTCTGTCGCAGGACCCGAAAGCGGAGGCGAGTGTTGAGCGCGACGCGCTGGTCAATCTTGTGGTTTCCGCGGGCGCTCCGCCGGCGGGCGTGTCGTTGATGCCCGACTTCCTGCGCAAGAATGTCGACGAAGCACAATCTTGGGCCGCGGGCGCGGGTGTTAAGCTCGAGCTCAAGACCGACGCCACCTCGCTTTTCCCCAACGGCACCGTGCTGACCCAGACTCCGGCCGCGGACTCGGTGCTTCCCCCCTCCGCGGAGGTGCAGCTCCTTGTCAGCGGCCGCAAGGGCGCGGCCCCCGAGGTGGCGGCCAAGACCTTCAAGTATGAGCTGCCGCAAAGCGGCTCGGAAAGCCAGGTTCGGATCGTCGTCCTCGACAAGTACGGCGAGCGCGAACTGTTCAACGGCGTGCGCAAGCCGGGAACGAAGATCGAGGTCCCGGTCCAGGAGACCGGCGGTGCGCGCGTGAAGATTTACATGAACGGAATCCTCGTCGAGGAGAGGGATTTGTGATGACGGCAGTTAAGACGCCGTCAGTCGTTCCTTCTCTCTTGGCAGGGGATTTGTCCAGATTGGGCGCGCAGCTGGAGGACGTGAAGGCCGCCGGCTGTTCGTGGGTTTCCGTGGATGTCATGGACGGCCATTTCGTCCCCAATCTCAGTTTCGGTCCCGACTTCGTGAAGCTCGCCAAGGCTAAGGGCTTTTACGTGGATACGCACTTGATGGTGACCAACCCTCTCGACGTCGCGCCCTGGTTTGCGTCGGCCGGGTCGGACATCGTCACGTGTCATTTGGAAGCCGTGTCGAGCGTTTCGGACGCCTTAAAGAAAATCCGTTCGCTCGGAGTCAAGGCCGGGTTGGCGATCAAGCCCAAGACGCCGGTGGACGGCCTGGCGGCCGCGCTCGAGCATTGCGATCTGGCTTTGGTGATGACCGTAGAACCGGGCTTCGGCGGCCAAAAATTCATGCCGGACATGATGCCTAAGATCGAAGCTTTGCGGCGCCGGATCGATGAGAAAAATTTAGACTGCTGGATTCAGGTTGACGGCGGAGTCAACGCCGCCAATATCTCGCAAGCCGCCGCGTCCGGGGCCGACAGCCTCGTCGCCGGTTCGGCGGTCTTCGGCGCGAAAGATCCCGCCGCCGCTTTTCGCGAGCTCGAGCTGAAGGCCCGGGCCGCATTCGGATCGAAGAAATAGGAGCAACGGAGGAATACATGGTCGTCATCAGGTTGCAGCGCAAGGGCAAGCCACACCAGCCCTACTACCGCGTCGTCGCCATTGAGAAGTCACGGGGTGCGACGGGCAAGCCCATCGAAGTGTTGGGCTCGTACAACCCCCGCATCGAGACGCAGGGCAAGAAGGTCGAGGTCAAGAAGGACCGCTACGAGCATTGGATCAAGGTCGGCGCCCAGCCTTCGGAGACCGTGAAGACCCTCGTCAAGGCCGCGTTCAAGACCCTCGCCGCGAAATGAAAACGAAGGATCTGACGCTTTTTATCGTCAAGCGCCTCGCTGACAAGCCCGAGGCCGTCTCGATCGATGAGGAGCAAGATGGGGACTTGACCGTCTTGAACCTCATCGTCGACGAGGGCGACAAGGGCAAGGTCATCGGAAAGCAGGGCAAGGTCATCAAGGCGATCCGCTCCGTCGTGGGAGTGGCCGCCTCGAAGGCGGGCGTGCGCACCGTGGTGGAGATCGACTAGGTGAGGATTGATTTCGTCACTCTCTTCCCAGAGATGTTCCCGTCCGTTATGGACGCGAGCATCGTTGGGCGCGCCGTGGAAAAGGGCCTGCTGTCCTGGGGCTGCGTCAATCCGCGCGACTTTTCCGAGGACAAGCACCGCAAGGTGGACGACCGCCCCTACGGCGGCGGACCCGGGATGTTGATGATGGCCGAGCCTTTGGCCAAAGCGATCAACAGCATCAAGAAGAAAGGTTCAAAGGTAATCTTCTTGTCCCCCCAAGGCGCGGTCTTTAACGATAAGACGGCCGTGCGCCTTGCCAAGGATAAGCACCTGGTGTTCGTGTGCGGGCATTACGAAGGCGTCGATGAAAGAGCGCTCGGCCTGTTCGACGAAGAGATGTCTGTCGGGGATTTCGTCTTGACCGGAGGCGAGCTGCCGGCGATGCTGGTGGCCGACGCCGTGTCCCGCCGCGTCCCCGGAGTGTTGAAGAAGCAAGATGCGGCCGAGTCAGAGTCGTTTGCGACCGGCCTGCTCGATTTTCCGCAGTACACGCGGCCCCGCGTTTGGCGTGGCCGCGAGGTTCCGGAGATCCTTTTCTCCGGCGACCACGCGAAGATCGCCGAGTGGCGGCGTAAAGCCGCTAGACAGGCGACCAAACGCAAGCGTCCCGATCTGATGGAACGGGCGAACTAAGAAGAAGTCAGGAGAAGCGTATGATGGCGGCGATGGAAGAAAAGAAGACGAAGGCTCCCGAGTTTAGGCCGGGAGATACGGTCAAGGTGCACATGAAGGTCAAGGAAGGCGACAGCGAGCGCGTCCAGATCTTCGAAGGCGTGGTGATCGTTCGTCGCGGGCGCGGAGCCGGCGAGAACTTCACCGTGCGCAAAGTCTCATTCGGCGTGGGCGTGGAACGGACGTTCCCGATCACCTCGCCGCATATCGAGAAGATCGAGCTCGTGCGCACCGGCAAGGTCCGCCGCGCTCGCTTGTACTATCTGCGGGATCTGACTGGAAAGTCCGCTCGCCTCGATGAGCGCGAGACCGGCGAAGCCGGGACCGCGAAGGCCGAGGTCAAGGGCCCCGAAAAGGCCGCCCCCGCGCCCAAGCACGAGGCGCCCAAGGCCGAGTCGAAGAAGGCCAAGGACGCTCCAGCCGCCGTCAAATAGTTTGAACGGCCGTCGCTTCGACGACGACGCGCGCCGCCGCGGAAAAGCCGCCGTCGTGATCGGCGTTGACGAAGCCGGCCGCGGGCCCCTGGCGGGCCCGGTGGTGGTGGCGGCAGTGGCTTTGCCGGAGGTGTGTTCAGCCGACTTCGTTGCCGTACGCGATTCCAAACTTCTAACCCCGAAGGCCCGAGAGAGGCTGTTCGGGGTTATTTGTTCCCAGGCCGTGGCCGTTTCTATTGCGTGGGCTCATCCGCCGGTTATCGACCGCAAGAATATTTTGCGCGCCACTCTCTTGGCGATGCGCCGCGCGGCCCGTCGCGCGGCAGGCAAGCTTCCGTCTCCCGCCCTGGTGCTCATCGACGGCCCGCACCGCGCCCCCAGGCTTGGGCTGGCCCAATTGGCGGTAATAGACGGCGACAATCAATCCCTCAGCGTGGGGGCGGCAAGCATCGTGGCTAAGGTGCTGCGGGACCGCTGGATGGAGCGCATTGAGCGGAAGCATCCCGGATACGGATTTGCCATCCATAAAGGCTACGGGACAAAGGCCCACGGAGAGGCGTTGACGAGGCTCGGCCCTTGTCGCGCTCACCGCCGCTCCTACGCTCCCGTCGCCGCCGCCGGGTCTCGAGCATGACTCGCGCCGAGACCGGCCGCGCGGCCGAGGAAGCGGCGGCCGTGCTGCTGGAAGCGAAAGGATTGGCGGTGGTCGAGCGCAATTACCGCGTCAAGGTCGGCGAGATCGACCTGATCGCGCGGGATCGCGACGAGATCGTTTTTGTCGAGGTCCGCGCCCGCGCCGCCTCCGGCTTCGGGGGCGCGGCGGCCTCAGTCGGCGGGCTCAAGCGCCGCAAGCTGGTTCGTGCGGCCTCGGTTTGGCTTCAGGTCCGTGGTTGGACCGGCCCCTGCCGCTTCGACGTTGTGGCCATCGATTCCGGCCGGGTCGAGCACATCCCTGCGGCGTTCGACGCGAGCGGCCGATGAGCATGGAGCTGATCCCGGAGATTCTGCCGGAAGACAAGATGCAGCCGCTGTGGAGCCACATCGGCGAATTGCGCGACCGCTTGCTGAACTGCGTGCTGGCGCTGTTCGCCGCGACCGCGGCGGGCTACTTCCTGCGCTTCCGTCTCTGGGAATTGGCCAAGCGCCCTTTTCTGAAATCGATCTCCACCCACGCGGCGGCGTCCGGCGATTTGTTCCTGCTCGAGCCCTTCGCCTATACCGACTTGTCCGAACCGTTTTTCTCGATGATGAGGCTGTCTTTCTGGGCGTCGGTGTTCGTGATCTCGCCCTATCTTTTTTACCAGATTTGGGCCTTCGTTCGTCCGGCGCTTCACGAGCGGGAGCGGCGCATGGCGACGGCTTTCGTGACGGCGACAAGCGTGTGCTTCATGGCCGGAGCGGTGTTCGCCTATTTCATCGCCTTCCCGATCCTTGCTGACGTCCTGATGGACGAGGCCGTCAAAGCGGGCCTGCGCGCGAACCTGCGCCCCAACGAGTACCTCAATCTCTTCCTTTATACGGTGCTGGGTACGGGCATATCCTTCGAGGCGCCGGTGCTATTCTATTTCTTGGGCCGGTTCGGCCTGGTGAGCTCGCGCTCGATGCTCAAGTATTGGCGGGAGTCGACGGTCGCCATACTGGCCGCCTCGGCGTTTCTCACCCCCGGCGACGTATTCGCGACGACGATCTTGTTCGGTGTCGTCCTGCTCGGGCTTTACTTCCTCTCGGCGGGCGTCGTATTCCTCGTCGAGCGCAGGGCCTCGGACCAAACGGCCTAGTCGTACCCCCTCCCTTTACCGGCAAAAGTCTGGGACTTACGACTCTATTGGATAGGGCTTGTGACTTTGCATGATCGCTTTAGGAGTCCAAAAAACCATGAAAAAATTGCTTTCGATCGTCCTCTCGTTTGCGTTGACCGCGGCTTCCGCTCCTGCCTTTGCCCAGTATGCCGCGCCCAGCGCCGCGCGCTATCCTAGCGACCTTTCCTCCTTGCTTCGTGTTTGGAACATGACCCAGGCGCAGTTCGACGCTTTGACCAATGAGCAGAAGGTGAAGTTGCTTAAGGGCATGGGTTTTCTCGAGGCCGGGCGGCGCATCCGCATCGAAGAGCTCAAGGCCGTGGCCAAGTCCGATTGGATGAATTATCTGAATCCGGAAGGACAGATCACGCCTGAAGGCGAGAAGCTGATAGAGGAAGCTCACGCCAAAAAGTTGGCTGAGCTCGCGGATCTGGATATGGAACGTTTGGGAGTTACTTCCGCGCAAATAGCGGAGTTCACCGAGCAGATTTCCAAAGGTGCCGGCGCCGGCGAGCTGGCCGGCAAGGCCAATGCCATGTTCGACGGCAGCGCGCCCAGCGCGCCGCGGCTCATCGGTGAGACGGCGACCGGAGCAGTCGGAATGGCGGGCACGGGCTATCTGTTCGGAGCCCTCGCCGCTAAAAATCAGGCTTTGAATTTCGCGAGCCAGGCGATGTCCGCTAAGGCCACGGCCCAGTCTTTGGCCGTGCAGGCCGGGATGGCGGCTCGGGCCGGGCAGTTCGCTCAAGCCGGACAACTCGCCAGTCAGGCCAGAGCCGCGGGAGCTCAGGCTTTGAGCTTCAAGGAACAAGCTCTGCACGCCGCCGAAAAGGCCCATCACCTGGCGAATATCGCCAAGATCCTGACCACCGTCTCCGGGTCCGTGGCCGTCGCAGACGGCTTGTGGGACGTCTACAACGGCATCGTCGCCAACATCGACACGAAGAAGCAAATGGCCGTCGAGGAGTCCTTCCAAGCCGCGATCGATGCGGTGTCAGCCGGGCTGATCATGGACGTCGGCTCGCGCATCGCAGAGGCTTATTTCGCCATGCTCGGCATCACGCCTTCTCCGACGCAGGCCGGGATCATCGGACAGGCGTTTAACGACGTGGCGTACGCCATGCCGGCAAATCTCGCGGTCGAAGCCTCGGCGATCATCCGGCAAGCCTTGGCGCGCCTGGACATGCAGGGTAAAAAGGCCGATGAGCGCATCGTCATCGGCGGCGTCAAGGTAACGGCCGGCGCCGTGATCATTGTCGCCGCCTTACTGCTCAATCCCGTCACGGGTCCTTGGGTGGCGGGCGGCGGTTCCGTCGTATACCTTGCGGCCACGGTGTATCAGAATCGCGAGGCATTGCTCGAGGCCTGGAACACTTTCGTGAATTCGTTTAAGGGCGACAAGACCGCGTTCGCCGAAGCGATCAATTCGGCGCGAGAATAGCGTCTAGGCCGGGCAGCCTATTTAATCTTCTCCCTGGTCCTTGGTGAAGGAGGGCTTCCCGTCCATCTTGGAGAGCTTCTCGACGTGAACCCAGGTGGCTAGGCCCGCCAGACGCGTGAGCAGCTCGAGGATCGTCGAATCCTTGAGGGTCCTGCCCTGCTTGACGACCTTAAAGCGTAGTCGCACGCAGTCGACGGGATCGGCTTCGATTTGGAGGTCGTTGGGATAGACCTTGGCGCCGCGATTAGAGATCTGGGTGAGTTGAAGGGGCAGGCCTTCGACAGCCGCCTCGATCCGGGGCCCGATCATTTCGGGCGCTTCCGCCGTCTCCACGAAGACATCGACGCCCATCGTGCGACGGTCGGAGGCTTTTATCGACACGGGCGAGCTCTGGATGCGCGGCATCTTCAGGCGCTTGTGATCGCGCCGCGGAAAAGATTTCGGGGCTCGGCCGAGGTTCTTGATGATCTCCTTGGTGAAGGACTTCGCGCCTCCCGGCTCGCGGCTGCCGGCGATATCGGGTGTCAGCGAGATCCCTTCCTCGAGCGTGACGAGCAGGGCGTTTTCGACCGTGTCGGCGGCCTTCATCTCGCCCATGTGCCGCAGCATCATCACCGACGTCGAGAGCAAGGCGGTGGGGTTGGCGATGTCCTTGCCCGCGATCGAGGGCGCCGAGCCGTGCACCGCCTCGAAGATGGCCACGCTGCTGCCTAGGTTTGCCGACGGCGCGAACCCCAGGCCGCCGATTAGGGCCGAGGCCAGATCGGAGAGGATGTCTCCGTTCATGTTCGTCATCACGAGCACGTCGAACTGTTCGGGACGCATGACCAGCTGGTGGGCGCAGTTGTCGACGATCTGGTGCTCGGAGGCGATCTCCGGATAGTCTGAGGCGACTTCCTCGAAGACTTTCTTGAACAAGCCCTCGGTCATCTTGAGAATGTTGGCCTTGGTGGCGCAGGTGACTTTCTTGCGGCCTTCGGCGCGCGCCAGCTCGAAGGCGAGGCGGCAGATCTTTTCCGAGCCTTTATGGGTTACGAGCTTGAGCGCTTGGGCGACCCCCGGTGTCTGCATGTACTCGATGCCGGCGTAGAGGTCCTCGATGTTCTCGCGCACCACGACGAAATCGATGCCGCGTCCCGTGTAGGGCGTGCGGATGCCGGGCAGCTCGCGCACCGGGCGGATGTTGCCGTAGGTTTCGAAGTATTTGCGCAGGGTGACGTTGGCGCTTTTTTCCCCGAAGCCGACCGGCGTCTCGAGCGGGCCCTTGAGTGCGACCCGCGTCCTGCGGATGGACTCGATCGTGTCGCGCGGCACGCCGGAGGCCACGCCTTTGCGAAAAACCTTGGCGCCGGCTTGACGCTCATCCCAGTCGATGGGAACCTCGACCGCGGCGAGAACGGCCTGCACGCAGGCCATGACTTCGGGGCCGATGCCGTCTCCCGGGATTAAAGTGACGCGATGTTTCGATGTTTTTGCGGCCATAACGGATATTCTACTCGATTCGAAGCGCGGGACCCTTTGCGGGTGGAAGGAATCCGGTCACGGCCTCGCCACGGGAGGCCGGCGTGACCAAGACGGGTACGCGGTCCTTCTTGACGAAAAGGGCCGCTGCCAGTCGCTTGCTCAGAGCCTGGGCGCGAGCCGCGGCCAATTTGCCGCGGACGTCGCGCATGTTCAACTCCACTTTATAGCTGCCGTCGGCGCGCGCGTCGCCCAGGCGCAGGCGTCCGGCCAGGGCATCGATCCACTTCCCGGCCTCCTTCGTGAAGGAGGCTTTCCCCTCCTCAAAAAATGCGTCGATATCCGCCTCAAGACGGGTTTCGCCCGCGTACTCGCGGTGCGTGAAGGAGCGCAAAAGGGCCGGGTCGCTATCGATGACGAACTCGCGTCCGGCGCGGCGACCGGTGAAGCGATAGCGATAAGACTCTCCTGCGATGATCGCCGGCCTACCGTCGGATTCATCCCCGCTCCACTCAATGCGTTCCTTGAGCACGCCCACGCCCTCGGTTTTCCAGATGATTTTCTCATTCTGATCCAATACCTCGAAGGTCCATTCGTCGTAGAGCGCGGCGATGTTGGTCGGCGACAAGGCCAGGAAAGGCGGCTCCGGGAACGGACGGGACAGGCGAGATTCGTCTCCCCCCGCCGTGATATGTACGGCGGCGCGGCTGCCTCGTCCCAGCGACAACGAGCGCAGAACCTCGTCGATCACGGGCTTGGATGCGGCGGGTGCTGCGACCTGGATTCCGACGGTCGCGGCGCGGGCGTGGACCGTGATGTCTTGAGAAAGCTCCGATTGCGAGGCCGGCTGGGCGCCGCGAGCCGTCAGCGCCGACAAGAGGATCAGGGCCGTGATCATCGTTTCGGTGGATCGGTGGCGAGTGCTATCTGTTGGGCGCCGGAGGACTTGGCCGCGACGATCATGCGTTGGATGATCCTGTACGGCACGGTCTTATCGGCGCGCAGGAGCACGATGGCGCCGTTCTTGCGCTCGACTTCGCGGCGCAGATCCAAGACCAATGTCTCCCAGGACGAGGGCGCGGCGCGCACCGCAAGCGAGCCGTCTTTTAAGCACGTGACGGCGATGGTGAGCTCTTGATTGGCCAGCGCGCTGGCGGCGGGAAGATCGATGGGCAAGGTCGGGTAAGACAGCAGCGGCGCGGTCACAAACAAGATCACCAGAAGCACCAGGGATATGTCGATGACGGGAATGATGTTGACCTCGGTCACGGGCTCGGGCTCGGGCGTGCCGGCGCGCATGCGCAGCAAAGCGTACTTAGCCATGTCAGGGGACCTGCGGGTCGAAGACTTGGACGAGGGCGGCCGTTCCTCCGGCGGTCTGCACCGCCTCGAGGGCCGCGACCACGCGGCCGTGCTCGACGTCGAGCTCCGGGGCCACGAACACCTTCCGGTCGACGCGTCCGGCGAGCGCGATCTGCAGCCAGGACGAAAATACGCGAGGACTCGTCATCAATTCGCCGTTGACGATAAAGCCCATTTGGGTGACGCCCACGGACAGCACCGCCTCGAGTTCGCGCTGGACGACGATCTCGTCGCGAATCGGGGGCGTCGCGGCTTTCGCCCGAGCGGCCTCGGACTGAATGCGGAGCATGGACTGCGCGGCCATGGGCGAGAGCACGAGCAGGATGATGAGCAGGACTAAGGAGACGTCGGCCAAGGGCACGACATTGACGTCGGAGATCGGGGCGTTGTCGTCGTCCTTATGGAACGGGCTTGACGCCATGGATGTTCTCCAGAAGCTGAGACAACTCGAGCACCCACAAATCGGCGGTGTTGAGCCGATGTCGCGCGCTCAGCGTGAAGTAGTTATAAAGGAGGGCGGCGAACACGGCCAGGCCGATGCCGAAGGCCGTGGACACCAGGGCTTCCGAGATGCCGGCCGCGACGACGGCTGGGCCGCCCGCTCCGGCGGCGGAGAGGTCGTGGAAGGCGCGCATAATGCCGAGCACGGTTCCCATCAAGCCTATTAGAGGAGCGACGAAGCTGGCCGTGCCGAAGAGCCCCACGCGTCTGTTGAGGCCGAGGCTTAAGCGCTGCCGGTACAGCTGAAAAGCTTCCACCAGCTTTTCGGTGTTATTGGTCTCAAGAGATAACAGCCGCGCCAAGGCCTCTCCCATCAGCGAGTTGTCGCGGCGCGCTACGCCCAGAGCGCCGATCTTGTCGCCGGCCTCCAAGCGCTCGCGCACCCGTTCCCACGTCTCGGTGGGCATTTTTTGGGCGAACAAAAAGGAGTAAAGGCGCTCTAGGGCCTGCGCGATCACGGCCATGGACAGGAGCAGCAGGATGGGCATCGCGATGCTGATGCGCAGCATCTCGCCGAAGGTCATTCCAGGCATAGCCGAAGTATAGCGGAGGGACCTCCGGCCCGCAAGGTCATGACTTTTTTCCGTAAAGGTCCGTTAGCGGGAGATCAGCGATTGGTCGCCGGACAGCGACTCGAGGCGTTTGCGCGCGGTCTCGAAGGTCTGTCCGCCGCGCTCGGCATGCTTGAGGATTTCGGTGTATAAAGGACCCGCGGCTTGGGGCTTCTCCTCGAGCTCGAGCATGAGGGCTAAGCGCAGCAGACCGGAGAGCCGGGCGGGATCATCCTTTGGCGAGAGCGATTTCAGGCGTTCATAGGCGGCTTTGGCCTCTTTCGTCTTCTTTCGCTTCTCCTGTATTTTCCCGAGCGCGTACAGGGACTTCAGCCGCTCGGCCGGACCAGTCGCGCGGCCGTACGCGTCGGCCGCGTCGGCGAGGTTTCCCCTCTCCTCGCGCAGGCGCGCGGCTTGCGCCCAAGCCCAGGAGGCTTTCTCATGCGCGGCGAAATTTTCGGCAAACCCCGCCCAGGCGGCTTCCGCGTCGCGGTCTTTGCCCGACTTGGACAACGCCATCGCGCGATTGTACGCGGCGTCAGCACCCTCGACACGGCCATAGGCGGCGGCCGCGCCGGAGGCGTCGCCGGCCTCATAGAGCATGGCACCCAGGCGCATTCCGGCGTCCTTCGCGCGTGGGTGATCCTGGTGCAGGGAGAGAAACCGTCGGTAGGCATCCGCGGCGTCTTCGATCCGGCCGAGCTGGCGCAGGCATTCGGCGCGGTAGAAGCGCGCCTCGCCGACGTTCGCGGCGTGGGGGTTGTTGTCGATGTGCTTGTCAAACAGCTCTTCGGCGCCGGCCCAATCGCCGCGCTTATAGGCCTTGGCGGCCAAATCCCAGCGGATTTGCGCCACCAGCGGATGGTCGGGGTAGCGGGCCAATAGAGCGGGCAGTTCCGGATCGTTCTTGTTCGCCTGCCACGTGCAGGTGACGAGCAACGCCCCGACCTCCTTTGTTTTCGCGTCGGGCGGGGCGTCCTTGAGATATTTCTTGTACAGCGGCAACGCGTCGGCCCAGCGCTTCTTGTTGTAGTGCACCTGGGCCATGAGCAGCAGCGCCTCCCGGTCGGCGCCCCGAGAGTCCGAAGTCTTGGCCATGAGCTGGTATTGGCCTAGGGCGCGCTCGGAGTTTCCGAGCTCGGCGTAGAGCTGGCCCAGCTGAAGGTGGGCGTCGGAGGCGTAGACCGAGGTTGGGTGCTTGGCGGCGAGATCCTCGAACGTCGCGACGGCCATCTCGGTGAGATTTAATTTTTTGAGGCACAAACCGCGTTGATATAAAGCCTGGGCGCGCAGCGGGCTTTGCTTGAATCGGGACGCGAAGGCGGCGTAGGCATCGGCGGCGTCCTCGAGCTTTCGCGCGCGCATCAACAGATGGGCTTCCGACAGCGCGGCCGATTCGCTCAGTTCGGACAGCCCCCATTTGGCGGCCTCGACTTGGGCGCGCTTGAGCGAATCGCGCGCGCGGTCGCTTTTGCCTTGGCGGTCCCAATCCGCGGCGATGGCGGCCAAGGCGTAAGCGCGAACCGGAGAGGCATGGCCCGAGGCGGAAACGGCGCGATAATGTTCGGCGGCGTCGCTTTCCCGTCCAAGGTTTTCCTCGGCCGCGGCCCGCCAAACCTGAGACAACGCCAGCCAGCGGTCGTCGGCGGCGGCCGCGTCCGCTTCGGGCACGAGCTTAAGCGTCGCCTCGTCTAGTCCGAGCGTCGTCAGCGCCGCGCCGATCAAATGCAGCGCTTTTCCGCGAAGCTCGAGGTTCGTGTCGGTTGTCAACGGCTTGAGCATGTGCACGGCTTTGGCGGCCTCGCCGCGGCGCAGGTGCAGGCCTCCGATGGCGAGATTGACCTCCGCCTTTTCCGGGCGCGACGGGTAGCGCCGCAGAAAACTGTGGGCTTCAGCCAAGGCCGATTCGGTTCGTCCCTCCTCGATGGCGGCGCGCAGGCGAGCCAGCGCCTCGTCGGGCGAGGAGGAATGCATGGCGGGCACGAAAGGCGCGTCGGCTTCGGCGGCGGCCGCGGTCGTCTCAGAGCCGAATTCCGAGGCGAGCAGCGGGCGCGCTTTCTCGGCCCAGGTCGTATCAGGGTATCTCTGGAGCATGATCTCGAGATTGCGGCGAGCGTCGGCGTAGTCCCCTTTAGACAGCGCGATCTCGGCGTTGCGGTAATGGCTTTGCGCCGCTATTTCGGCGCGCGGCCCGTGCATTTCCATGCCGAGATCCAACGACTTCTGAAAGGTTCTCTGCGCGGCGTTGATGTCGCCGGATAGAAGCTGCAGTTCGCCGATGACGGCTTGGGCCTCCATGTTCAGCGAATTCCAGCCTTCGCGCGCCGGCGTCTCCGGACTCTTCATGTTGGGTGAGGCCGCCCGCGCCGTGAGGGTGGCCAAGCAATACGATAAGACGATGGCTGAGATTCTCATCTACGAGGTGAACCTGAAAGCGACGCGTCCCCAAACCTCGGGCGCGCCGGATTTGACGGGAACGGTTTGAAAGCGCCAGCGGCGCAGTGCCTCGAGAGCGAGGCGATCGATCTCTGGAAAGCCCGAAGTCTTTTGGATGACGGCCCCGGGCTTGACGCTGCCGTCGGGCAGGACTTGGAAGCGCACCGTCACGGTGAGATCGAGATTGCGCGTGGCCACCCAGTCGGGACTCTCCGGCGAAACGCGCGAGAGGATGCGGCGGTTGCCCACCGGTCCGTCGACCGACCAAGAGACTCCCCCTCCCTCGGGACCGACGCCGCCGCCGGTGGGCTTGACGTCGATTAGATCGCTGCCGCCGCTTCCGGCCGCGTCGCCGGGGTCGGTGGACTCGGCCAAGGCCGCGGCGGCGGACGCAAGCCGCCCCGAGCCGGAACCGGTACCGCGTCCGCCCGTGGCTTCGCCTGGATCGGACATCGTCGCTAAAGTCTGGGACAGTTCGGCGCGCTTGCGCGCCTTGGCGGCTTTGGCTTCCGCCGCCAATCGCCGACGTTCGGCCTCCTCGGCGGCGCGGGCCTCGGCCGCTTCGCGGGCGGCTTGGGCGCGGGCTTCGGCGGCTTCGCGAGCGGCTTGAGCGCGCGCCTCGGCGGCCTCTCGCGCGGCTTGAGCTCGAGCTTCGGCCGCGGCGCGAGCCTCGGCGGCGATGCGCGCGCGTTCGGCTTTCTTTGCGGCCGCCTGCTCGGCGGCGATCTGTCTGCGCTCGGCCTCTTCGGCGGCGCGAATTTGAGCCGCGGCGCGGGCCTCCGCGGCGATGCGCGCGCGGTCGGCCTTTTTCTCGGCCGCTATCGCGGCTGCTTGTTCGGCGGCGATGTGCTGACGCTTGGCCTCCTCGGCGACGCGAAGTTGAGCCTGGGCGCGTTTCTCCGCCGCGATGCGATCTCGTTCGGCTTTTTGCTGGACGGTGAGGCCGGGCTTGTTGATCTTCGACTTGACCGCGGCGGGCTTGGGCTTCGGCTTGGACTTCGGCGTGGGATCAAGCGCGCCGCTTTTGATCCGTTCGGGCTGCAATTTCCCGGGGCCGTGGCGAGGCGGTCTATTCGTGCCGTCGCCGGCGGGCGCTGGCGCCAATTCCGGCGTGGGCGGCGGCGGCACGGCGGCGACGAATTCGATAGGAACCGTTTTTTCGAGAGGATGTGCGCCCGCGCCCCAGTGGATGGCCGGGTTCAGCGTGATCAAGGCGCCGTGGGCGATGATCGCCGCGAGATAAAAGGGCGCGTCATGGAACCAATCGGGCTCGATTTCCTCACGCCAGGACATGCCTCAAGGATAGCCTGCCCCCCTTTCGGGCGCAAGGCTTTATCGATGTCCTAAAGTCTTAAGCGAGGTTCTTAAGACAGGCTTCGGCGATGCTCGGCGCGGTGAGGCCGTACTTTTCGTACAGCTGCTCAGGAGTAGCCGACTCGCCGAAGGAGCGCAGGCCCACGCGCACGACGGGAACCGCGATGCCGCGCTCGGCGATCGCCTCGCACACCGCCGAACCCAGGCCGCCGTGGACGTTGTGGTCCTCGACGGCGACGATGCGCTGAGAGTCCGCGGCCAGGCGCGCGACGGTCTCGCCGTCGAAGGGCAACAAGGTCGAAGCGTTGGCCACGCGCACGGAGAAACCCTTGGTCTCGAGCAGCTTGGCCGCCTCGACGGCGTGAGGCACGGGGCCGCCGGAGGCGATGATGGTGGCTTGGTATTTCGCCGGTTTTTTCGCGGGCTCGAAGATCGTGTCGATCTTGTTGGGCTGCCACTTGTAGTCGGCGCCGTGAACGTCTGGCATCTTCTGACGGGTGAGGCGAATATACACCGGGCCCTTGTGCTCAATCATCCAGCGCACGGCCTGCTGCGTCTCCGCGTGGTCGGCGGGCTGCAGGATGGTCATGTGGGGCAGGGCGCGCATGGCGGCGACGTCTTCAAGTCCCATTTGGGACGTGCCGTCCTCGCCGATGCCGATGCCGGCATGGGTGCCGACGAGCTTCATGTTGGTCTGGTTGTAGGCGGCGGACACGCGGATCGACTCGACGCGGCCGATCAGAAAGCAGGCGAAAGAAGTCAGCACCGGAATCTTGCCGGACAGGGCCAAGCCCGCGGCCACGCCGACCATGTTCTGCTCGGCGATGCCCATCTCGAAATGGCGCGCCGGGTATTTCTTCATGAACGGCTGGGTCATCGTGGACTTGGACAGGTCCGCATCGAGCACGACGAGGTTGGGGTTCTTTTCGGCGATCTCGAGGATGGTCTCGCCGAAGGACTCTCGGGTGGCTTTAGGCACAGTCGATCTCCTTGCAGGCCTTGTCGGCATCTTCTTTCTTGGGGGCGTTTCCGTGCCAGGCGATGTTGTGCTCCATGAAGGAGACACCCTTGCCCTTGACCGTCTTGGCCACGATGGCTTGAGGCTTGCCGTCTTTGGCCGCCCAGGCCTTGGCCAGCGCTTTCTCCACCGCGGCGAGATCGTGGCCGTCGACGGCCTGGACGTCCCAGTTAAACGAGCGCAGCTTGTCGCCGAGCGGCTCGATGTCCATCACTTCCTTGACGGGGCCGTCGATCTGACCGTTGTTGTGATCGACGATGGCGATCAGGTTGTCGAGCTTGAACTTGGGCGCGGCCATGAAGGCCTCCCAGCACTGGCCTTCCTGCATCTCGCCGTCGCCTAAGACGACGACGGTTTTCCAGTCCTTCTTATCGAGCTTGGCCGCGGCCGCCATGCCCAAGCCGACGGAGAGCCCTTGGCCCAGCGAGCCGGTGGAGAACTCGATGCCGGGCAGGCGCAGCCGGTCGGGATGCCCCTGCAGAGGCGAGTCGAGCTTGCGCAGCGACATCAGCTTCTCTTTGGGAAAGTAGCCGCGATAGGCCATCACCGCGTACAGCGCGGGACAGGCGTGGCCCTTGGAGAGGATGAAGCGGTCGCGCTCAGCCCAGTCGGGCTTCTTGGGATCGTGCTTGAGGAACTTCCAATACAGCACGGTCAGAATATCGATGATCGACAGCGAACCGCCGGGGTGTCCGTTGCCGGCGGCCTCGATCATGCGGATGATGTCGAGGCGCATCTGCTTCGTCAGGGATTTCAATTCGGTCGCAGCACTGGTCGCGGTGGGCATAAGTTCATTCTACAAAAACACGAAGCCGCGTCCAGCGGTGTATTTGATAAAATTCCAACATAAGAGGTTCACATATGAAGATCAAGCTGTACATCAATTTAATCCGCAAGGCCGCGGCGTTCATTAAGAAGGAGGCGCCCGGCTTCCGTCCCGACATCGGCTTCATCCTCGGCTCCGGCTTGGCCAAGGCCGTTCCGAACCTGGAGCGCGCGGTGACCATACCGTACCGCGACATCCCGGGTTTTCCCCGCACCACGGTTCCGGGCCACGAGGGCAAGCTGATTTTGGGCCGCGCGGCCGGGCGTTCTGTGGCGGTCATGCAGGGCCGATTTCACTACTACGAGGGCCACGCGATGGAGTCGATTGCGCTGCCGGTGCGCGCGCTCGAATACATGGGACTCAAGACATTGATCGTGACGGCGGCCGTGGGCTCCATGCGCGCGAAGGTCAAGCCCGGGCACTTCACCGTGGTCAGCGACCACATCAACTTCATGGGGCGCAATCCGCTGCGCGCGTTTCACGAGGAAGAATTCGGCACGATGTTCCAAGACATGACCGCCGCCTACGACCCGCGCCTGCGGCGCCTGGTCATGGCCGCGTGCCGCAAGCGCAAAGTCCCCGTGCATGAAGGCGTCTACGTCGCCGTCGGCGGGCCGTCCTATGAGACGCCGGCCGAGATCCGCGCCTTCCGCGCGGTCGGCGGCGATGTGGTGGGCATGTCGGTGGTGCCCGAGGTGGTCCCCGCGCGGCAGATGGGCATTGTGACCGCCGCGCTGGTGTGGACCTCGAACATGGCCGCCGGCCTTCCCGGCTCGATCCAAAATCACGGCGACGTGCTGGCCCTCGGCGCGCGCGTCTCCGACGACCTGCGCGCGGTGCTCGGCGACCTGATCAAGGTCCTTTAAGCGAGATGCTGTTTCTCGACCTCATCGCCAAGAAGCGAGACGGAGGTCGCCACACGGCCCAGGAGCTCGAGTTCGTCGCCAAAGCGGCGGCCAAGGGATTGGTTCCCGACTACCAGCTGTCCGCTTGGCTGATGGCAGTGGTTTGTCGGGGGATGGACGACGAAGAAACCGTCGCGCTGACGCGCGCGATGGCCGATTCCGGCGAAAAGATGCGCCTGGGCGCCATCGGGCGCGCGAAAGTCGACAAGCACTCGACCGGCGGCGTGGGCGACGGAGTGTCCTTGGCTTTGGCGCCGCTTGCCGCCGCTTGCGGTCTGGCCGTGCCTATGATGTCGGGCCGGGGCTTGGGCCACACCGGCGGCACGCTCGACAAGCTCGAGTCCATCGAGGGCATGCGCGTGCGCTTGGAGCTTCCCGAGATACGCCGGCAAATCCGCGCGCTCGGCTGCTGCATGTTCGGCCAAACCGGGGCGCTGGCCCCGGCCGACCGCACTTTGTACTCCCTGCGCGACGCGACCGCCACCGTGCCGGCCCGGCCGTTGATCGTGGGCAGCATCCTGTCCAAGAAAGCGGCCGAAGAGCTCGACGCGCTGGTACTCGACGTCAAGGTCGGCTCCGGCGCCATCTTCCGCGACGCGAAAAGCGCGCGCGAACTGGCCCGCGCGCTGGTCAAAACGGCCAAGGGCCTGGGCATGCCCACTGTTGCGGTGCTGACGGCGATGGAGCAACCGCTGGGCCGTTTCGTGGGCAACGCCTTGGAAGTCCGCCAAGCCGTCTCCATTTTGCGCGGCGACCGGACGGCCGCCGATTATCGCGAGTGCCTGCTCGCCCTCGGCGGTTGGATGCTCTCGCTCGCGGGCCGCGCCAAGACTCCGAAGGCGGGAGCGGATATGATGGCCGGGCGCATCGCCGACGGCTCGGGCTTTGAGCTGTTCTGCCGGATGGTGAAGGCCCAGGGCGGCGACGAGCGCGTCATTCGCAATCTCGATCTTCTGCCCAAAGCCAAGCGCACGAGGACGTTGACTGCGGCCCGTTCCGGGGTGGTCGCGCGCTTGGACGCGCGCCGGGTGGGCCACGCGGCGGTGCTCCTCGGCGCCGGCCGCGCGTTTATGGACCAGGAGCTCGACTACGGCGCGGGCATCGAACTGCTCAAGAAAGTCGGCGAGCCCGTGCGCGAGGGCGAGCCGCTGGCCGTCTTGCACGCCGCCGACGCTGGGCGTCTGGCCTTAGGCGAGAGGGAGTATCGCGAGGCGGTGGTCATTTCCGCCAAGGCGGTGCGCCCGCAATCCGTCATCCTCGAGATCATCCGCTAAGGAGAAGCCATGCCTAAACTGTTCATCAGCGATCATCCCCTCGTCGCGGACAAGCTCGCGCGCATGCGCGACAAAGGAACCGTCTCTTCGAATTTTCGCCGTCTGATGGCCGAAACGGCGATGATCATGGGCGTCGACGTCTTAAAGGGCGTCGGCACCCGCAAGACGACGGTGCGTACCCCGCTGAAAACCGGAGAGGCGCGCGTCCTCGACCAGCCCCTGGCCTTCGTCGCGATTCTGCGCGCGGGCCTGGGCTTGAGCGACGGCCTGCTGAAGCTGGCTCCCGAGGCGGCGGTGGGCCATATCGGGATGTATCGTGACGAGAAAACCCTGAACCCGGTCCGCTATTTGGTGCGCCTGCCTCCGAACCTGTCCGAGCATTTCGTGGTGCTGTGCGATCCCATGCTGGCCACGGGCGGCTCGGCCTCCGAGGCGATCCGCATCCTCAAAACCGATGGGGCCAAGCACATAGCGCTGCTGACCTTGCTGTCCTCGAAGGCGGGCGTTGCCCGCATCCACCACGACCACCCGGATGTTCCCGTCTACACCGCCGCGGTGGATGCCGTGCTCAACGCCAAGGGCTACATCGTTCCCGGCTTGGGCGACGCCGGGGACCGGCTGTTCAATACCTAGTTCAGTTGACGTTCGCGGCGCAGACGTTGGGCCACACGCAGGGCTTGAACTGAACCTCCGCCACGCTCGCGCAGCGGTTGGGCCACACGCAGGGCTGGAACTGAGCCGTCGTCACGGGGCGGGGCGCTGCCGTCAGCATCGTCGCCAGTATCAGGGTCATCATATGTTTGTCCTCCTTCCTGACCACAGGATAGCGCTTGCGTCGGGCCTTCCGTAGGACGCGGGTCAAACGGCGATATTGATTTCTCTCATTTGATCCCGATCAACCGGCGCCGCGTGCGGCTGAGATCAAAAAAAACCGACCCCGAGGGGTCGGGGTCGGCTCGGCGGTGCCGGTTCGAGTCGGCTTAAAGTCTTTGAGGCTTCTTAGCCGTTGGTCTGGTCCTTGCAGACGTTGGGCCAGACGCAAGGCTTGAACTGAGCCACGGTCGGAGCGGGTAGGGTCTTGCAGACGTTCGGCCAGACGCAGGGCTTGAACTGGGCCACGGTCGGGGCGGGCTGGGTCTTGCAGACATTGGGCCACACGCAGGGCTTGAATTGAGCCGTCTGAGTCGCGGGCTGGGCGTTGAACAGCGAGAGCGTCAAAATAAGATTGATCATGAGCCCAGTATAGCGTTCGTGAATCCGATCTCCGATGAGACCGGTCAACCGAGGGGCTTGATGCCTCTCATTGACCGAGATCAAGTCTAGGCGGGCATCTTAGGCCGCGACTCCGGATAGGGAGCGCAGGTTGGCCTCATTGAGAATAAGAAGATCCTTGTCCTTCTTGCGCAGGATCTCGCGCTCCTCGAAATCCTTGAGCAGGCGCACGGTGGTTTCGATGGTCAGTCCGGCCATTTCGGCGAGGTCGCGCCTCTTGATGCCGGCCACGATGGGATGGGGCTTCTTGGCCTGCATCATGCGGATCAAGGTGTCGGCCAGGCGGCCGCGGGCGGGTTTGAAGGCGATGTCGCGGGCCTTGTTTTCCCCCCGCCGCACGTCGCGCGCGAGCTCGCGCATCAGGGCGGAGGCGGCGTTGGGGTATTTGGTGAGGAAGTTGTGGAAGGTGCGCGAGTCGATCATGGAGATGACGCTGGGCTCGAGGGCCTCGCCGCTTGCGGTGTAGGGGCCGTCGTCGGCGAGCAGGGAGACGTGGCCGAGCAGGTCGCCGGGCGATTCGACGCGGGTGGTCAGCTGCTGGCCGGTGCGGCTGGACTTGTATATCTTGACCTTGCCGGTGCAGACGACGAAAAGGCCGGGCGGCATGGAGCCTTCGTGGAAGACGACTTCGCCGCGCTTGAAAGGGTTGGCCAGGCGGATCTCGCGCCAAGCCTTCTTAGATTCCTTAGTCCCCAACAGCTCATAAAAACAGTTCTTTTTATGAGGGCACCAGTCGCAGTTAGGCGCGTCACGCTTGGAATAAGGCATCGGGGAGTCATTATAGCAACTTTGAAGCGGACGTGCCGGAAGGGCCCTTTTCTCAGCGCTTGGCCAAGCGGCCGATGTGGGCGGCCACGCTGGCGCGGAAGCCTGGGAGGTCTCGGACCGGGGTCAGCTCGGCGTCGGTCTTGGCCTGCAGGACGTAGCGGCGCAGTTCTGAGGTGCCCGAGCAGGCCTTGAAGGTCTCGTCCAGGGCGTGAAGGGACGGGGTCATCTGGCCCGACATGGCGTAGGACAAGGCGAGCTGGTATTGGGCCTCGACGTTCAAGGGGTTCTGCTGGAGGGCCTTCTGCAGGAAGCCGATCGAGGTTTCGGCCTGTCCGAGCTTGTTGTAAGACGCGCCGATTTTCTCATGCAGCAATCCAAGCTGGACCGGACTGAGGGTCAGGCGCTCCTGGTTGCGGGCAAGGGCCTCGTTGAAGGCGTCGACGGCGGACTGGTAGCGGCGGAACTTGAACTCGGTGTTGCCCTCGGCGATCTTCTCAAGGACGGCCTGGTCCTGGGCCGGGGCGGCGGGCCGGGGAGTGGTGTCGTGGACGGAGTCGCGCACGGTCTCCCCCTCGTCGGAGGCTTCGATGCTCAGGGCCTTGCGGGTGGAGACGTCGGCGATGAGCGGGGCGAAAATGGGGTCGCGGCGCACGGTGTCGCGCAACGCCTTCTCTTTCTTGCCGGCCTTCTGCAGGGCGAGCTCGACGTTGGAAACGGCCTTGGCCTCATCCTTCATCTTCAGGCGCAGGCGGGCGGCGTGCATGGGGATGAGGGCCTTGTTGGGGGCGGCGCGCAGGGCCATTTTATAAGAGTCCAGGGCCTTATCGTAGGCTCCGACGGCTTCTTGGCACAGGCCCATGCTGAAATGCAGGCGAGAGGCGTCGGGCAGCTCCTTTAATGAGGGATCGAGGTTGAGAGCCATGGTGTAGGCGTCGATGGCGGACTGGGCGTCGTCTTTATCGGCCGCCTCGGTGGACCCGAGCTTGAAGCTGCGCTGGTAATGGGCCCAGCCCAGGAGGAAGTAAGTCGAAACGGAACCCTGCTTGCGCACGGCCTTGTTGAAAGCCGAGATCGCGGCGGAGTTCTCGCCCTTTTCCAGGGCGGCGAGGCCTTCGGCCATCTTCTGCTTGGCCTCGGGATTCGTTTTGGGGGACTTCGCGGCGTGAACCGAAGGGACGCAAAGAAGGGCGGCCATCGCCAAGGTGAGGACGGATGCGGTCGTCTTCATCATGTTTTCCTTCATATGGTCAGTATAGGTTTAACGCGCCATGCTCACGAGGGTCCTGGGGCCTGGGTCCATCTAGGTCCGAGGGCCTATTCGTCATGCTCTAAGTGTAGTGTATCGACCTGCAAAATTTATGTGGTACAAGTAAAAATAGGGTAAAAACGAGCGGGCGTCAGATTAGGGGCTGCCGGGCGAAAACTGGTATAATCCCCCCTCTGGTGGCCGTAGCTCAGTTGGTTAGAGCGCAGCGCTGTGAACGCTGAGGTCGGGGGTTCAAGTCCCCTCGGTCACCCCAGATTGTGCAGATCGGTGAACCAGTCCCCGAGCTGCGGCAGGAATCCAGGAGTCGAAGGTCAGGCGGCCCTCGTCGAGAGGGCCGCCTTTCTTGCGTCTGGGCGCCCCCTGTGAGTTAGGAGGTAGCGGGATGGCGAAAACCACGTTAATTTCGTCTTTGGAGCGGACCACGACTTCGTTGATCAGGCTCTGAACGAGCAGTCGTTTCTGGCCGATTTCCATGCGTCCGAACAGTCCGGTGAAGTGCTTGAGGCAGTTCGCGACGGTTTCGGCCTGGATGTGATCGGTCCCGACCGAATCGATGCGAGACGTGATCTCGGTGAGGCGGCGTCGCATCGCTTGGATCGAGTCGAGTTGCGATTGGAGTTGGCGCTGGACTTCTTCGGCCACGGACCCGGTAGGCAGGTTGTCCAGCATCCAGCGGACCTTCTGGTCCTTGGTCCGCTCAATCTTTTCGAGCTTCTTCTCAAGGGACGCCCGCTCCGCAAAGAGGGTGCTGGCCTCCGACTGCTTGCCCGCGCGGAGCGCATGGAGGCCGCGGTCGATCAACTCCGGCATGCGAGAGATCGTCCGCAAGTCCTCGATCACGGCTTCTTCAACGGGCTCGGCCGGCAGCCACTCCATGCCGCAGTCGTGATTCTTGGTCTTGGTGCAGGCGTAGTAGTAGTTGCCTTTCCCTTTGCCCGTCGTCATCGCCGAGCCGCAGAGCCCGCACTTGATGAGGCCGGTCAGGACGTTGTGGCTGATATTAGTCCTCGCCGTCACCGGAGACCGCTCCTCTAGCCGCGCCAGGATGCTGTCGTGGTCCTCGCGAGAAATGAGTCCTTCATGCGGTGCGGGGGTGAGTTCGCCTTCGAGGGAATAGAGACCGGCGTAGACGGGATTGACCAGCATCTTGTAAACGGTCGTCCGTGCCCACTTGCCAGCTTTCCGTGAGGTATGGTCCTCGTGCCGCATTTTCCTGGCGATCAGCTTCGCGCCCAGATTGTGATCCAGGAAAAGCTTGAACATGCGCAGGACGAACGGCTTTTCCTCGGGGCGGATTTCGAGGGTGCCGTCCTCCTTGATGCAATATCCGAACGGCGGAGCCGTGTTCCATTTCCCCTCCTTCGCGCGGCGGCGGAGCCCAAGCCGCGTTCGTTCGGCGATCAGTTCACGCTCAAATTGCGCGAAGGAGCCGAGCATGTTGAAGAGGAGTTTGCCGACCGGGTTCGTGGTGTCGAACGGCTCCGTCGCGGAAGTGAGGCCGACGCCGCAGGCTTCCAGCTCGTCACGGAGGGCGAGCAGGTCGGAAAGGCGGCGAGAGAGACGGTCGAGCTTGTAGACGATGATGAGGTCTAACTTTCCGTCGCGGGCATCCTGGATCAGCCGCTTGATGTGAGGCCGGTCCAGATCCTTGCCGGAATACCCGTCGTCAATGTAGGGCGGAAACGGAGTCCCTCCGACCATCTTACAGGCGAGTTCCAGCTTGTCGATTTGGGCTTTGATCGAGAAGCCGTGCTCGGCCTGCTCTTCGGTCGAGACGCGCGCGTAAAAGGCGACGCGGGGCGGCTCGGACTTCGTCTCGGGTTTCTTCGACAGGGAGGGAAGAGTCCTCATGCCCTGGCTCCCGCCATGACGCCGCGCCTGCGCGACGGCTTGCCGGTCATGGTCAACTCTTCGTTGGTGCGCTCGGTGAGCCATTGATGCATGAGCGTCTGGTAGGGAATCCCTTTGCGGGCAGCGAGCACCCTGATCTGTTGGAGCAGCGTCACGTCGTACCGCATGGACACGAGCCTCTTCACCGGACGGACGAACCGCGTCCGACCGGCGGGTTGGAATTGATCGAGGTGCTCCGTGAGGGAGTGCTCCTCCCAATACGCGCCTTCCTCGACCGCGGAGTGGAACTTGGGAAGCTTCTTTTTTCCTTGGCTCATATTAGTTGTGCCTCGTGTAGAGGTCCCTTTCGGGTGTCGTCATATCTCGCGCGGTGATGATCCGGACGATGCCGCCTCCCTGGTACGCGCCGATCACGAAGACGTATCGCCCGCTTTCGCTGCGGCCGAGGATGGCGTAGCGTCCATTGCGAGCCCGCCTAATATGTGCGGCTGGCTCTGCGCACGCTTCCTCAACTTCTTCGGGGGTCAGCCCGTGCTTGCGTTCTATCTTTTCGAGGATTTCCGGCGTCCAAACGATCTCAAGGATTCTCACCTTGGACCTCCTTCAGTATATACCCTGTAGCTACGCATGTCAAGGCTATTTAGTTCCCTCATTTTTGGCGGTTTCGGGCGCACTGGAACCGCTTGCGACGAGAAGCATTTCGGACAGGATCTTGACCGCTTGCGCCTGGCGGTCCTTGCTCATCGGGACGAACGTCGCGTTGACCTTGATCTTTGGTTTCTCCTTATTCAATGGCCTCCGTTAGAACTCTAGTCTCTGCGGGATATAGACCCGCAGGCCTGTCTCCGCTTCCACCGTGATGCTTGACGTGACCTGCTGACGCTCCGTGTCGAGCTCCTTCACGGCTTCCTGGGTGAGTCCCTGCGTTGCTTGCGAGGCCACTGGACTGACGCCCGTGGCGTCGAGTGCCGCGGACGTTCCGCTCACGATCGAACGGAGCACCGTGTTCGCGACCGCGGCGTCCTTATGAGTCTCGACCGTCCCTTTGAGACCGGCGGACCCATCCAGCGACAGCGCCATTCCGGAGAACTTCACCTCGTCGCCCGTTTTGAAGACGAGCGTGTGGAAGCTCACCAGGATTCGGTCGTGGCTCTTGAGGACCGCCACCGTTCCGATGACGCGCGTGTCGACCGGGATCACGACCTCGTCGCGGTATACGATGTCCTTTTCGATGATCGCGATAGCAGGAGTCTCGACGTTGTAGGAATAGACGGCGTTCTCCAGGCGCACCGGGAACGTGAATCCGGTGGGCAAGGAGTAGTTGGTCTTCGAGACGGTCTTCTGCGTCACGCCTCGCCACCGCACCGGAGGCTTCTTCCCCTTGTCGCGGAAGCTTGCGCCGTCCGGCGCCTGAGCCGAGGCCGTGGCGGCCAACACGACGAGCAGCCCGAGGAGCCTAGAGAAGGTCATTGATGGCGAAGTGAAAGAAGGCCTTCCGGTAGACCTCACGCGCGAGCGCGTCGCGATACTCCTCGGGTTTCCCCAAGCGAGCGAGCGCGACGGGATGCTCGAAGGCGAAGTCCAGCGCCGCGTTGACGATGTCGGACATGGTGAGCGGCGGGAAGAGGCGCTCGCGTGCCCGGTTGTAGTCCTTCATGACGCGCTTCAGTTCGGCCACATGCTCGTCGCGAAGGACGAAGCGGTCATGGCGGTTGCTGTAGAGTTCGCTGTAGTGCCGCTTGTAGTCGAAATGGAAGAGCGGAACCACGGACGGCCTGGCGATCCCCATGGGCGGCAAGGGCTTGAGAGACGGCAACGGCGGCAGCGGTTTGTGGTGCATGTGTTAGAACGGATAGGGGACGGCCAACTCGAGCACTCGCCCCTTCTCCCGATCCTCCTTGAGCGCGACTTGGATGTTCGCCCCGTTTCGGGGCTTCTCGAAGACGACGTATCCTTCACGGGTCCGGCCCGGCTCTACGAAGAGGCGCATGAAGAATCGCGTCTCTAGAATCTCCTGCCCGTCACGAATCGCGAGTTCCTTGATGAAGAAGTCCTCGCGGCCCCTGTTCAAGACGGCGACTTTGAGGATGTAACGTTCCGTGGCACGGCTGACGCCGCGCAGGCGAAGCGTCACGGGCTCGCGCGCCGCTTCACCGTCGAGTGGATACTTCGCAGCGTTCCCCTCGTACTCGTCAGCCACGTTGTCCGCTGTCTCCACGGGCGCGGCGATTGCGACAGCCGGCGGAGTTGCCGCCACAGGCGCGGAACTGACGGCGACTTTAGCCGTCGCGGCCTTCTCGCGCTTTTTCGACAAGGATTTTCGGGTCGACGCGGTTTCAGCCTTGGAATGAGCGGCCGGTCTGCCACTTGTCCTCCCGACCCCGATTCGCTCGCCGTTTGAAGGCTGGAGCGCGTTCGTAATAGACGCAGGCGCTGCCGAGGCCGCATCCGAGGCCGGGCGAGGCAACGCCGACGAGGTGCTGTCCAGCTTGGTGAACGCGCCAACCCAGCCTTCGAGCCGCTGATACGACGTTCCCATGCGCCGCTCTGGGCCGATCGGCAAGGTGAACACAGCCGCGAGTATCGCGCTGGCGATAATCAACAGGGCGGCCGGCGCCTTCTCACTCAGCTCCTGCGGAAACATCAGTTGGCCGTCCCTCCTCGCTTAAAGACGCTCTCGCGGAAATCTTCAACGAGGATTCCGTATGGAGCGCGCTCGGAGCGGGGGACCTTGCGAAGGACCACGTCGTGCTCGAAGACCACCTCCCCCGCCGCCACGTCCGGCTTATACGAGCTCGTCTGCCGGTATCCCTTCACCTTGCATTCGAACATCTGGGGGGTGTCGCGCAGGACCCGCAACTCGCTCAGAAAGATCGTCGTTCGGAGCTGTCCGGCCTTCACGGTCTCAAGAGTCCCGTCCCGCTTGATGATGTCGTTGGCCTTCGCTTGGAAGTCTTCCGTCATCATGGCGAAGGCCAGCTTGAGATCGGAGTCGTAGGTATACGCGTTGAGCTCGATGAAGAAGCGCTCGAAGAGCGTCAGGAAGTTCCGCACCTCGGCCTCGCCTACCGGCGCCTGAAGTCCCACGCCAGGCATGACGGCGGATTGGCCGGAAGAATCGACCCGGATGACCACGGGCGGACGCCGAAGCTGGACGCGCAGCAGGGCCATGGTGAGAAGCGCCACGGTGATCGCAAACCACAGGCTAATCCACAGCGCGCGGTTGGCGCTTTCGAGGCCGCCCCACACTTCGTAGTAGGCCGGCGCGCCCAGAGGCTTCGCTTCTTCTTGCGTGGTCTTCAAACGCGAGGTCCTCCTTTGGTCGCATCCGGTGCGGCCTTCTGTCCCTTTCCGAATAAGCGGTCGCGCGCTGCGGTCATGGTGCTCGCGATCGGGTGGTGATAGATGCTGCGCCGCTCATCGGGCTTGGCCTTCGCGTAGCGGTCGGCCTCCTTGCTCACGAACCGGCCCGCCTGCAGCTGCTTGGCGACTATGGTTGTCTGGACGGCGCCGAGCGCCGCCGCGCCCAGATTCGCGATGTTTTCACCCGAGAGCAGCTTGGCGGCGACCAGCGGAGTGCCGAGTACCAGGATGAGGAAGGTGACGTTCACGGCCAGGATGCCTACATAGTCGTCCGCCATGCCGCGCCCTGAGGAGCCCGTCAAAGGACCGAGCGTGAGCCAGACGCGCACCGTCAGTCGCAGGAAGAAGCTCCAGAAGGCCACTTGGAAGGTGTTCGCGAGCCAGCCGCGGGTTACCTGCGCCGTTTTCTCATTGACCGCGCAGACCAGCGCGAGCGGCCCGAAGGCGTAGAGCAGGCTCAGAAAGCACGCTTGGAGCATCACCACGACGTCACGGACGGTCACCGCGACTAAGCTCGTCAGGAACAGGACGATCTCCTGGATCGAACTGAGCGACTTGAACAGGATGGAGAGCGTCGGATAGGATGAGCTGCTCGACCCCTTGAAGCTCTGCGCGAGGAAGTTCCCCCACTGCTCTTCGCCGAGGACGGCGAAGGACATAACCTGTGATAGCTTGAGCACGGAGTAAAAGAGCTTCTTGTACGCCAAGAGGCAGAGGACGGTGACCAGGACCCGCGCCAGGAGTCCGCTGTAGCTTGGATACTCCTTGGCCTTGAGCGCCTGCACGTTCATCTGGAGCACCGTGAGCGGGATTAGGAACGCCAGGCCAGGTAGCGCCATCGTCTTGGTTACGGCCGCTAAACCAGCCAAGGCGTCCGGGATGACCGTAACGTCGACAAGGATTGCTCCGTTCACTGGTCGCCTCCTTCCGCTTTCTCTGTCGGCGCCGCGCCCGGAGCGCGCCGATTTACGCTCTTGCGGATGCTCTGGATGAGCTTCTGCTCGCCTTGCTGGCGGCGCATGTCGTTGGCGAGCTGCATGGATGCGATCTCGATGAGGCGCAGGTTGTCCTCATGGATTTGGGCCATCATCTGGATTTGAATGCCCTGGGCTTTAGCGTTCAGATTGGCCGCGTCTTTCGGAGACAGTCCGTTCGCGTTCTTGGCGATGGCGACGCCCATCTTCTGACCCGAGATAACGTTCGCCAACCCCTTGCCCGCGTAGCGCATGTTGTCCGCGATTCCGCGGTCGACGCTGCGAAAGAAGCGGTCAACCTTCGTGTCCGTGTTGTAGGTGTTGACGAAGTCCCGGTCCACGGAGGCCCGCAGCTCGTCGCCCATCTCCTCGGCGGTGTTCTTAACGATCTCGCCGACGTTGTGGGCCAGGCCCTTGCCGCCGTTGAGGCGCTGGAACTCCTTGTAGTAGCGCATGGAGGAGTCGTAGGTCTCCTTCAGGATGCGGATTTGCTCGATGACCTTGATCTTCATGAAGGCCTGATAGGCCTCGTCCTTCATGTATTTGGCCCCGCCGACGATCGTGTCCACTATGAGCGCGTGGGCCGGAGCTGGGCCGATCAACAGCAGAAGCGCCAGGCAGAACTGCGTTCTCTTCATTTTCCCTCCGCGAGCTTTAGCAGGATTTCCGGCTCCGACAGGCCCGGATGTTCGGCACGGACGCGCTCCTCGGTCACGTGGTCGTTGGCGTCGGTCGTGCAGAGCCAATAATCGAGAGGACTGGGCTCGATGCGAGCGACCAAAGACCGGGTGCCGAACTTCACGAAGAGGTCCGAGAAGACGCGCGGTTTGGACTGGAGCAGCCTGACCGCCTCGATCTCGTTGGCGTTCAGATCGAACTGCGACAGCAGCTCGTGGCCCTTGGCGAGCTTCAAGACGTACTTCACGTAGCTGTTGGCGATGATGGCGTTGGCGGCTTTGGTGTCGAGGAAGTCCTTGGGGGACTGCGAGATCGAGAAGATCGCCCCGTTGAACTTGCGCGCCGTGCGGTAGAGGTTCTCGATTAGTTCCGAGCCCACGTCGTCGTTGAAGAACTTCCAGCCCTCGTCGATGGCGATGATCTTCTTCAGGCGGCGGTCGAGCAGCTTGCCCCATATGACGGAGCGGATGACGAAGAAATACACCCCCTGAAGGTCCGGGTGGTTCTCGAGGTTCTGCAGATCGAACACGACAAGTCGGTTCTTAACGTCGAGCCGCCCCGGGCGGTCGAAGAGCCGCCCGTACATTCCGCTCGTCCACAGTTCGAGCGCGTCCGCGTAGGCCCGGGCGCGCGGCTTCTCGCCGGACAGGCGCTGAAGCTCGCGGCGCACGTCGGAAAGCGTGACTTCCTCTTTTCCCGAGTAGGCAGCCTTGATGGCGTTCTCGAGGAACGCCTTGTCGGCCGTGCCGACCGTCTCGCCGGGCTTAAGGCACATGCGCGAGATGAGCAGCGAGAGATACGCCACCGCATCTCCATCGAAGTCGCCGTCCGGCGCGATCTCGGAGCGCGCCGGAAAGGGGTTGAACCCGAACTCATCGGACAGGGCGACCTCCAGGTACTCTCCCCCGAACGCCTTGGCAAGCTTGCGGTACGAGCCGCCCACGTCGATGATGACCACGTTGTTGTCGGGCGAGCCCGCCAGGAATGCGCTCAGCAGATAGTTGGCCGTGAAGCTCTTGCCGGAGCCCGTCGTGCCAAGAACCAAGCCATGCTTCGCCGGCAGGTCCTCATCGAAGGGATCGAGGCCGACCAGCTCGCCGAGCGGAGTCTCCACGAGCATCTTCTTCTGGCGGCTCCCCCGCCAGGTGGCGGACAAGGGAAGGAAGCCCGATAAGGCGTCGGTCTGGACGTAGAACTGCCGCCCGTTGAGCGCCGCGTGCCCGGGAATCGAGCCGAGAAAGAGCCGAAAGTGGTTCATGTCGTCGGCGGCGCCCTCGGCCGAGGCGAAGTCGTGGAAGGAGCCGAGGACGGCGGCGGTCTTGTCGCGCAGCGACTCCGGGCTCTCGGCCCGGACGAGCACCGAGAGCGAGAAGCGGAACAGCCGTTGGGAGCTGGCGCGGATATCCGTCAGAAGCTCGTCGATCTCCTGGTGCTTCTGCTCGGCCTCGTAGTTCTTGCTCCATGCCGAGAAGGCCAGGGTGCGTGTGATGTTGTTGCGCAGCTTGAGCTGCGAGATCGCCTTCTCCGCGTCGAGCGTGTCGATCGTCAGGCAGAAGTCGCAGTCGGGCCAGAGGCCGTCGAGCAACCGCCACGTATAGTTGGGATGGGCGGTCTCGGGCAGCCGCATGAGGCTGACGCCCCGGAAGTAGGTGTCGCCAACTCGTACATGGTCGAACTCCTCGCGCAGCGGTGTCAGCGCCAGTTGCTCGCGCAGCGTGCGCAACGGCGAGAGGCGGGACGCCGGCATGCTCCAGTTTCGCCCGGGGTTGAGGTGCCGGAAGGCAAGATCGAGCAACTCCTGGGAATCGAGGCGCCGCGCCTTGAGCCCCAGATTGTAGAGGCGTTCGGCGACCGTCTGCTCCAGCGCGGCGTGTTCCTTACGCCGCGACAGGTCGAAGTCCCGCGCGATTTTGCCCAGCGGGCGCCGGAAGCGCGGGACGAGCGGCGACATCGGGACCAGGCCGTCCGTGGGAAGGCTCGTGACGAACAAGAGGATGCGCCGTCGCTGAAGGAATTTGCGGCCCAGCGCCTCACACTTCTTCTCCAGCACTAAGCGCGAGAGTTCATCCATGCCCGGCCGGAAGTTGGTTTCACGGAAGGCCTTCAGCGTCTCCGCGTCGCCCTCGCGCACCTGGACCACGAACTGGAGTGTCGCGCCCGGCGGCAGGGCGTTCAGGAAAGCACGGGCCTGAGTCTCGAACAGGTCGGCACGACTGGGATCGACCAGCCGCAAGCTCTCAGGTTCCAACTCGTAGGCCGAGGAGAATGATAGGTCCACTCCCACGAGTACGCCTTCGTGGAGGCTCCAAAGATTTACGAACTGCGCCAAGGGCGGCAGCTTCGGGCCGTGAAGGGCCTGACGGAAGTTCGTGAGTCCGAGTTCGATCTTATTCAAGGCTTAGTCTCCTCATTGAGGGGCTCGGCTTCGTCGACACGTCCGATTGCCTTGAAGCGGCTGGAAAGCACATGCCGCGCGAGATCAAGAACGTAGCCGTCAGGTTTTCCTCGCTTCAAGGCCCGGAGCCCGGCGTATGCCGCGGCCAGGACGATCAAGTTGCTGAGGAGGCCCTCGCGGTTCACCATGAACGCCAGGAAGAAGACGAGCAACAGCGCCGCTCCGTCGGCCAATTCTAGGCCGAAGAGGCGGTCCGCGTTGTTGATGTTTCGATAGACCTTGATGGTTTCCATGTCTAAAATCGTGGCCCGGCCGGCCCGGAGGCCGGCCGGGACCGTTTAGGCCGCCGCGGCGGCCGGGGCTCGGCCGGCGTCCTTGGCCGGAGCCCGCCGGTCCAGCACCTCGAGGAGGACCGCCTCGACGTTCCAGCGGTAGTCCTTGCCCTGCGAGGTCCAGGTGCGCAGACGCCCCTCGACGAGCATGACGCTTCCCTTGCCCAGCGGCTCGACCTGCTCGGCCAGGGCCCTCCAGGCGACGACGGGCACGAAGGCCGTCTCCTGCCCCTTACGGCCCTCCCCGTCGCGGAAGGTGCGGCTCACCGCGAGCGTGAAGACCGCCATCTTGTGCCCGCCCGTCACGGCCTTCACCTTAGGCAGGTTCACCAACTTACCGACGATCCGAACCTCGTTCTCCTCCGGTATGGGCGGCCCACCACCTTCCCCGCCCATGCCGGGCAACGTCGCCGTCTCCGCTCCTTCCTTTTCCATGCGTTCTCTCCTTTGCTCCATCAGCTTGAGCCAGGGAGACAGAATCTCCCCGGCGCTGGCGAACTGGGCCGCGCCCATCAGAATCCGCCGGCGAGCCGGCGGAGCAGCGCGACGACGGACTGAGACAGGAAGATCAGCGCCCCACCGCCGATCACATAGCCGCCCTTGCGCATGGCGTCCTGGTCACCCATCGCGAGGCTCAGGCCGACCATGATGACACCGATGATGAAGATGCCCGGCCCGAGCACCGTCACCAGCCAGTTCGCCGACTGGTTTAGGAAGTTTCCGACCTGTCCTTCGTTGCCGCCGTACTGAGCGAACGCCGACGCCGTCATGAGGGTCATCCCCGCCGCAGCCAGGAGCCGTCCCACCTTCTTTTTGTTCACTGTGCACCTCCATTGACCGTCATATCGCGCTCCACCTCCGCGCGGATCATTGCGTCCATGAGAGCCTGGGCCTCCGAGTCGGCGGCGTCGCGGCGAAGCAACTCGTCCAGAAGCTCTTGGGCTCTCTCGCCATCCTTTTTCGCCCAAGCGACGGCCGCGAGGTAATAGATCTTCCGCAAGTGCAGCCGATCCCGGGCCGAGAGCCGCAGCGAGCTGGAATACTCGCCCCGTGCCGATTCGAGCGAGCGCGTCGCGGCCGGATCGTTCGGGAAGGCCCGAGACAAAGACCAAGCGGCGAGCAGCGCGCGGCGCGGGTCTCGCGCGCTGCGGCCGGCCGCTATCTCCGCATCCCACTGCCGCCGCCGTTCGGCGGCGTCTCGCGTGAGCGCGGCCTTGAGCTCCGCGGCGGCGGACGTGCTGGTCGCGAGTCCCAACCACTCTGCATCTGCAAGCGCCTGGGAATGGAGCCCGGCGGAGGCCGCGCGGTGCGCGTCCTCCGCTCCGGCCGCGAGCAGTTCGGCTGAGAAGGCCGCGCGGACCTCGGGTTCGATTCTCTCAGAGAGACGCCGGCTCACCTCAAGAAGGCGCTGCCGGTCCTCCGGCGCCGCCCGGAGCAGCCGAGCAAGTGTGCGCCAAGCTCCCGGCGTGTCATCGGCGGTCACTTGCCGGTCGAGCCGCTCTCGAAGCAAGCGGCGCGCCTCGCGCCGCTCGACTTCCACGGCGCGGCGGTGAAGGTCCTTCGCATCGCGGTCGTCAGGCCGGAGCAGCACCGCCAACGAGAGGCTTTCCACCGCCTCGTCATAGCGCTGGCCTTTGAACAACTCTTGACCGCGCGCGAAGGCTTCCCCGCCGAGGGCCTCGGCCCGTCCTTTCGCGCGGGTAAACTCGGCGTCCTGTAGAGTCGTGGGTGCAGCCTGGATCGCGGAGCGCGGCTTCGTGAAGCGGTAGGTCAGAGTGAAACGATGGTTGTTGGCGAGCGCGCCGTTTTCCACGGCGTAGTCCAGAGCGAAGCGACCGTCTACGGTCTTCAGCCCGATGCCTGCCGCCACTCCCTCCCCGAAGCCGAAGCGCAGGGTGAGAACGTCCTGAAGCGTGTAGGAGGTGCCGACATCGAAGCGGAACTCGGTCTGTCCCAGCACCTTGCTCATGCCGACGCCGACCATGGCCCGGTCCTTACGTTCGGTGCCCGAGGCCAGGGACAGGCGCGAGAAGCCGTCGAAGTTGACGCTGAGGCCCGCGCGCAGGTCTCGCGGATGCGTCTCCTCCTCCTGGTCGAGCTTGAGCGCGGGGCGCAATAGGTTCTTGAGGACCGCGCCGAAAGACCATTCGGGCCGCCGCAAAATCCAGGCGTCACGGCTCGGCGCGGCGTAGCGCCCGCCGAGGTCGACTCCCCAGCTGCGGTCCTTGTAGCCCGCGAGGTTATAGTCGAAGACGTTGACCGTCCCTCCCGCCGACCAGCGTCCGTGCGCTCGCGCGTATCCAGCCATGTAGTTCGCCTGCGAGGCGGCGACCGGCGTTCCGGGATCGTCGATCGCCTGGCGGGCGACGATGCCGCCGCGATGGAGTTGCAGCGCGCCGAACCCGAACGAACCCCACTTGGAGGGAACCGACAAGCCCGCGAAGTCGTAGCGCGCCCCGTCATAAAGGAACAGGTGCTCGCCCGTCACCGCGCCGCCGGCTCCCGCCAGGGCGGCCGGGTTCCAATAGAGCGCGGTCGGGTCCTGCACGACGGAGACGGCCGCGCGTCCGAGCACCGCGCCCTCCGCTCCGGGTCCGCGAGACAACAGCGCTGGCGTCGCGGCGTAGAGCGGGCAGGCGCCGATGTAGAGGGCGAGCAGCTTAAGGAGGAAGCCGGTCATCATTTCACCACCAGGAGGAAGAAGGTCGCGGTCCGCGAGGGGCCGTCGAAACGGACGCGTCCGACGTAGCTGCCGTTCGGGAGCGGGCGGCCATGCCGGTCCCGCCCGTCAAAGGAGACTTGGCTGATGCCCTGAGGGATCGGGCCGTACTCCCTCTCGGCCAGCGTCTCTCCGAACTCGGAGTAGACGGTGAGGCGGGCCCTCGAGTAGCCGGATGGGGGCGAGTTGAAGACGACGTTCGTTCCCCCCCGCGACGAGCTGAACGGGTTGGGGTAGTTGTAGACGGGAGGGAAGCCGTCGCTCGGAGAGAGGCTGAACACCTGAAGGGGCGTCTGGCTCGCGGCTCCGAACGGGTTCGCGGCCGTGACCTTGAGGTAGTAGCTTTGGTAGTAAGCCAGGCCGGACAGTCGGAGACGGACAGTGTCCCCGTCTTCCTGGGCTTCCGCCATCGGCCGAACGCCGAGCGCGACGGCGCGGGCCGCCGCGCTGCCGGCGACCTGCTCGATGCGCGCTACGGGCACGATTTGGTCGGGAGAAGCGCCGAGATAGGCTGTATAGGTGATGGGATCGCCTTGGGGATTGCCCACTCGCTCCCATGAAACCTCGACACCGTCGCGCATGGTCTTGACTGTCGGAGCGTTCATGAACGGCGCCGTGAGCTTCAGCGGGTCCGGTGGATCGTTCAAGAAGGTGGCGCGAAAAGTCCGGGTGCCGGCATCCGAGACGCCCCCTACTCCGTCGGCGGCTTCGACTCGCCAATAGAAGGTGCTTCCGTACACGAGGCCAAGCGGGTAGGAGGTAAGAGGCCCCTCTTGCACCAGCGCACCAATGACCGGGTCAGTAGAGAGAAAGAGCCGGTAGTTGAGAGGGTCCTCGTCCGGGTCCTCCGCGGGCAACCAACTGAGCGTGTAGCTGGACTCGCGCGTGGAGATCGCCGAGGTGGAGAGATAGACCGGCATGGAAGGCGCGGCGTTGCGGAAGATCGGCAGATACCGTTGCTCGCCTTGCGCCAAGAGGCTCATGGCTTGATAGGCGTCGACAGCGCGCACGGACCAGTAATAGGTGCTGCCGAAGGCCAAGCCGGACAGTCTCGCCGAGGTGGCGGTGCTCGCGAGCACCGTTAACTGAGTCTCACCGTCCCGGCGCGTGGACAGCTCGTAGACCGGGATGTCGCCGTCCGGGTCCACGGCGGCGCTCCAAGAGAGAAGCACGGAGGAATCGCGCGTCACGCGAGTTCCGGTGCCTGATGCTACCGAGAACGGCGAGGGCGGACCGTTGACGAGCCCGAGCACAAAATTTTCCACGGACGAAGAGCGCGCCTGCAGCGGCAGGCCCCGGTAGGAGTCCCGAGCGGTAACGCGCCAGTAATAGGTCGTTCCGAAGGCCAAGGGTCGGGTGACGAACTCAGGAGTTTCAGCCGTGCCCGTGCTCTTGAGAGCGAACGGCGCCGTTCCGAGCTCGATCGTAAAGGTCACGGGGTCGCCGTCTCCATCCGACCCGGCCTGCCAGCGCAGCCAGGCACCGGAGGAGTGCTGAACCACAGGTCCCAACGGAGCAGAGGGCGCGGGAACGGCCGGCGGCTCGTTGAGCACGAAGCGGCGCACCGGCCGCTGCCCGGCCGAGCTGAGATAGAGGATTCGTTCGTCCCAGGCGCAGCCGGACGACGAGTCAGCGGTCAGGGTCGTCTGAAGGTTGCCTTCTTGGGAAAGCTTCAAGACGCGCTGAAGGCACCCGTCGGCCCCGCAGAGAATCTGGCTGATGAAAATGAAAGACTCCGCGTCCGTCCACATCGCGCGCGGCGCCATTCCTCCCGTTGCCTGCTGGACAGGGGTCTCGCCTTCGAGCGTCCCGGCAGACGAGTAGCGCAGAAGGTTTCGGCAGTTCGCGTCGAGAACGGCTAATTCGCCCTGCCCGGTGACTGCGATCTTAGATGGGGTGTAGCAGCTGCCGGCAGTCGTTTGGATTCCGGGCATCTCGATCACGTTGATCGGATTTCCCGAAAGGTCGTAGACGTTGACGTAGCCCTTCAGGCCGCTCGGAGGGCAGCCGCAGCCGAGACACATAAGGCAGTAATAGGTCCGGTAGTTCTGGTAGGCGAGGTAGAGGCGGCCGTTGACGGTGTCGATGGCGGCCGAGAGGACGCTCGTGGTGCTGATATACGGGCCGAGCGAGTACGTGGACTGCCCGAGGAAGTAGCCTGTGTTAAGGAAGCGCTTGAGGGTGAACGTCGCTCCCGTGGCGTCCAGGACATCCACCACGCCCGACGGTTCCACCGCGAACGCGAGAGGCGCCCGCGCCCCGGTATCGAAGGAAAAGAGAGCCTCGAGAGACGGAGTTCGGTAAGCCGTGACGGAGTGATTCGTCGCTCCGGGGAGCAGACCGAGCACATAGAGATTTCCCACCGTGTCGCGCCCGAATCCGGCGATTCCCGCCTCGGTCACGCTGAACGTGGACTGCTCGACGAACGATGCGGCGCGAGCCGGAAGGGCCGCCGCCAAGATGAATACCGCCAAGCTGAAGTTCCTCACGCCTTCACCTCCCGTCCTTTATGATTGAACTGGGTCCCGAAATCCTTGACCGCGGAGCGCAGATCTAAGCCGGGTTCAGCCGCGGCCTTCGGCATGGCCAGCGCCGGAACGGGCAAGGGATTGACCAGCTCGCGCACTCGCGCCGTCCGCACCAGGCACTCCTCAGTCCCCGGAGCCAAGACGAGGGCAACGCCTGGCGGCAGACTTTTCAGTTTGTTGGGGTGGATTTTGAACTCCTCGACCGTGCGCCGAGATTTCTCTCCGGTCATCCGGTCGCCCAGAAGGCCGCTGCTCACCCGTTCGGTGTCGACCACGGAGGAGCTGGTGCCAAGGGAGAGCGCCCAGAACTCCGCGTCTTCCGGGTCCGGGGAGCGGAAGCAAACTTTGCAGCCGGAGGTGTTGTTGAAGACGACGGAGTTGAAGGCGTTGACGTCCATGCCCTGCACGCGGCTCAATTGTCCGAGGTCCTGATGCGACAGGATCGTTCGCAGGCGCGCCGAGCCTACGGTCGCCACGAACGTCGCGAAGACCGGCGTCGCGAACTCCGCGAACTCATCCAGGATCACGGTGGCCGGAGCGGGCTTTGGTTCCGTGCGCTGCCGGGAGGCCGCGACGGACAGCAGGCCCGAGATCACCATGCGTCCGAGCGGATTGGCGAGGACCTGGAGATGGCCGACCGGCACGGCGAAATAGACCGATAGTCCCCGGTCGAACACTTCCTCCAGGCGTATCTGTGGGTCGTAGCTGTTGAGCAAGTCGCCCAAGGTGCCGGTGGTCCACGGCCGAAGCGCCGAGGTGATGGCGCTGGAGTCCGGGTTCGCCTTGAACTCCGAATTGGCGAGATCGGCGAGCTTGGGGTCTCCGCAAAGCCCGAAGGCTTTATCGCGGGCGGTCTGGAACGCGAAGTAATCGAAGCAGTCGCGCAGCGTGAAAGCTTTGCCCGTCCCGCACAGAACCTCGGCCATGCTCTGAATCTTGGCGTAGTCCACGGAACGGTAATAGTCCTGCCCCTCTCCGCTGGAAGTGGGCTCGCGGCCGATCGCCCGCGCCACCTGGTTCGCCACCGCGATCGGGTCTTGCCCCGGGATGGGCCGGATCGGGTTGAAGGTCATGGAGCGCGCATCCTGCGGGTTGAAATAGAGGACGCGGTCCTGTCGACCGCTCAGGGACGCCGACTTGAGAAATTGGTCGAAGTCCGCGCGGTCGCCCTTGGCTTCCATAAGGAAGACCGGAAGGCCGGCCGCTATATCCTGGGCCGCGAGAGCGAGGAGGAGCTGCGACTTGCCGGAGCGGGTGGGCCCGACTATCTGCATGTGCCCCTCGCGTTCTCGCGCCGTGATCGAGACCGCGCGCCGCAAGGCGGTGACGCCCAGGAAGGTCTTCTCCGCTCCGTGCTTGAGCGCGCGCCGCAGCCCTGCGTCCACGGTCCCGGAATCCTTGGGAATGCGCCGTTCCTCCGGGCGCGCGGCGGTCAGTTCACGCGTGGCCGCGCCCAGGCCGGCGGCCGCGCCGAGGCAGACCGAGGCGGCCACCCAGCCGATGGCCACGCGGGTCTGGCGCGGCTCGAACCACGCGCCGAAACGGGGATTCGCGCGCGCGAGCCAATCCACGGTCCGCCACGGCATGAGAGCCACGAACAAGGCGACCGCCAGCCCCAATAGCGCGCCGCCCAAGGTTCTACGCTCGCTGCGCAGGGCGGCCGCGCCCGAGAGCATCAAGACCAGGACGGCGAGAAAGAAGGGCACGCTCATCGCGCGGCCTCCAAGGTCTTCTTATTTCCGAGCACGACGAGCTCTCCTTTGACCGCGCCCTGGAACGGAGCCCGGCCCGCGCTTCGGCGGAAATCCTCGATAGAACAGGCGTAGATAAACGGCGCGCGGCTCTCCCGGGCATGCTCCAAGATGCACCGCACGCCGCTGGGCCACGCCGTCAGATAGAGGACCTCGCCGCCGGTAGGAAGGCGCCGCCGGTAGGCTTCAAAAATTTCCTCATAGCGGCTTTGCGACTTCTGAGTCATCTCGACCTCGATGGCCTTCGGCCGTTCCTCATCCACGATCCAGAGGTCCGAGATCGCGCGCTGCGGCGCCGGGGATCGTCCGCCGCGGCCGCTCCAGACGAAGCGCTCCCGTTCGGTGGTCACCTCCAACCCCAACAGTTCGCTCATGACCAAGCCCACGGCGTTGACCGTGAGTTCATGAGGAACGAGCGACTCCTCGATGGAGTCCCGATAGCCGGGCATGAGAGAGCGCCCATGCGTCTTTAACAGCCGGTAGCCCTTATCTGAAAGGGTGTGGAGCTTCGGGTGATGCAGATAGAAATGGCCCCGGATATACGCCGCCTCTTCCAGTTGCCGGAGCCTCTTGGATATTCGCGTCGTCGAGTCCGTCCTCAGCCAGTCGTTGAACATCAGGCGCACCCTTTCCGGTCCGTTGCCATCCAATCCCAAACCGTTGAGTTGCCCCACCCCCAGAACCCCCCACTTCTCCAGAGCTGAAAAAATCTTCCAATCCCTAGAACCTAAATGCAGTTCCATCTTCAATTGATGAGAGTTCTGTTCCATTCCTAAATTTGTTTTTCTTTCCATTCTTCTTTGCTGTTTTTCTTTTTCCTTACTTCTTTCTGTTCCTATTGCCTTTGCCCACCATCCTCCCGACCCCTCTACCACACACCACTGTCTTATGTGGTTGGGGGAGAGGGGTCGGGAGGCATCCAGGCCCGTTAGGCCTGGATGAGGTGGGCAAGTTTCGCAGCAGGAACAACGTTTTTCCCGCACACCCTTCCTCCCCCGCCGCCGTCCCTCATGAGGGACGATCGGAGGGACGACTCCTTCCCTACTCCTGGCCGTTCAGGCTCTTCGCGTAGGACTGAATCGCCTCCGAGATCAGCCGGTCTCGCGACACGTCTTCGCCGTTGGTCTCCAGGCGCTTCAGCCCCAACCGCGTCAGGGTTTTGAGGTCCGAGACGGTCAGGTTCGTCATGAACGAGATGGTTCTGGGCGGCCGGCCACCGCGGACTTCCTTGCCGCCGGGCTCTTGGGTTTCGTTGTTTTCCACGCCTAGTTTCCTCCTTCTGCGTCTTTAAGTAGCGGGCAGGTGGGGATCGTGCTCCCCGAGTTTGCGCCGACTGGCTACCGGGCTGCCCGCGTAAGTGCCTCTCACTTACATATGCGTTTGAGCCTGGCTGTTTCCGACGTTCGCCTCCGGGCAGTGATGAGAAAGCAGCTCGTCCCACCACTGGTACTCGCGGGTTTGGCGATATTTCCAGTCGGTCTTCACCTCCTGGATGCCTTCCTTGATCGCTTCTTCGCGCAGTAGAATCTCCAACGGATCGCCGTCGAAGATGGAGGAGCACGCCGGCTCCGGGGAAGCCTGCTCCTCGCTCCAAGGCGCCGGAGTCCGTGCCCTGCCGAACACCTTGGCAGCGCTCTTGCGCGCGCGGAGCATGTCCATGCACACCTGCCATAGCTTCCGGTAGAAGAGCGACGGGCCGGTCTTGCCCTTCACCATCAGCGCAAAGGCTTGGGCGACCGCGTCCTCAGCGTCCGAGCGGTTTCCCAGCATGCGCTGGGCCCATGCGTGGGCGCGGTCTCGTTCCACCTGGAAGAACTCCGAGATCGCTCGCCGCCGCAAAGCCTCGTGGCGGCTCAGGATCTTCCGGAGGTAGCCGGGAGCGAACTCCTCCCAGTGGTTGAGCCCACGCAGCGCGCGCCTGCGCTTGGCATTGCCGAGACGATCGAGGAGGTCCTCGACGATTTGCTTCGGGCTCTTGTGCGGCTGCAGCAAGGACTTCGCCGCTTTGCGGGCGAGCGCGGCGTCCGGATTGACGGCATTGACGATGACGACGTTGTGCGGGGCCATGAAGGCACCATCCCTTCACCAGCCTCCGGTTCTCGGTGGGCGCAGTGGTTAATGTAGGCGCCGGGCTCTGCCCGTTACGCCTTTTCAGGGTCGCGCCTGTGGCCTTGCGCCAGGGCCGGACAGGTAGTCCGGCGGGCGAAAGGCGTCTCTCTGCGCGAGAGCCGGGGACATTACCTCCGCTCTGATCGGGCCGAAGGCCCGAAACGCGACGCCTGGAAATCGATCAGTTTGAAGAACTCAGCTCATGGTGGAGCGGCCCTTCCCCTCCCTCGAAGCCTTTATCACCAGGCGCCGGAACCGGCGCCCACCCTCGGTCACGCGGGCGATCACCGGCCGTCCGCGGCTGAACCGGATCTCGGCCAATCGGCCGGAACCGATCCGGACGCAAAGCGACCGGAGGGCCTGCCAGTGAGCATCGAAGCTCGGACCTGCATCCGCCGCGGCGGCCTCGGAGTGGCCAAAGACGAAGCTTCTTTGGATGCCTTCGCACGCCACTATTCCGCCTCCCACGACATGGACTCCATGCATGGTGCAGTAGGGGTATTCAGAGGCAACGAGCATCAACACCCCGGCCCACCGGCCATCGTCATTTGCAGGAAGACCGGCAATCGCCGGCATGTGCTCTTGCTGGACGTCTTTGAGACTGAACGCGCCTTCCATCTTGTACTCTCCCGCGCGTTTCCGTTCGTTATCTGCCCCCCTGTGTGGGCGGCAGATAAAAAATGGGAAACGAGCTCGGCTACTCGTTTCCCGTGGTCTCATCCCGTTATGGCGGGATCGTGGATACTCCCGCGCCAATCCGCGGGACTACACGGCGATTCCTTCAACGGCCAGCTGCGACCGTCGTCTGAATTCTAGGAGCAATTTCCCTGCCATCGGATTGGCGGTGTGCCTTCGAGCATAATGCGTCTACCCTGGACCGAGGATTTTCGAGTGAGAAAGAAGACGGGCGGGATTGAAACGCTTAGCGGCGGGAAGGAGAGGCGAAGGACCAGCGCCGGCTTAGGACCAGGGCGGCTCTTTGCCCACGACCTGCTTGATCCAGGGCATATGCGGGAAGGAATCCGGAGCACGGCCGGTCGCCAAATATAAATTCAAGAAGCCCTGCGCGTGAAGGTCTTGAGCCACCAGTTTACCCTGGACGCCGTCACCGAGTTCCGAATCGAGATAGAAGGGCGTATCCTTGGGCAGGCCTTCCAAAGCGGCCAGGAGTTCTTTGGACGTCGAGAACGCCATGAGTTCGAGTCCCTTGGCCTTAGCCGCCATTTTCCAGGTCATATGAACGAGCGCGTCGTCATCGACGAGTACGGCCGCAGGCCCCGTCCTGGTCCCTTCAGGTGCGTCGATCACGATCGGAACAAAGCCGGCCAGGCCCTTGGGGATCATCCTGGCGTTGAGGCGCAGACACTCAGCCAGGATATTCTTCTCGTCGGAATGGCTCGTGACCAGGATCGCCCGGTCGCCGAGATTTAGCTCCTCGATAAGGCTCAAACCGGTCTCGGAGTAGCCGACGAGTTCGTAATCCGTAAGGTAGAGCGCCTTCCGTGAAGCTTTAGGATTGCCGCGCACCCACGCCCGAAACTCGACAGGAGCCGAGAAATGGAGTACCTCGACGCCCCTCTCTTTGGCGCGTAAGGCGTCGAAGCGGCCCTGCCAGACCTGATGAATGCTCGAGTCGTCATCCAGTACGACCACCGGAGAGCCCGGCTTCAGTTCAAGTTTCGCGACAAACCAAGCTGGCGGCTGAGCTTGCGGCAGCCGAAGCAGGACGGTCGTACCTTTCCCAGGCTCGGACTGGATGTCGAGAGCGCCGCCCCAGGACTCGGCGTCGAGCTTCGCATGGTGGATGCCGAGGCCAAGCCCGCCGGGCTTGCCCTGCGTCTCGCCTCTTCGGCCAAGACGCGCCAGGAAATCCGGCGCGATACCCTTGCCATTGTCGCGGACTCTCACGATAACGTGTCCATCCATCGAGGTCAGGTCGGTCCTGACACGCCCCTTCTCCCCCACCGCCTCTACGGCGTTGTTGATCAGGTTCGAGAGGTCGCGCTTGAACTCCGTTGGAACGATCCGAGCGAAAAGACCATAGGATGCAGCGCCCAAGCTGGCCTCGATCTCGACGCCGATCTTGGCCCGGAATTGCAGCCGCTTCTCGCTGATCAGCGGATCTATCTGGCTGGAAAGGAGCTCAATGGTAGCCACAGAGGCGGCGGCTGTGGCCTCTTGAGGCGCAGAGGACTCGTCGATCGAAGCCTTTATCTCTCGATTCGTCTCAATTAAGTTGTTGGCGATGTCGCGGATGCGGCTGACCGCGCTTCGGACCAGGATTCTGGTCGCCTCTCCGAGCGGCGCAAGGTCCCTCTCGACCACGTCCAGCGCGGCGAGAGGAGACTTGATATCGTGCGCCACTTGCGACGCCAGCGCGGAGACGGCGAGCTGCCGCTCGAGTTTCTCCCTGCTTTCACCGAGTTGGCGTTCCTTCTCCGCGACCTGAAGCTCCGACTTGAGCTTGTCCTCCTTCAGGAGCTTTATGCGCGCCGCCAGGCCGAGCGATAGAAGGATCATTTCCGCGGCAGAGCCCAAGTAGGGACCGTTATCAGTCACGAAGTTCCCAGGGAGCCAGCCGAGGTCCCGCGCCGCGTGGGTCGCGGAGCCGAGGAAGAAGCATCCGAAGGCGATCAGATAATAGATCGCCGTCGGAGAGCCGAGTTGGACGCAGCGGGCCGAGATCGGGATCACGATGAGGGGCGCGGCGAAGATAAATAGGCTCGTGAACCTGTTGATGAACAGGCCGTAGCTGAACAGGCCGCCGGTGATTAGGATGATGCAGCCGGCAAAGACCGCGTAGAGCCCGAGATCCCAGCGGGGTGAGAGTCGCTTCGTATCGAGAAACGACCTCGTGAACAGCGCCAGAAACAGATAGCTGATTCCCACGAGGACGGGGACGCTGATCTTGTTCCATTGAACCCAGTTCGGCCAGAGGTACTGATAAGTCATGCCGTTGAGCGACGACATCAGGAGACAGAACGTCGATGCGTAGGCGACGTAGAAGAGATAGTTCCGGTCGCGGATAGTCAGGAACAGGAAGAAATTGTAGAGGACCATGGCCAGTATGATCCCGACGTAAATCCCGACGGCCGTCGTTTTCGTGATGCTCGTCGTCAGGAGAGCTTCCTTGGTGGAGATGGACATCGGCGCGAAGACCGTTCCCACGCTCTCGACCATCACGTAGAGGTCCGTGCTCGTGCCTTTCGGTGCCGAGAAGTCGAAAAGGAAGTTGTGGTGGCTGATGGGCCTGCTGTTGAACGGCAGCAGGCGGCCGGTCTTGTAGGCCGCGAGCTGCTTGGCGCCTGTGAACTGATAGAAGTGCGCGGCCTGGATCATCGGGTAGCCAAGCTGCAAGAGCCAGCCGCTCTCATTCGAGCCGCTGTTGGCCACGGTGACTTTCAGCCAGTGGCGCGCCGTCGAATAGCCGAAGTTGAACCGCTTGACCGGCGCCCATTGGGCGGCGCGCCTCTTTTCGAGGTCCCGCACGTCGTCTATCGACAGTTTTCTGTCCGGATCGACGAGGACCTGCGCCCGGACGACGGGATACGTCGACTGGCCGGAGCGCAGCTCCACGCTCGGCGGCTGCGAGGCGGCGGCCGCGGCACCGGCGGAAAAGGCCGGCGAGGCGAAGAGCGCCGCGGCAAAGAGCGGCGCGATCATGGCTTGCGCGCGATCAGTCCGACGCTTTCGCGGCCGTCGAGCTGGATGTCGGGCGGGAACTCGGGACGCGGGAACGTCCCCGCCTTCTCGATCATGAAACCCGCCCCGGAGAAGACGCGCCGCAGCGTCGGCTCATCAAGCAGATGCATCCGACTCGGCAGATTGCCCGCGCGCTTCGGATCGTGGGCACCCACGTTCTCGACGATCCCCGGCCACGGGTCGCCGGCCTTGACGCGGGCCTCGTAAGTCGGGAAGAAGGCCTTTGCCGTCCCGATGAAGGGAGTCTCGCCCACGACGAAGACCTTCCCGCCGGGCGCGAGCCAACTCATGATCTTGTCGGCCGCCCGCTCGATCGTGGGCCCATCGAAGAAGTGCATGACGCGGCATACGAGCACCGCGCCCAGGGTCCCGGGAGCGAACGAGATGCCGTCCGGAAAACTCCCCGGCATGAGCGTCAGCCGCTGCCTGAGCCGCTCCAGGGCGCGTCCGCGCAGGATCTCCAGGTGCCTCTCGTCGATGTCGTTGGCGATGACATGGGCGCCGTTGCTCAGCGCGCTGAGACTCGCCACGCCGTACGCGGCGCCGACATCGAGACATGGCCCGGGAGCCCCAGGTGCGAACTCCACGAAAGCCAAGGAGTAGAGGTCCAGTCCGGACGTCATGTAGCCCATGTTGTTGAGCGTTTTGACGAAGCCGTTGGGCTCTGGCTCGGGCATCTTCACGGAGGGGTCGGAAGCGGCGCTCATGGGATTTGTCGATTTTATCATATGGGTTCTCCGCGCTCAGCGAGGGATAAAGAACAAGCCGGTGCCAGCGGCGACGAGTCCGCACGCCGCGAGTTGAACGGCTCCGATCTCCTGTTGGGCCATGCCGAGCAGGCCGAAGCGCTGAAAGACCAGGGAGAGGAGCAGCTGCCCGACCACGAGCACCGAGAACGTAGCCGCCGCGTTGGTCCGGGTGATCGCGTAGGCGATTCCCGGCACGATGACGAGACCGAGCGCGCCCGAGAGGATCACCGAGACCGGCACTCCGCCCTGGAACGCCCGGCTGACCGACTGCAGCAGGTCCGGCTTGTAGAGGATCACGAGAGGGATCGACAGCACGAAGCCCGTGAGGTGAATCCAGCACATGATTCCGATAAGGCCGATGTGCCGTTGAAGAACGGAGTTGAACACTCCTTGGAAGCAGATGCAAACGCCGCTCACGAGCGCGACCAATATACCCAGGACGTATGTTCCCATGTAATTCCCCTAGAAATGGTTCGTGATGGCCGAGTAGGCGCCATAGAGATCGTCGCCCCGATAGGTGGCGAGGGCGAGCTTTTCCAGCTTTTGGTCCGGGTTCACGCCCACGGTGAGCCGAAGGCAGCGAAACAATGGATAGTCCGACATCGAATCGCCGAAGGCCACCGTATCCTCGAAAACCAGCGATTCGCTGGCGCACAGCTCCCGAACGAGCCGCGGCTTGTCGTCCGGAACAAGGATGTGATCGGGATCGAGCGGCTCGCCGTTTCGCGGGAACCGGGACGAGTAGACGAAATCGAATCCAAAATCTCGAAAATACTCGGTAAAAAAATCCGGCGACATGGAAATCAGGCAGGACCGGCCTCCGCCCTCGGCCACGGCGCGCGTCACTTCGCGGATGTTGCGGAGCTTCGGAGACTTGGCGAAGGTTCCGAGGATCACTTCCGGAGCTAGGGCGCCCCAAAGCATGCTGATTGCGGCCGCGAAACCTTTAGTGTCGATGCGCCCGGCGACGAAATCGGACTCCAGGGCGTGGAGCTGCGTGGCGGTGCCCGTCTCGCGGGCCAATTCCAGGCAGGCCGTGGTATTCGGCAGCAAAGTGCCGTCCATGTCAAAGACAAAGAGCCGCTTCTTCAATTCAAGCCCCCGCCGCGCAGGCCATCGCGCCGACGCCAGCCCGGAGAGGCTGGTTTTTAGCACGAGCCTTCACCGGCGCTCTCCGAAGTCCGCGACCTTGGAGACTCAGTTCCTTTCTGTATTGGGCGATCGACCGGCGTGAGAGTTTGAGGCCGTGCGCTCGCCCCATCTCCGCGCGGAGCCCTTCGTCGGAGACGTCGGGTAGCGCTACGGCCAGGTCATAAAGATAGTCGCGCGCCAGCAGCTTCCCGCTCGGCATGAAGACCTTGAGCGGGGCTTGGAGGCCCCACGGCAGCTGGACGGACTTGTTGGAGATGAGCCGGTTGAGGATGCTGGGCACTATATCGAGCCGCGCGGCCACCGCCCGCTGCGTGAGCGGCCGGCGCCGTCCTGGATCGCCGCTGCTCAAAAACTCGCCCTGAGTCTCGATGAGCGTCTCGAGGACCCGGTATAAGGTCGACTTGCGCCTCTCGACGAACTCCAGCTCGGCCAGCAAGCGATCGGCGCTAGCCGCTTCCTTCCGGCTGAGCGCGGATAGGGCATCAGCGCGCTTCTTCTCATCGACGCGGTAACGGCCTTTCCATAGATCTCGGTTGAAAAATCCGAGGACGGGCCTTCCGCCATCGAGCTCGATGCCGGCGACGGCGCTGAAGCTCCGGGCCGACGCGGCCTCGGGCGAAGGGCTCTCGAACTCGGCTTGGACGTAAAGACGATCGATAAGCTCTCTCAGCTCGCGCGCCTCGGCGCACGTAATGGCGCAGTTATCCGCGCGCTCTTGGTCGGTGAGCTGCTCGTCGCGCAGGAAGAATTCCTCAAAATGCTCTTGTCCCACGCGGCTGATGAGGGAAACCAAGTCGCCGTTCCCATCGAGCAACGCGGATAGGCCGTCGCTACCGGAGCGCAACTCGTATCCGTCGAAGCGCCGCGCGGCGAAACGCGCATTCTCGTAGGGCTGCGTCGAGAGCACTCCGAAGGCAACGAGTCGCCGGAAGAGTTCCTGGTCCTCCAGCGTCCGAACGCGCGCCTCGAAGTCGCGCTCGGACATCTCAAACAGGTGGGCCAGCTTCAACTGCCCATGCACCGATGGACGCGCCGAGACGATGGTGGCGAAGCTCACTTGCTTCCCACCGAGGCCTCGAACGTCACGATGTCCTCGGCGATGTTCTTGGCCTGTTGCTTCATGAGCGTCAGAAGCTCGCCCCTCTCTTCCGATGAGGCTGTTCGCAGAAGGCCGATGGCCGTTTTGAGGCTGGCGCACTTGGAGTTCATGTCGTGGATCAACGACTCCAGCCCATCCTTGCCGGCGGCGCTCATGCCACGGCCTCCGGCTTGGCGTCCTCGCGGAAGCGCTTGAGCGACGAATAGAGCAGGCGCGTTGAGATTTTGAGAGCCGCCAGCGTCTTGGTCTTCTTGCCGTCGTTTTGCGCGAGAGTCCGCTTGATGATCGTGTCGACGAACCGACCGACGGCCTGATCGAGTCCTTGGCTGAGCGCGAAACGGAACTGCTCGTCCGTGACGAAGCTGCCCGCCCCCTCTTCGACGCGCATTGACTTCAAGAGGGCGGCGACGGTTTCGACGGAGACCCGGCCCTCGTTCCCCGCCGCCAGGAGGTCGACGAACTTTCGCAGCTCCCGGGTGTTGCCGGGCCAGTCGTGCCGGAGTAGTTCGGCTTTGGCTTCCTGCGTGAACGCCAGGCGCTTGCCTTCCCGGGTGAAGAACGAGATGAGAGGTAGGAGATCGCACTTGCGCTGTGCCAGCGGCTTAAGTTGAACGGCGAGCCCGTGAATGCGTTGAAAGAAGTCGAATCGCATCTTTCCCGCCTTGATCAGGCTCTGGACATCCTCCAGCGTCGCGCTGACGACGCGGAAGCTGGAGGTCTCGGGACGCTCGGAGCCGAGAGGGTAGAAGGACTTCTCTTCCACGGCTTTGAGAAGCTTCGCCTGCATCTTAAGGCTCATCGAGCCGACCTCATCGAGGAAGAGTGTCCCCTTATCGGCCAGGAGCAGCTTCCCCTTCCGGTTGTCGTTGGCGCCCGTGAAGGCGCCTTTCCGGTAGCCGAAGAGTTCGGCCTCCAAAAGTTCCTCGCTGTAAGCCGCGCAGTTGATGGCGACGAACTCCCCCGTGCGGCCCGAATGATCGTGGATGATCCTGGCCAGACTCGTCTTGCCGGTCCCTGACGGGCCGAGAAGCAGGACGGGAAGCTCGGAGGTCGCGTACTTCAACGCGTCCATGACCGTCGCCCGCGTCGAAGCGTCCTCGGTCACGAACTGCTCGGCGAACAGGCGTCCCGTCTCGATCTTCTCCCGCTTGCGCAGGAAGCGGTCGAGGACCCGGCCGACATTGCTTTCCTCGTTGCCCTTGGCATAGAAGTCGTTGCAGCCGAGCTCATAAGCCTTCTCCACGTAGGACTCTGAGTCGTGCCCCGACATTACCACCGAGTAGATTCCTTTCGAAGCGGCCACGGGGATCACCTGAAGGCCGGAGCAATCGTCATGCTTGCCGAGCTTAAGGTCGATGAAGCAGAGGTCGTGAGTATGCGCCGCGAGCGCCTCAAGAGCCGTCCGCTTGTCGATCGCGAACTCAACGGCATGCCCGATGAGCTGGGCTTCCATGACTTTGCGCGCCAGAGGATCGTCTTCGACGACCAGGATTGAGAGTTTCGCCATAGGGCCAGAATATAGCATATATATTCTCTTTTGAGAATCATAATTCTCAAAAGAGCAATAGCCCCTGGCTTGGACCTCATCTACCTGCGAACTGGACATCGGAGAACACGCACGTCCGCGGATAGTCGACGGGCCGGCTCAGGAAGCAGTCCAGCACCGCCCGCGCCGGGAGAAACAGATCCTCCGGCAGGCGCGTAGGGTCGAACCACTCCCAAGTCGAGAACTTGTCGGGCTCGCATAGGTTTAGCTCGCCGCTGCAGCCGGAGAACCTGACGCCGAACGTCACGGTGTGAAGGCCCGGCAACCGCATGTTCGCGACCGACATCGTGACGCCGGGGCCCTCGGCCCGAAGGCTCGTCTCTTCGAGGAGCTCGCGCCGCGCGCAGTCCTCGATGCTCTCGTAGGGGTCGATCTTGCCTCCGGGCAGGGACCAGCAGGGGTACGGAGACAGCCGGCGTCCGAGCGCGATCCTGCCGCCGCGGGTCACGATCACCCCGACACCCAGGATGATCGTGCCCGCCGCAGGAGCCGGCCGCTGAAGCGTGGTTCCCATGTTAAGCGTATGCCGGAACGAACGCCGGCACCCCTCTGGACGACCGTAGTCCGGCCTTCTCGTGCGCCAGCTCGAGCGCGCAGCGCGAGACGGCATAATGCCCCGAGATCATGGAGGCCGTGATTCCGCGGAACTTTCCGCACGAATCGCCCACGACCCAAGCCGGAACGCCTTCGATCTTCAAGTCTTCGTCGGTGTCCGGATAGCAGCCGACGCCTTCAAGCGTCGGGCCGACGAGGGTCGTCGTCGGATGGTTCACGCCCGGGAACTTCTCGGCGAGCTGCTCCAGGCCCCGGAGCATCCGCTCCGCCAAGTCCCGGCCGACGACGCCGAGGAAGAACTCGTACTTGGTTCCCCGTCGGGCCAGGACGTCGGTCAGCGAGTAGTCGTAGTGCGAGTCGCGCTTGGCGAAGGTCTTCTCCAAGTGCCGCCAGCCCCGCATGGCGGCCGTCTCATCGAGGACCCGGGTGTTGAAGCCGATGTTCGTCATGCCCGTCGGAGGGCAATCGGACCGCCCGGACACGGTCCAAAGCCCGAGGGTATTGGAGAGCACGGCCTCGCCGTCGCGGCAAGCGCAGAACGTGCGCCACTCGGTCTTCCCGTCTTGGTCGATGAACTTGAACTTAGGATCGAGCTGTTCGCACTCGCGAAAGAAGGCGCGTTCCGCGGGCTGCTGGATGCGGAAGCCCACTTCGAGGCGCCGGAACACCGGCTCCATGAAAGGGAAGCGGTCCATAAGCCTGGGGCCGAAGCGGCCGCCGGCAAAGATCACGCGATCGGCCGTGATCTGCCGGTTGGCGCCGCCCGCGAGGTCCGCGATCAAAAGCGTGAAGCGCTCATCGTCGAAGGAGTAATCCCCCTCCTCCACCATAGCTTGGCGAAGAATGTCGCCATGGCCATCCTCCACGAGGCCGCGGATGAGGTCGATGCGCTGTTCGAGGGTCAGATACTCGGACGGATAGCGCTTCAGGAACCACTGGCCCGAGGGCTCATCGGCGCTCGGCGGATTCTCCGGGAACGGCGGAACTTCCATTCCGCAGTTCGCGAGGACCTTTGTGGTCCACTGATATCCGGCCTTGAGGCTCGCGGAGTCTCCGAGCGACCAGAGGGCGGTGGAGGACGGGAAGAAGCTGAATTTCCCATCCGAGAAGAGACCGGCGCCGCCGTCGCCGCACGTCAGATCGTCAGGATTGTCGCGCTCGCGCCGGTCCACCGACTTGCCCGTATCGACGACGAGGACGCGGAGTCCAGCGGCCGCAGGGTGATTGGCGGCGCCCAGGCCGGCCGGGCCGGCGCCGACCACGACGAGGTCGTAGTGGCTGTGCGGAAGTTTTGACGGCGATGCGATCGGAAACATTGGCATTCTCCCTTGTTCGAGTCGTTGAGCGCTAGGTGACCGGGCGCTTGACTCTGGGGGAGCAATTTCAATGCCATGCAAGGGGACGGCGCGAATGCGTCCAGAATTCCAAGGTACTGCACAGTAGCCAATCTCAAATGAGAAGGTTTTCTTCCGGATTGGGAAGATGGCCTTGGCTGCTAACGAATTTTGACCCACCGCGAATGAGAAGTGACCTAACCTCCAAGACCCGAACCGGAGCGCTTAGCCGCCGGGCTAGGGCTCAGGTTCAAGCCACCGAAGTCCGCCCAGCCGCTCGAGGGTCAGCGACCTGCCGTAGAACCGTTGTCCAGCCTTCCAGATGGCTGATATCCCAACTCCGGTCTCTAGGCAATCCAATTCTGAATCGGAGGGACGCCGATCTAGAAGCAAACACAGACTCGCGCGAGGCAAACCCTGTTCGAACCTGTACCAGAAGAGTTGGCCGATCCCTTCACGCATTGCCTGGATTGCGTTGCCCCTCAGCATTTTCACTTCGATGATGGTCTCGACTGGTTTGGATATAAAGAGGTCAATTCGTCCCTTGCGGACGAGGGTTGCCCCGGCTGATTCGAGCTGGCTGGCGGCCACGTTAACGAGTGTTTGGTGCTCTCGCGACCGAACAACCGTGCCGCCCTGAATCACCTGGAAGTAGTTCGTGTCGGCTAGGGGCAGAAACGGCAGAAGCTTCCTGGAATCGGCTGCCGGAATACGAATGCGCGGCAGTGGATCGCGACGAGAAGCCTCGGTCCGGGGCGTCTCCCCCAGGGCAAAAAGCGCGCGGTTTACGTCCTTGCGAGCGATACGCTGAATCTTTGAGCGGTACCATGCCCCCTGCCCAAAAAAGGCTTTGCGAAGCAGGTCCGGGACCTTCGCGTCAGCCATGCTGAACTTTCTAATCGAACCAGGCTCAATCGTCAGGCAGCTTCGGAAATCATCGCCCCATTCGGATTTGACGGGATGATCCTTGAGGAAGCAATAGCAGGGCGACTTCTCTCCCCACGGATTTGCCACAGCTCGCGCGATAAAGAAAGCGTCGTCGTTGGGCTGCTTGGGAACAACGAGCATGTCGCCCGGAAGAACATTGAGCATCTTAACGAGGTCATCATGGGTCGGCTCAGGCTGGTGCTTGGCGTTGTATCCAGCCTTCCGATACTCCCTCAGCCATACGGCCCGATCAGCTTCAAGGCTCAGCTCGCGACCGTAGCTCCAACCTTGCCGAAGGCGCCCGTGCTTCGCCTCTTCGAACAATCGCTCACGTATCTCCGGACCATCCGACTGGCGAAAAACCCAGGTAGCCATGCTCGGGTCAGCCTAGTTTTGCGCCAACTCCTGATCGGCTCTGCTGCGCAAGTCCTCCAAACTCAATTGCCCGTAATCCAGGAATGCCTGCTTCTGTCTTTTCGAAGATTTTGAGAGCCCGCCAGGCTTTCCCATAAGGTGCAAGAAATTCTGAATCGCCATCCGGATAGAACCCTTTTTAATCCCATGGGCCGATAGGAGAATCCTGGCGAGGGGATCTTCCTCCCACCCAACCTTCCCGTAATGCTTTGTGAGCACCAAGACAGCGATATTCTCTGCGTCTGTCCAATGATGCATGCCGTCGCCTCCGCTCACCTATCTAGCCATCCTGGTTAGCTTTGTCTTCACACCTGGAGAGGTAGCTGCACTTCCTCGACAGGGCGGTTAAGTGCGGACGCATAGTCGCTGCGGAGATCGGCTTCTGTAGTGTCGAAGTGCTCAAACGGAACCCTCGCCATGTATTGCAGGAGAGAGGCTGCTAACTTCTTCCGGTCTTCTCTTACCCGCATTCGATGGCCCACGGAATCCCAAAGCAGGCCTTCCCAGGGCGGCTGGCTGAGCTCGAGGGGCATGCGAGAAATCCGACGAATCATCTCCTCGGCTTCAATATTCGCTCTGCGAGCGCCACGAATGGCCAGCGCGACTGCCAACTGTCCCACTGGACGGAAAAGAAGGTGGCCGCCCCCCCGATGACGGAAAGTTCCAGCAGGCTCCTCACCCGCCCGCAGGCGGCGAATCGGCTCAAAATGACGCTCAAGAGCCGTCCAGAATCCGACTGCCTGCGCGTAATAACGCCGGAGGACGGCCTCAGAAGGACGATAAGTCGTGTGCTTTTTATCTGGAGCCAGAACGATGTTCATGCACTCATAGAGTGCAAGAATGGACGTGAAGCAGCGGCTGTTGGAAGCAGGGATCGCCTTCCCTTTCGCGACGATAACCATGTCAGGTCGAGAGAACAAGGGGTGCCGTTCAAGAAGCTCACGGGTCACGATGGCGATTGCATGGTCTTCATCGAGAGCGACGATCTCTCCAGGCGTGACTGGCTTTGCGTAGCGATTAAGGGTAGAGAAGAGTCGTCGCGTTCGCTGAAGTCCTGAGGCCGTGTTCCTGTGAGCAACCAGAATGACAGTTAGTTCATGTCCGGCCACCTTGCCGGACCTTGCAAGTGCGCTCTTTAATCCTTCGACACGGTGTTGGCCGTCCACGGCGAAAAGGCTCTCCTGTCCGGTCAGATGGAGAACGCCAACGGTGTCTCGAACCGAGTCAGGTATGTCGGCCTCGGCGATCTGGTTATTGCCTCCGACCTTAATCCCGAACCATTTCGGTTCCCCACCGTAGATGCCGACGATAATGGAATTGAAGAAGTACTGGGGTTGTCTGAGAATGTAGTCGGCGATATCTCCAGCCAGATTCGTGATTGAACGCTGAATCAACTCTTTCAGGGCCCGACTCTTGTGAACCTCATCCGCCCTTCGGATTCGGCGCGCGACCTCTGCCATCGGCATAGTCGTGACGTAGTAAACCCAGTCGCCCATGGCGGCTCGGAGCGCTGGAAGCAGAAGCGGCTTGTCGTTTTCAGGCATGATAGATTAGGCGGCCGATACCCGAGAGCCGTCCTGGTAGATCTGGATTGCATGGAGGCATAAACGCTGTGAGGAGGCGATCCTCTATAGTTGTCACATCTCTAATAATAGGCGCATAGTACAGATGGAGATGGCCCCTCCAATTCCTCAGCATTCGCACGATGTGGACTCTCGGCTTCCTCCGTTGCGGTTCGTAACGATACTGGCCACAGCGATCGCGGAGAGTCTGCCTCTCTGCCTTGCCAATATAAAGCAAATAGTTGAAATCCGGCGTGCCACCTACGGATGGAGTGACAACAAACGCATAGATACCGGGCTCATTCGGCAGTGTCCTGATTTGGCTTGGGACATACTTAATCCGACGCCATCGAACTCCACGAAATGCGGCGGCACGTCGCCATTGTTGGGGCCACAAAATAAACGCCTGCAAAAATCGCCGCCCCGAGTCCGCATCCGTTATAAGGTCATATGCCATGACTATTTCGCAGTGGTTAGGCCTTGTAGTCTGCCTACAGCCGCAGCGATTGAATCAGCGGCCACGCTCAGGTCATTCGACGACGTTATGCGGCCTAGCCCGATCCGGATAGTGCTTAAGGCTTCTGCTCGCGTTAGACCAATGGCGATTAGAACATGAGAGGGATCCGGGGCCCCGCTGGTGCATGCCGACCCGGTGCTGAGGGCCAGATCAGGCATGTTGGCAATCAATGCCTCGGCATCAATGCCAGGAATTGTGATGCTGGAGTTATTTGGTAAACGGTGCGCGAGCGAACCGTTTCGAGACGCGCCCGGAACTTTGGCGAGGAGGGCGCTCTCGAACGCATCGCGTAATTTCGAGATGTTGATTCCTTCGTCGGGATTCAAGAGTTTCAGGGCCGCCGCGAAGCCGACAATTCCAGGAACGTTAAGGGTTCCCGGTCGAAGTCCATATTCTTGGCCGCCGCCATGCTGGATCGGACTAATTGGGATTGCCCGTACGCCCCCCCGGACGAAGAGCAGACCAACACCCTTGGGGCCGTAGACCTTATGAGCGCTGATAGACACCAAGTCCGCACCACAGCCGAGGAAGTCGAACGGAACCTTCCCGACTGCTTGGGCGGCGTCGCAATGGACGAAGGCGCCCTGTTTATGGGCCAGGTCCGAGATGGCCTCGATGTCCTGCAGCGTGCCGATCTCGTTGTTCGCGGCCTGAACCGAGACAATCAGAGTCTTTTCTGAGAGCGCCTGTTTGAACTCGAGGAGGTCCAGGCGGCCGTCGGGCTGCACGGGCAGAATCTTGAGGTCAAAGCCCTGCTCGGCAAGGTCGCGGTATGTCTCCAGGATCGACTTGTGCTCGATGGCCGTGGTAATGATCTGGCGGCGCTCCGCGGGTGCCTGCTTGGCGATGCCTCGAAGCGCGAGGTTGTTGCTCTCGGTGGCGCCGGCCGTGAAGATGATTTCCTTGGGCTTGACGCCGAGCACGTCGGCGATCGTTTCGCGGGACGAGTCGACCGCCTCGGCCGCTTTCCGGCCGGCGGCGTTAAGTGTGCTGGCCGGGTTGCCGAAGGTGTCGGTGAAGTAGGGAAGCATCGCGTCAACGACCCGTGGATCGCAAGGGGTCGTCGCGTGGTGGTCCAGGTAAACGGTTCGCTTATGCATGCGTCGAGATGGTCGCCACGACTTCCGCAAGCTCCTCGCTGCTGACAAAGGGGACCTGCGCCATGATAATCCCATCTTCGCCTTCGAGCTTGGCGGCTAGGTGCCCCCTCCCGAGCAAGCGCTCCGCCCCCTTTTCTCCAAGCGCGATCTCCGAGGTGCCTTCGCTGTCCACCCGCAGGATCAGCCGGTTGCCCAGGTTCGCGCGCAGTTGCATCGGCATCACGCCCGCGTCCGGTCGTTGGGCCGCGAAAACCAGGAAGATGCCTGCGGCGCGAGCTTTTACACCGAGACGCGCCACGATGTCCGAGACGCCTTTGCAGTATTCGGGCGTGAGCATCCATTCGGCGAATTCATCGTGGATGACCCACAGATACGGGAGCTTCTCTGATGCATCCGGCTTCGCGTTCAGGTCGAAGATGTTGGCGGCGCGGTTGTGGCGGAGGACGGAGTAGCGGCGATCCATCTCAGTAACGAGATCTTTCAGCACGGTCGTCGCGCGCTCCTGATTGTCGACGATCCCGCCCGAGATATGGGGCAGGCCTTCGAAGGCGAAGTAGTCGACACCGAGCTTCGGGTCGATGAGCGTGATCCTGCTTTGGGCAGGAGTATTCGTGGCCGCGATGCTGAGCACGATGTTCTGCATCAGGACGGACTTGCCGCTGCCGGTCGAGCCCGCGATTAGAGTGTGCGGGGCGTGGCGCCTCGGGGACAAAGTAAGGAGGCTTCCATTTTCCTCCTTCACCCCGATGAGGAGGTCTTGATTCCCGTGCGAGCAGTCCGGGTGCCATCGCTTCCAGACATCAAGCAGCCGCAGAATCCTGCGGTTGGGCCGGGCTACGGAGATGACTACAAGGCCGGGCTCAGCTTTCACGGAGATAATGTTTATTCCGTGAGTCGTGAGGAATTCCGATCGGCGCTTGAGAACTTGTTCGACCGTCAGATTCTGGCTGCCTTGAAACTTCAGCAGCGCCGCGTTAGGCGTGAGCGAGCTATCCCGCAGGCGAGCCTGGAGCTGAAACTGCTGGAGCCCGCCCTTGCACTGGTTCTCGACGGACCGCAACCATTCCACTTCGGCCGCCGAATCCATCCCGGTCTCGACTCGTGCGGACAAGACGCCACGAAGCCGCTCGTTCGGCCAGGCCGGTGTCACTTGGTGCCCTCCTTCGGGAGTCGTGCCGTTCCCGCTCTCGGGCGTGGCGGCGGCGGTAGGCACGCCGGGCACAGGGGTTGGCGCAGGAGGGTGCGCGCCGTTGCCGTTTGAGGGCGGCGGCGGCTCGTCGCTGGGCGGCTCCGGGACGGCCGTCGAGCCCTTGATTTCAGTGGGACGGCGGAAATTGCGGGCGCCGAAAATCTGCTCTCCTCCAATCTCGCGGCGCAATGGCTCGGTGTCCGCCTCTTTCCAGTAGTCGAGGACGAGCTTTCTCAGCTTTGCACGACTGTAGACCTCTTGGAAGGAGTCGTCGAGCTCCGCCACCTGCACGACTTCCGAGCACTCCGTCGAGTCCGACGGGCCCGAGACGAACACATGCGAGTAGCTCCGAAGAAAAATGGTGCAGTCACCGTCACGAATGGCACGCCGCCACGCTGCGATATTCGCAGCCGTGTTGGCGGAGAACTGCAATCCGTTCAGGATCAGGTCCGAAAAGCGCGAAAGCCAGAGGTCCCTATCGAGGCGCTTCGGGTCACCGAAAAGGGCTTCGCGGATGCGGCGGACCGTGTCGCGGAGTTGCTTCTGCGACTCCTTCCGCTTCGATGACAGGCTGGCGAAATCGACGTACTTCGACTCCGAGATGACGACTGAAAGCTTGAGCTTGCCGTCCTCGCCCGTCTCGGGGCTGAGAGCGAGAACGTCGGCTATCTGTTCTTCGCGCTGCCCCAGCCAATCCGCGTAGTCATCTAGGAAGTACCAGCCAAAGTAGCGCTTTTCTCCTAGCTCCCGGCGGATCATGTAGCGGCTGAGCACGACTCCCATGAGCTCGCTGGCGTTGCGCCCTCGTTTAGCGGCGCGAAGGACGATATCGCCCGAGATCTCGTTGGCGTCGTTAATAAACCGTTCGGTCAGCGCCAGGTAGTCCTCATCGCTGAGCTCCAAATTCAGGTCCTTCAGTCGCCCAAGGACCATTGATCGAAGGAGGCCGAGCGGGGCGCTCGATGAGATGAGAAGGTTTCGGCCCTGCGTCGCCGCCTGCTTGTAGCGGATGACTTTCACACCTTGGTTCAGGAGCTGACGGCGATCGAGGAGCTCGTCATAGTTCACCACCCAATTGCCGAGGTTGTGAACTTCTTTGAAGATGCTGCCGGTCGTGGGCTCGTTGAAATCGAGCTGCCGCGCGGGAAGTAGACGCTGCTCCGTCTTCCCGTCCCAATCGCCCTTGAGAAATGTCGTCAGGGCGGTCATATACGCCCAGCCCTCCGCGCTCTGGACCGGGCAGCACAGGTAGACCACCGACTTCATGTCGTCTATCGCCGAGGGGCGCCGGCGGGCCCAGCGGGAGGGAATCAGCCGCTCGATGGGAACAGGCACTGCGCTTTCCGGGTACCATTCGAGCCGCGAATGGCGCGCGATCACATCCTGCAAGAACACGATGTCCCTGGGCGGTCCGTCCTTGGGATCCGGGACCGGTGCCTGGTCCGCCATGATCCCGATCCGCAAGCGTGCCATGAAATCGCGGGTCGCCTCGCTAGCCACGAAGGAATCCGCGTCTTTGTCCGCGGATGCGATGATCTGCTCGTAGAGGTGGCGAAGCCTCGCCGCGTCCCTGTGGCGGAGCACCACCTCGCAGCGCATGTCCTCCTCGTCGTCATGCAGGTCGTTGAGCTTGTCGACGAGAGTGTGAGGCAGTCGAGCGGAGTCGCAATTGTAAAGAACGACCGAGAGATTCGCCTGCTCATGCGGGTAGAGCGAGAGATATCGTCGCGTCAGATCGACGAGGAGATCTCCCGTCTCGGACGGGCTCTCGTTCGTTTCGTCGTTCCCGTCGTTAGCGACCGTTGGCGACTCGTGAAGCGTATAGTCCAGATATGAGTCGCTCAGAGACAAGAGCTCCGGTTTGTTCTCGGCCCATCCGAGTGTCACTTCGGGGTAGTAGGGATGCCGAAGCTCCTCCTCGCGCTCCTTGAAGAAAAGACGGGGGTCACCGAATACGACTTGCTCGCTGGCGACCAGGTCCTTAATGAGGGCAGCGACTTGACGAGCCTTGACTGTCATCGCGGAGAGTCGCAATGGATGCCAGGGCGCGATCACGGTCGTGGTCCTTCCTCCCTCCACTTCAACGGCTCCGAGCTGGAGTAGCGGGCGGATGAGCAGCATGCGATTTCTGTCGCCGCGAGCCTTCCGGCAGATTGCTTCGAGCAGGGCGCCAAAGTCCTTCGCCTGCTGAAGGAGCGCCGGTTCGGCGACGCCGTGCGAGACGAATCCCTTGATAGCCTGACTATAGCTGGCCTGAAACGTCTGGAACAGGGCGAGGAGTTCGGCGCCGGCGGCGGCGTCCAAGACCCCCTGAGATTGAGCGTCCGCGAGATTCTTGGGCCAGATGAGCGAGATGTCATCGGCCGGGCGATAAATGGCGACGAACGATCCGCGATCTCGATCGTAGGTCGGCACTAGGCCTTTTGTGTCGCGAAGGTCTATTGACTCGAATCGCCCCTTCGCGTCTACGCTCTCACGGTTAGCACGGCAGTAGATGAGCGGATGCTGAGCAAGGCGGCTCCAGTCTGATGGGGCTTCGCTTGTGACAGCCTTGGGGTTGAAGCGCCAAATCAGCTGCTTCGAGTAGGTCTCAGTGCTGCCATTGGGCAGCTCGACGTCGAGTTCCAGATAGAACTTGAGTTGTAGCGCCGCCCGCGCCGCCGAACGGTTCAGCGGCTTACCCGCGTCCCGCCATTCAGCCTCGAGCTTGGGAAAGTCGAAGAGGCTCCCGGTCTCCCAGGCGACGCGATTCCCGAAGAGCTCCTTTAGTCCGCGATAACGCCAGGCGAAAAACAGGCCCGCGTCGATGTTCAGGTCCTTGAGGTCCTTCTTGTTCCGCCGATCGCAGAGTATCCGCAGCTTGCGTTTGGACGTAAGAAGGTCTTCATCGAACAAGGACTCGAGGGCGACGGCGATGCCGCCTAGAAAATCGTCGGTCTCGATCGGCGAGCCGAAGATGAATCGATCCCAGCGCGCCTTTAGGGTTGGCTGCTCCTTAAGCTCGAGCCGGTGGTCACGATAGAAGTTCTCGTCTTCTTCTTGCGCCTCCGTTGTCCGTCGGGCGATGAGCCGCTTGAGATAATCCCGCTCGGCGGGACTTAGCAGGTCCCCCGCTTGCTCCTCACGCTCGTCATAGAAGCTCAGCGTTTCCTGGCCCAGGTTGAACTTCTCGCGTCGAAGTCCGTCGAATAGGGGCTTGATGTGCTCCCACTCGCAGAGAGCGAGTTCGCGCGCCTCGTTGTTCCAGCCGGCCTTGGTAGCCGTGAAGACGCGGATGCGATCGTGAAGTTCGTTCGGGATATCGTCTTTGACCCTGGCGAACGCGGCATCGAGCTCTTCATCGGTCAGCAGGGCCTGGGTCGGCGTTTGCTTTAGCAGATAGCACGCTCGTTTCCGGAACGCGTGCGTGTAGAGCTGTTTCCAGCGCGAAAGGTGGCCGACCTGTCGTTCGTTGAGGGCGCGGAAATAGGTGGTATCTTTGGGAATCCTGAGAGCCGGAAAGGCGACTCCGAGAGCGCACATGAGCGGCTGACCGTCGTTGACTGCCTCACGGGTCTTCAGAACGTAGTCCGCAAACTGATCGAGAGCCAGTGGACGCACTTCCAGCAGGGCTTGGAGGGCCTTCCCCCACCAGGCCTTCTGCTCCTCCGGAATCATGAGCCCATCGGTGGCGAGGTTGACCCATATGGACGGGTCGGCCTCGAGCTGTTCCTTGCCGATTGGGACCAGTTCCTTCAGAGACTGCTCCTCATCGTCGCCCGTGTTGGCGAGCAAAAGGGCGGGCTTCCCGCAGTCGGCGTTGCGGAAGTAGGTCGTCCGTTCGGTTGTCAACACGGCTTCCGGCAGGCCGTGGCTCCCGACGAAGTGAGAAGGAAGCCGCATTTCGATCAGGCTGGAAAGCTCTCCGTCAGATAGGATGATTTTTGCGACGGCGGCGGTCTGCTCGGCCGTCAAACAGTCGAGGAGATAGCGGGCGGTTCCGCCCTCTTCATCGGAAGTGATCCGAGCCTTGAGCACCGCGGCGGCGACCCGACCAGTCAGTTCGCTAGTAGTCATGCGAGGCTTTTGTAGGGATTCTCGACGTAGGCGCAGCCGTCTGAAAGCCTGCGAAGGAATCCTAGGCTCGTCAGCCGCTCCTCAAGACGGCGGCCGTTCGCCTGGAAGGCCTTCTTGTCGAACTCGTCGGCGTTCAACGCGAGTTCGGCCTCGCGGTCTCCGAATATGAAGCCGTATCGCTCGTAGAGGTGGGCCAGGAACTGGTGAAGTTCTACACGAACGGGCACGTTCGCCAACAAAAGCGTCGCTAGCAGCGAGTCGTTCGGAGCATAACGGAGCTTGACGGTTCCGCGGCGCGAGACTAGACCAATCTCTCGACCATAATTTCTGTGGATGTTTGCCACGTGCTGCCGATGCCGCTGGATGGCGGCAGACTTGAACTCCCTCAAGAGGGTTTCCGGATCGTTATTCCCTTCGTAGTCATCGCCCCAGGAGAAGTGGGCGAGCATCAACTCCTTGCACTTCACAAAGGCTCCCGCGCCTCCAAGAGCCTGCTGCCACTCCGGGGAACTCTCGAATGCGTCAATGACTGCTCCCACGGCCTGCGCGGGCAGAAGATTGTTGGCCTCGTATTGAGAGCAGGAAACCTCCCTGACGAGGCTTCTGTGCGGTGCCACTACCTCGCAGACCATCGTGGGCCGACCCTGCCCGCCGACCTTGCTCGATGCGCGTGACAGCTGGTACTTAATCAAGTGCAGGCCAGCCAAATTGACAAGATGGGGTAGCGCGTCATAGTCCGGGATATTGAGCTTGAGAACAGAGGACCAATCCGCAGCAAGATCGTCGAAGTTCGAGTCGGACCGATAAGGTAAGTACGCGTTTGCGCGGTCAACCGGGGCCGGATCGCCCAGGGCCGGCTGGAGAGCCCGGACCAGTCGGTTCCAGCTGGAGTCGGTCTTGAGGTAGCGGGCGCGCAACTGCTGAAGCAGCGCGTCCTTCCCGGCGCTCCGGGAGAGCATCAGATAGAGAAGCTCCCCGGTGCGGCCGAAGAAACGGCGATCGTTCGTCACCCCGTCGTTGTCGAGATCCTCGTACAGGCAATCGACCCCGTATGGGAAAACGAACTTCGAGGTCCAGCGCTTATTGCTCGACATCTCGAGAGATGTGGACCGAATGAGGCTCACCACCTCGCAGAAGTCCTCGAAGGTATGAAAGTGGGAGCGCAGATAGTCGAATTTAGGCTGGGGCAGCCCCCTCACGGCCTGAGTGGATTCCATCTGTTTCAACCATTCCTGCCAACGTCCGTCGTCGCTGGGGTGCTTGAGGCGTATATCCTCGAGCCGCGGGTTGTTGAACAGGATATTCCGAAGATAAAGTCTCTTCGCGGGGCGATAGAGCAGGCGGTTGGGGCCGTCTGGCTCCGTGAACGCACGGCCATGAGAGTCCTCGTGCGCGAGTACGTTCAAGAATTCAAGGTAAGCAAGCCAGGGAGATTGCTCATCGTGCAATCGGTGGCCCCAAATCCCCTCGTCAAGCCAGAGCGAGGAGTCCGGGTTCGCGGGCCTGGGGAGCGTCGCTTCCGTCACAGAATAACCTCCACGAATCGTTCCTCAGGCGTGCCGTTGTCCGAGAGAGACAGGAGTTTCAGGTCGAGGCGTTCCCCCGGGGCTTCTTCAGGCTGCCTGAGCTTGTGCGCCATCAGGAGGCGGCTCTTGAAGGCGAGGACGTCCTCGTAGCACTCCTTGGAGAAGCTCGAGGGCAGCGCGCCGTCTAGCGAGACCCTCGAAAGGAACTCGTAGCGAACCAGGTTGAGCTCAAGGGACTCGATGATAGTCGGGCTGAGCTGGACCTTCAGGTGGAGTCGGGAGCGAGTGGGATCGAATTGCAAGGTGACAGATTCGCCCTTATTTGGCTCGACAGAGATCTTGTCGATGGAAATGCGGCTGACCTTGGCTTGAGAGTAATTCCCGCTCGTCGCCAGATGAATGTCCCTGTCTGCGCTGATGAGCATGCCCGTGAAAATCCGATTCAATCCCTTTACGAGCCGCCAGAGAATCGGCCGCTCCACGGGCTTTCCTGCCTTCAGGGTGGCGACGACTTTGCGTAGAAACTCTCCGGCGAACTTGAAGACCGTCAGTTCCCAAAGCTTGAGGTCCCCATCGCTCTCGTCCGGAATCTTGAAGAAGAGGCCTCGCCGCTGGCTGACGAGCAATGGCAGGAAGCTCTTCAACTTGTCGGGGTCCTCATTGCCCTCGATGTATTCCTGCTTCGCAGCGTAATACCGGCGGTCCGCCCCATAGAACGTGTCACCGGCGACGAGCTCGTCGAAATAGGGGCGGAGATTTGGATCGTCCTGACCGAAGATCAGGATATTGTCGATGCGATTGGTCGTTTCATGACCGACCTGGAAGCGCTCCAGATAGTCGAATATGGTGATCGAGCTGCGGCGCGTGTCCGGTAGATTCCCTCCGAACACGTTATTGAACAGGCTCGCCTTGGATGCGGCCCCCTGCGCAATGATTCGCTTTGCGTCGGACAGGGTCATTAGGTAGTCGCGGGCGTCGGGGTGACCTAGCACGGCGTTGGTCAAGAGCAGGAGCGTCTGCCGAAGCGGGATGTGCAGGCCGTTGTAGTCGCAGAGTTCAAATAGCGCTCGCAGCCGCGAGCGTACCACCGGTCCCTGGAGGAGCTCATAGTTGCGACGGATCGGGCAATTCTTGCCGAACGGCTCATCGTCGCCGGCGCCCGAATCCATGCAGAGCTTCCAGCCAGGATGGTTCACGAAGCTTTCGAGGGCGCGGTCGAGAAGGATTGCGGAGCTTCCGCGGCTGAGGTTGAACAGCTTGAGCCGCACACCGGGTTCCTCCTGTTTGTCGTTGACCAGGAGGTCTTCGAGGAGTGTCCGGGCCTTGGCGACGTGATCTGTTGTCGGGAGTCGCCGCATCGATTCGACGAGCTGCCCATCGTTGGCCGCGATCAGGAAAAGGTCGGAGGACTCGGGCTCGAAGATCGAGCGGCAGAAGGACTGCAAGATGGCGACCTTGTCCGGATCCCACTCCAATCCTTGCTGCGGAGCCCACGCGCTGAGATCGCGAATGAAGTGGACCTTAAAGGCCTGAGAACCGCCGGGCGGCGTCCAGGTAAGGCTCAAATATGGATCGTTGGAGGCCCACGCGGCTTGAGCGCCGCCCAAGACCGCCCATACCTGACGGCAGAGATGCGTTTTTCCGTCTCCGGCGGTTCCCGTCAGAATGACGGACGAAACCGAAACCGCGCTCGCGTAGCAGCCGAGTACCGTGGCATGGAATGGATGCTCGAAAACGATAGGAGCCACTCCGGCGCGCGCGGCCGCGCGCTGGATGGTCTCGTCGTACATGTTGTCGTTTCGCGGGATAGGACCATACTGGCGAGCGAATCTGATCCAGGCCGCAGCGTTCATGGTTACAGGTGGCAAATTGTGCAGCCGTCCGAGTCGTCTTCGGCCACATCTCCGCCGAAGGCTTCGGCGAGCGTGCGGGGCTTCCGGCGCGCCTTTTCGCGCTCCCGTCGGACGATCTCTTCTTTTTTGATCTGGGCGACGCGTTCAGGCTTGGCGAGCTCGGCGAGGCTCTCCTTTTGAACCCAGGTATACCCCTCCTCTGGCCGCTCGTAATCGATGGCCTTCTGATAGAGGTCGGGATGTTTCTCTAGGAGGCCGACCCACTCGATCTTTCGTTGGTAAAAGCAGAAGTAGCAGCCAGAGCGAGTCCGCCACTTGTAGTATTCGGGCACGCCGAGGCCGCTATCCTCAAGAATCCTGAAGACGTCAGGTTTGGTGATCCCGTCGGTCTTGAAAGGATATACGGGCGTGATATTGGACTTGGTCGAGATATAGCCCTCTCGATTCTCGTCCGCTCGGATGCCGATGTAGAGCATAACGGGTTCGTCGCCGATATACTGCTCGAAAGGCTCGATCTTTAGCTTGCGCGTGCACCAGCGCATCTGGGGTGACGGAAGATATCCCCTAAAGAGTTCCAGGTGATGGTCGAAACCGCGGCCACCATCTTCGGCGCTTGAGAGCCTGACTACCGGTTTGCCGAGGAAGCCCTCGATACGGGACAGGTACTCATAGGTCTCGACCAGTTCCTTCTGTGTGTCGCAGAAGACGTATTCCATCTCGGGGATGCGGTCACGCATGTAGACCGCGAGCGCCGTGCTGTCTTTGCCGCCGGACAGGCTCAAGACGTGCCGCATTTTCTTGGTCATGCCTTGACCTTCACTTTGGGATCTTTCTCCATCTCGACCAAGAGCCGGGAGACGGCGCGCGCCAGCGCGGCGAGGGCCAGACGCCCTCCGTTCTTACGGCGGCTAGTCTCCTCCACGATCTCCTCAAGCTGCGTCGTTAGGGCAATAACCTCTTTCGCTTCGTCCTTGTCGACCGCGATGATGGCTCGCGACTCGGACATGTGGCCGTTGAGAATTCCCACGCGGATGATCTCGGAGGCGCCGGTCTTCGAGTGCTCGCTCACGAGTTCCTCGAGACGCACGAAATCGCGGGCGTACTGGTTCAGCCTGAGCTGGAAGTTGGCGATGTCGGAGTCCTGCCACTGCGCCGGCGGCAGGCCTCTGTTCACGGCTGCGCCGATGACTTCCCGCCAATCGCGGTCGCGGAGGTTGCTCAACTCCCTGACCAAGAGGGTCATAGTCGGGTCGACCGTCTTCCCGACGAGCGGCATGGCGCGCTCGCGCAGTTGCTGGCGCGCCGACAGGGCGGACCCGGAGAGAGAGAAAGCGGGTCGGATGGAAGCTTCGATCTCATCGAGGAGCCCGGAGTACCCATGCTGGAGGACCAATATGGCCTTGGAGAGCCGCGCGACGTACGCTTTCGTATCGTCAGGCGAGACGCCGAGCACCCGCGGCAGATCCTTGAAGATCAGGGTATAAGGGTCGCTCGCCTTCAAGAGCAGGTCCCGGGCCGCGATGGCGCCGGCATCGGGCAGCCGCCGCGTCTGACGCACGTAGCCGGGCAGCCGCAACGTGGCGACGATGAGCGGCTTGACGATCTGGATGATGTTCGGCTGGACGTGACGCTCATGGGCGATTGACAGCGTTCCGAGCAACTCGCCGAGCGCATCCATGAGATCGCGGCGCCCGCTTCGAGTCGCGTGCTCCTGAATTTCGAATATGCCGGTGGCGCGGAGGATGCGCTCGAAGACCTCGATCCGCAGGTCAGGAACGAAGACTCCATTCTCATAGAGCGCAACGCTCCCCTTCTTTGCGAGCAAGACGCAGCACAGCAAGATAGGAAGCGGGCCCTCCTTGATTCCGAACGGAGCGTCCTGAAGCATTGAGAAAAGCTGCGACACCGGTTTCCTTTCGCGCTCCGTGCCTTCGAGGAACTCCTCGACAGCCTTCCATACGGCGGCCCATTCGCCGCGCGGCGGCATCACTTGCCACTGGCCCTGGCGCTGGATGTGGAAGCCCCCCTCATGCAGAAGGGACTCGTACATGCTGTATTCTGGCGGGAATCCTTCGATGCCGAGGCGCGCCGTCTGATGCTTCTCAAGCAAGCACTCGAGAAGGTTGCGCCGACCCGCCGCCGCCGCCGACGAAAGTTGTTGCCGGTTGAGCAGCTCGTTCTTGAAGGTTGGAGCCGACTTGAAGACCGAGGTGCAGATCTCCGAGAGCCAATGCAGGAACTCGCGGCTCGTTCGATCGGGCTGTTCGTTTCCCGCGTAGATCCAATCACACTGGCGGGGGTCGAAGGCGTGTCCCGATAGGCTGAACGTCCGGCCCAGCATGGCGTGGAGCTCCTGGAGCGCGAAGAAGTGTCGGGCACGGACCTCCTGGCGGGCGACGGGGTCGCCCTGGAGACGCGACTCGTTCTCCTGAATCCACGTCCATAGTTCAGCGTCGCGCAATGCCAATTCCAGACCCGACAGGGGACGCGGGAACGCGAGCACGCGGAGACTGGTCTTTCCCTTTCGCGTGAGTTGCTTGGCGAGTTCGATCAGCCGCAAGCGCTCCGACTCGCTCGATGAGAGGATATAGCTGATCCGTCCGTCGGCGTCATTCTTATCGCCGAGCGCCGATTCGATGCTCGCGGGCGCGCCGTCTAGGACCTGGACTGTGAAGTAGCGTAGCGTGCCGGTCTTGATGTAGTGGCTGCGAGCGACGATGGGGTGAAGTGTGATAGTCTTCCGGATTCGCGCCGCGAGCGAGCCGGTCCCGATGTGCGAAAGGGCTTTCTCGGAGACGGCATCGAGGTCGATGTCGGAGCCTTCCCAGAGGGCGTAAGACTGCTCGTGCTTGCGGAAGACGATGATCGACTTCTGCATGAGGTAGTCCAAGCATTCGCGCGCCACCCGCTCGGAGCCGAGACAGACGGCGAGCATGTCAGTGGATGCTCGAAGGCCGACGGATTGACCGTAAAGGCCCAGAAGTCCAATGGCCTTGACGGCCGAATGAGCCGCCACGGGCGCTTCGCCTGGAATCCTGTTGAGGGCGTTGTCGATCTCGGCCCAGCGCCGCGCCCGATCTCCTTTGTACGCGGCATCACGTAGCGTGTGCACAACGTAGTCGTACAGGCGGTCGAGCCCATACATGGGGACAGCGCCATTTGCGGACTCGTGCAGGAAGTCCTGGAAGCCGAGAGGCTCTCGCGCCCCGAGGAATGCGAATAGGGAGCGCTCATTTTGCGCGAGCTTGCCGCGGAAGATAGGCCAAAGCATGAGACTTGCGACGGGGTGCAGGGGAAGACAGCGCGGAAGGAGAGCCGGGAGCGGCAAGCGTCTGCGAGCCTCGTCGAAAGCGGCACCCTTCGCCATCTGCACGACGGCGCGCTCGGCCGATTCGACGCTGGGAGCCGGTCTCGTTCGCTCGATGGCAGCGCCGATCAATTGCAAGAATTGCTCAGCCGGCTCTTGGAACACTACGTCGACGAAGCGGCCCTGGACCTTTTGCCATTCAGCGCGGCGAGAGGTCTCGAGACGGTTGACGTACTCGGAAAAGGCCGTGTGCAGGATGGTGATCAACACGAGCGGTGAATCGGTTTTGCGGTCCGCGTATTCCGCAAGCTCCTGGAGGACAAAGAAGTCGGCTTGATCCGGGTGGAGAGAGGCGTACTCAAGGTACTTGCCGAATTCGTCCATAACGAACAAGATACCGTGAAACCCCTTTCGCGTCGCGATGCTCGCAGCTTGTTTGAGGATGGGACGAATCCGTTGCTCTGGGTGAGCTTGGCGGCTGGCCTTCAGAGCCTCATGAGCGAGGGGCTTTGAAAGGGATTCAAGACTCCGCGCAAGGCCCGCAAGCAAGCTGCTCGCCAGGGGCGCGCGCTCACCGACGAGAAGGATCGGAAAAAGTTTTTGTCCGCGCAGACCGGTCTTGTCCCGTAGCCGCCGGCCCTCAGGATGGTTCGGGGCCGAATTGGCGAGCAGGTCGGCCAGAAAGAGCGCGAAAGCCGACTTGCCGCATCCGTAGGGCCCCGTGATGCTCCACGCCCGCGGCTGTCGCGTGGTCTTAGTCGAGGCGGCGATGCGTTCCGCCAAGGCCCGGCTGGTGTTCGAGACGATGTAGCCGTCGAGTTGGGAGCGCGTCGCCCAGTCGAATTGAAGGTTGATCGAGCGGCAGAAGCGCTCCTTTACGCGGAAAAGGGCCGTGAGAGGAGTAGCGGACAGCGCCTCAGCGTTTCTCATAGTAGCCCTCAAGAGCGTCGATGGGGTCTAGGGACGACAAGTCCCTTCGGAGGAGTATCTGCCTAAGCCCAGCTGTTTCATCGAAGGTGATACCGGAGCGGCTCGGCAGGCGTTCGAGGCGTTCGCAAAGGCTGTTCTCCGTCAGCTTAAAGACCGCTCCAGGGCTAGACGGGCCGTGCAGCAGCGTCTCGAAGGACAATGTCTTTTGGTTCGACGCGAAGTTCTTCCAGTAATCGAGTACGCTGTAGTGGAAGATCGGGTCGGGCAACGATGACTGTTGCGCACGCGCGAAGCGGAAGACGCCGGACTCCACTTCGCTGATGAGGCCGAGTTCGATGAGCGGGCAGTCAAAGCTGTCCTCGGCGCTTCCTCGCTCCGAGCGCCGAGGGGCGTAGGTCCGCAGGAAGACTTCGACGTCGCGTTTAATGGAGTTCGGGCTCGCGCGGCTTCCGGCAGGGAGATTGGTAAGAAGCCAGCGCACGAGATCTTCCGCTTTGAACGCGTTGGGACTCCAGCGCGTGAACGCTAAATACCAGGTGGAAGCTCCCTCGGGTCTGCTCGCCAGGCACCAATGCAGCAGCCAGAGCGTGCCGATATCTTCAAGATAGGGGTCCCATCCGCGAGAGCCGAACAGCTTCTTTCCGAGCGGGGTAACTTCGTAGGAACCGGCGCGATTGGTCGCGCGGATAAGGCCGAGCACCTCGCACCAATGGCGGATTGACTGCACCATGTTCTTTCCGACGCCAAGGCGAACGAGCGCGTCCTCGCAGTTGAAGACCGTCGGGTCGGTGGTGACTGCCTGAATCCCCTTTGGAATCCATGCGTACCGGAGAGGGAAGGTTTCGTGTCCGGAAAAACGGTACCGAGGAGCCACGGGGGTGGTTTCAGCCGGCATACGCCTCCTCCTCCTCGAAGGAGGAAACCTCTCTCGGCCTGGATGGTGCCATCTAGGCCGGAGAAGATTATACTTTTACTGTGATATTTTTTCCACCTTTTCCTTATATGCTTGTCACAGCCTCATCGGACCCACCAGGGTGGAGCGGCTGCGGACCGCCCCGCCTAGGCTCNNGCCTAGGCTCGGGCAGCCCCCTTTCGGGGGCTGCCTGGCCTAGCGTTCGTGGTTTCAGATCATCCCGGACTCCTTGAAGCTGTGAAACCTGTCGTCAGTTAGCACCATGTGGTCGAGTAACGGAATCCCGAGTATCTCCCCCGCCTTCTGGATTCTCCGCGTGACCTCTTTGTCCTCGGCGCTTGGCGTCGTGTCCTGCGACGGGTGGTTGTGCGCGATGATGATCGCCGCCGCGTTGTTGAGGATCGCGCCCTTGAACAGCTCGCGCGGGTGGACCAGCGATGCGCTGATAGTCCCAATCGAGACCGTCTCGTAGCCCAGGACCTTGCTCCGGGCGTCTAGGTCGATGCGCCAGAAGTGCTCTCGATCCAATCTCCGACATTTCGGCCGCATGAACTTGAATACCGCCTGAGGACTGCTCAACTCGGCCGCCGAGGGACGACCTTCCCGAACGATCATAACGCGGACTTTCATCGTGAGACCTCCTGGAGTTTGAAGATGTAAGCCCGGGCGTCCGTGCTTTCGGCGCCCGACAGTCGTCCTTGCTTTACGCGGATGGAGACTCGGGTCAAAGCCCGTTCCGCGTCCTTGCGCGTCTTGCCCTTGATCTGGATGGTTAAGCGCCATCCGTTGGTTCCGAACCGTTTCGTGCTCTCGCAGTTTTTGTGCATTTCGCACCTCCACCCGGCCCGGAGGGTTGAGGGATCGCCGAGGAAGGGCGCTGAAGCGAGGAATAAATGGTGGGTCCCACCGGACAACCGCCCGCGGCGCAGCCGGGCTGGCGGCCTCGAGGCATCGAGCTGTCTGAAAATTTGGGGCTAGGCGGGGGTTGGGCCGAATTTTCGGGTTGTCGGAAGGGGTGACCGTTTATGCCGGAGCGCGGCGCCCTTCGCTCCTGGCCGTCCCGAATGGAGGCGCGAAATCATCAAAAACGAGAAAGCACGAAAGGGAAGTCGGAATGAGCCGAGAAAAGCAGAAAAAGAACCGCCGCCATCGGCGGTGGGTAATGTGGGCATCGCGGACCC
>CXWL01004425.1_pt1 | contig 80534 bp, 80 predicted proteins | sample 590931 | NCBI WGS metagenome assembly CXWL01 (sample SAMEA3498368, study PRJEB10139) | groundwater metagenome | biome: water well; material: biofilm material | place: Germany | collected 2015-04-27
CGCCTTGCACTATGATGCCCCTCAATGGAACGGTCCCTGTTCGGGTTCATCCTGCGCTACAGCAAGCGCGAGCAGCTGCTCATCGTGCCGCTGGTGATCGCGTCGATGTTGATCTACTTTTCGACGCTCGACCTGCCCAAGGCCATCATCAACGAGGCGATCCAGGGCAAGCGCTTCCCGGAAGCCGCCTCCACCGTCGCTTTCCTCAAGATGCATCTCACGCTGCCGGCGTTCCTCGGCGGCGGCTCATGGCAGCTGTTCGACGGCTTCGCCCTGCACCAGCTGCCGTACCTGTTCGCGCTCAGCCTCGCCTTTCTCTCGCTGATCGTGGTCGGCGGCTTCCTCAAGTACCAGATCAACACCATGAAGGGCAAGCTGGGCGAGCGCATGCTGCGCCGGCTGCGCTATGCCCTGTTTGACCGCATCCTGCGCTTCCCGCTGGCCCGCTTTCGCCGCGTCAAGTCGGCGGAACTGTCGGGCATGATCAAGGATGAAGTGGAGCCGTTGGGCGGATTCGTCGGCGAGTCCATCATCACGCCGCTGTTCCTGGGCGGCGAGGTGCTCACGGCGGTGTTCTTCATCCTCTACCAGCACGTCTACCTGGGCATGATCGCGGTCGGGGTGGTCGGGCTGCAGGCGTTCGTCATCCCGATCCTGCGCCGCCGCCTGCTGGTGCTCGCCAAGGAGCGCCAGCTCACGGCGCGCCAGCTTGCCGGCCGCATCGCCGAGAGCGCCGACGGCGCCGTCGAGATCCACGCCAACGACACCTCGAACTACGAGCGCGCCGAGATATCGTCGCGCCTGGGGAAGATCTTCCGCATCCGTTTCGAGTTCTACCAGCGCAAGTTCCTGATCAAGTTCCTGAATAATTTCCTTTCGCAGGTGGCGCCTTTCCTGTTCTATCTGGTGGGCGGCTACCTCGTGATCAAGGGCAACCTGGACATCGGCACGCTGGTCGCGGTGATCGCCGCCTACAAGGATCTGCCTTCGCCGATCAAGGACCTGATGGACTGGGACCAGGAGCGCCTGGTGGCGCAGATCAAGTACACCCAGGTGGTGGAGCAGTTCACGGTCGACGACCTGGTGCCGGCGGAGCGGCTGGCGCCGGAGAAGGCGCCGCAGTTGCCGCAGTCCGGAGCGGTGCGAGTATCAGGTCTGACGCTCGAGGGCGAGGCTGGAACCAAGCTGATCGAAGGCGTCAGCTTCGAGGTCGGGATCGACCAGCACGTGGCGATCCTCGGCTCGCACGCTGCCGGTGTCGGCGAGCTGACCCAGATGCTCGCGTGCCTGGTTGCGCCGAGCCGCGGCCAGTTCGAAGTGGGCGGCGTAGACATGACCAAGGCGCCCGAGGCGGTGACCGGACGCGCCTTCGCCTACGTCGGGCCGACGGCGTATCTGTTTCCGACCAGCGTGCGCGACAACCTGCTCTATGGACTGAAGCACTATCCGCTGCGCGATCGCAGCTACGAAGGCAAGGAACTCGAGGAGTACGAGTTCCAGATGGAAGAGGCGAAGCGCACCGACAGCACGCTGTTCGATTTCAATGCCGACTGGACCGACTACCAGGCCGCGGGAGCCGCCAATCCCGGGGAGCTGGACGCGCGCATCGTCGAGGTGTTGAAGGTCGTGGAACTGGAGGAAACCATCTTCGAGCTCGGGCTGCGCAGTTCGGTGGATGCGACCAACCATCCCGGCCTGGCGGAAAATGCGCTGCGCGCCCGCGATGCGATCCGCGGGCGGCTTGCGGGCCCCGGCATGCAGGGCCTGGTCGAGCAGTTCGACGCCGACCGCTACAACCGCAATGCGACGCTGGCGGAGAACCTGCTGTTCGGCACGCCCATCGGCAAGGCGATATTCGATGTCGAGAACCTGGCGGGCAACGACTACGTGCGCCGCGTGCTGCGCGAGACCGGCCTGGCCGAGGACCTGCTCAAGACCGGGCACAAGCTTGCCGAGACCATGGTCGAACTGTTCAGCGGCTTGCCGCCGGGGCACGAATTCTTCGAGCGCTTCAGCTTCATCAAGCAGGACGACCTGCCCGAGGTGAAGGCGGTGCTCGCACGGGTGGCCGACACCGGGCTGGAGAATATCGTCGAGGCCGATCGCGACCTGTTGATGGCGTTGCCGTTCAAGCTGATATCCGCCCGCCATCGCCTGGGCCTCGTCGACGAGGCGTTCGAAGCGCGCATCCTGAAGGCGCGGCGCTATTTTGCCGAACACCTGCCCGAGGGGTTGCGCGGCGGCATCGAATTTTTCGATGCCGCGCGTTACAACGGCGCCGCGATGCTGCAGGACAATATCCTGTTCGGAAAAGTCGCGACCGGCCAGGCGCAGGCGGTCGGCCGGATCAGCGCGATGCTGCGCGAGGTACTGGAGGAACTGCAGCTGCGTTCGCAAGTCGTGTCCATCGGACTTGGCTATCAGGTCGGCGTCGGCGGCGCGCGCCTGTCCTCGTCGGACCGGCAGAAGATCGCGATCGCGCGCGCGCTGCTGAAACGGCCGGTGGTGCTGATACTCGACCAGGCGGCTGCCGTCCTGGATGGCGCGTCGCAGAACCGCGTGGTGCTGAACGTGCTGGAGGCGAGCAAGGGGCGCTGCGTGTTCTGGGCGCTGCAGCGCAACGACCTCGCCGAGCGCTTCGGCCATATGCTGGTCATGGACCGCGGCCGGTTGGCCGAGCAGGGGCGCTTCGAGGACCTGAAGGGCAGCGGCGGCGCGCTGCAAAAAATGCTGAATGCCGTATAGGGGGAAGGAGAAAAGCCATGAGCCTGGAGCAGGAATTCGAACTGATCCGTCGGGTGCCGATTTTCAGCACTACCGACCCTTCGATGCAGAAGCTGCTCGCCTTCAGCAGCGACCGGCTGACCTACGAGGAGGGTCAGCTCATGTTCAGCGCGGGCGACCCGCCCGACAGCGCCTACATCGTCATGGAAGGCGAAGTGGACATTACGGTGCCCACCCCGAGGGGGCCGCTGCTTGTGAACACGCTTTCGCGCAACGACGTCATCGGCGAAATCGGCATCTTCGGCGACGTGCCGCGCACCGCGACCGCCGTTGCGCGCACGCGCGTCGAGGCATTGCGCATCTCCCGCGACGTGTTCGTCAACGTGATCCGCGGCAATCCGGACGCTGCCATCGCGCTGGTGAAAATCCTCGCGGACCGGCTCGCGAAAACGACGGCGCAACTGCGCCGCATTGCGGCCGAAAAGCCCTAATGCAGGACGCGGGGCACTGAAAGGGTGAATTCCGGAATTTGCGCCTCGAAGCGCGTGCCGTCCTCGGCCACCATCTGGTAGCTGCCGCGCATCGTGCCCACCGGGGTCGCGATCGCGGTGCCGCTGGAGTATTCGTGGCTTTCGCCGGGCCGCAGCACCGGCTGCGCGCCCACCACGCCCAGGCCGCGCACCTCCTGCACCAGGCCCTGCGAGTCGGTGATGATCCAGTGGCGGCTGATCAATTGCGCGGTCGCGTTGCCGCTGTTGCGGATGCTGATGGTGTAGGCGAACACGTAGCGCCCGGCTTTTTCGTCGGATTGGTCGGGCAGGTACTGCACCGTGGGCGTCACCGAGATTTCGTAGCGCTTTTCCTGAGCCATGCGCGCATTGTAGGACGGTAATGCGGCGCGATAGAATCGGCGTCGCCATGACCGCAAACAGGTTTCGCATCGCCCCTTCGATCCTCTCCGCGGACTTCGCCCGCCTGGGCGAGGAAGTGGCCGCGGTGGAGGCGGCCGGCGCCGACCTGCTGCATTTCGACGTCATGGACAATCATTACGTGCCCAACCTCAGCATCGGGCCGCTGGTGTGCGCGTCGTTGCGGCCGCGCACGAAACTGCCGATCGACGTGCACCTGATGGTCAGGCCGGTGGACCGGATCGTCCCCGAGTTCGCGAAGGCGGGCGCCAACATCATCAGCTTCCACCCCGAGGCCTCGGATCACGTTGATCGCACGATCGCGCTGATCCGGGAATCGGGCTGCAAGGCCGGCCTCGTCTTCAATCCGGCGACGCCGCTGTCCTACCTCGATCACACGCTGGACAAGCTCGACCTGGTCCTGCTGATGTCGGTGAACCCGGGCTTCGGCGGCCAGCAGTTCATCGCTTCGGTCCTGCCCAAGATCGCCGAGGCGAGGAAAAGGATCAAGGCGTCGGGACGCGATGTCTGGTTGGAAGTGGACGGCGGCGTGAAGGCCGACAACATTGCGCAGGTGGCGCAGGCGGGCGCCGATACCTTCGTCGCCGGTTCGGCGATCTTCGGAGCGAAGGACTACGCCGCAACCATCCGTGACATGCGTGCCCGGCTCGCCGTGTTATAGTCATCCGGTCATGCAACAGCGCTCCACCACTTCCGCAGTCCTCTCCTGGCGCCGCTGGCGTCCCTGGCGCAGCTAGTCTTGCCGTGCCGCGGGAGACTTTTCCCGCACTCCGCCGCAGTACTCCGAAATACCCCGAAGTGATGGTGCAATTCGCTGGAGCTCTTTCATGACCGAAGCCGATTTCCAGGCCCTTGCCAAGCAGGGCTACACCCGTGTCCCGGTGGTCGCCGAGGCGCGCGCCGACCTGTATACGCCGCTCGCGCTGTACATGAAGCTGACCGGGGAAGGCAGACCAGGCGGCGCCTTCACCTACCTGCTCGAATCGGTGGTCGGCGGCGAGCGCTTCGGCCGCTATTCGTTCATCGGCCTGGCCTGCGCCGAGCGGATCGAGGCGCGCGGCACCACGGTCCGCCGATTGCTGCGCGACGCACGCGGCACGGATGTCGAGATCGAGCGCGAGGAGGGCAGCGACCCGTTCAAGTACCTGCGCGGCTATCTCGCGCGGCAGCGGGTGGCGCCGGTGCCGGCGGCGCTGCGCTTCGGCGGCGGCCTGGTCGGCTATTTCGGCTACGAGAGCGTCCGGCACGTCGAGCCCACGGCGCTGCGCGCCGTCGATTCGGCACTGAAAGGCGCCAAGCCCGACGCGCTGGGTACGCCCGACATCCTGCTGCTGGTGTCCGATGAACTGGCGGTGATGGACAACGTCCTGGGCAAGCTCTACCTCGTCGTCTACGCCGACCCGCGCGAGCCCGGCGCCTGGCGCGCGGCGCGCGAACGGCTGCAGCGCCTGCACTCGCGGCTGGCATCGCCGTTGCCGGAGCCGGCCCTGCTTTCCCAGGACGCGCCCGAGGCTGGCCCCCCGGCAGCGATCGAGCGCTCGTTCTCCGAGCGCGATTTCCTCGCCGCCGTGAACCGCTCGAAGGAATACATCTTCGCGGGCGATTGCATGCAGGTGCAGATTTCCCAGCGCACGTCGCGCGCGTTCGATGCGCCGCCGCTCGAGCTTTATCGCGCGCTGCGCGGCGTCAATCCCTCGCCCTACATGTATTACTTCGATTTCGGCGACCACCACGTGGTCGGCGCGTCGCCGGAAATCCTGGTGCGGCTCTCGGGAGGGGTCATCACCCTGCGTCCGATCGCCGGTACGCGCCCGCGCGGCAGGACGCCGGAGGAAGACGTCCGCGCCGCGGAAGAACTGCTCGCCGATCCCAAGGAACGCGCCGAGCATGTGATGCTGATCGACCTGGGCAGAAACGACGTCGGGCGGGTTGCCGCCACCGGGTCGGTGCGCGTCACGGAGAAAATGGCCATCGAACGCTACTCGCACGTGATGCACATCGTGTCCAACGTCGAAGGCAAGGTCATTCCGGGGTTGGACGCCATCGACGTGCTCAAGGCGAGCTTCCCCGCGGGCACGGTGACCGGCGCGCCCAAGGTGCGCGCGATGCAGATCATCGACGAGCTCGAGCCCGTGAAGCGCGGCGTCTATAGCGGCGCGGTCGGCTATCTCGGCTTCAACGGCGACATGGACGTGGCGATCGCGATCCGCACCGCGGTGCTGAAGGATGGCATGCTGCATGTCCAGGCCGCAGCGGGCGTGGTCGCGGATTCCGATCCGCATTCCGAATGGCAGGAAACCCAGCACAAGGCGCGCGCCATCCTGCGGGCCGCGGAAGTCGCCACCGGGCAGCTTGGCCAGTCGTCTCCTCAATGACCGGCGTGCTGGCGAATCACGAGGAAAGCGAGACGCCGGCGCGTCTGGAGACCTCGGTGCGGGCGTTTTTCGACGAAGGCCGCTTCGCCGAAGCACGTTCCGTCGCCGAGAGATTGACCACGCGCTATCCGTCGCATGGGAGGGGCTGGATGGCGCTGGGAATCGCGTGCGCGCACGCGGGAGATGCCGCCGGCGCAGTGGCGCCGCTCCAGAGGGCGGCGGCGCTGCTGCCGGAGGTGGCCGATGCGCATTTTCGACTGTGCATCGTGCTTCGGGATCTTTCCCGCTTGACGGAAGCGGAAGAGAGTTGCCGCAAGACGCTGGCGCTGAAGCCGGATTTCACGGACGGGCACGGGGTCCTCGGCAGCATTCTCCTCAGCCTGGGCCGTCATGGCGAAGCCGAATCCAGTTTCCGCGACGCTCTGCGGCTCTCGCCGGATCTCGCCATGGCGCATTGCAACCTGGGGATTTCCCTGCAGGCACTGGGCAGGCCAGCCGAAGCGGGGGCCGCCTTCCTGCGTGCGCTGGCAATCGATCCGAGGTACGTCCTCGCCCACCAGAGGCTTGGCGATGTCCTTCTGGCGCAGGGGCGCGCCGCCGAAGCCTTGAGCCATAGCCTGCATTCCCTGCGGATCAAGGAGACCGACGGTGCCCGACGGCATTTCGCCGCCTGCGTGAGCCGCCTGAGTTTCGCGAAGGAAGACGGCGAGGTTCGCGCCCTGGTGCTGCGCGCCTTGACCGAGCCCTGGGTGCGCCCGGGCGAGCTGGCGACGGTCGCCAACAATTTCGTTAAGCTGAATCCGGTCGTCCGGGGGTGCCTCGCGCCGCATTCGCCGTTCGGGAGCGAGGTGGTTTCGGCGCTGGCCGGCGACGTGTTGCTGTGCGGGCTGCTGAATGCGATGCCCGTTTGCGACGTCGAGCTGGAGCGCTTCCTCACCAGGGCGCGGCGCGCCCTGCTCGAGGAGGCCGCCGCCGCGCCGGGCGCTGCCGGCGGGAGCGGCCCGGCGCTGGCCTTCTACGGCGCGCTCGCGAATCAGTGCTTCATGAACGAGTACGTGTTTGCCTGCCCTGAGGACGAAAGCCTCAGATCAGGCGCGTTGCGCGACGCGTTGCGGGCCGCGCTGGAAGCCGGGGAACCGGTGCCGCCGCTGCTGGTGCTGGCCGTGGCGGCCTATTTCCCGCTCGGATCGCTGCCGCTCGCGCCCCGGCTGCTGCTCGCGCAATGGCCCGACGCGGTTGCGGCCGTGCTGGTACGGCAGGTCCGCGAGCCGGAGGAAGAGCTGCGGTTGCGCCCTGGCATCGCCCGCCTGACCGACATCGATGACGAGACATCCCTGCGCGTGCGGAACCAGTACGAGGAGAACCCGTACCCGCGCTGGACCCGGGCGGGACCGGTCGGAAGGGCAGTGCTTCTGGCCGCGTTCCTGCGCCAGAGGTTTCCCCAATCCTTCCTCGATCACGCCGGCGTGATCGAGGATGCCGGCAGGGATGGCATCGATATCCTGGTCGCGGGTTGCGGGACCGGCCAGCATTCGATCGAAACCAGCCAGATGTACGTCGGCGCGCGCGTCCTGGCTGTCGACCTTAGCCTGACCAGCCTTGCCTACGCCAGGCGCAAGACGGAAGAGCTGGGGTTGGCCTGTATCGAGTACGCCCAGGCGGACCTGCTGAGACTGGAATCGCTGGAGCGCCGCTTCGATCTCATCGAATCCGGCGGTGTCCTGCATCACCTTGCCGACCCGTGGGCGGGATGGCGGGTGCTGGTCTCTCTGCTGCAACCAGGCGGCGTCATGCGGCTTGGTTTTTACAGCGAGCTCGCGCGGCGGCACTTCTCCAGGCTGCGCGCTTTCATTGCCGAGCAAGGCTATGGCTCGACCGCCGGAGAAATCCGCAGGTTCCGCCAGGATCTGCTGCGCCGGGATCCGGCCCCGGAACTCCGGAGCGTTACGAGTCAGTCGGATTTCTTCAGTACCAGCGCCTGCCGCGACCTGCTCTTCCATGTGCAGGAGCATCGCATGTCGTTGACCGACATCGACGCGTTCATCCGCGCCAACGGCCTGGTGTTCCTCGGCTTCGACATTGACGACGAGGTCCGGCGTGCCTATGGGAAGCGGTTTCCCCTCGACCGCCCGGGGGTCAATCTGAACCAGTGGCAGCATTTCGAAAACGACAATCCCGATACCTTCATCGGCATGTACCAGTTCTGGGTACAGAAGGCGAGCTGACGCCCGTGACTTCGCAAGACGACGCGTTCCAACAGGCCGCCGCCCTGCATCAGGCAGGCAGGCTGGAGGAGGCCGGACAACTCTATCGTTCCATACTTCAGGTCCAGCCGAGCCATCCTGAAGCGAACCACAACCTGGGAATGGTCGCGATTCAGTCGAAGAGACCGGACGCGGCGTTGCCGCACTTCGAGGCGGCGATCGAGGCCAATCCGGACCAGGGCCGGTTCCGGCTGAGCTACGTCTACGCGTTGCTCCAGGCCGGGCAGCCTGACGCGGCCAGGCAGGCGCTCGCCCGAGGCCTGCACCTGGACCTGAATCGTGAAGCGGTGGCGGCGTTGACCGGCGAACTCGCGAATCACGTGGGTGATGAATCCCTATCGGGGCGGGACGCGTTGCTGGCGGCCCTGTTTTCCGAAGGCCGGTTCGCCGAAGCGGCTGCCGTCGCCGAGGAAATGACCACGCGGTTCCCGCTCTACGTCGAAGCGCACTTGAATCTTTGCATTGCGCTCAAGCAACTGCATCGGCTTGCCGAAGCTGAGGCGAGCTGCCGCCGGGCGCTGGCGCTCAAGCCGGATTTCGCGGAAGCGCACGGAGTTCTCGGCAGCGTATTTCATGCTCTCGGGCGGCGCGACGCCGCCGGGGCCAGCTTTCGACGCGCGATCGAGCTAGAGGCGGATCCAGCCGAGGCGCACGACAAAGTCGCCTCGTTGCTGATCGCGGCAGGCGATCTGCCGGCGGCCCTGAACTTCGTCCTGCAATCCCTGCGGATCAGGGAAACGGAACACGCCCGGCGAAACTTCGTCTTCTGCGTGAGACGGCTGACGTTTGCGAAGAATGACGACAGCGTTCGCGCAATGCTGCTGCGCGCCCTGACAGGACCCTGGGCACGCCCGCGCGCGCTGGCGGCGGTCGCCATCAATTTCGTCAAGCTCAACCCGGTCGTCCAGGCCTGCATGGCGCCGCAACCGCCGTTCGGCAACGAAGTGGCTGCCGCCCTGGCGGCCGACCTGCTGCTGTGCGCGCTGCTGAATTCGACGCCCGTCTGCGATGTCGACCTGGAGCGCTTCCTCACTTTCGCCCGGCGCACCTTGCTGGATGAAGCCGCCGCTGCACCTGGTGCCGCCGGCGGTTGTGGCCCTGCCCTGGACTTCTACAGTGCCCTGGCGAATCAGTGCTTCATCAATGAGTACGTTTTTGGCCACGCCGGGGACGAAGGTCGGAAGGCAGGCGAATTGCGCGACGCTTTGCAGGCCGCGCTGGAGGCTGGCGCGCCGGTGCCGCCGCTGCTGGTGCTGGCGGTGGCGGCCTATTTCCCGCTCGGGTCGCTGCCGCTCGCGCCGCGGCTGCTGGAGGCGCAATGGCCCGGCGCGATTTCGGCCGTGCTGACACAGCAGATTCGCGAGCCGCGGGAAGAACTGCAGCTGCGCGCCGGCATCGCGCGCCTGACGGCGATCGATGGCGAGATTTCCCTGCGGGTGCAGAGCCAGTACGAGGAAAATCCGTATCCGCGCTGGATCAGGCCGGCGCCCGCCGGCGAGGCGATGGATTTCGATGCATTCCTGCGCCGGAGGTTTCCGCAGGCTTTCTTCCATCGCGGCGGCCTACCGGAGGACGCCGGCCGGGGCGGCATCGACATCCTGATCGCCGGTTGCGGCACCGGCCAGCAGTCGATCGAAACCAGCCGCAAGTTCGCCGGCGCGCGCGTGCTGGCCGTCGATCTGAGCATGAACAGCCTCGGCTACGCCAAGCGCAAAACGGGCGAACTGGGCCTGACCGCCATCGAATACGCGCAGGCGGACCTGCTGCGGCTGGGTTCGCTGGATCGCCGCTTTGATCTCATTGAGTCTGTCGGAGTTCTGCATCACCTCGCCGATCCTTGGGCAGGGTGGCGGGTGCTGGTGTCGCTGCTGCGCCCCGGCGGGATCATGCGCATCGGTCTTTACAGCGAGCTGGCCCGGCGCCACATCGTCAGGGCGCGCGCCTTCATCGCCGAGAAGGGCTACGGCTCGACGGCCGACGAGATCCGCCGCTGCCGCCAGGATCTGCTTGGTTCCGAAGCGGGCGGCGAGCTGCGGACCGTAGCGGCCTGGGCCGATTTTTTCAGCACCAGCGCCTGCCGAGACCTGCTCTTTCACGTGCAGGAGCATCGGATGGATCTGGCCCGGATCGGCGAGTTCATCGGTGCGAATGGACTGCAATTCCTCGGATTCGACATCGAAGACGAGGTCAGGCACGCCTACCGCCGGAGATTTCCCCGCGACTTCGCCGCGGTCGATCTGAACCTGTGGCAGCAATTCGAGAGCGGCAATCCCGACACCTTCATTGGCATGTACCAGTTCTGGGTACAGAAAGAGAGTTGAGCCCCATGCTCCTGATGATCGACAACTACGATTCGTTTACCTTCAACCTGGTGCAATATTTCGGGGAGCTGGGGGCGGAAGTGAAAGTGGTGCGCAATGACGATATCGGCCTGGATGAGGTGGCGCGCCTGAAGCCGGCGCAGATCGTCATATCGCCCGGCCCCTGTACCCCGACCGAGGCCGGCATTTCGCTCGGCGCAATCGGCAGGTTCGCGGGCGATATCCCGATCCTCGGCGTCTGCCTTGGCCACCAGGCGATCGGCCAGGCCTTCGGCGGCAGGGTGGTCAAGGCGGCGCGCGTGATGCACGGCAAGGTTTCCACCGTGCGGCACGATGGCAAGGGCGTGTTTGCGGGTGTGCCGGACGGGTTCGAGGCGACGCGCTACCACTCGCTCGCAGTCGAGCGCGAATCGCTGCCAGACTGCCTGGAAGTGACGGCGCGGTCGGAGGAGGGTGAGATCATGGGGCTGCGCCACCGCACGCTGCCGGTCGAGGGGGTGCAGTTCCACCCCGAAGCCATGCTGACCGAACATGGCCATGCCATGCTGAAGAACTTTCTGGAGGGGAGATGACAATGAAAATCGGCATCGCAGAGGCGATCCAGCGCACCGTTGAACACCGCGAGATCTTCCACGATGAAATGTTGCATGTGATGCGCCAGATCATGCGCGGCGAGCTCACGCCGGCGCAGATCGCCGGCTTCATCATCGGCCTGCGGGTGAAGAAGGAAACCGTCGGCGAGATCGCCGCCGCCGCCCAGGTGATGCGCGAGTTCGCCACCATGGTGCCGCTCAAGGACCACCACCATGTGGTGGACGTGGTCGGTACCGGCGGCGACGGCGCGCACACGTTCAACGTCTCGACCGCCGCCACCTTCGTTGCCGCCGCCGCGGGGGCCCGGGTCGCCAAGCACGGCAACCGCTCGGTGTCCTCGCGCAGCGGCAGCGCCGACGTGCTGGAGGCGCTCGGCGCGAAGCTCGACCTCACGCCGGCGCAGATCGCGCATTCGGTGGAGACGGTCGGGGTCGGTTTCATGTTCGCGCCGAGCCACCATCCGGCGATGAAGCATGCCGCGGCGGTACGCAAGGAGCTGGGCGTGCGCACCATTTTCAACATCCTCGGCCCGCTGACCAATCCGGCTGGCGCGCAGAACCAGTTGATGGGCGTATTCCACGTCGATCTTGTAGGTATCCAGACGCGCGTGCTGCAGCGCCTCGGCGCCCGGCATGTGATGGTGGTCTACGGCCGCGACGGCCTGGACGAGATTTCCATTTCCGGCGAGACGCTGGTCGGCGAACTGGTCAACGGCGAGATCCGCGAGTACGAGTTGCACCCGTCCCAGTTCGGTCTCGAGGTCTACGACCGGCGCGCGATCCAGGTCAATTCGGTCGAGGAATCCAGGCAGATGATCCTCGCGGTGCTGGAGAACCAGCCCGGCCCGGCGCTCAATATCGTGGTGCTGAACGCGGGCGCCGCGCTCTACGTGGCGGGCGCCGCGAAATCCATGGAAGACGGCATCGAGCGAGCGCGCAAGGCGATTGCCGGCGGCCACGCGAAGCAGCGTCTGGACGATTTCGTCGCCTTCTCGCACAAGAACGCCAAGGGCTGATGCCGGACATTCTCGATCGTATCCTCGCGCGCAAGCGCGAAGAGGTAGAGGCGGCCCGCGCGGCGGTGCCGTTCGCGCAGATGCAATCGCGCGCCTCCGCTGCGCCGCCGCCGCGCGATTTCGTGGGCGCGCTGTGCGCGAAGATCGCCGCCGGGCGGCCCGCGGTGATCGCGGAAATCAAGAAGGCGAGCCCCTCGAAAGGCCTGTTGCGCGCGGAATTCGATCCGGCCGCGATCGCCCGCAGCTACGAGGCGGGCGGCGCGGCCTGCCTGTCGGTGCTGACCGACCGCGATTTCTTCCGAGGATCCCCCGAGCACCTGGCCGAGGCGCGCTCGGCCTGCAAGCTGCCGGCGCTGCGCAAGGATTTCATCACCGAGCCCTACCAGGTGTACGAATCGCGCGCGCTGGGCGCCGATTGCATCCTGCTCATCGCGGCCGCGCTCGCGCGCCAGGACATGCAGGGCCTGGAGGCCGCCGCGCTATCGCTCGGCATGGCGGTGCTGGTCGAAGTGCACGACGCGGCCGAGCTCGAGTCGGCGCTGACGCTCCGCACGCCGCTGCTGGGCATCAACAACCGCAATCTGCGCACGTTCCACACGAGCCTGCAGACCACCCTGGACCTGCTGCCGGCCATTCCCGCGGGGAGGATCGTGGTTACGGAGAGCGGCATCGCAGGCGGCGAGGATGTCTCCATGCTCCTGGGCCGCGGCGTGCCTGCCTTCCTGGTCGGGGAGGCCTTCATGCGGGCCCCGGATCCGGGCGCTGCGTTGAGGGGATTTATCAAGTAGTTGATTAATAATGGATTTGCGCCTGTTGCATCGATGCAACACGAAGCTCCAATTACGCGATAAATCAAGCGCTTTCGTTGCCCCGCAGGGAGGGGATGGCGCACAATCCTTCCAACTTCTCAATGGAGAGGTTGAGTCGGAAGGGTTTTAAGCCTCTCCGGTACATCAACACAATCAGGAGATATCTGAATGAATAAGAAACTTTTGGCGGTTGCTGTAGCAGGCACGTTCCTCGCCCCTGCCGCCGCGCTCGCGCAATCGAGCGTGACGATTTCGGGCAAGGCCGTCGCGAGCTTCGGCGTGTACAAGGTGGGTGGCCGGGCAGCCGGCACCTTCGGGCACAACAGCGAGACCCAGGTCCGTGACGAGTCCTCGACCCTGATCTTCTCGATGCGTGAAGATCTGGGCGGCGGCTTGGCCGCGATTGCCAAGTACGACCTTCGTCCCTCGATCGATACCGGCAACCTCAGCGCCCAGGGCGAAGATTTCGTCGGCCTGACCAGCCCGTCGTGGGGCACGATCCAGTTCGGCCGCTTCCCGCTGCACTACGGCGCCACCGCCAGCTTCACGGGCGTGCACTCCGGCCTGATGTCCAACCCGACCGCGATCTTCGACCGTGCTGCGGTTGGCGCGACCGCGATCGCGCGGCAAAGCCGTATGGATGACGTGATTCGCTACGGTTCGCCGAAGTTCGCGGACATGTTCGAAGTCGTGGTCGCGCACTCGACGAGCGGTGTTGGTTCGGCGGCTCTGCCCATCGCTTCCGCTGAAGCCGATCTGCGCAGCGCCAACCGCAAAGGCAGCGCCTGGAACGTGGCGCCGAAACTCTGGGGCAAGAACTGGGAAGCCGGTTATAGCTACTGGACCGCGAAGCCGGACGTTGCCAGCGCCGGCGCCGCCACCACGGCGACGACGAAGCAACGCGGCGACTCGCTCTACGGCTGGTACAAGTGGGGCGGCCTGCGCGTCGGCCTCGCGTGGAACAAGTCGAAGATCGACACCACGGCGGCTGTGACGGGCGTCACGACCTCGACCAGCAACCGTACCGCGTGGGGTATCCCGATCAGCTACAACTGGGGCAACCACACGATTTACGCCGACTACTTCAAGGCGGGTAACGACAAGGCGGTTGCTGCGGGTAGCACCAAGGCGCGCCTGTTTGGCGTGACGTACGCCTACGACCTGTCGAAGCGTACCGCGATCGCGGTGAGCTATGCCGGGATCAAGAACCAGGCGAATGCGGCGTACAACCTGTTTACGGGTAACGCGGGCCTGGTTGCTGGCGAAGATCCGAGCACCTGGAACGTTGTCATGGGTCATCGCTTCTAGAAATTGTTTTTCCGGGTCTTCGACCCGGAGCTGCAAACGAAACGGGCGTCGCAAGACGCCCGTTTTTTTTGGGGAAGAGGGATGCCGAGGATTGCCGTGCAGCGTTCTCGATTCCGGCCCGCGGTCCTGCTAAGTGCGCGGCCTGATATGCTTGGACGGAAATGCGCGATTCTGACCTTCCGGACCTCGACCGACGGCTTGCCGGCGCGCTAGCGACGCGAGGCGAAGTGCTTGAGGCCTACCTGTTCGGATCGCGAGCCGCGGGCCGGGCGCAGGCGCACAGCGATGTGGACATCGCGGTATTCGTGGATGAGAACGCGTTGCGTCGGCGGGACTATGGCTATGCGGCGGAGTTGACGTCATATTTGATGTCCGCCCTTGGTTTGAACGAGATCGACGTTGTCGTCCTGAACCGGGCGCCGCCCCTTCTGTACCACCGCGTGCTGCGCGACGGCAGGCGTGTCTTGTCACGCGACCTGCGCGCTACCACGACCCGCGAAGGTTACGCCTTGTCTCGTTTTTGCGACTTCGTGCCGCAACTCGCCAAGATGACGGCCGCCCGGCGTGCCGGTGCGGCCGGTTCCGCATGACGCTCGGCCAGCCGGACCCGGAGGTCGTGCGCCGCCATCTGGCGGCCTTGCGCGAGGCCCTTCTGAATCTACGACGGCACGCGGGTCGAAGCGCGGAGGAATTGCGCGCTAACGCGGACCTACGCTGGGCGATCGAGCGCGGCCTGCAGCTCTGCATCCAGAACGCGCTCGATATCGCAACGCATCTCGCGGCGGGATCGGGCCTGGATGCACCCGATTACGCCACGGCCATTGACCGGCTCGCCGAACTTTCAGTGCTTCCCGCGCAGTTCGCGGTCCGACTGCGGCCGATCGCCGGCTTTCGCAACGTCTTGGTGCATGGCTATTTACAGGTGGATTTGCGCATCGTGGAAGAGGTACTCAAGACCAAGCTGGACGAGCTGGATGAATTTGCTCGCCGGGTCGAGATTCATCTTGGGCAGGACTAACGCGCCCTGAGGCGAGTTTCCGAGATCAAGACGGCTGTGGCGAGATCCAGCGCGCCGAATTGGTGCTCGAAGTCCAGCCCGTTCGCGGCTTCGATCATGCGGCCCATGTCGGACGAAATCAACCAGGCGTCGCCGCGCGGATTGCACTCGATCACGTGCAGCTTGCCCGTATCCGCATCGCGCACGATGTCGGTACCCAGGAGCGGCTGATCGGGGAAGGCTGCGTGTGCTTGCGCGGCCAAGGCGATGACGTCCGCGTCGTCCGCCAGCCGATAGATTGAATCCGTCTTGTTGGACACCACGGTGATGCCGCCCTTGGCCTTGAAGTCCCAGCGGGAATGGAGGGGGACATAGCGGTGCGCGGCTTCGCAATGCCAGCACAGGAGCGGCCGGCCGAAAAGCGTGACAACTCGATAGTTGGACGGCCACTTTCCGGTGTAGATGAAGCGCTGCGCGAGGAGCGGTGCCTTGCGCGCAGGATGGTCCTGCGCGAACCCTTCGGGTGGCTTGTAGCGCACACGTCCCGCCTTCTTGATGTGGATCTCCGCCCCCTTGCGGCCAAGCGCGGGTTTGACGACGACATACGGTCCCCATTGCTCCGGATCGAGCGCGATGTCCGGCACGATCGTGGCCCAGTCCGGCACCGGTACGCCGTGCCCCGCCAGCCTGCGGTACTGCTCGTCCTTGGGGAATTCGTGGCCCTGGCAGACGGTCCCGGACGGCGGCACGAACCGCTTGATCGGCATCGGCGACATCGTCAGCGTCGGCACTGCGGGCTCGAAGCGGGGATCGGACCAGTCCGCATGCTTCGTATCGACGATGAAAACACGGATATCCGGCGCGAGCTCGCTGACCCGCCGCGCGATCGCTTCGAAGTCGGCGCGATCCTGCTTCGACTTCTGATGAACGAGGATGAGATTCAAAGTCTGCCGATTCTACGGCCCAGCCGCGCGGCGCGATAAACTAGGGCCATGCCAGGATTCGACACCTTGATCCTTCAATTCGACCGTGCCTTGCGCACTGTGGCGGGCGTGCACCGTGCGGCGCGCGCAACGCCGGCCCTCGGCCTGCCCGAGGCCGAGCTGGATGCCGGCGCGCGCGCGGAAGCGGCCGCGCTGATGAGGGTCAACCACGTGGGCGAGGTCTGCGCACAAGCCCTGTACCAGGGCCAGGCCCTCACGGCGCGCGAACCCGGCAACCGGCGCTCGCTCGAGCATGCGGCGCAGGAGGAGCAGGATCATCTGGGGTGGAGCGCGGAGCGGATCGAGGAGCTGGGCGGTCGCGCGAGCCTGCTCAATCCGCTGTGGTACGCAGGGGCGTTCGCCCTGGGCACGGCGGCGGGCATGTGCGGCGACCGGTGGAGCCTGGCCTTCCTCGCGGAAACCGAGCTCCAGGTCGAAGAGCACCTTTCAGGTCACCTCGAGCGCCTGCCGGCCGAAGACCGCCGGACGCGAGCCGTGATCCGCGCCATGCGCGACGACGAAGCCAGGCACCGCGAAAGCGCGCTCGCGCTGGGCGCCGCCGAGCTGCCCGAGCCGGTGAAGCTCGGCATGCGCGCGATGGCGAAGGCCATGACCACCATCGCCTATCGGGTGTGACCGCTACTCCTCGACGATCTCGAAATCCTTCGTGATCTCCGCCGTCTTGGCGAGCATCGCGGTGGCGGAACAGTACTTCTCGTGCGTCAACCGCACTGCCTGCTCGACCAGATTGGGCTTGAGGTTCTTCCCGCGCACGGTGAAGTGGTAGTGGATTTTCGTGAAGATCTTCGGGTCCGTGGCGGCGCGCTCCGCCTGCATCGAAACTTCGCAGCCGGAAATCGCCTGGCCGTTCTTTTTCAGGATGACCACCACATCGTAGGCGGTGCAGCCGCCGGCGCCTGCAAGCACCACCTCCATCGGCCGTGGCGCGAGGTTTCTGCCCCCGCCTTCCGGGGCGCCATCCATGGTCACCAGGTGGCCGCTCCCGGTCTCGGCGACGAACGTCATGCCCTCACCCCAGCGAACGATGCAATCCATGGCGACCTTTCTTTTAAAGCCATGATTTTAATGTGTTTAAATAACCCTTCGTAAAGTGTTGCATCGCAGCAATGGATTTGGCATAATGAATCCGTCTCCTCCACCCTCCTCCAATCGGTGGATTTGGCGCAATCTCAACAGGTTGCGCCATTTTTTTGATACCATTCGCGCCTTTTCTCAGACAGCGACGTGATGAAGACATTTAGCGCCAAGGCCGAGGACGTGGTTCACGGCTGGTTTGTGGTGGATGCCCAGAACAAGGTGCTCGGACGCCTCGCGTCCCAGATCGCCATGCGCCTGCGCGGCAAGCACAAGCCCGAGTACACCCCCCACGTCGACACCGGCGATTTCATCGTCGTTCTGAACGCGGCCAAGATCCGGGTCACGGGCCGCAAGACGCTCGGCAAGAAATACTATCGCCACACTACGTTCCCGGGCGGCATCAAGGAAACCGACTTCGCGAAGCTGCACGCACGCTTCCCGGATCGCGCCCTGCAACGCGCGGTGAAGGGCATGCTGCCCAAGGGACCGCTCGGCTACGCGATGCTGAGAAAACTCAAGATTTACGCCGACGGCAAGCATCCGCATACGGCGCAGCAGCCCAAGGCACTGGAGATCTGACATGGTTGGCGACTACTACTACGGCACGGGAAGGCGCAAGAGCTCGGTGGCGCGCGTGTTCCTCAAGCCCGGCAAGGGCGGCTTCATCGTGAACGGCAAGCCGGTGGATGTGTTCTTCGCGCGCGAGACCGGGCGCATGATCGTGCGCCAGCCGCTCGAGCTGACCAAGAATCTCGCGACCTTCGATATCAAGGTGAACGTGCATGGCGGCGGCGAGAACGGCCAGGCCGGCGCGGTGCGCCATGGCCTGGCGCGCGCCCTCATCGAGTTCGATGCCACCGTCAAGCCGACGCTAAGCGCGGCGGGACTCGTGACCCGCGACGCTCGGGAAGTGGAGCGAAAAAAGGTCGGCTTGCACAAGGCGCGGCGGCGCAAGCAATACTCGAAACGCTGATATCAGGACCCGGCCGGAAGGGCGGGGATTCAGAGAGTGCAAAGGCCGCCTTCGGGCGGTTTTTTGTTTCAGGAAGGAATTTTCATGATCAAGGCGGGCATTGTCGGAGGAACCGGGTACACGGGGATAGAGCTCCTGCGGTTGCTGTCGCAGCATCCGCAAGTGGAACTTGCGGCCATCACCTCGCGGCAGGAAGCGGGCAAGCCGGCAAGCGCCATGTTCCCGAGCCTGCGGGGGCGGGTGTCGCTCGCGTTCTCGCACCCGGACAAGGCGGAACTGAAGAAATGCGACGTTGTCTTCTTCGCCACGCCCAACGGCGTCGCGATGGGCGAGGCGAGGGCATTGATCGACGCTGGCGTGCGCGTCGTCGATATCTCCGCCGACTTCCGCATAAGGGATATCGCCGAGTGGGAGCGCTGGTACGGGGTCAAGCATGCCGCGCCGGAACTGGTGGCGCAGGCGGTGTATGGACTTTGCGAAATCAATCGCGAAAAGATTCGCAGCGCGCGCCTCGTGGCGAATCCCGGCTGCTATCCGACTGCGGTCCAGCTGGGTCTCCTGCCGCTGATCGAGGCCGGCGCGGTGGACGCCGATCACCTGATCGCCGACGCGAAATCCGGCGTGTCGGGCGCGGGCCGCAAGATGGAGCTGAACCTCATGCATGCCGAGGCGTCGGACAATTTTGCCGCCTACAAGGTCGACGGCCACCGGCACTGGCCGGAAATCCGCCAGGGGCTCGCGCAGGCGGCCGGGCGCGACGTCGGCCTGGTGTTCATTCCACACCTGACGCCGATGATCCGGGGGATCCATGCCACGTTGTACGGGCGGATCACGAAGGAGATGGATTTTCAGGCGCTGTTCGAAAAGCGGTATGCCAAGGAACCGTTCGTCGACGTCATGCCGGCCGGGAGCCATCCGGACACGCGCTCGACGCGCGCGGCGAATGTCTGCCGGATTGCCGTTCACAGGCCCCCCGAGCAGGCCGGCGACCGCCGCGACACGCTGGTGGTGCTCTCCGTGATCGACAACCTCGTGAAGGGCGCTTCCGGCCAGGCGGTGCAGAACATGAACCTGATGTTCGGCTTGCCCGAGGCCATGGGCCTCGACCAGGTGGCAGTGGTTCCGTAGCGCCGCGGCGATGGCCAAACGCTTCGCCAAGCTGCGCCAGAGATTCGGCATCGCCGCGCCGAGGGTGTCGGTGCGCACGCACGTGCCGTGGTACCTGCGCTGGCTCGGCATCGCGGTGATGCTCGCCTTTTCCGCGGCGCTGGCGGCATGGATGTACGACGCCGGACGCCGGTTCGCGGGCTTCGATCGCAGCGAGGTGGAGCAGGAACTGTCCGCGGCGCGCAGCGAGCTCGCCACGCTGCGCGAGGAGCTCGATCGCCTGCGCGCCATCGCCAACGCGGCCGACAGCAAGGTGTCGATCGAGCGCACCGCGCAGCAGAAGCTGGCGCAGCAGGCGCGCGGCCTGGAGCAGGACAATGCCCGGCTGCGCGAGGAACTCGCCATCTTCGAAAGCATGTTGTCCGCGGATACCGCAAGCGCGGCGCCACTGTCCGTATTGCGCTTCAAGGTGGAGCCCGACGTCCTGCCGGGAGAATTCCGCTATCGAGTGCTGTTGCTCGCTTCGGGACCGCGGCGGGGCAAGGACTTCCAGGGGCGGCTCGAACTGGTGGTCAACCAGACGGAGGGCGGCCGCAGTGCTATGATCACGGTACCGGGACAGGGGCAATCGGACAGTGCCGGGTTTCGGTTGGGATTCAAGCACTTCCAGCGGCTGGATGGGATTTTCCGGGTGGATCCCAAGGCCAAGGTCGTGAGCGTCCAATTGCGCGTCTACGAGACCGGGTCGCCGGAGCCGAAAGTGACTCGCAGCGTCACCCTAGGGTGACCCGTAGCGTCAAGGTGGGGTGACCCGCAGCGTCAAGGTGGAGTGACCCGCAGCGTCACAGTGGTCTGAACAGGGGGCAAGCATGTTTCGCAGAGAAAGCAAGCCGCAGAACCGCATCGACAGCCTGATCGGCGCCACCACGCGCATCGAGGGCAACGTTTTCTTCAGCGGCGGCCTGCGCGTGGACGGCGCCGTGCGAGGCAATGTCGCGGGCCTGCCGGACCAGCCGGCCACCCTGGTGGTGTCGGAGCAGGCGCGCATCGACGGCGAGGTGCAGGCTGCCCACGTCGTGGTCAACGGCACGATCAACGGGCCTGTGGACGCGCGCGAGACGCTCGAACTTCAGGCTGGATCGCGTGTCAGAGGGGACATACACTACAAGAGCATCGAGATCCAGCAGGGCGCCGTGATCGAAGGGCGCCTGGTGCACCACAGCGTTGAAGTCAGCAAGGCTGTGGAACTGAAGATCGCGAAGTAGGCAACCGGAGCAGAACATGAATGCAGTGACTGAAGCAGCAGTTTCAGACGCAGGTTCCGAGCTCCCGGCCCCGCTGGTCTTTTCGGACAGCGCCGCCAGCAAGGTGAAGCAGCTGATCGAAGAGGAGGGCAACCCGGGACTCAAGCTGCGCGTATTTGTCACTGGCGGCGGCTGCTCCGGATTCCAGTACGGCTTCACTTTCGACGAAGTGCAGAACGAAGACGACTCCGTCATGGAGAAGGACGGCGTCAAGCTGCTCATCGACCCGATGAGCTACCAGTACCTGACGGGCGCCGAGATCGACTACACCGAAGGCCTGGAAGGCGCGCAGTTCGTGATCAAGAATCCGAACGCGACCTCCACCTGCGGCTGCGGTTCCTCCTTCTCCGCATAGCGCGGAAGGCTGGCGGGACGACGGGCGCTTCGGCGCCCGTTTTTATTTCTACGCGGGATAGATTGCGCCGAGCACGCGCCGCCCCCGGGCGCCGGTGACTTCAGGCAGATTCCCGGGCCGCCCTTCCAGCGCCTGCCGCGCCAGCCACGCGAAGGCGGCCGCTTCCACGAGCTGAGGATCGATTCCGTGCGCATCGCTGGTCTCCAGGACCGCGGGTGCAACGAGCGCGGCCAACCGCCGCATCAGCGCCTCATTTCTTACCCCGCCGCCGCAGGCGATCACTTGCAATGCGCCGCCGCAATGCCGGCGTATCGCATCGGCCAGGGTGCGGGCCGTGAGCTCGAGCAGCGTTGCCTGCACCTGCTGGGCGTTTTCGTCTCCCGCAAGAAGCGTCCGCAGCCAGCCCTCGTTGAACAGGTCGCGTCCGGAGCTTTTCGGCGGCGCCGCCATGAAGTACGGTTCCTGAAGCATCCGATCCAGCAATTCCGGAATCGGCTGGGCACCGGCGGCCCACTTTCCGCCCGCATCGTGCGGCTGACGCAAATGGCGGGCAGCCCACAGGTCGAGGAGGCAGTTGCCCGGACCGCTGTCGAAGCCGATGACCGGTCCCCGGCGCGGCAGGAAGCTCAGGTTCGCGATGCCGCCAAGATTGATGGCGACTCGATCCTGCTCCGGACTCGAGAACATTGCAGCATGAAAGGCGGGCACCAGCGGCGCCCCTTGTCCGCCCGCAGCGACATCGCGGCTGCGGAAATCGGCCGCCACGCACATGCCGGTAAGTTCGGCCAAAAGCGCCGCGTTGCCGATCTGTGTGGTGTAGCCCCTTTCCGGCCGGTGGCGCACGGTCTGGCCGTGGCAGCCGATGGCGCGCACGCCAGTCTTTTGTGTATTTGCCCTGGCGAGGACGTCAGCAACGACGGCTGCATAGGCCCGCGCCAGCTCGTTTCCGGCCCGCGCGGCCCGGTCGATTTCGTCGGCCCCGGGAGAATTGAGCGCGAGCAGCTCGCTGCGTAGCGCGGCGTCGAAAGGAATGCTTGCGTTGGCGAGTAGCTTTGGTCTGGCGCCGCCAAAATCCGCCAGCACCGCGTCGACCCCGTCGAGGCTGGTGCCCGACATCAGGCCGACAAATAATTCCCGCGTCACTCTAGAGAGGCGACCTGGCTGTTCGCGAGCAGGTCGAGCTGCGCTGCCATTTCCTGCGATTGGGCGCGGAAGGCATCCATGTCGTGGCGCGCAACCGGTGTCCCGGCGGGCAAGGGGACTGAGAGCGGATTGCGTGCGGCGCCCGCGACGCGGAACTCGTAATGCAGGTGAGGTCCGGTTGCCCAGCCGGTTTGGCCGACCAGGCCGACGGTGTCGCCTTGCGCGACGCGCGCGCCGGTCCGGATGCCCCGTCCCACGGCCTTGAGGTGCGCATAGTAGGTCGACACCTGGCCGGCATGCCGCACGATCACCAGGTTGCCGTAGCCGCCCTGCCGCCCGGCGAACTCCACGATGCCGTCGCCGACCGCGCGCACCCGCGTGCCGGCGGGCGCCGCATAGTCCACGCCCTGGTGCGCGCGCCAGGCCTTGTGCAGCGGGTGCATGCGCATGCCGAAACCGGAACTGACCCGCGACAGTTCGAGCGGCGAGCGCAGCATGCCCTTGCGCATGTTCTTGCCGTCGGGGGCGTAGAAGCCGTCAGCGTAGCGCAGCGCGCGGTACTTGCGGCCCTGGTTGGTGAACTCGGCGGCGAGCACGCGGCCCGCGCGTAGCGGCCGGCCGTCGACCGAGTGCAGTTCGTAGAGCACCGAGAAACGGTCGCCCTGGCGCAACTCACGGTGGAAATCGACATCGCTGCCGAATACTTCGGCAAGCTGGATCGCTATGGAATCCGGTATCCCGGCGGCGTCGGTGGCCGCGAACAGCGAGGAGCGGATCAGCCCGGTCTTCAACACGGTGCGCGTTACGACTTCGGCGCGCCGCTCGCTTGCGACGAATCCCGCTCCGACCCGTTCCACCCTGACCGCCGTATCGCGCCCCGAGAGGAATCCCAGCCAGACGAGCTCGCCCGCATGGTCTTTACCTACACGGTCTTTACCTACACGGTCTATACCTTCACGGTCCCTGCCGGCACGGACCTCCGCCGTGACGACGGTTCCCACGCGCAGCAATTGCAGAATCGCGCGCTGCCGCAGCAACTGCTGGATATCGGCTTCATTGATGCCGAGGCGCGCGAGCAGGCCGTTGAAGGTGTCGCCGCGTTGCATGCGTTCTTCGCGCACGTAAGTGGCGGGCGCCGGCAGCAGCGCGTCTTCCAGCCGGATCGCGACCGGCTCAAGCACCGCCGTCTTGGCGAGCAGCAGCTCGGCGTCGCTGGAGGGTACGATCGCGGCGATCGCGGCCACCGCGCCCGAAAGCGCGAACAGCGCCAGCAGCGCCGCGCGGCGTAGCGATAGTCCCAGCCTCCCGCCGTGCCGCTCGCCCGTTTCCCGCACGTCCACCCCCATGGATCGGCTAGAATCCCTTGTTATTCAGAGACCTGGGAAGTGTAGCACGCATGACGGACGTTGCCGAAGCGCTGGCCCGCATCAAGCGGGGCTGCGACGAACTGATCGTCGAGGAAGAGTTGATCAGGAAACTCAAGACCGGGCGCGCGCTCAGGATCAAGCTCGGCCTCGATCCGACAGCGCCCGACCTGCATCTCGGCCACACCGTGGTGATCAACAAGCTGCGCCACTTCCAGGACCTCGGCCACCAGGTGCAATTCCTGATCGGCGATTTCACCGGGATGATCGGCGACCCGACCGGCAAGAACACCACGCGGCCACCGCTGTCGCGCGAACAGATCCTGGAGAACGCTAAGACCTACCGCGCGCAGATGGAGAAGATCCTCGACCCGGAGAAGACGCAGGTGTTGTTCAACTCCGAATGGTCCGACAAGCTGGGCGCCGAAGGCATGATCCGGCTCGCGTCGCGCTACACGGTGGCGCGGCTGCTCGAGCGCGACGATTTTTCCAAGCGCTACAAGGCCGGGCAGCCGATCTCGGTGCACGAACTGCTCTATCCGCTGATGCAGGGCTACGACTCGGTGGCGATGAAGTCGGACGTGGAGCTCGGCGGCACCGACCAGAAATTCAACCTGCTGGTCGGCCGCGAGCTGCAGCGCGACTACGGCCAGGAGCCGCAGTGCATCATGACCATGCCGCTGCTCGAGGGCACGGATGGCGTCGAGAAGATGTCTAAATCCCTCGGCAACTACATCGGCATCGCCGAGCCGGCGCAGGAGATCTTCGGCAAGCTGATGCGCATCTCGGATAAGCTTATGTGGCGCTACCTCGAGCTGCTCTCGTTCGAGGACATGAAGGCGATCGCCGTCAAGAAAAAGGCCGTCGAGGGCGGCGCGAACCCGCGTGAGGTGAAATTCGGCTTCGCGCTGGAAATCGTCGAAAGGTTCCATGGCAAGGCGTCGGCGGAAGCCGCGGGCCAGGAATTCAACGCCCGCTTCAGGGATCGCGCGTTGCCGACGGACATTCCGGAGCAGAGCCTGAAGGGACCGATGGTCTCGACCCAGGTCCTGAAGCAGGCGGGCCTGGTAGGCAGCTCCTCGGAAGCGGACCGCCTCATCGCGCAAGGCGGCGTGAAGGTCAACGGAGAGCGTTTATCGGATCGAAAGATGGTGTTCGCAACGGGGGAAACCTATCTCGTGCAGGTCGGAAAGCTGAAGATCGCGCGGATCAAGTTCACGTGAGCATCCCGCAGTACGAGGTCTACGCGATCAAGTACGCGCACCACGCGCGGCTGAGGTCCGAGAATTTCATTGGCGGCGATCCTCACGATGGGCCGATGCCGCTCGACTACTTCGTCTGGCTGATTCGCGGGGAGGGACGGGAGATCGTCGTCGACACCGGCTTCTCGGCGCCGATGGCGGCCAAGCGGCAGAGGCACCATATCCGTTGCCCGACGGAAGGTTTAAGTCTGTTGAACGTAAAAGCAGAAAACATCAAGGAGGTTGTGGTCACGCACCTGCACTACGACCACATCGGCAATTTCGATCTTTTCCCTGCGGCCACGTTCCACCTGCAGGACCTCGAGATGAACTACGCGACCGGCCGGCACATGGCGCAGCCGGTATTCAACGGGGCCTACGAGGTTGAGGATGTCGTCGGCATGGTGCGCCGCGCCTACGCCGGGAGGGTCCGGTTCCACGACGGCGACGCCGAGATCGCGCCCGGCGTGTCGCTGCACCTGATCGGCGGCCACACCATGGGCCTGCAGGTGGTGCGCGTCGCCACGCGCCGCGGCTGGGTGGTGGTCGCGTCGGACGCGTCCCACTTCTACGCCAACATGGAGCAGGTGCGTCCCTTCCCAATCGTCTACAACGTGGCGGCCATGGTGGAGGGCTACGGCCGGCTGCTTGCCCTGGCCGACTCCCCCGCCCACATCATCCCGGGGCACGATCCCCTGGTGCTGGAGCGCTATCCGGCGCCCGGGACGGCCATGCACGGTATTGTCGCGCGCCTCGACTAGGGCGCCCCGGGCAGGTGCGCCCCGCGGATTCGTTGACACCCCGGGACTAGGCTCCTACTATCGGTTCGTCTGCATGATCCAGACTGAACGTTTTCCCAGAGGGAGGAATCCGATGCTCAAGCCGTTCAAGACCGCTATTGCGTTCGCGATTGCCGCCGGCTTCGCCGCCAGCGCGTTCGCGCAAACACCCGCCGCGCCCGCGGTGAAGAATTACAAGTTCCAGTCCACCTGGCCGGCGAGCCTGACGCTGCAGGACAACTTCAAGTTTTTCGCCGAGCGCGTCGACAAGCTCACCGCCGGCCAGGTCAAGATCGAGGCGCTCGCCGCCGGCCAGGTCGTGCCGCCGTTCGAGATTCTCGACGCCACGCACAAGAAGGTGATCGACGGCGGCCACGGCATTTCCTACTACTGGGTCGGCAAGAACAAGGCCGCGACGCTCTTCTCCAACACGCCGGCGGGCATCGCCGGCATGGATCACATGGACTGGATGGGCTGGATCTACGAAGGCGGCGGCCTCGACCTGTGGTGGGACTTCTACCAGAAGGAACTCAAGCTCAACGTCCTCGCGTTCCCGATCCTGCCCTCCAGCCCGCAGGCGCTGGGCTGGTTCAAGCGCCCGATCAAGAACCTCGCCGACTTCAAGGGCATGAAGTGCCGCCAGACGGGCATCGTGGCCGAGATCTACCAGCGCATGGGGATGCAGACGGTCAACCTGCCCGGCGGCGAAATCGTGCCCTCGGCGCAGCGCGGCGTGATCGATTGCGCCGAGTGGGTCGGCGGCATCGAGGACCTGCGCCTCGGCCTGCCGCAAGTTTGGAAGTACCACTACACACCCGGTATGCACGAGTCGGCCTCGATCGGCGAACTGATCATCAATACCGACGTCTGGAAAAGCCTGAGCGCGCAGCAACAGGAGGCGGTGCGCTCGGCGACAGTGGAGACTTTCACGCGCTGGTCGGCCAAGTGGCAACGCCAGAACGCCGATGCGATCGAGGAGATGACGACCAAGCACGGCACCCAGCTGCTGCGCACGCCGCCTGACGTGCTCACCGCGTTCTTCAAGGCCTGGGACGAGATCGCCAAGGAAGAATCGGCCAAGAACCCGTTCTTCAAGAAAGTGCTCGACTCGCAGCGCGAATGGGCCTCGAAGGTGGTACCCGCCAAGCGCTTCATGTTCCCGCCCTATTCGTTCGCGGCCAACCACTATTGGCCGGAGGTGGCGCGCAAGGCGCCGGCCAAGGCTCCGGCCAAGGCGGAGGCGAAGAAGAAATAGTCACCGATGTCCGAAAGGGGGGCGCGAAATCGCCCCCCTTTTTTTTAGTCATGCACCAGAATTGAGGCCATGGCCGACGCCGTCCCCGCGCACATCCGGCTGGTCCGGATCATCGACAAGTTCACCGACAATACCGGCACCTGGGTGGCGTGGCTCAATGTGCCGCTCGTGCTGGCGGTGACCTACGAAGTCCTTGCGCGCTACCTCTTCAATTCGCCGACGATCTGGTCCTTCGACGTCACCTACATGCTGTACGGGACTATCTTCATGCTCGGCTCGGCCTATGCCCTGCACAAGGGCGCGCACATCCGGACCGACTTCTTCTTCGAGCGCTGGTCCGTCCGCACCAGGGGAGCGATCGACTCGGTCGCCTACCTCGTGTTCTTCTTCCCCTCGATCTTCATCTTCCTGGTCGTGAGCGGCGCGGAGGGCTGGTACGCCTTCGAGATCGGCGAGACATCCGAGCAGACGCCATGGCGGCCGGTCCTGTGGCCCTTCAAGTGGGTCGTGCCGCTCACCTGCCTGCTGCTGCTGATCCAGGGCGTCTCGGAGACGATCAAGAGCGTCTACGCGGCGCGCACCGGCATCGAACTCGAGCACAAAGAGAAGATCGAGATCTAGCCCGATGACTCCAATATGACCGGCCTCGTGCTACTCGGCATGGTGATGCTGATCGTCATGATCGGCGCGATCTTCATCGGCTTCCCGATTTCGTTCACGCTGCTGTTCCTCGCGCTCGCCTTCGGCTATTTCGGCCTCGGCCGCGTGGTGTTCGACCTCGCCTACTTCCAGACCATCGGCATGATGAAGGAAGAACTGCTCGCCGCGGTGCCGCTGTTCATCTTCATGGGCTTTCTCACGGAACAGGCAGGCCTGATGGGGCGCCTGTTCAACGCCTTTCGCATGCTGCTCGCGCCGATCCGCGGCGCGCTGTTCGCAGTGGTCATCCTGACCGCCACGGTATTCGCGATGGCCACGGGCATCGTCGGCGCCGCGGTGACGGTACTCGGCATCATGGCCAGTCCGATCATGAACAGGACCGGCTACGACGCGAAGCTGGCGGCGGGCTGCATCACCGCCGGCGGCACGCTCGGCATCCTGATCCCGCCTTCGGTGATGCTGATCGTGATGGGCCCGGTGATCGGGGTGTCGGTTGCCGAGCTCTATTCGGCGGCCTTCGGACCGGGCTTCCTGCTTGCGGGCATTTACCTCACCTATCTGATGGTGCGCTCGTACCTGAATCCGAAGCTCGGCCCGCCGGTGCCGAAGGAAGACCGGATTGGTTCCGTCTACGAAATCGTCAGGGAAGTGGTGGTGGGGGTGATGCCATTGCTGCTGCTGATCGGCGCGGTGCTCGGCTCTATGCTGGCGGGTGCCGCGACGCCGACGGAAGCAAGCGCAATCGGTGCGCTCGGGGCCGCGCTGCTCTCGATCGCATACGGCAAATTCGACTACGCGGGCCTGAAGCGGGCCGTGCTCAGCACCACGGCGACCTCGAGCATGGTCCTCCTGCTGGCGGTGACCTCGAACATCTTCGGCGCGGTGTTCTCGCGGCTCGGCACCGCGACCTGGATCACCGAAACCCTGCTCGCGCTGCCGCTTTCGCCGGTCATGATGCTGGTCCTGGTGCTGGGGCTCATTTTCCTGCTCGGCTGGCCGTTCGAATGGCCGGCGATCATTCTCGTCTTCCTGCCGATCTTCTACCCGGTGATGGACGCGCTCAAGCCCGCGCTGGGCCAGTCCCTCGGCATCGCGCCCGACATGGTGATGGTCTGGTTCGGCGCGGTCGTCGCGGTCACCCTGCAGACGGCATACCTGTCGCCGCCGGTGGCGATGTCCGCGTATTACCTGCGGCAGGTGGTGAAGGATTGGTCGCTCGGGACGATCTACAGGGGCATGTTCCAATTCATGCTCCTCCAATGCGTCGCCATTGCGCTGATCATCGCGTTCCCGAAAATTGTCACAACGTTCCCCGAACAGTTGCGCGAGGAAATGGCCGAGGTGAAGGTGGAGCAGGTAGACGACAGCATGAACCGGCTGGAGGACGATCCCGCCAGGGCGAAGGAGCCGGAGGAAGAAGAGGCGGAGCAGAAGGGCGGCGATCCGCTCGAGAAGGGCGATCTGAAGCCAAGGAAGTAGTATTCGCCGGTGTTCGATTTCGATCTCCCCGTAGAGCGCCGCGGCACCTGGAGCACGCGCTGGGAGCGCTACCCCGCGGACGTGATTCCTCTCTGGGTCGCGGACACCGACTTCCGCGCCCCGCCGCCGGTGCTGGAGGCGATGCGACGCCGCATCGCGCATGGCGTCTTCGGCTACAGCGTTCCGCCCGCTGCGCTGCGCGAGGCGGTCATCGACCGCATGCGGCGCCTGTACGCGTGGCGCGTCGAGCCGGAATGGGTGGTGTTCGTCTCGGGCATCGTTCCCGGCCTGCACCTGGCCGCGCGCCACCTCACTCGGCCGGACCAGCACGCGCTGGTGCCGACGCCGGTCTACCACCATCTCAAGCGATCGCTGGTGCTCGCGAATCGCGAACACACCGACGTGCCGCTGGTGCTATCAAAGGGGCGCTGGGTGTGGGACGAGGATTTCCTCGCCGGCGCCGCGCGGCCGAATTCGCGTCTCCTGTTCCTCTGCAATCCGCAGAACCCGGGCGGCACGATCTTCACGCGCGACGAACTGGCGCGCCTCGCCGCGTTCGCCGAGAAGCATGACCTCGTGATCTGCTCGGACGAGATCCACGCAGATATCCTTCTGGACGCGGGCAAGCCGCACGTGCCGATCGCGAGCGTGTCGCGCGAGGCGTCGAAGCGCACGGTGACGCTGATCTCGCCCAACAAGGCCTTCGGCTTTCCCGGCGCCGGCTGCGCCTTCGCCATCATCGAGGACCCCGACCTGCGGCGCGCGTTTTCGTCGGACCACCACGCCACCGTGCACGATCCTTCGGTGTTCGGCTACGAGGCCTCACTGGCCGCGTATCGCGAATGCGGCGGCTGGCTGGAGGAGCAGCTCGCGTATCTGCGCGCGAATCGCGACCTGGTGGAGAGAGAAGTCGCGGCCATGCCGGGACTGAAGATGGCGCACGTCGAGGCGACGTACCTGGCCTGGATCGACGCGACCGGCCTTGGGGTTGGCGACCCTTTCGAACACTTTCTAAGCAAGGGCCTAGCGCTTTCGCCAGGCGCGCAATTCGGTGCACCAGGCTTCGTGCGATTGAATTTCGGAACTCAGAGAGCCTTGCTGGAAAAGGCCCTTGAACGAATGAAATGAAAATCGTGAAAATCGGGGACAGTCCACGATTTCCTTCGCACACCCATCTCGATTGAACGACGAAGAAATCGTGGACTGTCCCTGATTTTCAGGACCGCATCCAGGCCGAGCCCCAGAGGTTGAGCGTGCGCTGCTCGTGGGGCCAGGTGCGGAACGCCATGTCCTGCGGCATCAGTTCGAGCTCGGCCGAGAACTCCACCTTGTGGCCGTCGGGATCCTCGATCATGAAGAAGAGGTTGTTCCCGGGACCGTGGCGGCCCGGACCCCACCACATCGGGATCCGCAGCTTCGCCATTCGGTCGCCCCAATCCCGGATGTCGTTCCAGCTGCTGGTTTCGTAGCAGTGGTGGTCGGGGCGCGACGCCGGCGCGCGGAAGGTCGCGAAGCTGTGGTGTTCGGGGTCGGAGCGCAGGAACACGGCGGCGATTTCGTCATTTTCCAGCACGCGGTCCGATTCGCTCGCCCCCAGCGTGTCGCGGTAGAAGGCCAGCATTTCCGGGACGCGCGTGCTGGCGCAGACGAAATGCTGCAATCGGGCCGCCAGCTCGCTCTTGATCCCGGAAATGCGCGGCGGCAGGCCGAAGACGACGCGCCTGCCGTCCGGGTCGGCCACCGCGAAGGCGCCTTCGGCGAACAGCGGCGAAGGCGACGGCTCGAGCTTCACGCCCAGGCGCCCGAGCGCCGCGGCGTACTCCGCGAGCTGCGCCGCGTCCCGCATCGCCAGCGCGAAGTAGGGCACGCTTGCCTGTGGGCCCTTGCCGACGACCAGGCGACGGCCGTGTCCCTCCACCAGCCATTGCGAATTCGCGAGCGGTTCGACGCGATCACCGAGCAACTCGCCGTAGAAGCGCGCCAGCCGTTCGGGATCGGCGCTGTCGCGCCGCAGGTGATGCAGCCTGGCGGGCCACAGCGGGGGAGGAAGGGGCGCGCTCATCTGTCCTGCTTGCCCGAGGCGAGGCCCGCCGCGGTGTCGAGGATGCGCGCGAGGTGAGGATCGTTGACGCCGAGCGCCAGCATGTGCTCCAGTGTATTGCGTATGTAGTCCACGCAGCGCCCGCGTTCGCCGATGCCCTGCGCCACCAGCTGCGCGCGGCCGTGCAGGTCGAGTTCGCGCACGAACTGGCGGTGCGTGGCGTCGGCGACAAACGCCAGTGCGCGGATGCGCTGCTTCGGGCCCACGGCGACCTGCACCATGGTCGGCACATAGACGTTGTTCAGCATCTCGCGCTTCCACAGCGCGCCCAGCACGCGGCGCACGCGCGCCGCCGGCACGCGCAATGCAATGCCCCAGCAGGAACCGCCGCGGCACAGGCCCATCACCAGGCCCGGCTTCTCCGGCGTGCCGCGATAGCGGCTGGACAGGATGCACATCGCGCGGTGATAGCCGCGCACCAGCCCGATCCTCTGCTCGGCGGGGCGGAAGCCCGGCGCCCACATCAGCGAGCCGTAGCCGAATACCCAGAGATCGCCGCGTGGCGCCCGTTCGAGAAACTGTGCGATCTCCATCAGGCCGGATTATAGAATGCGGCGATGACACAATCTCAGGCTGGTACGCGCAGGGCACCGATCGTCGGCCGCTACACGCAGGACGAACTCGCATTGGCATCGCGCAACAGCGGCATGCCGCTGGAAGCCCTGCGTTACGACCTCACGCCGGCCGGGCTGCACTACCTGCTGATCCATTTCGACATACCGGCGACCGACGCGGCGTCCTGGCAACTGCGAATCGAGGGCCTGGTATCCGGGTCACGGGCATTCAGCATGGCCGAACTGCAATCCCTGGCCGCCAGCACGGTGCGCATGACGATGGAGTGCGCCGGCAACGGCCGCGGCCAGACGTCGCCGCGCTACCCGTCGATGCCCTGGCTGGAGGAGGGCGTCTCGACCGCGGAGTGGACGGGGGTCCCGCTGTCGGCTGTCATGGGAAAGGTGGGAGTAGAAAGCAAGGCAAGGGAAATCGTATTCCACGGCGCCGACCGAGGTATCGATCGCGGCATCGAGCACTCTTTTTCCCGCAGCCTCGTGATCGCGGAGGCCATGCGCGACGACGTGCTGGTCGCCTATGCGATGAACGGCCAGCCGCTGCTGCCGCAGCACGGCGCGCCTCTGCGCCTGGTGGTGCCGGACTGGTACGGCATGGCGAGCGTCAAATGGCTCGAGCGCATCGAGGTCATCGACCATGCCTTCGAGGGTGTGCAGCAGACGGGCAGCTACCACTTTCGCAGCGCACCCGGGGAGAAGGGCCTGCCCTGCACGCGCATGCGCGTCAACAGCCTCATGGCGCCGCCGGGCATTCCCGACTATTTCGGCCGCAGGCGCAACGTGCAGGCCGGCCTTGTCGAGATACTTGGCCGCGCCTGGTCGGGCGATGCACCCATCCGTCGCGTCGAATTTGCCGTGGACGGAGCCTGGCTGGACGCGGCACTCGATGCCCCCGCAGGCGCGCATGCCTGGCGGCGATGGACGGTGCGCTGGAGCGCGACGCCTGGAACGCACGAACTGCGCTGCCGGGCCACAGATGAAACAGGCGCCGTGCAGCCGCTCGAACCGCCCTGGGATGTGACAGGATTCGGCAACAATGCGGCACAACGCGTGGAGGTAGTGGTGAGATGAAACGTACGGACCCCGACTGGCCCGAGGAGATTCGCAGGACGCTCAAGAGCGCCGGCGTGCGCCAGGTCGCTTACGTTCCGGATGGCGGCCACAAGCGGCTCATCGAGCTTTGCATCGCCGACAAGGAGATGCGCACGGTGGTCCTCAGCACCGAGGAGGAAGGCATCGGCCTGCTCTCCGGCGCGTGGCTCGGCGGCCAGCGCGGCGCGCTGTTGATGCAGTCGAGCGGGGTCGGCAATTGCATCAACCACCTCGGCACGGTCCGCGANNGGCACGGTCCGCGAATGCCGGTTCCCGCTGCTGATGCTGATCACCATGCGCGGACAAAAGGGCGAGTTCAATCCCTGGCAGGTGCCGATGGGGCAGGCGACACCCGCGGTACTGCAGGCGATGGATGTGGTGGTCAACGAGGCGAACAGCGCCGCGGAGATCGCGCCAACGGTGGACGCCGCGGCGCGGCTCGCCTTCGGCAGCTACCAGGCGGTCGCCGTGCTGATTTCGCAAGCGGTCATCGGCATCAAGAGCTTTCAGGAACAGGCGGCCCGATGAAAGCCACTATGCATCGCCGCGACGTGGTCGCGGCCCTCCTGAAAGACAGAAAAGACCTGCTCGTCGTCGCGGGGTTGGGCTCCACTGCATGGGATATATCGGCGGTGGGGGACACGGACCTCAATTTCCCGCTCTGGGGTGCGATGGGCAACGCGGCGATGTTCGGCCTCGGCCTAGCGCTCGCGCAGCCGAAGCGGCGCGTGCTGGTGCTCACCGGCGACGGCGAGATGCTCATGGGGCTCGGGTCGCTCGCCACCATCGGCGTGCAGAAGCCGCGCAACCTGTCGGTGGTGGTGATCGACAACGAACGCTACGGCGAGACCGGCATGCAGGCGACGCACACTTCGGCGGGCGTCGACCTGGCCAAAGTGGCGCAGGCCTGCGGTTTCAAGTCCGCCAGGCAAGTGCGCAATGCCAGCCAACTCGCCGCGCTCCGGGTCGCCATCCATCGTCCCGGGCCTCTTTTCGCCCAGGTGAAGGTCGTCGCCGAGAAGATCCCGCTGGTGTTGCCGCCGCGTGACGGAGGGCTTCTTAAGTCGCGATTTCGAAAGGCTTTACTGGGGCCTGGGGCCGATCTCGACTAGGGGTGGCTGTCAACGGGTTGGGAAGAGGAGCGTTATTTGCCCAGGTTCGGCTTCGAACCGGTCCACAAACCAGGGAGAAAGAAAATGTTCTCGAAAAATCTGATCGTCGCGCTGGTGGCCTCGGCGTTTGCCGTATCCGCGCAAGCCCAAGCCCCGGCCAAGCTGCCCGCTGCCGCTCCGGCGCCCGCTGCCGCCCCGGCGAAAGCCGAGCCGGCCAAGGCCGCGCCCGCCGCCGAAAAGCCCGCGAATAAGGGCAAGGCGAAGGCGAAAGCGAAAGCCAAGGGCAAGAAGAAGGCCGCGGCGAAGTAGGCTTTTCGCCGCCATCCAAGCCCGGCTCCGGCCGGGCTTTTTTATGCCTGAATACAATGAGCCATGCGAATTGCATTGATGGCGATGCTGCTTTGCTGCGCAACGCTGGCGCCGGCGCAGCAACTCAAGCCCTGGAGCGGCGGCGCAACGCCGCCCCTTGCGCTGCAGGGCATCGATGGCCGGCTGCACCGTCTGGAGGATTACCGCGGCAAGGTGGTGCTGGTGAATTTCTGGGCCACCTGGTGCGAGCCTTGCCGCGAGGAGATGCCGTCCATGAACAAGCTGCGCGCGGCGCTCGCGGGGCAGCAGTTCGAAGTGCTCGCGGTGAACCTCGCCGAGCCCGAATCGCGCATCCGGCGCTTCATCGAACAGGTGCCGCTGGATTTCCCGGTGCTCATGGACCGCGACAGCGCCGCCGCAAAGGCCTGGCGCGCGCGCGTGTTGCCGATCAGCTTCCTGGTCGGGCCCGACGGCCGGATCCGCTATTGGGTGGTGGGCGAGATCGACTGGATGCAGGAACGCGCGCGCAAGGCGATCGAGACTTTGCTGCCGCCACGATAAATCAGGGACAGTCCACGTTTTCCCGTACGGAAAACGTGGACTGTCCCTGATTTACTCAGCCTCGAGCGGCACTTTCGGGGTCGTACCGCTGACCACAATGCCGCCGCGCCCGCCCGGCGCGACGCTGCCGTAGCGCGGCGCGAAGACCTGCGGCAGCGGCCGCGCGCTCGCTGGCGCGAGCCACAGGCGCAGCAGATGGCGGTGGCGCTCCGGTTCCGGCCAGTTCTCGAAATCGTTCCTCGAATGCAGGATCTGGTGGTTGTGCAGGAATTGCATGTCCCCCGGCAGGAACGCCATCGAGAGATGGATCTGCGGATCGTTCAACAGATCGTCCAGCAGGTCCATGGCCTGGATTTGTTCGCGGCTGAGGCGCTTCGCCTCGGGAAACAGCGCCTGCGCGGACTCGATGTACTGGCGCACGTAGATGCAGGTCAGGTGCCCCGCGTGCCAGTGGAAAATGGGCATGTCGAACCACGGCTGCATGCCCTCGGGCACTTCGCCGCGGCGGTCGGTGGGGAAGGGCTCGAAGAGCGCCGGCAACAGTTCGGGCCGGCGCGCGAGCACCTCGTTGTAGAGCGCCATGGAACTGGCGATGAAACTCTCGCCGCCCGCCTTCGCAGTCTTCAGGCACAGCAGCCCGACCACGTCCACCGAATCGGTGTGGTACTCGAGCCGGCGGTTGGTCTGGTAGTAGCGGACCTTGGGGTCCTTGATGTCCAGGCCCAGGTCCTTGACATGGCCGAGCAGGTGTCCCTTGGCGTTCTGCGAACGCGCCGTGCCGAAGTACGAGCCGATGCCCATGTAGGCGATCGCCTGTTCCTCGCGCGCATAGCGCTCCACCGGAAAGCCGCGCAGCATGGCGAAACCCCGCCCTTCGAGCATTTCCGCGAGGATCCCCGCGAGCGCGGTGCCCAGCGAAGGCAGCGCGAAGGTCGCTGGAGTTATGTCCGCCAGCGGCGTGCCGCGCGCCCTGAAGGCGCGCACCGCGGTATCCAGTTCCGCCAGTTCGGCGGCGCTGAAGTGGCGGATCCAGTCCGTGTGCCGCTGCAGGTCGCGGCCATACCAGACGCCGGGGCCCGATACGGCACCGGGGGGCATGCTAGGCTTGTTCATCCGCAAAAGAATACCCGGGGAGAGGCATGAAACCAATCTTTTCACTGCTCGTTTCGATGATGGTCGCTGGCGCTGCGTCGGCGCAGTCCTACCCCTCGAAGCCGATCTCGCTGGTCATCCCGTTCGGTGCGGGCGGCGATTCCGACCTGTCCGGCAGGCTGCTCGCCCAATACGCCGCCAAGTACCTTGGCAACGCCAGTTTCGTGCCGTTGAACCGGGTGGGCGCTTCGGGCTCCATCGGCACGATGACGGTACGCACCGCGCCGCCCGACGGCTACACGCTGCTGGTGGCGCGCATCGCCACGCATGCGATCTTTCCCGCGCTCGACTCCAAGGCGCCGTACAAGTGGAACGAGTTCACCATGCTCTCGCTGCTGGAACTGAACCCGTACATCTGCGCCGTCAAGGCGGATTCACCGGTGAAGACGGTGCAGGACCTCTATGCCGCCATTCGCAAGGAGCCGGGCAAGCTCAACTTCTCCACCGCCGGCGCCGGCACGAGCCAGAACATGGCATCGCAGTACCTGATGTCGCTCGCCGGCCTCAAGCCCACGGATGCGGTGGGGATCCACTACAAGAGCGGCGGCGAAGTGACCACGGCGCTGCTCGGCGGACAGGTGCAATTCACCTGCAATAACGCGACCACCATGGTGTCGCAGATCCGCGCCGGCGCGCTGCGCGGCTTGTTCGTCACCACGCCGGCGCGCCTGCCCGAAGCCCCGGAGTTGCAGACTGCGCGCGAGGCCGGCGTGCCCGACATGGAGAAGATCGTCGGTTGGACCGCACTCATGGGGCCGCCGGGAATGCCGAAGGACGTTGTCGAGCGCTGGACCGCGGCGCTCGCGAGCGTGGCGAAGGATCCGGAGTGGCTGGCGGGCATCGCCAAAATCGGCGGCATCCCGGCGATACGCTCCGCCGCTGACACGGAAAAGTACGTTCGCGAGCAATACGAGCTGTACGACAAGCTCATCGGCGCACTCGGCATCCGCCAATAGCATGGCAATGCGCGGCGCGGACGTCGTCGCGCGCGGCCTCGCGCGCGCGGGAGCGCGCTACGTGTTCGCGCTTTCGGGCAACCACGTGATGCCGGTTTTCGACGCCGCGCTGGACGCGAAGCTGCCGCTCGTGCACGTGCGGCACGAAGCGGCCGCCGTGCATATGGCGGACGCCTGGGGGCGGCTTACCGGCGAAGCAGGCGTGGCTCTGGTCACAGGCGGGCCGGGACACGCCAACGCTGTGTCGGCGCTCTACACCGCGCTCGCTGCGGAATCGCCAGTAGTGCTGCTCTCCGGGCACGCACCGACCAATGAGCTCGGCAAAGGCGCCTTCCAGGAAATGGCGCAGGCCGAGATGGCGGCACCTGCGTGCAAGGCCTCCTGGACCGTGCGCTCTGCCGAAACGCTCGGCATGGACCTGGCGCGCGCGATGAAGATGGCAAAGTCGGGGCGACCCGGTCCGGTACACCTTTCGCTGCCCTCCGATGTGCTGGAAGCGAGCATGGAACTCGAACTGCCCGCGCGGGAGGATTTTCACCCTGAATCTCTTCAACATGAAAGCGAAGAAATTCTGAGATTGCTTAGAAAAGCAAAAAAACCGCTTCTGATCGCCGGCCCGGCGCATGGCAACGCGCGCGGCCGCGCCATGCTCGAAGCGTTCGAAGCGGCCACGCAGGTTCCGGCAATCGTGATGGAAAGCCCGCGCGGCGAGAACGATCCTTGCCTGGGATTGCTGGCCGGCGTGCTGGCCGCGGCCGATGTCGTCGTGCTGGCCGGCAAGCGGCGCGATTTCACCCTGCGGTTCGGCGCGGCATTTTCGAAGGATTGCCGGGTCATCGAATTGGAGGGCCTGCCGGGCGGATCCACGGCGGGAAGGTCCTGGCCGAAAAGCGGATGGCGGGACGAGGTTCGTTCCGCGATAGCCTTTCGTCCGGCGACCTGGAAGGGCCTTGCTTCAAAGCCCGGCGGGCCGCTGCACCCGGTGGAAGTGGGGCGCGAAGTGCAGCATTTGCTGAGGGCTAAGGACGCGGTCCTGGTCGCCGACGGCGGCGAGTTCGGCCAGTGGGCGCAGGCCACCGTGACGGCGCCGCATCGCGTCATCAACGGCGTGGCGGGCGCGATCGGTGCCGCGCTGCCCTTCGCCGCGGCGGCGAAGCTCGCGTTGCCGGGCTCGACCGTGGTGGCGATGCTGGGCGATGGCACCTTCGGTTTCCATTCGTCGGAATTCGAGACGGCCGTACGTTGCGGGCTTGGGTACGTGGCCGTGGTGGGCAACGACGCCTGCTGGAACGCCGAGTACCAGATCCAGCTGCGCAGCTACGGTGCGCCGCGGGCGCTCGGCCTGGACCTGCTGCCCGCGCGCTACGACAAGGTCGCCGAAGGCTTCGGGGCCCATGGGGAACTGGTCGAGCGCCCGGCCGAACTCGCGCCGGCGCTGCAGCGCGCCGCGGGGGCTGGCCGCGCGGCCTGCGTTAATGTCATGATTGATCGATTGCCCGCACCCACGTACCGTAGAGAGTAGGATTCCGGTTTAGGCAGGACAGCCATGAGCGATCTAGACTTCTCCAATACTGCACCGCAAAAGACCGTGCAGCCGCCGCCGGCCCCGCCGCCGGCGCCGGTCTACAACGCCGCGCTGGCGATGGAATTCTTCAAGTCCGCCGGCAAGCCCGAGAGCTTTACGCCGGGCCAGACCATCTTCAAGGAAGACGACAAGGGCGGCGGCCTGTTCGGCAAGAGCGACAAGATGTACGTGCTGATCCTGGGCGAGGTCGAAATGATCGCGCAGGACAAGGTCATCGGCACCGTCAGGGCGGGCGACACCTTCGGCGAGATGGCGGTGATTGCGCGCGCGCCGCGCACCGCCACCGCGCGGGCGAAGGACGCCTGCACCGTGATCGGCCTGGACGAGAAGCAGTTCCAGGTGGCGCTGCAGGCGAAGCCCGAGTTCGCGCTGCACCTGATGAGCATCATGAACAACCGGCTGCGCAGCACCATCACCCGGCTGAACGCGACACGCGCGCTGCATGCCGGCGAGGCAAAGGAAAACGTGGTGTTCGACAAGAAGCTGCTCGCCGGCATCGTCAGGTTCATGGAAGGCCAGGAACCGCAGCTCTTCGACCCCGGCAAGGTGATCATGCAGGAGGGCACCGGCGGCGCCTTCATGTACATCGTGCTGGAGGGCAAGGTCGCGATCTCTATTAAGGGCGGTATCGTGGCGCGCGCTGCGCCCGGCGGGGTGTTCGGCGAAATGGCACTGGTGGACCAGTCGGTGCGTGCCGCCACGGCCACCGCCGAGACGGCCTGCAAGTTGCTCGCGGTCAACCGCAACGTTTTCCTGCACCTGGTGAAGACCAGTCCCGCGTTCGGTGCTGCATTGCTTGCCGGCCTCGCGGAGCGCGCGAAGGACATGGCGGTACGCAACAAGTAGGGACTAGATTACTTTCCCGGGGTTCATGAGGCCTTGCGGGTCCAGCGCCCGCTTTACCGAGCGCATCAGTTCGAGTTCCAGCGCGTCCTTGTGGCGCTTGATCTCCTCGCGCTTCATCTGGCCCAGGCCGTGCTCGGCCGAGATCGAGCCTTCCAGGGCGGCCACTTGGTCGTAGACGATCCGGCTCACCTCGGCGCGGCGCGCCAGCAAGGCCGCGTCGCCGACGTTGTAGTGCAGGTTGCCGTCGCCGACGTGGCCGAAGCAGAAGATGGGTACCCCGGGGAACGCCGCCTCCAGCGCAGCGCCCGCCCGCGCGATGATTTCGGGCACCCTGGATACCGCGACGGAGATGTCGTGCTTGACGTTGCCGAACTGCGCTTCGGGGACGGATTCGCGGATCCGCCAGAGCGCCTTTGATTCAGAGTCGCTTTTCGCCATCACCGCGTTCGCGATGAGGTCCGTGTCCAGCGCCTGCGCCAGCCTTTCATGCAGCGGCTCGTTCGCACCGCTGTCGGCCAGTTCGACGAGGACGTTCCAGGCGCTGCCCGGCAGCGGGTCGCGGATCTCCCGGCGATGCGCGAACACGGCGTCGACGCAGGTGCGGGAAAGCAGTTCGTAGGCCGTCAGGCGGTCGCCGCAGGACTTCCTCAGGTGGCTGAGCAGTTCCACCGCGCGATCCGGATTCTGTACCGCGATCCACGCGGTGGCGGAAGCGGTCGGCTTCGGGTGCAGCTTCAGGACCGCGGCGGTAATGATGCCGAGCGTGCCTTCGGCGCCGATGAACAGTTGCTTCAGGTCGTAGCCGGTGTTGTCCTTGCGCAGGCCGCGCAATCCGTCCCACACGCGCCCGTCGGGCAGTACTGCCTCGATGCCCAGAACCTGGTCGCGCGTATTGCCGTAGCGCAGGACGTTGACGCCGCCGGCGTTGGTGGAGAGGTTGCCGCCGATCTGGCAACTGCCCTCGGCGGCCAGGGACAGGGCGAACAGGCGCCCCGCATCGCTTGCCGCGCGCTGGATGTCGGCGAGCACGCAGCCGGCCTCTGCCGTGAGCGTGTCGTTCAGCGCGTCGAGTTGCCGGATGCGGTTCATGCGCGAGAGCGACAGCACGATTTCCGGCCGCGCGCCGGTCGGCACCGAGGCGCCAGAGAGGCTCGTGTTGCCGCCTTGCGGCACGATCGCGATGCCTGCCTCGGCGCACAGGCGCACCACGGCCGAGACTTCGGCAGTGATTGCGGGCCGCACCACGCAGAGGGCCGCGCCGCGATACTGCTTGCGCCAGTCGGTGGTGTAGGCTGCGGTGTCGCCTTCCGCGCTCAGGACGTGGGGCTGGCCGACGATCGCGGCGAACGCCTGGAGAAGATTGTTGTGCATTGCCTTGACGCGGATTTTCCCACACCTTAACTTGCAAGCAGGATGAGAAAACTACTTTTCGCAATCCTGCTTTGCGCTTCAACCGCGTTCGCGCAGCAAGCCATCGTGGTCGGCGCGGCGATGCCGCAAACCGGAATCCTCGCCGACATCGCCGCCGACCTGAAGAAGGCGCTGTTGCTGTGGCAGGATGAGGTGAACGCGGCCGGCGGCCTGCTCGGGCGGCGCGTCGAGTTGCGGTTGCTGGACGATCGTTCGGAGTCCAGCGAGGCGGGCAAGCTGTACGAGCAGCTGATCCTCGAGCACAAGGCCGACCTGCTCATCGGCCCGCTAGGTTCGGCGGCATCCCTTGGCGCCGCCGCCGTCGCGGAACGCAATCGCCGCGTCATGATCAACGCCACTGGCGCGTCGCGCTCGGTGCATCGCTCGGGATTCCGCTACGTGTTCCAGACGGCCGTCCCGCTGTCCGCTTACGGCATGGGAGCGGTGGAACTGGCGCGCGGCCTCGGACTCAAGCGCGTCATCGTACTTGCGCGCGAGGACCCCGGAGCGCGCGAAATGGCGGCGCGCGCGCAGGAAACTGCCTCGGCAGCGGGATTGGCGGTGGGTCCGGTCGAGTCCTACGCGCAGGGCAACTCGGACTTCGCGCCGCAGGTGGCGCGCGCTCGGGCCGCCGGCGCCGAGGGCTGGATCGCGTTCGGCCTGCCGCAGGACGCGGCCGAGATGGTGAAGAGCTTCCGCAGGCTCCGGTATGCGCCGGGCCTGTTCGTCGCGCAGGGCGCGGCGGATCCCGATTTCATCAAGCGTGTCGGGCAGGACGCCGAATACACCGTGGCGATTCCGGCCTACGAGCGGCGCGCGGCGACGCGGGGCAACGCGCAGTTCGTTCTCGCCTACTCGAAGAAATGGTCCGCGGAACCGGGCCTGCTCGCCGCGGAGGGTTACGCCGCGGCCAAGGTGCTGGAGGAAGCGGTGCGCCGCGTTGGCAGTATCGAAACGGACAAGCTCCGGGAAGCGCTGGAAGCGCTCGAAACGGAGACGCCGCTGGGCGGCTACAAGGTGGATCGCTCCGGTGCGCAGGTCGCGGCGCGTCCGATGCTGGTGCAGATCATCCGGGGGCGGCGCGAAATCGTCTGGCCCGAGGCGCTCGCGACCGCCAGGCTGCAGCCGTATCCCGCCTGGGACGCGCGCAAGCCCCTGAAATGAACCGGTTGGTGAGATCCAATCGGTGAGCGAAGCGCGGGGTGTTGCACTGCCGCTCGCCGTCACCCTCGCGGTGCAGACGCTGGTCGCTTTTGCCGTCTATTGCGCGCCGGTGATGGCGCCGGTGGCCGGTCCCGCGCTTGGATTCTCGCCTTCCGCCGTCGGCTATTACATCGCGGTGACCTACTGCGGCAGCATGATCGGCTCGGCGGCTGCGGGGGGCTGGGTGGCGCGCTTCGGACCGATCCGCGTCAGCCAGGCGGGCCTCGTGCTCGCCCTGTGCGGCCTCGCGCTCGCGGCGAGCGCCGTGCCGCCGCTGGTGATGCTGGGCGGTTTCATCGTCGGCCTGGGCTACGGGCCGACCACGCCCGCGAGTTCGGTGATCCTCGTACGCAGCGCGCCGCCGGCGATGTTCTCGCTCATTTTCTCCATCAAGCAGACCGGCGTGCCGGCGGGCGGCGCCCTTGCGGGCGCGCTGGTGCCGCTGATGATTCTGGGAATGGGATGGCAATGGGGCGCGGTGGCCATCGGGCTGGCCTGCCTTGTGCTGGCGATCGCGATCGGCGCCGTGCGCGAGCGCTACGACCATGGGCTGGATCCGCGCGCGTCCATATCGCTGCGCACCGCGTTCGCGCCGGTGGGCATGGTGCTGCGCGAGCCGGGGCTGCGGCAGATGTGCGTTACCTCTTTCGTCTACGGCGGCGTGCAGATCACGCTGGTCACGTATCTGGTCACCTTCCTGGTGGAAAGCTTTGCCCTGACGCTGGTGGTGGCGGGACTGGTGATGGCGGTGGCGCAGGTGGCGAGCGTCATCGGCCGCGTGCTCTGGGGCGTGCTTGCCGACCGCGTCCTGACCCGGCGCGCCATGCTCGGGCTGCTCGGCATCGGCATGGGGATTTCCGCCCTGCTCGCGCTTGCCGCCGGGCCGGGCTGGCCAGCGTGGCTGCTGTTCCTGTACGCCTCGGCATTCGGCGCCACCGCGGTGGGCTGGAACGGCGTCTTCCTTGCCGAGATCGCGCGCATCGCGCCCCAGGGCCGCACCAGCGAAGCAACCGGCGGCTGCCTCTTCTTCACCTTCCTTGGCGTCGTCGTGACCCCGCCGATCTTCAACGCAGTGCTCGCGCTCGCCGGCAGCTATCCGGTCGCCTACGCGATCTTCGCCGTGCCCGCGCTCGCAGTGGGGATCTCGATGCTGATTAGAATCCCGAAACCATGAGCGTCCAGACTGATATCCCGGAAGGGTTTGAACCCGACCCGCGCATCAAGCCACATACGTTCGCCGCGTTGGCCGGTCCGTTCTACTCGCGGCGGCAGGGCAACGATATCTCGCTCGGCCTGCGCATCGAAGAACGGCATTGCAACTCGCGCGGCACCTGCCACGGCGGGCTGCTCGCGACGCTCGCCGACATCGCGCTCGGCTATGCCTGCGCCCTGGCCAGCAATGCCGAAGGCGGCAAGGGCAACTTCGTCACGGTCGACCTGTCGCTGCAGTACCTGGACAGCACGCAGGTCGGCGAATGGGTGCAGTCCGAGGTCACGGTACTGGGCGCCGGTTCGCGCACCCGTGCGGCGACCGGGCATCTTCTCGCCAACGGCAGGCCCGTGGTGCGGATCAGCGCGAATTTCAGGATGACGAGGCCCCGCGCTCCAGAACCCGAGATTCCTGCGGGGCAATAGATGCGGGAGCTGATACTGATCCACGGCCTGTGGGTGCCGGGTTTTGTCATGAAGCCGCTTGCCGGGCACTTGGGGCGCGCCGGGTATCGCTGCCACATTTTCTCCTACCTTGGCGCGGCCAAGCCGATGGCGGGCCATGTCGAGCGGCTCGCGCGATTCGCGCGCGACGTCGGGCCGGCGCACTTCGTCGGCCATAGCCTCGGCGGGTTGTTGACCATGGAGACACTACGGCGGCACCCGGGAATAGAGGTGGGGCGCGTCGTGCTGCTTGGCACGCCCGCGCGCGGCAGCTACGCCGGACGGCGCTTCGCGCGCTACCGGGTGGGACGCTGGATGTTCGGGCACAGCGCGGAATATTGGCCGGAGCGCGTGCCGGAATCCAGGCCGGCGGAATCCAGGCCGGCGGCGCGCTGGGCGCGGCCCGAAGCGCTCGGGGTCATCGCCGGCAGCCTGCCGCTCGGGCTGGGGCGCGCATTCGGCCGCCTGCCCGGCGTGAACGACGGCGCCGTTTGCCTGGAGGAAACCACGGTCGAAGGCATGGCCGAGCGCGTGGTCCTGCCGGTGGGCCACAGCGCGATGCTGGTCTCGGCCAGGGTCGCCGCGCAGACCTCCGCGTTTCTTGTCGATGGAAAATTCCTTGCGAATCCTCCTTAGCCTGCTCGCGCCGCTTCTGCTTTCGGGGTGCGAGACGCTCTCGTACTACGCGCAGGCCGTTGGCGGGCAGATGGAACTGATGACGCGCGCAAAGCCAGCCGCGCGCTTGATCGCGGACCCGTCCACCCCAAAGCAGTTGCGCGAACGTCTGGAACTCGCGAGCTCGATCCGCGATTACGCCAGCCGCGAACTCGGTCTGCCGGACAACGGCAGCTACCGCAGCTACGCCGACCTCGGGCGTCCCTACGTTGTCTGGAATGTCGTCGCCGCGCCGGAGTTTTCGCTCACGCCCGTCGAATCCTGCTTTCCGGTAGCCGGCTGCGTGCCCTACCGCGGCTTCTTCGTGCAGCAAGACGCCGAGCGCCACGCCGCGAAGCTGCGCGCGGCAGGCAACGACGTGAACGTACGGGGCGTGGCCGCCTATTCGACGCTCGGGCGCTTCGACGATCCCCTGCTCTCGACCTTCATCGGGCACCCGGACACCGAGCTCGCGCGCCTCATATTCCACGAACTCTCGCACCAGCTGCTGTATGTCAAGGACGACGCAACGTTCAACGAATCCTTCGCGGTGGCGGTGGAGCGCGCCGGCGTGCGGCGCTGGCTCGAGGCGACGGGGCGCCGGGCGGGACTGCAGTCCTTCGTCGAGACGCAGGAGAGGGGCGCGAATTTCCTCGCCCTGCTGGAGCAGACGCGGGCGCGGCTCAAGGCGCTGTACGGCATGCCGCTCGCCTCTGAGTTGATGCGGGAAAGGAAGCGCGCCGAATTCGCGGACCTGAAAAGCGTGCTGGAATCGAACCCGAGGCTCAAGGACATGCAAGCCGACAATGCACTGCTCGCGTCTTTCGCGACCTATACGCAGATGGTGCCGGCCTTCGAGAAGCTACTGCAGGAAGAGGGCGGCAACCTCGAAAAATTCTACGCGCGCGTGAAAACCCTCGCGGCTAACGAGCCGTCCAACCGAGGTCCATTGTCAAAGCCGAGCCGGTGATGACGCCGGCGGCGTCGCTGCACAGGTAGGCGACGAAGCCGGCGACTTCGGCCGGCTCGATCAGGCGCTTCACCGCGGCGGGGGCGAGCATGATCTTCTCGACAACCTCTTCTTTGGACAGGTTGTTGGCCTTTGCCTGGTCGGCGATCTGATTGTCTACCAGGGGGGTGCGTACGTAGGCGGGGCAGATGGCGTTCGCCGTGATGCCGAATTCGCCGCCCTCCAGCGCCGCGGTGCGCGTCAGGCCCACCAGGCCGTGCTTGGCGGCGATGTAGGCGACCTTGTAAGGCGAGGCGATGAGCGCGTGGATGGAGGCGATGTTGATGATGCGGCCCCATTTCTGCTTTTTCATCGCCGGCCAGCAGTAGCGCGTCAGGAGGAAGGGCGCCGTCAGCATCAGCGAAATCATGCGCTCCCACTGCTCTTCGGGGAAATCCTCGATCGGCGAGACGTGCTGGAAGCCGGCGTTGTTGACCAGCACGTGCACCGTGCCGTGGCGCTTGAGCGTCTCATCGACCAGCTTCCTGCAGCCGGATCTCGCGCTTAAATCAGAAAAAACAAAATCACCGGCGAGACGTTTGGCATGCTCGGCGCCTGTTTTCTCGTTCATGTCGGCGATCACGACCTTCATGCCGTCGGCGGCGAGGCGCTCGGCGCAGGCGAGGCCGATGCCGCTTGCGCCGCCGGTGACAATGGCGATTTTCTGCGCTGACTTTTCCATCATGTCAGGGGGATATCGACGTTCTTCCTGAAAGCGGTGCGCACGCACAGGCGTTCGAACCATGCTTCAAGGTGCGGCAGCTTCGGCCGCTCCATCGGCAGGCGCATCCAGCGCTGCACTTCGCAGCCGATCGGGATGTCGCCCATGGAAAACGCCCCGGCCACGTACATCTGGTCGGCGAGCGCGGCATCCAGGACGCGCGCCATCTCCGCCGACTTGAGGCGCGAATTCTCGATCGCCTGCGCGTCGCGCTTCTCGGGCGGGGTGCGGATCAGGTGCCAGAAGGAATCGCGCACGCTGCCCTGGAAGGAGAACGCCCAGTCCATCCACTGATTGGCAACGGCCCGGGTGCGCTCGTCCATCGGCCAGAGCACGCCCTTGCCGAACTTCGCCGCCAGGTAGCGCACGATGGAGTGCGACTCCCACAGGATGAAGCCGTTCTCGTCCATGGTCGGCACCAGGCCGTTCGGATTCATCGAGCGGTACTCGGGCGTGTTCACGATGCCGTACTGCATGCCGGCGTCGGTGCGCTCATAAGGCAGGCCCAGCTCCTCGATGCACCACAGCGCCTTCTTGACGTTGACCGAGTTCACCCGGCCCCAGATCTTCAGCATTTCGATTCCTCAGTAGCCTGCAGCATTCGTCCCTGGAAGCCGCTAAAAGCCTGCGGCTTGTCCATCGCGCCGGGGATCGCTCGCGGCAAGGTAGCCGCCCTCCAGCTTCCAGATCATCTGGCCGCTGCCGAACTGGTTGTAGTCGTCCACGGTGACGATCCGGTGGCCGCGGCCGCGCAGGTCCTCGACCACCGCGGCCGGAAAGTTGTCCTCGACGCTGACGTCCATGCCTTGCACCCAGCGGAAGCGCGGCCCGTCGCAGGCCGCCTGCGGGTTCTGGCCGTAGTCGGCGATGCGCACCATCACCTGCGCATGGCCCTGCGGCTGCATGGTGCCGCCCATCACGCCGAAGCTCATGACGGGTTTGCCGTCCTTCGTCACGAATCCGGGGATGATGGTCTGGTAGGGCTTCTTCTTCGGGCCGACCCGGTTCGGGTGGCCTTCCTGCATCACGAAGGTGGCGGCGCGGTTCTGCAGCGACACGCCGGTGCCCGGCACCACCACGCCCGAGCCGAAGCCCATGTAGTTCGACTGAATCATCGACACCATCATTCCCGAGGCGTCCGCCGCCGTCAGGTAGACCGTGCCGCCCTGCGGAGGCTTGCCGGCGGAGAAAGGTTGCGCCTTCTTCCGGTTGATCAGCTTTGCCCTTCCTTTCAGGTACTCCTTGTTCAAAAGCTTTTCAGGAGGGAAAGGCATGTGGTCAATATCCGCCACATAGGCGAGCGCATCGGCGAAGGCGAGTTTCTGCGCCTCGATCTGGACATGGAAGCTCTCCGCGGAATCCAGCGGGATGGACTTCATGTCGAAGTGCTCGAGGATGCCGAGCGCGATCAGCGCCACGATGCCCTGGCCGTTGGGCGGGATCTCGTGGATGGTGTAGCTGCGATAGTCGTGCTGCAGGGTGCCGACCCACTCCGAACTGTGCGCAGCGAGGTCGGATACGCGCATCGCGGCGCCGTTCAGCTTTGAGTGCGCCTCGATCTTCTCCGCCAGCTCGCCGCTGTAGAAGCTCTTGCCGCGCGTGGCGGCGATTTTCTCCAGCGTCGCCGCGTGGTCGGCCCACTTGAACACTTCGCCCGGCTGCGGCGCGCGTCCGCCCGGCATGAACGCCTCGGCGAAGCCTGGCTGGGCCTTCAGTTCCGGAACCTGCGCGGCCCATTGCCTGGAAATGGTGGGCGACACCATGAAGCCCTCGCGCCCGTAGCGGATCGCGGCCTCGAACAGCTTCTCGAAGGGCAGCTTGCCGAACTTGGCGTGCATGTCCACCCAGGCCGCGACGCAGCCCGGCACGCTGACCGAGTCCCAGCCCCGCACCGGCACCTTTCCATACTTTTCGAAAGTTTCCGGCGACCAGGCCGCCGGCGAGCGCCCGGAGGCGTTCAGGCCGTGCAGCTCTTTGCCGTCCCAGATGATGGCGTAGGCGTCCGAGCCGATGCCGTTGGAGACCGGCTCGACCAGCGTCAGCGTGATGGCGGTGGCGAGGATCGCATCCACCGCGTTGCCGCCCGCGTACAGCATCTGCAGCCCAGCCTGGGCGGCGAGCGGCTGCGAAGTACAAACGACGTTGCGCGCGAACAACGGCTTGCGCGGCCAGTTGTAGGGGAATTTCCAGTCGAAGGGAACGCTCATGGCGCCATTGTAAGCGGCCCGGACGCCGCGCTCTTATCCCGAAGGGGGAATTTCGCTATCAGGTAAGGTAGTGGCTGTGAAGCTCAGGCAGTTAGTCGGTCTGGTACTGCTGCTCGGATCGCTGCATTGCGGCGCTGCCGATAAATGCGGCGAAGTGATATCGCTCGAAACCCATGAACGAAGCACCACGCACTATTCGTTCGCCCCTCCGGAAGGGAGCGTGGCGCAGGGCGGGCCGATCGCGCTGGTGCTGCTGGCGGGCGGCGGCGGGCACCTCGACCTGGACGGCAATGGCTGCGCGCGCCTGCTCAAGGGGAACTCCCTCGTGCGGTCGGTGCCGCTATTCCGTGCCGCGGGCTTTTTCGCCGCGCTGGTCGATGCGCCATCGAACCATCACGGCGAATACGGCCTGGGCGGCCTGCGAGTCGCCGAGCGGCACGCGCAGGACCTCGGCAAGGTGGTTGCGGACGTGCGGGCCCGCACCAAGGGACAAGTCTGGATTGTGGGCACGAGCCGGGGCGCGATTTCCGCCGTGAACGCGGCCGCGCGGCTCTCCGGCCCGTCGGCGCCCGACGGCATTGTGCTTACTTCGGCGCTGACGGCGGGCCAGCGCGGGGCGAAGAAGGCATGGGTGGCGCATTCCGTCTTCGACCTGCGGCTGGAAGAGATCCGCATGCCGGTTCTCGTCGTGGGACATGCCGCCGACCGGTGCGTGCGCTCGCCCGCCGCGCTCATGGGCAACATCGTGGCGCGCACCAACGGCGTACGCGAGCAGGTCGTCACCGTCATGGGCGGTACTGCCAAGCCGGGCGGGTCGCCATCGGTGGATGCCTGCGAAGGCCGCTCGCCGCACGGCTTCGTCGACCAGGAGGCCGAGGTCGCCGCCGGCATCGCGCGCTTCGTGCGCGGCGGGGCCTACTAGCGCGATGGAAATCCGCGTCGATGACCTGCGCGGTCCCGACGTCGCGCAGTTGCTGCGGGAACACTTGCGCGACCTGGCGCGGCATTCGCCCGCGGAAAGCATGCACGCGCTGGATCTGGCGGCGCTGCGAAAACCCGAGATTACGTTCTGGTGCGCATGGCAGGGTCCCGAGCTGATGGGCTGCGGCGCCCTGAAGGAGCTGGACCCCGCACACGGGGAGATCAAGTCGATGCGTACCGCCGCCGCGCACCTGCGCAAGGGCGTAGCCGCGGCGATCCTGAGCCGCATTCTCGAGGAGGCCGGCCGCCGCACCTACCGCCGGTTGAGCCTGGAAACAGGAGCCGGGGAGGCCTTCGCGCCCGCTCACAGCCTCTACGCCCGCTTCGGTTTCGAGCCCTGCGGCCCGTTCGCGGAATACGTCCTCGACCTGTTCAGCGTGTTCATGACCAGGGAGATTTAGAGCGGTAATTTTCACGTCCCGGACCGAGCGCCCGGGACGGGCGTTAGGGGTATATTTCGGCCCTATGGGAAGGACTGTCCGGGAGGGGTACTTGAGGCTGTGCGCGCTGGCGCTGGCATGCGCGCTGGCGGTGCCCGCGTTTGCCGAGTCACTCAAGACGCTGGCCCCGAGCAAGCCCGCGCCCGGCGGCGAGCGGCGCATCGCGCTGGTGATCGGCAACAGCGCGTACAAGGAAGCGCCGCTGCGCAATCCGGCCAACGACGCGCGCGCCATCTCCGAGGCGCTCAGCGCCACCGGCTTCACGGTGACGGTGATCGAGAATGCAACCCAGGTCACGATGCGCCGCGCAGTACGCAACTTCGGCGACGAACTCGCGCGGGCTTCGGTGGGACTTTTCTACTACGCCGGCCACGGCATGCAGGTGCGCGGGGCGAACTACCTGATCCCGGTGAACGCCGACATCGAGCGCGAGGACGAGGTGCAGGATCAGTCGGTGGACGCCAACTTCATCCTCACCAAGATGGACAGCGCGAAGAATTCGCTCAACATCATGATCCTGGATGCCTGCCGCAACAATCCGTTCGCGCGCAGCTTCCGCTCGGCGGCCAAGGGCCTGGCGCAGATGGACGCGCCCTCGGGTACGCTGATTTCGTTCGCCACCGCTCCGGGATCGGTGGCCTCCGATGGCGCCGGCAAGAATGGCCTGTACACGGAGCACTTCCTCAAGGCGATGCACTCGCCCGGCATGCCGATCGAGCAGGTGTTCAAGCAGGTAAGGATCGGGGTGACAAGGGCAACCAAGGACCAGCAGATCCCCTGGGAGAGCTCGTCGTTGAAGGGGGATTTCTCGTTTGTTCCCGGGGTGGCGCTGGCCTCCGCCGCGCCCGGATCGATGGTGAGCCAGGAAGCGATGAACAGGGCGGTGCAGGAGGCGACACGCGCGGCCGATGAGAGAGTCGCGCGCGAGCGCGATGCGATGCAAAAGCGCATGGAGCAGATGGTGGCCGAGATGCTGGCCAAGCAGCAGGCGATGCTCGACGCCGAACGCGGAACGAAAAGCAGCGCAGCTGCTCCGGCAGCACCGCAGGCGGCACGTCCGAGCGCCTCTGCAGGGGCCGTGCCGGCAGCGCCGGTGCAACTTGCGAGCGCCGCGCCGGCATCGGCCGCCGCCGCGACATCGGCCGCTCCAGCCGCTGCGATGGGAGATCGCTGGCATTACCTCGGCGTGGATTCGCTCGACTCACGCAAGAAGTACGAGGAGCTGGTGGAAGTCCTGGGGGCCACGCCAGCCGGCGTGATCGAGTCGACGAGCGAGGCGGGGCAGACGAGGGAGTGGGTCTACACCGCCACGCCCACGCTCGTGGGCGGAGCGGGCAGGATGCTGGTATTTTCCCCGTTGGTGGGCATCGCACCCTCGCTGCGGGTCGGGCAGAAGTGGCGAAGCATCCAGCTAGATCGGGTCGGGCAATGCATCAACTCCTGCAGCGCGAGCGCCGAAGTCGAGGCCCTGGAGAAAGTAACCACCGCCGCAGGGAGTTTTGACGCCTATCGGGTCGAAGTTTCGATAGTCGCGACGTTCTTTGGCTCCATGGGCGCCCGCGGCACCGTCAACTTCTGGTACGCGCCGCAGGCGAAGCGAGTCGTCAAATACACGGCGCGCTTCCTGGTGGGATTCACTTCGCTCACGGAGATGGATAGCGAACTCGTGGGCTACCAGCTTGCCGGACAGGCGCCGGTAGGCACGATGCCGCCAGCCGCAAAGTGAAGTGCGGCGCCGATCCGATCAACGCTAGTCCATCGCCAGCACGACGCGGCCGAGCACCTTGCCGGCCACCAGCTCCTGCAATACCGCGTTGACGTCGTCTGCCGGGCGCGTCGAGACCGGCAGCGCTCGCAGCTTCCTTTTCTTCGCCAGCGCCACCACCTGCTTCAACTCCGCGAGGTTGCCGACGTAGGAGCCGACGATGCCGATGGCGCGTTGTGCGATCGGCGGCATCGGGTGGGCGAGCTCACCTCCGTGCAGGCCCACGAGGATGTAGCGGCCGCCCTTGCGCAGCGCCGCGAGCGGCGTTGCCGCGGTCTGCGGCGTGCCGACGAAGTCGATCGCCGCGGCGATGCCGGCGAGCTTCTGCGGTGCGTCCGGCTGGCGCGTATCGAGCAGCGTCTTCGCGCCGAGCTTCGCGGCGGCGGCGAGCTTGGCCGGGTCGATGTCGCAGGCGACGATGTGCTTGATTCCCATCGCGCGCAGCACTGCGACGCAGGCGAGGCCCACACCGCCGCAGCCGATCACCGCGACGCGGTCGCCGGGCGCGAGCTCCGGAAGCTTGGCAGCGGCGCTGTACGCAGTCAGGCCCGAGCAGGCAAGCGTGGCCGCGAAGGCCTCGTCCACGCCGGCGGCGTCGACCAGGTACTTGGGGTCGGGCACGAGGAGATGCGTCGCGTAGCCGCCGGGCCGGGTCACGCCCGGGATGCGCGAGCCGGACACGCAGTAGTTGTCCTGCCCGGCCTTGCATACCGCGCACTTGCCGCAACCGATCCACGGAAACACGATCCGCCTCTGGCCAACCTTCACGCCTTTTGCCTTTGAGCCAAATGCTTCCACGACGCCGAAAGGCTCATGCCCCAAGGTGAACGGCGGAACGCAGCCGCGCTCTTTCACATAAAATTTCTTGCCGCCGCCCCAGTCGAAGTAGCCGTCCCAGATGTGCAGATCCGAATGGCACACGCCGGAGCGCGTGATGCGCACCAGCACCTCGGTGCCAGTGGGTTTCGGCGTGTCCTGCAGGACCTTCTGCAGCGGCTTGCCGTGTTCGAGAAACTGGTAGCTGATCATGCTTTCCCCGCCTCGTTAAGTGCTTGGTCAATGTCCCATAGTATGTCGTCCAGGGACTCTATTCCCACCGACATTCTGATCATGTCCGGCGTCACGCCCGCCTTCAACTGATCTTCGTCGCTCATCTGCCGGTGCGTGGTCGAAGCCGGGTGGATGATGAGCGTCTTCGCGTCGCCGATATTGGCGAGGTGGCTCATGAACTCCGCCGCGTCGATGAACTTCTCGCCCGCTTTTGATCCACCTTTGACGCCGAAGTTGAGGAGTCCGGAGGCGCCTTTCGGCAGGTACTTTTGCGCGAGGCCGTAGTACTTGTTGCCCGGCAGGCCGGGGTAGTTAACCCATGCCACGCGCGGATGGTCCTGCAGGTACTTTGCCACCGCCAGCGCGTTCGAGCAGTGGCGATCCATGCGCACCGGCATGGATTCCAGGCCCTGCAGCAGCAGCCATGCGCTCATCGGCGAGAGCGCCGGGCCGAAGGTGCGCATGATCTCCATGCGCGCCTTCATGGTGAAGCCGAAGTCGCCGAAGGTCTCGTGGAAGATGACGCCGTGGTAGCCGGGCGAGGGGGTGGTGAACTCGGGAAACTTGCCGTTGACCCCGCCTTTTCCCCAATCAAACCTGCCGGACTCCACGATCACGCCGCCCATGGTGGTGCCGTGGCCGCCGATGTACTTGGTCGCCGAGTGCACCACGATGTCCGCGCCCCAGTCGCAGGGCCGGCACAGGTAGGGCGAGGGCACGGTGTTGTCGAGTACGAGCGGTATGTCGTGGGCGCGCGCAATCTTCGCCAGCGCCTCGATATCGACGATGTTGATGAGCGGATTGCCGAGGGTTTCGGCGTAGATGAGCTTGGTATTGGGTTTTACGGCTTCAGCGAATTTTTCCGGGTTGTCCGGGTGGACAAAAGTCGTATCGATCCCCAGCTTCTTCAGATTGACCCCGAGCAGCGTGTGCGTGCCGCCGTACAGCGTCGAGGCCGAGACAATGTGGTCGCCGGCCTTGCACAAGGTCAGGATTGCGGTGGCCTCCGCCGCCTGGCCGGTGGCGCAGGCGAGCGCGGCGCGGCCGTTCTCGATCGCCGCCATGCGCTCCTCGAACACCGCCACGGTCGGGTTCGAGATGCGCGAGTAGACATTGCCGAAGGTCTGCAGGTTGAAAAGGCTCGCCGCATGCTCGGCGGAGTCGAACACGAATGAAGTCGTCTGGTAGATCGGCGCCGCGCGCGCGCCGGTGGCGGCGTCGGGAATCTGGCCGGCGTGCAGGCACAGCGTTTCGAATCCGAACTTGCGATCGGCCATGCGATCAATTCTACAGCGGCGTTACCGTCACCCGGACCTCGAGTTCCTGCTCGCCGCCGCCGAGGATGACGCCGCGCATCGGCGTGACGTCGCTGAAGTCGCGCCCCCACGCGAGCGTGACGTGGCCGTCGCCCACCAGCATGTTGTTGGTGGGGTCGAGATCGACCCAGCCCGCGCCACCGCAATACACCGACACCCACGCGTGCGAGGCGTCGGCGCCGACCAGCCGCGGCTTGCCGGGCGGCGGCGTGGTGAGGATGTAGCCGCTGACATAGCGCGCCGGGATTCCCAGCGCGCGCAGGCAGCCGATCATGAAATGGGCGAAGTCCTGGCACACGCCGCGCCGCTTGGCGAGCACATCGCGCAGCGGCGTCGACACGCTGGTCGCCTTGGGGTCGAAGGTGAAGTCGGCGTGGATGCGCCGCGTGAGGTCGAGCACCGCCTCGAGCAGGGCGCGGCCCGGCGCGAAACTCGGCTCGGCGTAGGCGGCGAGGTCGCGGAACAGTTCCACGTGCGGCGATTCGAACATGAACTGCACCGGCTCGAGCAGCGTGCCGCCCTCGCGGCGCAGCCGGTCGCGTACTTCCTCCCAGGCTTCGATGCCCGCCGGCGCGGGACGCGGCAGCACCTCGACCTGCGATTCCGCGCTCACCGAAAGCCGGCTGTGCGGCGCGGCGAGCAGGATCTGCGTCACCGGGTTGCCGAAATAGTCGTCGCGGCCGCTGGACTCGGCGGGCGCCGGCTCGACCGTGACGCGATGCTCCGAGAGTTTCTGGAATTCGAGCACCCGCGGCGTCAGGTGCAGCAGCTGCTGCGACAGCACCACCGGGCTCTCGTAGCCGTACACCGTTTCGTGGAGGACGCTGTATTTCACATCGCGCCTTGCCTTACATCGCAAACGTCTGGCGATTGACTTCGCCGACGTGGGAAAAAAAGCGCAGCCCCAGCTGCTCGGACAGGCGCGCCGAGGCGTCGTGCCAGCCCTGCAGCAGCGCCGCCAGCTTCGCGCTGCCGTGCTGCAGGTCGGCGCCCGGATCGAGCGCTTCCAGCGCCATCAGCGCGGGCTCGAAGCTTTCTTCGACGCCTGAGCTCGAGGCGTCCGCCATGCCGTAGGCGTCCCGCACGCGGCTGACGAAATCGCGCAGTCCCTTGAGCTGGAACGCCACCGAGCGCGGATTGGTGACGTCGCGCACCAGCAGGTCGAGGACCGGCAGCCATTGCGGGCGCGCCATGTAGCGCGAGCGGTAGGTGACGCTCGAGTCGGCGAGCTCCAGCAGCCAGGTGAGGTCGGCGTCCGCCGGCCCGGCAAGCGCTTCCTGCAGCGCGCCGCAGATGAACTGCAGGCGCTCGATGCGCCGTCCGATGGAAAGGAAGCGCCAGCCGTGGTCGCGCGTCATGCCATCCAGCGCGAAGCCGGCCAGCGTCATGAAGGCGGCGATGTCGCGGTCGAGTTCGGCCAGCGTGTCGGAAAGCGCCACCTGCCGGCCGCGGCCGCCTTGCAGCCGCCGCGCCATCTGGTTCAGGGTGCGCCAGTTGTCCAGCGACAGGCGTTCGCGCAGCTGCGAGGCGACGCGCAGCAGTTCCTTCAGGCCGCTGGCGAGCCCCGGCCGCGACTCGTCGACCACCGCGGCGCGCAAGGCGCGCGCGATCGTGATCTCGTCGGCGCCGGCCTCGGCTTCGCCGAATATGCCCGCGTACCTGAGCACGCGCGCGATGCCGCCCCAGCTTCTCTCGCGCTCGGCCGGGCCGTCCTCGATCACGCGCAGCAGCGCCACCCGCAGCAGGCGCGCCACGTCGTCGCAGCGCTCGGCATTGCGTCCGAACCAGTACAGGTTCTCCACCACGCGGCTGGACAGGTTCAGGCCGGTGCGCACCAGGTCCTGCGGCCCGGTCTCGCGTTTCAGCAGGCTGAAGGTGCTCACCGGTCCCGCCGACAGCACCCAGGTGTCCTTGCTTGAGCCGCCGCGTTGCATCGAAATCACGCGCGCATCCGTCCCCGTGGCGGCGCGCGTCAGGCCGCCGGGCATCACCACGTAGCCGTTCGGGCTGGCGCAGGCGTAGACACGGAGGCCGATGGCGCTGGCCCGCAATTGCGCGCGGTCGCAGACCGGCGCCTGCGACAGCTGCACCAGTTCCTGCGCCACGTACATCTGCGGGCGCGCCTTGAGCATCGCCGTGACGCGCGCCCGCCCGCGCTCGTCGAGATCGTCGCCGAACATGGGATCGACGCGCATCTGGGAATACGCGCCCTTGATCACCACGCGGTCCAGCCTGGCGGTCACGTCCGCGAGCGCCGCCGGCTCGCCGCACCACCAGGTGGCGACCGAGGGCATGCGCAGCGATTCGCCCAGCATGCGCTCGCAGAGTTGCGGCAGGAAGCCGAGCAGGGCGCCGGTTTCGAGCAGGTTCGAACCCAGGCCGTTGGCCACCAGCACGTTGCCCTTGCGCGTCGCCTCGACGAGACCCGCGACGCCGAGCGCCGAGTCGCTGCGCAATTCAAGCGGATCGCAGTAGTCGTCGTCCAGCCGCCGCAGGATCACGTGCACGCGCTGCAGGCCGGAGAGCGTCTTCAGCCACACCTTGTCCTCGCGCACCGTGAGGTCGCTGCCTTCCACCAGCGCAATGCCGAGGTAGCGCGCGAGGTAGGTGTGCTCGAAGTAGGTTTCGTTGTGCGGGCCGGGCGTCACCAGCACCGTCACCGGCGCCGCCCCGCCCGCTGGCGCCCAGTGCGCGAGGCTGTCGCGCAGCGTGGCGAAGAAGCCGGCCAGGCGCTGCACCCGCAGGTCGCGGAACAGGTCGGCGTAGAGGCGCGAGATGACGAGACGGTTCTCCAGCGCGTAGCCCGCGCCCGAGGGCGCCTGGGTGCGGTCGTCCACCACCCACCAGCGCCCGTCGGGCGAGCGCGCGAGGTCCGCCGCGTACATGTGGAGCATCACGCCGCCAGGGGGCTTGATGCCGCGGCAGGGGCGCAGGTAGCCGGAGTGTCCGTAGACCAGCGCCGGTGGCAGCAGGCCTTCGGCCAGCAGCCGCTGCTCGCCGTAGACATCCACCAGCACCTTGTTCAGCAGCGTCGCGCGCTGCCGGATCGCCGCCTCGATGCCGGCCCATTCCTCGGCCGGCAGGATGAGCGGCAGCATGTCGAGTTCCCAGGGCCGGTCGGCGCCCTCGGGATCGGCGTAGACGTTGTAGGTGACGCCGTTCTCGCGCACCTGGCGCTGCAGCCATTGGCTGCGGTCGCGCAGCGTCTCGGGCGGGGTCGTCGAGAGCTGCTCGAACAGGGACTGCCAGTGCGTGCGCGGCCGGCCGGGCGCGGCGAGCATCTCGTCGTAGCGGGCGGTGGCGGGCAAGTAGCCGGAAAGCAGTTCGCGCATCATGCGCGGCGAATTATGCCTTGGCGGGCGCCGCAACCGCTTTTTGCGTGAGGGTCATCAGAATGTCCGCATACCAGGCGCAGTTGAGGTCGAGCGCTTCGTCGTTCTCGATGTCGCGGTTGACGATGTCCAGGCGCGTCGCGTGAATGCCGAGCAGCCGCCAGGCGAGCTCGGCGCGGCCGGCGCGCGGGGCTGATTCGCGCGTCACCACCGGCGCGCCGCTGGTGCCGCGGTGCAGGCGCGCGTCGGTGAGGAAGTAGCCCTTGCCCTGGAAGCGGATGCCGAAGGCCGACGCGATCACGGCCTGGCGCGCCACCGGCAGGCGGTGCAGTTCGTCGTGCACGCCGAGCGGGAAACCCACGACCAGCACCGAGGTTCCCAGCTCCACCTGGTCGAGCCGTTCGACCAGGTGCGCGGGCGTGAAGGCATGGAACCACAGTGTCTTCGGCAGTACTGCGCGCTCCAGCTCGAGGGCGACGACATCGATGGCGCCCGCGCTGTCGAGGCCCTCGATCCAGATCGACTTGCCCTCCCGGTAGAGCGGGATCGAAAAGCCCACCGTGTCGGCGACGTTCTCCGGATCGACGTGCAGTTCGATCTCGAGGCGGTCGGGAAAATGCTCGCTCGGCTTGTCCAGCACCACGTGGCGGTTAGTGATCAGGTACAGGCGCTTGTCGCGCTCGAAGAAGAAGCCCGTGGCGTTGGTCAGCGCCCGCTCGCCCAGCATCGTCGTGACGCGGGTCACGGCGAGCAGCAGGGACTCGATCACCGGCGCAGGTCCAGCGTGAAGGGGAAGTTGGGGTTGCGTTCCTCGGCGCGCACCGCGACGCGGCCAGGCGTGTGCGCGGTGCGCGAGAAGCGCGCGAGGCGGCGGCCTTCGGCGGCATAGGCGTTGACCGGGAAATCCTCGTGCGCGCGGCCGCCGGGATGGACGACGTGGTACTGGCAGCCGCCCATGGACTTGTTCATCCAGGTGTCGACGAGGTCGAAGCTGAGGGGAGCCTGGACGCCGATGGTGGGATGCAGCGCCGACCAGGGCTGCCAGGCGCGGTAGCGCACGCCGGCGACGTACTCGCCGACATTGCCGGTGGGCTGCAGCGGGATCGCGCGGCCGTTGCAGGTGAGCACGTGGCGCTCGCCGGTCATGCCGGTGGCGCGGACCTGCAGGCGCTCGACCGAGGAGTCAACGTAGCGCGCCGTGCCGCCGGCGGCGCTTTCCTCGCCCAGCACGTTCCAGGGTTCGAGCGCCGTGCGCAGCTCGAAGCGCGCGCCGCGCGCGCTGAACTCGCCGACGCGGGGGAAGCGGAATTCGAAGTGCGGCGCGAACCATTCGGCCTTCAGCGGGTAGCCGGCCTCCGCGATGTCGTGGATCGCGTCCTCGAAATCCTGCCAGACGAAGTGCGGCAGCATGAAGCGGTCATGCAGCTCGGTGCCCCAGCGCACCAGCTTCTTCGGCCGGTAGGGCTTCTTCCAGAAGCGCGCGATGAGGGAGCGCAGCAGCAGCTGCTGCGTCAGGGACATCCTCGCGTGCGGCGGCATCTCGAAGCCGCGCAATTCGAGCAGGCCGAGGCGGCCGGTCGGGCCGTCGGGCGAATACATCTTGTCGATGCAGAACTCGGAACGGTGGGTGTTGCCGGTGGCGTCGATCAGCAGGTTGCGGAACAGCCGGTCGACGAGCCAGGGGGGCGGCGAATTACCCGATTGTTTTTCCAATTCCCTGAAAGCGATTTCGAGCTCATAAACCGAGTCGTTCCTCGCTTCATCGACGCGCGGGTGCTGGCTGGTCGGGCCGATGAACATGCCCGAGAACAGGTACGACAGCGACGGGTGGTTGTGCCACCAGGCCACCAGGCTGGCGAGCAGGTCCGGCCGACGCAGGAACGGCGAATCCGCCGCGCTCTGCCCGCCCAGCACGAAGTGGTTGCCGCCGCCGGTGCCGGCGTGGCGGCCATCCACCATGAACTTCTCCGTGGTGAGGCGCGTCTCGCGCGCGGCGTCGTAGAGGAAGGTGGTGTTGTCCACCAGCTCGTCCCAGCTCTTCACCGGCTGAACGTTGGCTTCGATGACGCCGGGATCGGGCGTGATGCGCAGCGCTTCGAGGCGCGCATCGCGCGGCGGCTCGTAGCCTTCGAGGATCACGCGCTGGCGCAGTCCGGCCGCGGTGGCCTCGACCGCCGCCACCAGCGCGAGGTAGTCCTTCAGCGCGCTCGCCGGCGGCATGAAGATGTAGAGCACGCCGTTTCTCGGTTCGGCGCAGATCGCGGTGCGCGTGATCCCGGCGGCCGATTCGAAGGGCGCGGGCGCGCTCTGCGCGGGAACTCCCCTGACCTTCTCCGTCCGGGTCAGCATCCGCTGGTGGCGCGGCAGGCGGCCCTGCCGCTGGAACGGATCGGGCGCGTGTACCGTCGGCTGATCGTCGGCCGCGGCCCAGGGCAGGGAATCCAGCGGCAGCCGCAGCCCGAGCGGCGAATCGCCGGGCACCAGGTAGCAGCGCTCCTCGCGCAGGAACCACGAACTGCTGTGCCAGGCATTTTTTTCCCTCTTCAGGGGAAGCACAAAGCCCGCAACCTTGTCCAGGCCCTGGTGGAACAGCTTGCGCAGCCGCGCGCGCTCGAGCGGGTCGTCCAGCCGCGAGTCGAACGGATCGACGTTCGCGGGCAGCCGTCGCTCGCGCCACAGGTAGTACCAGGTGTCCTCGTGGGCGGGGAAGACGTATTTCGACTCGAGGCCCAGTCTTTCCGCAAGTGCGCGCAGGAACGCCGCTGCCTCGGCTTCTGTGGCGTCCTTGTCCACCTGCTCGTCGGCGAACAGCGATGCATCGTTCCATACCGGCTCGCCGTCCTTGCGCCAGAAGCACGACAGCGACCAGCGCGGCAGCGGCTCGCCCGGATACCACTTGCCCTGACCATAGTGGAGCAGGCCGCCGGGCGCATACCGGGTTTTCAATTTCTGCAGCAGCTGCGCGCCCAGCCTGCGTTTGGCTGGGCCCATCGCCTCGGTGTTCCACTCCGCCCCATCGCGATCGTCCACCGAGACGAAGGTCGGTTCGCCGCCCATGGTGAGGCGCACGTCGCCCCGCTTGAGGTCGGCGTCGACGCGGAGGCCGAGCGCGCTGATGTCCTGCCATTGTTCTTCCGAGTACGGCTTGGTGACGCGCGGCGCTTCCCAGATCCGCTCGACGCTCATGTGGTGCGAGAACTCGACTTCGGCCTTCTCGGTGGCGCCGGTGATCGGCGCGGCGCTGGAAGGTTCGGGGGAGCAGGCGAGCGGGATGTGGCCTTCGCCCGCGAACAGGCCCGAGGTCGCGTCCAGGCCAACCCAGCCGGCACCCGGCAGGTAGGCCTCGCACCAGGCGTGCAGGTCGGTGAAGTCGACTTCGGTGCCCGAAGGCCCGTCGAGCGACTTCACGTCGGGCTTGAGCTGGATCAGGTAGCCGGAAACGAAGCGCGCGGCAATGCCGAGGTGGCGCAGCACCTGCACCAGCAGCCAGCCCGAATCGCGGCAGGAGCCGCTCGCCGCTGCCAGCGTTTCCTCGGGCGTCTGGATTCCGGGCTCCATCCGGATCAGGTAGCGGATGTCCTGCGCCACGCGCTGGTTCAGCGCCACGAGGAAATCCACCGTCGGCGTTGCCTTGCGCGGTACGTCGTCCAGGTAGCGCTTGAAGCGGGGCGTCAGCGGCGCGCAGGCGAGGTAGGGCGCCAGTTCCTGCTGCTGGTCCGCTTCGTAGCGGAAGGGAAACTCTCCCGCACTGGGCTCGAGGAAGAACTCGAAGGGGTTGATGACCGACATCTCGGCCACCAGGTCCACCTCGATCTTCAGTTCGCGCACCGGCTCGGGAAATACCAGGCGCGCCAGCCAGTTGGCCTGCGCATCCTGCTGCCAGTTGATGAAGTGCTTGGCCGGCGTGACGCGCTGCGAATAGGAGAGCACCGGCGTGCGCGCATGCGGCGCGGGCCTGAGGCGCACCACCTGCGGCCCGAGCATGATGGGCCGGTCGTAGCGGTAATGCGTGACGTGGTTGATCGCGACGTGGATCGACATGGGCGCCGTGCGTCGCTAGGCGGAGCCGAGGTATGCGCGCTGGATGCGCGTGCCCAGTTCGCCCATGTCGGCGATGCACTCGGTGAGGTACTCGTGCAGCCCGTCCTGGAAGATCTCCTCGATGTCGGCGTTGGTCAGGCGCACGAAGATCTCGCCCGCGAGCCGGCGCGCAGCGCGGTCGTTCTGTCCCTGGAGCCGTTCCATCGCCTGCGTGATCTGCTCGAAGCAGGCCGCGAGCGACCTTGGCATGCGGCGCTCCAGTATCAGCAGTTGCGCCACCTTGATGGGGAAGATCTGGTCGCGGTAGAGCGTGACGTAGGTCTCGAAGGAGGACACCGAGCGCAGCAGCGCGGTCCACTGGTAGTGGTCGAGCGCGCCGCCGACGTCCTTCACGGAGGGCAGCCGCACGTGGTATTTCACGTCGAGGATGCGCGCGGTGTTGTCGGCGCGCTCGAGGAAGGTCCCCAGGCGGGAGAAGTTGAAGGCCTCGCCCCGCATGATGGTGCCGTAGGTGACGCCGCGGAACAGGTGCGAGCGGTCCTTGACCCAGTCGAAGAACTTCGTCGCCCCGGCGCCGGCCACATCCGCGCGGCGCACGCGCCGCATCTCCAGCCAGGTGGTGTTCAGCGATTCCCACATTTCGGAGGTGATCTGCCAGCGCACCGCGTGGCCGTTCTCGCGCGCGCTGCGCAGGCAGCTGTAGATGGAGGACGGGTTCTGGGGGTCGAGGGCGAGGAAATCCACCAGACCCTGCAGCGTGACGGGCTTTTTCTGCTCGAAATAGCGCTGCGCACTGTCGGTGATGGTGAGCGGCGCGAGCAGGTTCTGTTCGCGCGTCTCCTTCGTGCCGAAGAGCACCATGTTGGAAGTCACGCCGAGAATGCGCGCCATGTTTTCGGCGCGCTCGATCTGGCGGCTCATCCAGTAAATGCGGTCGGCGACTCGCGAAAGCATCTATTCAACGACCCACGTGTCTTTCGTGCCGCCGCCCTGCGAGGAATTGACCACCAGCGAGCCCTCTTTCAGCGCGACGCGCGTCAAGCCGCCGGGCACGAGCTTCACGTCCCTGCCGGAGAGCACGTACGGCCGCAGGTCGACGTGGCGCGGCGCCACGCCTTTTTCGACGAAGGTCGGGCAGGTCGACAGCGACAGGGTCGGCTGCGCGATGTAGTTGCGCGGGTTCTCCTTCAGCAACTTGCGGAATGCGCCCAGTTCCTGCTTCGACGCGGTCGGCCCGACCAGCATGCCGTAGCCGCCCGATCCCTGCACTTCCTTCACCACAAGGTCTTCGAGATTCTCCAGCACGTGTGCGAGGTCCTTCGGCCTGCCGCAACGCCAGGTCGGCACATTGGAGAGGATGGGTTCCTCTTTCAAGTAGAAGCGGATCATCTCCGGCACGTACGGATACGTGGACTTGTCGTCCGCGACGCCGGTGCCCACCGCGTTGGCCAGCGCGACGTTGCCCGCGCTGTAGGCGGAGAAGAGGCCCGGCACGCCGAGCATCGAATCCTTGCGGAAGGCGAGCGGGTCGAGGAAGGCGTCGTCGATGCGCCGGTAGATCACGTCCACGCGCTGGCGGCCGCTGGTGGTGCGCATGTAGACCGTGTTGTCCTTGACGAAGAGATCCGCGCCTTCGACCAGCTCGACGCCCATCTGCTGCGCGAGGAACGCGTGCTCGAAGTACGCGCTGTTGTACTGGCCCGGGGTCAGCACCGTCACGACCGGATCGCGCGCGCGCGGCGGCGCCGAGGCGCGCAGGGTTTCCAGCAGCAGCGCGGGATAGTGCTCCACCGGGAGCACCGTCTGCCGCTCGAAGAGCTCGGGGAAGAGCCGCATCATCATCTTGCGGTTCTCGATCATGTACGAGACGCCGGAGGGCGTGCGCAGGTTGTCTTCGAGCACGTAGTACTTGCCGTCTGAATGGCGCACCAGGTCGATGCCGGCGATGCTGGAATAGACGCGGTTGGGCAGGTCGACGCCGTGCATGCGCTTTTCGTAACCGCTGTTCTTGAGTACCTGATCCGGCGGAATGGCGCCTGCCTTGAGGATCGCCTGCTCGTGGTAGATGTCGTGCAGGAAGCGGTTGAGCGCGTCGACGCGCTGCTTCAGTCCCTTGGCGAGTTCGTCCCACTCCGCGCCGGGGATGATGCGCGGGATGGTATCGAAAGGAATCAGCCGCTCGGAACCGGCCTCGTCGCCGTAGACGGCGAAGGTGATGCCGACGCGGTGGAACAGCAGGTCGGCTTCGCGGCGCTTCTCCGCCACGCGCTTGGCCGGGGTTGCGGCCAGCCATTCGGCGATCGGGCCGAAGTGCGGCCGCACCTTGCCGTCGGCGGTGCGCATTTCGTCGTACTTTTGGCGGCGTTCCAAGCAGAGTCCCCTCTAAGGAACGAGCAAAACACGTGCCAGCGAGCCCTGATCCTACTCGGGAATCTCTTGCGGGTCCGTATTCGGCTTGACGGTCACGCGTCGGTATTCGGATGGGGGAATGCCGACCTGCTGCTGGAAGAAACGCGTAAAGTTCGACTGCGCGGAGAAGCCCAGCTCCGCGGACACATCGGCGATCCGGCCGCGGCCCGAGGACAGCTTGGAGATCGCCGAGGCGATGCACAGCATGTCGAGGTAGGACCGCGGGGAGCGGCCGGTGGAGAGCTGGAACAGGTCGTAGAAGCGCGAGCGCGACAGGCCGACCTGGCTGGCGAGCGCGTTCATGTTCACTTCCTTGTTCGGATGCGCACGCAGCAGCGCGAGGGCCTTGCGGATGCGGTTGTCGGCGAACGGCGAGCCGCGCCAGAGGCGGGCGCTGGAGGCGCGCCGGGCGAGGTAGGCTTCCACGATCGAGAGCATCAGCTCCTGCAGGATGAACTCCAGGCGCTCGTGGGACAGGAACTGGTCGTTCAGCGCTTCCACGACCAGGGTATCGGCGAGTTGCCGGATGCGCGGCGTGATGGCCTCGCTTGCCGAGGTGAAGGGCCGCCCGGCCGCATCGAACATCGCCGGAAAACTGCCGCGCAGCCATTCTGCCGAGGCCTGGAACGCGAACAGCTGCGCGCGCCCGGCGGCGGCAAGCAAAATCTGGCAGGTGGCGCCGGGGTTGGCGAACAGCAGGTTGTCGCGCGTCAGCCGCTGTGCCTGCCCATCGATCAGGACATCCAGGTCGTCCCCCTCCTGCATGATCAGGATCTGCGGAGCGGCAGCGGGCTGGGGCATTTCGCCCGTCTCGACCTCGATCAATTGCAGGCGCCCGAACCTGCCGTCGAAGATCCTTAGCGCGCGTGCCATGAGGGACACTTTAGCGGCTGCGCCAGATTCCCGCTAGGGGTAAAACACGCCCTTCGGGCGCGTCAACGCACAGGTCCGAAACCTCGCTAGGCTAGTACGGCAGCCAGCGGGGCCGCTTGGCCGAGACCACAGCCGTATTGACCCCGACCCAGTTCAGGCCCCCGAAAAGCCGGCCATGCTCGATCTTGACGCAGCGGTCCATGACGCTTTCCAGCCCCGCGGCACGGGCCCTGGCGGCGGCCTCCTCGTTGCGGACCCCCAGCTGCTGCCACAGGACCCTGGCCCCGATCGCGATCGCGTCCTCGGCGGCCGGCATCACGTCGGCGGCCTTCCGGAACACGTCCACCAGATCCACCTTTTCGGGAATGTCGCGCAACGACGCGTAGCACCTCTGCCCCAGCACTTCCTGGTACTGAGGGTTGACCGGAATCACGCGGAAGCCGTGCTCGAGCATGTACTTGGCCGCGAAATAACTCGGCCGGTGCCAGTTTGCAGACAGGCCGACGATCGCGAGGACGCGGCATTCCTTCAGGATGCGGCGCAGGGAATTGATGTCGTCGGACATGCGAATACTATAATCCATGCCCGTAAACGAAAATACGCAGGGAGGAAGAATGTACGTCGAGGAGCGCATCTATACGCTGCAGGTCGGCAAGGCCGGCGAGTATTTCAAGAACTACGAGGAGTTCGGCATGAAGGTGCAGCTGAAGCACCTGCCGAACATGGTCGGGTACTACACCACCGAGGTCGGCGAGTTGAACCTGGTGATCCACATGTGGGCCTATGACGACCTGAACGAGCGCGATCGCCGGCGCGCCGCGATGCAGGCCGATCCCGAATGGCAGGTGTACCTGGCGAAGAACCGGCCGTTCATGCTCAAGCAGGAAACGCGCATCATGAAATGCGCGCCGTTCTTCGTCGAGCGGCTTAAGAAGATGCTTGCCGCGACCCGGTAGTAGAACCCCGGCCGCAGAACCCCTACCATGCTCCATCCCCAACTGGCGGCACTGCTCGAAAAGGCGGCGAACTCGCCGCTGCCGCCGTACCAGGATGTCCCGCCGGCGGTGGCGCGGCGGCTCTATCGGGATACGCGCGGTCCGCTGACGCCCGATCCACCGTCCGTTGAATCCTCGCAGCTGCTGTTGATTCCGGGCATGGGCGGCCCGGTGCCGGTGCGCGCCTACCGGCCCAAGGGTGCCGCCAAGGATGACCTGCTGCCGGCGCTGATTTACATCCACGGCGGCGGCTGGGTCATCGGCGACCTCGACACGCACGACGTGGTCTGCCGCACGCTCGCCAATGGCGCCCGCTGCGCCGTGTTCTCGGTGGAATACCGCAAGGCGCCGGAATCGCCTTTCCCGGCAGCCGTGGACGATTGTTTCTCGGCCTTGCAATTCATCAGTGAAAATTCAGGGAAACTGAACGTGAATTCCGCGAAGATCGCCGTCGGAGGCGACAGCGCGGGCGGGAATCTCGCCGCATCGATTTCCCTCATGGCGCGCGACGCGGGCGGGCCGGCGATTTCTTTCCAGCTCCTGATCTATCCGGCTACAGACCAACGGCTCAGTCACCCGTCGATCGACAGCAACGGCGAAGGCTACCTGCTGACGAAGAAGGTCATGCAGTATTTCCGCGGGCACTACCTGCCGCAGGAAAAGCAGTGGCTAGACTGGCGCGCCTCGCCATTGCTGGCAAAGAGCCACGCCGGGTTGCCGCCGGCGTTCGTCATGACGGCCGGCTACGATCCACTGCGCGACGAAGGCAAGGACTACGCCGACCGCATGTCGAAGGAAGGCGTAAACGTCGAATACAAGAACTATGCCGACATGGTGCATGGATTCATCACCATGGGCAGGGTGCTGGACACGACGAGCACGGCGCTCGCCGATTGCGCGCAGGCGCTGAAGAAGGCCTGGGCGAAATGAAGACAGATTTGAAAACCAGGCACGGCGGAAAGATCCTCGCCGACGCGCTCGTCGGCCACGGCGTGCGCGCTGCGTTCGGCGTGCCGGGCGAAAGCTTCCTGCCGGTGCTTGACGGCCTCCACGACCTGAAGAACAAGCTCAGGTTCGTCATCTGCCGCCAGGAGGGCGGCGCGTCCTACATGGCGGACGCCTGGGGCAAGCTCACCGGCGAGCCCGGCGTGCTCTTCGTGACGCGCGGTCCCGGCGCCACCAACGGCGCGGTCGGCGTGCACACCGCGTTCCAGGATTCGACGCCACTGGTGATGTTCGTCGGCCAGGTCGGCAACGATTTCGTCGAGCGCGAAGCTTTCCAGGAGGTGGATTACCGGCGCATGTACGGGCCGCTGACCAAGTGGGTGGCGCAGATCGACCGGGTCGAACGCATCCCGGAGTATGTGAGCCACGCGTTCCACACGGCGACTTCCGGCAGGCCGGGGCCGGTGCTGCTCGCGCTTCCCGAGGACATGCTTTTCTCCGATGCGGCGATCGCCGACGCGCCGCGCTTTCGCACCGGACGCGCGGCGCCTTCGCCCGCGGACATGAAGGAATTGCAGCGCCTGCTCGCGGGCGCGAAGCGGCCGTTCGTGCTGGTCGGCGGCGGCGGCTGGACGAAGCAGGCGGTGGAGGGACTGCGCGCCTGGGCGGAGTCCGCCGGCATCCCCGTGGGCTGCGGTTTCCGCTGCCAGGATTATTTCGACAACCGGCATCCGAACTACGCGGGCGACGTCGGTATCGGCGTCAATCCGAAACTCGCGCAGCGCGTGAAGGACGCGGACGTCCTGCTCGTGATCGGCGAGCGCCTGGGCGAGATGACCACCAGCGCCTACACGCTGCTGGACGTGCCCGCGCCGAAACAGGTGCTGATCCACGTGCAATCTGGCGCCGAGGAACTGGGGCGCGTGTACCGCGCCGCGCTGCCGATCAATTCAAATTATGAAGAGTTTGTTTCTGCTCTTTCTTCAATTAATACAACCAATCTTGAGTGGAAAAGCCAGGCCAGGTCAGCGCATGACGACTACCTGGCCTGGAACAGGACCCTTGCCATGCCCGGTGCGCTGCACTATGGCGAAGTGATCGCCTGGCTGTCGCAGAACCTGCCCGAGGACGCGATCGTCACCAATGGCGCGGGCAATTTCGCGAGCTGGCTGCACCGTCATTTCCAGTACAAGGGTTGGCGCACGCAACTCGCCCCAACCAGCGGTTCGATGGGCTACAGCGTGCCCGCCGCGGTGGCGGCGAAGATCGCCGCGCCGGGCCGCACCGTGGTCGCGATCGCCGGCGACGGCGAGTTCCTCATGAACGGGCAAGAGTTCGCCACCGCCATGCAGTACGGCGCCCCGATCATCGTGCTGGTGGTGAACAACGGCATGTACGGCACCATCCGCATGCACCAGGAACGCGAGTACCCGGGCCGGGTGTCGGGAACAGAACTGGCGAATCCGGATTTCGCCGCTTATGCGCGGGCCTTCGGCGGCCATGGCGAGACGGTGGAGCGCACCGCCGACTTCGCGCCTGCTTTTCAGCGCGCCGTGGCTTCAGGCAAGCCCGCGGTGCTGGAACTCAGGATCGATCCCGAGGCGATCACGCCTTCGGCGACGCTCGCCGGCCTGCGCGCCGCCGCCCTGAAAAATCGGGGTCAGAGCCCGATTTCAAAATAGCAGGCCGAAATCGGGCTCTGACCCCGATTTTTACTACCGGGTCATCGCGACGAATTCCTTGTCGTCCTGGAGCTTGCGCTCGAACTTGAGGAACTCCCAGTAGCCGCAGCCTTTGCTGTAGGGATAGCCGCGGCAGGCTTCCGGGCGGGCCTTGTACACCGTGCAGCGGCGTTCCTTGATGTCGAAGAACCGGCACACGCTGCCGAAGAACTCGTCCTTCTGCTTGCGCAGGCCGCGCACCTTTTCTTCCTTGTCGTACAGGGTGAAGCGCTCCTCGGCGGTCTTGTAGTCGAGCTCGAAGTGCTTCGCGAGCCGGCCGATGTCGGCCTTCGAGACTTCGATCAGGGGATAGCTGCAGCAGTAGCCAGGGCACTTGTTGCAATCGTAGGTCTTCTTGCTTGACATGGGGAGAGGCTGGTTCGAAGAGGCGCGAATTGTACGCGAGTCGGGTTCGACCCGAGCCGTGTTTAACCCTTTCGGCGGGTTCCTGCGTTTCACCTCCCAGTACCCAACCTGAGAGGAGCAATGATGAAACCCCTGAAACTGGCCTGCGCAGTGCTGCTGGCTGCCGTATCCGCCCATGCCGCCGCGGTCGGCGGCCTGGCTGATGTTTCCGTGTTCGACCGCAGCGACGGGCGTCAGCTGCCCGTGTACTGGCACGAAGGCCGGGCCTATGTGGTCGGCAACCCGGGCAACGAGTACTCGGTGCGCATCCGCAACCGGCAGCGCGCCGACGTGCTCGGCGTGATCTCGGTCGACGGCGTCAACGTCATCACGGGCGAGACCGCGCTGGCACAGCAAAGCGGCTACGTTCTCGCGCCGTACCGCCAGTTCGACATCAGCGGCTGGCGCAAGAACATGGCTTCGACCGCGGCGTTCTATTTCACCTCGCTGCCGGATTCCTACGCCGCGCGCACCGGGCGTCCCGACAATGTTGGCGTGATCGGCGTGGCGCTCTACCGCAAGAAGGAGGAGCCCGCGCCGGTGGCGCAGCCCGCGCCCTTCGCCTCGGGCGAGCTGGCGCGCAAGGAAGCCTCCAGCGTCGCGGGCGCGAGCGCCGAGGCGCGGAACGCGCCGCGCTCGGCGGCGCGCGACGACCGGCTCGGCACCGGGCATGGCCGCATCGAAGCCTCGCAGACGCGCCATGTCGCGTTCGAACGGGCGACGGCGGAACCCGCGGAAACCGTCACCATCTTCTACGACAGCCACCGCAACCTGCTCGCGCGGGGGATCATCCCGCAAACCGTGCCGCCCCGCAGGCCCGCGCCGAACCCGTTCCCGGGCTTCGTCGCCGATCCCCCTGCATGAATGCGGACCTGCGCACGTAGACTAGGAGGCAATGGAGGCCGGCGACGAACAGCTCATGCTCGCGTACCGCGAAGGCGATGCCGGCGCCTTCGAGGAGCTCTACCGGCGGCACAAGGTCAGGCTCTTCCGCTTCGTCCTGCGCAGCATCCGCGACCGGGCGGTCGCGGAGGAGCTGTACCAGGAGATCTGGATGCGTGTCATAGAAGCGCGCGGGCGCTACGAGGTCCCCCCGGCGCCACGTGCCGGTGAAGGCACGAAGTTCACGACCTGGCTATTCACGATCGCGCACAACCGGCTCGTGGACCATTGGCGCAAGCGCGGGTTGACGCTGGTCTCCCTCGACCAGGACGAGACGGCGGTGGCTGAGCCCGCCGCTACCGCCGACGATGAGCCGCATCGCCAGCTGGAGGCGAAGCAAAGCCTGGCCCGTTTCGCGCGCGCGCTCGAGGCGCTGCCGCCCGCGCAGCGCGAGGCCTTCCTGTTGCACGAGGAGGCGGGAATGAGCGTGGCCGAGATTGCGCGCGCGACCGGCGCGGGCGAGGAAGCGGCCAAGAGCAGGCTGCGCTACGCGTTGTCCAGGCTGAAAGAGGCGATGGACGATGAGTGACGAAGAAAATGTCTCGAAGAAATACCGGGAGTTGGGCGCGGAGGAGCCGCCGCGCGCGCTCGACGAGGCCATCCTCGCCGCGGCGCGGCGCGGGGCGGGCGCCGGCCCGGCGTCGCTCCATGCCGATGCGGCACGCGGGGGCCGCCAGCGCTGGACCGCGCCGTTCGCGGCGGCCGCGGTACTGGTGCTTGCCGTCGCCGTGACCCTGAACATGCAGGTCGAGCGTCCGGGAATCGAATCTCCTGTGCCGGAAACTGCGTCGCAATCCGCGCCGCAGGCTGCCGGCCAGCCGGTTCCGGCCACTTCCTCGACCGCTGCGAAAGAGGAATTGAAGCCGAAGGCCACGGCCGACCTGAAGCCCGCCCCCAGGCCCGCCGCGCCCGCGGTACGCGAACCGCAACCGTTCGCGGCAAACCGGGCGCCCGAGCGAGCAGCTTCGCGGGCCGACGATTCGCGCGAATCCGGGGGGGCGGTTTCGGGCCAGTCCGGCGAGGCCGCGCGCCAGATGGAAGAACGCGCTTCGCGCGATGCGGAAGCGGCAGAGCGCGCGCCGCAGATGGGCGAGATCCAGGCGCTGGCAAAGCGTGCAGAGCGCGCCGACATCCAGGCGAAGCCTCGGGCCGCGGCGCCGGCCGATTCGCCCGAGCGCGAGCTGGAACGGATCGCGGAGCTGCGCGCGCAGGGCAGGCACGAAGAGGCGGACAAGGCGCTGGCGGAATTCCGCAGGCGCCATCCGGAATTCAGGATTCCGGACGCGACGCGCGGGCGCGTCGAGCGACGCTAGCCCACCGGCTTTTCTCCCGCCGCCTGCAGGAACACCGCGCAGGAATCCAGCTTGCCGAGCTGCGCGCGCCGGGCCGCCTGGTACTGGCTGCGCACCAGCGAGGCGATCGGCGCCGGGCGGTCGAGTTCCTGCGCCAGCGCGAGGAAGTAGCGCAGGTCCTTGTCCATGAGTTCCAGCTGGAACTGCGGCGAGAAGTCGCGCTTGAACATTTTCGGCAGCTTGGTCTTCATCGCCCGGGAGCCGGCCGCGCCTTCGTTCAGGACTTCCATCGCGGCGTCGCGGTCCAGGTTGGCCGCTTCGGCCATCTGCGCGCCCTCGCCGATCGCCGCGGTGAGCGTGGCAGTGAGCATGTTGTTGATGAGTTTCAGCGTCGCGCCGGCGCCCGTGTCGCCTATGCGCCGCACCATGCGGCCCATTGCCAGCAGCACCGGTTGCGCCTTGTCGAACGCGGCTTTGTCGCCGCCCACCAGGATCACCAGTTCCTTGCCCTGCGCCTGCACCAGAGAACCGGATACCGGCGCGTCAAGGTAGATGATCCCCTTGGCGGCTGCCGCCCTGGCGGCTTCGCGCGACATCGCCGGCGTGTTGGTGCTCGAATCCAGCACGATGGTGCCTGGGGCCGCGGCGCTGAACACCCCGCCTTTTCCTCCTTCTCCACCCAGCATCACTTCGCGCGTGGCGCTGTCATCGGAAACAATCGAACAGACGAACTCCGCGCCCCGGGCCGCCGCCGCGGGCGAATCGCATACCTCGATGCCCTTGTCCGCAAAGGGCCTTGCCTTGGCCTTGTCGCGGTTATAGACGCGCAGCTTGTAGCCCGCCGCGTGCAGGTTCATCGCCATGCGCGAACCCATCGCGCCCAATCCTATGAAAGCCACCGTGCTCATGAATCCTTCTCCTTGGAATAGGCGGGTATTCGCTCTATTCTTGCACGTGTATAAGGAGGGGGAATGATGAGATATCTATCCGGCTGGGGCATGGCGCTGGCGTTGCTCGCCAGCCTGCCGTGCGGGGCGGAGGGCTTTGCCTTCGAGGTTGCGTCGCCGAAGTTCAAGGTGGCGATACCCGGCATTCCGCAGATGAAAATGAACGTACATCCGAGGAACGCGGCTCAGCCGCACCTCCGGTTCCTCGGTTCGGAAGGGCCATACGCAGTCGCCGTTTTCACGCCGGCCGCCGCCGCCGGCATGACGGCCCTGGAGTGCGCAGGGGCGACCGTCAGGTCGCTGGCCGCCCGGCCCGGCGTGCCGCCGCCATCGGAAGTCTACAAGTCGCGGTTGAACGCCAGCACTTACGTCGCGATCTATGCCACTCCGCTCACCGTGGGCGCGCAGCTGCACGCCCACCTGCTGTCCGCCGTCGGCGGGACGCATTGCATCGAGGTGCACGCCACCATGTCGTCTGACCAGGACGACGATCTGCCGTCATGGGTCGCGGCCCTCGAGAAAGCGAGCATCGAGCCCGATTGAAGCGCGGTCCCGGCGGGCCTAGCGCGGCAGGAATTTCGCCAGGCCTGCGTCGTGCAGCAGCCGGATGTTCTTTTGCGTCGCGAAGGCGCGCGCATTCTCGGTGATCTCGCCGGCGGCGACGTAGATGCAGTCGTGCGCTTCGCGCGCCTGGCGCGCGGCGTCGAGTTCGCGCAACGGTTCCACGCCTGCGCGCGCAACCTTCCAGCGCTTGCCGCCGACCAGGGAAACGCGGCCAGCCTTGGTCAGCTCCAGGTCCGCGCCGGCGACGCGCAGGCGGTTGACGCTGTAGCCGTCGCGCCGGAAAGCCTCTTCCAGGGCGGCTGAAAATTCGTCCCAGGACAGCGCGCGCAGCGCTTCGAGCGTAGCAGCGATGCGCTCGGCGCTGGGCGCGCGCAGCTGGCGCCAGCCCGCGACGCAGCCGATCACGAGAAAGGGCAGCGAGATGAAGAGCGCGTAGGGCTCCGGCATCGAGAATTTCACGAGAAAATAGCGCGCCGCCACGCCGGTCGCCAGGGCGGCGAGGAGACTGATCCACCACGGCGAGCGCAGCAGGAGCGCGAACAGCGAGTTCTCGTGCATCTTCATGGGGTGTGGAAACCTGGATCCCCGTCCCCGATTAAATCATCCGGGGATGACATTCCCCCGCGGGGACGACGGCAGGCGCCGTCAATGGTGCAGGATCTTCGAGAGGAACAGCTGCGCGCGCTCGGAGCGGGCGGTGCCGAAGAACTCGTCCTTGGTGCAGTCCTCGATGATCTTGCCCGCGTCCATGAAGATGACGCGGTGCGCGACCTTCTTGGCGAAGCCCATCTCGTGCGTCACCACCATCATGGTCATGCCTTCCTGCGCGAGCTCGACCATGACATCGAGCACTTCGTTGATCATCTCCGGGTCGAGCGCCGAGGTCGGTTCGTCGAACAGCATCGCGATCGGGTCCATCGACAGGGCGCGCGCGATCGCGACGCGCTGCTGCTGGCCGCCGGAAAGCTGGCCGGGGAATTTGTCCTTGTGCGCGATCAGGCCGACGCGGTCGAGCAGCTTCAGGCCCTTGTCGCGGGCCGCTTCCTCGGTGCGGCCAAGCACTTTCACCTGCGCGAGGGTCAGGTTCTCGGTGACGGAGAGATGCGGGAACAGCTCGAAATTCTGGAACACCATGCCGATGCGCGAGCGCAGCTTGGGCAGGTCGGTCTTCGGGTCGCCCACGGAAATGCCGTCGACGGTGATCTCGCCCTTCTGGAACGGTTCCAGCGCGTTGACGCACTTGATGATGGTGGACTTGCCGCTGCCCGAGGGGCCGCAGACCACCACGACTTCGCCCTTTTTCACCTCGGTGGAGCAGTCGGTCAGCACCTGGAAGGAGCCGTACCACTTGCTGATGTTCTTGATGGAGATCATCGGATGATCGCTATTCTGCTTTGCAGCTGTTTGACAAGGGAAGATAGGCCGAACGAGACGATGAAGTAGACCACCGCGACGAAGGTGTACATCTCCACCAGGCGGTAGTCGCGGTTGGCGACTTTCGAGGCCGCGCCGAGGAAATCGGTGGCCGAGATCACGTACACGAGCGAAGTGTCCTGGAACAGGATGATGGTCTGCGTGAGCAGCACCGGCAGCATGTTGCGGAAGGCCTGCGGCAGCACGATCTTGCCCATCGTCATCCAGTAGTTCAGGCCCAGCGCATAGCCGGCCCAGACCTGGCCGCGCGCCACCGACTGGATGCCGGCGCGCATGATCTCGCAGTAGTAGGCCGCCTCGAACATGGTGAAGGTGATGAGGCAGGACATGAACGAGCCGACCTTGACCGGGTCTTTCGCGCCGATGAGCCAGGCGCCGATGTAGGGCACCAGGAAGAAGAACCAGAAGATCACCAGCACCAGCGGCAGCGAGCGCATCAGGTTGACGTAGCCGCCGGCGGCGTAGGCGAGCAGCCTGAACTTCGACAGCCGCATCATCGCGAGCAGGGTGCCGAAGAAGATGCCGCCCACCATCGCCAGCGCCGTGAGCGTCAGCGTGAAGGTCATGCCGTCCCGGAACAGGTAGACCCAGGAGCGCTGGATGACGTCGAAATCGAAGCCGCTCATTTTTCTTCACGCATGGGTCAGTGGCCCCCGGCGGTCGGCGAGGCGCTGATCAGCCCGGGCACGCGCACCTTTTTCTCGAGCGCGCGCATCGCCAGCACCACCACCAGGTTGGTGAGCAGGTAGATCACGGTGGCGGCGGCGAATGCCTCGAACACCTTGAAGCTGAATTCCTGCATCGCGCGCGCCCGGCCGGTGAGCTCGAGCAGGCCGATGGTCAGGGCGACCGAGGAGTTCTTGATCACGTTCATGAATTCCGAGGTGAGCGGCGGCAGCACGATGCGGAAGGCCTGCGGCAGCAGCGCGTAGCGGTAGCTCTGGCCGAGCGTGAGGCCGAGCGCGGTGGCGGCCATGCCCTGGCCGCGGGACAGGGAACCGATGCCCGATTTCACCTGCTCGGCGATGCGCACCGAGGTATACAGGCCGAGGCACATCACCGCGGGAAGGTAGGAGCCCCAGGGCGGAGGCATCTGTTTGACCCAGTCCCCCAGTCCTTTCGGCAGCAGCTCCGGCACGACGAAGAACCACAGGAACATCTGCACGATGAGCGGCACGTTCCTGAAGATCTCGACGTAGGCATTGCCCAGTCGCACCACCCACTTGTGCGGCGTGGTGCGCAGCGTGCCGACCACTGAACCGATGATGAGGGCGATGACCCAGGCGGCGAGCGCAGTCGCCAGCGTCCAGCCCAGGCCGACGATGAGGTACTTGAGGTACGTGCCTGTGCCGCCCGGTTCGGGCGCCAGCAGGATTCCCCAGTTCCAGTTGTAGTTCAGCTACCCCTCCAACGAAAAACGGGGAACCGAAGTTCCCCGCTGGTCCGCCTTCAGCTTACTCGTAGGCTTTGGGATCGCCGGAGTCGGTGGGCTTGGCCACCACTTTCTTGAACATCGCCGGCATCGGCAGGTTCATGTTGATGCCCTTGGGAGGCACCGGCTTCTGGAACCATTTCTCCCAGATCGCGTTGATCTGGCCCGAAGTGTAGACACTGGCCATGGTGCGATCCACCACCGCCTTGAAGGCCTTGTCGTCCTTGCGCAGCATGATGCCGTAGGGCTCCGGCAGCGACATCGCATCGGCAGAGATGACGTAGTCGCCGGGGGCGCGCGATTGAGCGGCGAGGCCAGCGAGCAGGATGTCGTCCATCACGAACGCCACCGCGCGGCCGGTCTCGACCATCTGGAACGCCTCGGCGTGGCCGTTGGCAGAGATGATGTTCATGCCGAGGTTCTGCGCGGCGTTGATCTCGGTGGCCTGCTTGATGTTGGTGGTGCCGGCGGTCGAGACGATGGTCTTGCCCTTCAGGTCCGCGAGCTTGGCGATGTTGGAGGACTTCTTGGAGATCCAGCGGTTGGCGGTGACGAAGTGGGTGATCGTGAACCAGACCTGTTCCTGGCGCGGGATGTTGTTGGTGGTCGAGCCGCACTCCAGGTCGATGGTGCCGTTCGCCATCAGCGGGATGCGGTTGGCCGAGGTCACCAGCTGGTACTTGACGTCCAGCTTCGGCAGCTTGAGCTCCGCCTTCACGCCGTCGACGATCCGCATGCACAGGTCCATGGCATAGCCGATGGGCTGCTGCTTGTCGTCGTAATACGAGAACGGCAGCGAGGCGTCGCGATGGCCGATGGTGATGGTGCTGGTCGACTTGACCTTGCCGAGTGTGCCGTCCTGCGCCGAAGCGCCGAAGCTGGCCAGCGCGGCGAGCGAAATGATGCCAAGAGCAATGCGTTTCATGCGGGGGTCTCCCAAGTGAACAGGCAATCATTCTAATGATCCCGTCGGGGCTTGCCTAGCGGTCAGGAACGCGCCCGCGCGTTTCTTCACCGATAACAACTCCCTCCCGGCGGGGGTCGGCGCCCCCGGCAAGCCCCCGGGGCGTGCGCACGATTCCGTGCGTTCCGCTCACCATGTCGGTGACGGCGACGGGATGGCCCATGGCGCGCAGGGCATCGGCGAATGCCTCGGCCGAGCTGCCGCGCTCAAGTTCCGTGTCGCGGTTGCGGCTGCCCATGTTGGGGGCGGCGATGGCGTCCTGGATGCCGTAGTTCCAGTCGAGGACCACCACCAGCGCCTTGGCCACGTAGTTGATGATCTGCGCGCCGCCGGCCGAGCCCAGGACGATGCGCAGCCGCCCGTCGGGCGAGAACACGAAAGTCGGCGCCATCGAGCTGCGCGGCCGCTTGCCGGGTTCGACACGGTTGGCTGCCGGGCGTCCGCTCTCCGCGGGCAGGAACGAGAAATCGGTGAGCTGGTTGTTGAGCAGGAACCCGTGGACAAGTACGCGGCTGCCGAACGCGGATTCGACGGTGCTGGTCATCGCCACGGCATTCCCCGCCGCGTCGATGATCGAGAGGTGGGTGGTCCCCATGGCCTCCAGCGTCGCATCCGAGCCGCGGGAAGCGCGAGCGCCCGACGGCGTTCCCGGCTCGGCGCGCTGCAGGCTGCGTTCCTGGCGGATTTGCAACGAGCGCTCGCGCAGGTAAGCCGGATCGGTTAGGCCCGCAACCGGAACCGGAAGGAAATCGGGATCACCAACATAGTGGTCTCGGTCGGCGTAGGCGAGCCGGCCGGCCTCGGCGAAGAGGTGGATCGCGTCGCGCGAGCCGGCGCGCACTCGAGCCATGGGAAAGCGCTCGAGCATGCCGAGGATCGCGAGCACGGCGACGCCGCCGGAGCTGGGCGGCGGCATGCCGCAGATGCGGTGCACCCGGTAGCGCCCGCACACCGGCTCACGCTCCAGCGCGCGATACGCGTCGAGGTCCGCGACCGTCAGATCGCCCGGCGCAGGATGCGCGGCCACCGCGGCGGCGATATCGCTCGCGATCTCGCCCCGATAGAACGCGTCTGCGCCTTCGCCGGCCACCCGGCGCAGGACCGCCGCGAGCTCCGGATTCCTCAGGCGATGGCCGACGGGCAAAGTCTTGCCGTCCGGAAGGAAAAAGAAGGCGCGCGCGGCCGCATGGCGCTGCAACAGGGGGTCGGCGGCGATCAGGCGGTGCAGGCGGGGCGAAACGGCAAAGCCCTTCTCGGCAAGGCGGATGGCGGGGTCGAACAGCCGCTTCCATGGCAGGCGGCCATGCTTTGCATGAGCGAGTTCGAGCATGCGCAAAACACCCGGCACTCCGACAGAACGGCCGGAGTGGATCGCTTCGCCCAGACCCATCGGCGTTCCGTCCGCGCGCAGGAAACGGTCGGGACCCGCTGCGCCCGGCGCGGCCTCCCGGCCGTCGTATGCCGACACGCGCTGGCTGGCTTCATCCCAGTGCAGCAGGAAGGCGCCGCCGCCGATCCCGGAGGACTGCGGCTCGACCAGGTTCAGCACCATCTGCACCGCGATCGCCGCATCCAGCGCGCTGCCGCCGGCCCGCAGGATTTCGGTGCCCGCGCGCGCAGCATGCGGGTTGGCAGCCGCCACCATGTACGGTGCGGCATGTGCGGCACAGGCCGGAAGTGCCAGCGCAAGCAGAAGAACTTGGAGAAAAGGCTTCATGCGGGTCTAGAATCGCTTTCAGTATGACCCAAGGCGTCCGCATCGAGCACGACCTGATCGGCGATCGCCATGTGCCCGCCGGCGCCTACTATGGCGTGCACACCCTGCGTGCCCTCGAGAACTTCCCGATCACCGGAACCGCGATTTCGATCTACCCGGACCTGGTGCAGGCGCTTGCCTGCGTCAAACAGGCCGCGGCGATCGCCAATCGCGAGCTCGGCCTGCTGGACGGCGCGCGCGCCGACGCCATCGCGCGTGCCTGCGAGGAGATCCGCGGCGGCGCGCTGCTGGAGGAGTTCGTCGTCGACGTGATCCAGGGCGGCGCCGGCACCTCGACCAACATGAACGCCAACGAAGTGATCGCCAACCGCGCGCTCGAGCTGCTAGGCGCGAAGAAGGGCGATTACGCGCGGCTGCACCCGCTCGACCACGTCAATCTTTCGCAGAGCACCAACGACGTCTACCCGACGGCGGTCAAGTTGGCGCTGCAGTTCGGCATCCGGCGGCTGCTCGCGGAAATGGCGGGCCTGAGGAAGGAGTTCGAGGCCAAGGCGGTGGAATTCTCCGATGTGCTGAAAGTCGGCCGCACGCAGCTGCAGGACGCGGTGCCGATGACGCTCGGGCAGGAATTCTCGACCTACGCGGTGATGCTGCAGGAAGACGAAAGCCGGCTGGGCGAAGCGGGCAGCCTCGCGCGCGAGATCAACCTGGGCGCCACCGCCATCGGCACCGGCATAAATGCGCACCCGGAGTACGCGCAGCGCGTGACGCGCGTCCTGTCCGAGATCGCCGCGGTGGAGTTCGTTGTTTCGCCCAACCTGATCGAGGCGACGCAGGACGCGGGCGCCTTCGTCCAGCTCTCGGGCGTGTTGAAGCGCGTCGCGGTGAAGCTCTCCAAGGTCTGCAACGACCTGCGGCTGCTGTCCTCGGGCCCGCGCGCCGGGTTCGGCGAAATCAACCTGCCGGCGGTCCAGGCCGGCTCCTCGATCATGCCCGGCAAGGTGAACCCGGTGATCCCGGAAGTGGTGAACCAGGTGGCGTTCGAGGTCATCGGCAACGACATCACCGTCACCATGGCGGCGGAAGGCGGCCAGCTGCAGCTGAACGCCTTCGAGCCGATCATCGCGCACAGCCTGTTCAAGAGCATTTCGCACCTCGCTGCCGCCTGCCGCACGCTCTCGGAGCGCTGCGTGCGGGGCATCACTGCGAACCGCGAACGCGCGCGGGCGCTGCTGGACGATTCCACCGCGCTGGTGACGGCGCTGAACCCCTACATCGGCTATTCGCGCTCGAGCGAGATCGCGCGCGAGGCGCTCGCAACCGGCAGGCGCGTCTACGACCTGGTGCTGGAGAAAAAGCTCATGACGCGCGAGGACCTGGACGCGATCCTGAGGCCCGAGGTCCTGACGCGGCCGCATTTTTCGACCGTGCACCGGCCCAAGGGCGATGCCTGACGAGGAAATTTCCCGGCGCACGCTCGAGCACTACGACAGCCGGGCGGAGGATTTCTGGCAGGGGACGCGCGATCACGACGTCAGCCAGAACATGGCGGCGCTGCTGAAGCATATCGAAGGCGCAGCCCCTTTCACCATCCTCGATTTCGGCTGCGGGCCCGGGCGCGACCTGAAGGCGTTCACCGACCAGGGGCACGTCGCCGTGGGCCTCGAAGGCTCGGCGCGCTTTGCCGCCATGGCGCGTGAGCACAGCGGCTGCGAAGTCCTGCAGCAGGATTTCCTCAAGCTCGACCTGCCGGCGGCACATGCGGCACGTTTCGACGGCGTGTTCGCCAACGCCTCGCTGTTCCACGTCCCCGGCCTGGAGCTGCCGCGCGTGCTGCGCGAGCTGCATGCATCGCTGAAGCCGCGCGGCGTGCTGTTCAGCTCCAATCCGCGCGGCGCGAACGAGGAGGGCTGGAATCGCGGGCGCTACGGCGCCTACCACGACCTGGAGTCGTGGCGCCGTTTCCTCGCCGCGGCCGGTTTCGAGGAGCTGGAGCACTACTACCGCCCGGCGGGCCTGCCGCTCGAACAGCAATCCTGGCTCGCGAGCGTCTGGCGTCGGCGATAATGTCGCCATGGAAAAGGCCAAGGGCAAGGTAAAGGGGAAGGTAACGGCGGCAAAGCCGCGGGCGAAAAAGCCCTCCAAACCCGCAGGCATCGCGCCGATATGGTCGCCGTCCGCGCAGGCGATCGAGAGCGCGCAGATGACGCATTTCCAGCGCCACATCGTGCGCAAATACCACCTCGAGAAGCCCGACTACGCAGATTTCTACCAGTGGACGGCGGACCACCCGGAGGAGTTCTGGAGCGAAATGTGGGACTTCTGCGGCGTGATCGCCTCGCGCAAGGGTTCCACCGTGCTGCTGGACGGCGACAAGATGCCGGGCGCCAAGTGGTTCCCGGAGGCGCGCCTGAACTTCGCCGAGAACCTGCTGCGGCGCGGCGACCAGGGCGACGCCTTCGTCTTCTGGGACGAGCGCGGCTTCCAGCGGCGCGTCAGCTATTCGTCCCTCACGAGCGACGTGTCGCGCGCCCAGCAGGCGCTCAAAGCATTGGGCTTGCGCCCGGGCGACCGCGCCGCCGCGTTCATCCCGAACATGCCCGAGACCGGCATGCTCGCGCTGGCCGCGCTCGCGGACGGCATCGTGTGGTCGTCCTGCTCGCCCGATTTCGGCACCAGCGGCGTGCTCGACCGCTTCAGCCAGATCGAGCCGAAGATCCTGTTCGTCGCGGACGGCTACCGCTACGGCGGG